>OLSX01000146.1_pt1 | contig 65658 bp, 43 predicted proteins | sample 1673141 | NCBI WGS metagenome assembly OLSX01 (sample SAMEA3136759, study PRJEB25190) | human gut metagenome | biome: human gut; feature: human-associated habitat; material: faeces | place: Austria | collected 2013 | reverse complement strand
TAGCGTGCTTCGCCCGCAACCCTGGGCTGGGAAATCGCAACTCCTACAGAGTTGCCGCTGGGTGCGGACTATACCCCCACTGGGCCACATGTATCCGCTTAAACCACTCCAACACACACCACGTTCCACACCATCATCCCCACGCCTACACCTACACACACCTACGCCCACACCATCAACCCCACGCCTACACCACACCGCACGGGGGAATCGGACTGCCTTATTCCTACAAAAATGGGGATGAAAAAAATGGGGGAAATGATACTATATATATAAATAATGTGTACTTTTGCACCGTTGACCCTATCTCCGGGGACGACATAAATGCAAAATATCATGATAATAACGAAGAAGGAGGAGCAGACGGTCGCCGACGAGCGGGTGCGCGCCATCAACAGGGTGACCATCAAGGGCAGCATCATCAATGTGGTGCTGCTGATATTCAAGTTTGTCGCCGGCATCGTGGGCGGTTCGGCTGCGATGATAGCCGATGCGGTGCACTCGCTGTCGGACTTTCTGACCGACGTGGTGGTGGTGGTCTTCGTAAGGCTGGGCAGCAAACCCGAAGACAGAGACCATGACTTCGGACACGGCAAGTATGAGACGCTGGCGACGGCAGCCATCGGCATGGCGCTGGGCGTGGTGGGCGCGATGCTCTGCTATGGCGGCGGAGCCAAGATAGTAAGCGCCATGAGGGGCGAGGCGCTCGAGCAGCCGGGGTGGATAGCTCTGGCGGCAGCGCTGATGAGCATAGCGTTCAAGGAGTGGGCTTACCGCTTCACGGTGAGCGTAGGCCGACGGTTGGACTCGCCCGCCGTGGTGGCCAACGCATGGCATCACCGCTCTGACGCGCTCTCGAGCATCGGCACCGCCATCGGCATCGGCGGAGCCATCATCCTGGGTAGCCGCTGGGCTGTGCTCGACCCCATCGCCGCCGTAGTGGTGAGCGTCTTCATCATGCGCACCGCCTATACTCTGGTGGGCCAGTCGATGGGCGAGCTGCTGGAGAAGAGTCTGCCCGAAGACATGGAGCGGCAGATAGCCGACATCGCCAGCGAAGAGCCCACGGTGAGCGCCATCCACCATCTGCGCACACGCCGCATAGGCAGCCACATCGCCATCGAGATGCACGTGCGCATGCCGGGAGCGCTCTCGCTCTACGAAGCCCATCAGCACGCCACAGCCATAGAGCAGCGGCTGAGGGAGCGGTTTGGCGAGGAAACGTATATCAATCTGCACGTGGAGCCGGTCAAGGTCAACGGCGAATATGTGAAGCCATAACACAGCCCCATACGACAAGAGCGGGGAGGCATGCCATAGACAGGCACGTCTCCCCGCTCTCTTTGTATGGGGCAAACCGCTTAGCGGAGCACGCCGTTGACCCGCTCGACGACGAGGGGTGCCGACACCTGGATGTGGGCTTTCAGCCGGGCATCGCGGGCATTGGCGCCAATCTCGAGGGTATAGTCGCCGGCATCGAGAACCCATGCGTTCTGCGTCTCGTCGAAGCAGGCGAGGTCGCGCTGGGTGATGGTGAGACTGAGGGTCTCGCTCTCGCCGGGCTGGAGCGTGCGGGTCTTGCCAAAGGCGACGAGCTGATGGCTCAGCCCACGCACGGGAGCATAGACCTGTACCACCTCCTTGCCGGCGCAGGCTCCGGTGTTGGTGACCTTGACGCTGAGGGCGAAGTTGCCATCGGCCTGGGCGCGGCAGACGGCGTCGCTGTAGGCGAAGGTGGTATAGCTGAGTCCGAAGCCAAAGGGATAGGCCACAGGGCGGTTGAAGGTGTCGAAGTAGCGGTATCCCACGTACATGCCCTCGACATAGTCGACGTAGTGTACGTTCTTAATGGCCGGCGTACGCGGTATCTTGGGGTAGTTACCGATAGCTTTGGGGCCGTGGTAGTCGTAGGGGAAGTTGTCGTGGGTGCTGCAGTCTTCGTAGCGTAGAGGGAAAGTCATGGTCAGGCGGCCCGAGGGACACACCTTGCCGGTGAGGACGCGGCATACGGCGTCGCCGGCTTCCTGTCCGGGCAACCACGAGAGCACCACTGCGTCGGCGAGCGAGCGCCAGGACGCCACCTCGACCACGCCCGACACATTGAGCACCACTACCACGCGCTTCTGGGCGGCGTGGAAGGCACGGCTCACCTGGGCGATGAGCCTGTGTTCGACATCGGAGAGCAGATACTCTGTCGCATGCAGGCGGTCGGCTCCCTCACCACAGCTGCGGCCGATGGTGATAATGGCGACATCGTCGGTCTGGGCACTGCGGGCTATGACAGCCGAGTCGATGGTGAGCTCGGGGATGGCGGCGTAGCCCAGCGGGTCGTAGGCGCGGGCTGCGATGGTATCGCGGATGATGCGCTGGTAGGTCTGTGCCACGTCGGCATTGGTCTCGATGCCCACATTGGCAAATCCCTCGAGGAGATTGACGGTGTGGGGGGTCTTGACATTGCCCGAGCCGGTGCCGACGGAGATGAAGTTGTAAGAGGAGACACCAAACATACCCACGCGCCGGGTCTCCTTGGCGAGGGGCAGGGTCTGGTTATGGTTCTCGAGCAGCACGATGCCTTCCTCGGCAGCCTCGCGCGACTTGATGGCGTGGGCCTTGAGGTCGGGGTTCTCGCTATAGGTGCGGGGGGTGATGCGCTCGGTGCGGGCTACAAACTGCAGCATGCGGCGGGCACAGCTGTCGAGGGCAGCCACAGAGAGGGTGCCGGCCTTGACGGCGGCCTTGATCTCCTGGCGCTGCTGGGCGGTGCCGGGGGCAAGCAGGTCGTTGCCAGCCCAGATCTCGCGGCCGGAGTCGCGCCATCCGGGGGCAGCCCAGTCGCTCACGACGAAGCCGCGGAAGCCGAAGTCGCCGCGGAGGATGGTGGTAATCAGGTCGCGGCTCTCCATACACTGCTGGCCGTTGATCATATTGTACGCACTCATCACCGACCAGGGATCGCTCTCACGCACGGCTATCTCGAAGGGCTTCAGGTAGAGCTCGCGCAGGGGTCGCTGGGCGATGCGCACATCGACGTCCTTGCGGTTGGTCTCCTGGTTGTTCACGGCAAAATGCTTGAGGGTGGCGCCGACATGCTGGCTCTGGATGCCGCGCACAAAGGCTGCCGCCATCTTACCGGTGAGGAGCGGGTCTTCGGAGTAGTACTCGAAGTTGCGGCCTCCGAGCGGGTCGCGGTGCAGGTTCATGCCCGGGCCGAAGATGAGGTCGAGCCCGTATTCATGGGCCTCGTTGCCGATGGCCTCTCCCACCTCCTGGATGAGGGGCTGGTTCCACGACGAGGCAAGGGCGGTGCCGATGGGGAAGCCGGTGTGATAGTAGCGGCGGCTCTGGCCCTCGCGCATGGTATCGATGCGGAGTCCGGCAGGGCCGTCGGTGAGCGCGGTGGGCGGGATGCCGAGGCGGGGGATGGGCGAGGTGGTTCCGGCAGCACCGGGCACGAGCTTCTTGGTGTTGCCATAGCCGGTGAAGGTCTCGTTGCCGGCGCCCACGACGATGTTGATTTTCTCGTCGAGGGTCATGTGGGCGAGCACGTCATCTACATTGTCGCGGGTGAGCTGCGGCGCCTTGCCGCAGGCCACCATGACGAGAGCGAGCGCCATGGCGCCCATGCTCAGAGGGGTGAAGAGCTTACGTTTCATTGCTTGGAGTTATCGTAGATTTGTCCGTTCTTCTTGCCGAAGGGGTAAGAGATGTTCTCAAACTTGACATTCGAAGCGTCGTCGAGAACAAAGGCAGGACGGAAGTCGTCGTTGCGGAGCAGGAGGTTGACATTGCGGAAGGTGACGCCATCGGCATGGCGCACGTAGAAGCCGTAGCAGGGCAGCTCGCCAAACATATCAAACTCGGGATAACGGTTGATCTGCTCGGGTATCTTGCTGAGCTCGCCCATGGTGAGGTAGCGCAGACCCTTGTCGGCTCCACCGGGATAGATGATGGTGACATTGTCGATGAGCACATTGCGCACCTTGACGCCGGGGATGCCCACGATGCTCGAAGGCATGGGGTTGCGCATGGTGTTGGTGATGGGGCCGCGCAGCTTATAGCCTACATCGGGGCGCTCGAAGGGAACTTCGCACACCATGTTGCGGATGGTCACACCGTCGACGATGCCGTCGCGGCCAGCGGCCTGGCGCTTGCCGAGGCGGATGAAGATGGGGTTGCCGGTATTGAGGGCGTGGATATTCTCAACGAGCACGTTGCGCACTTCGCCGCCGTCGACAGCCTCGATGGCTATGGCAGAGCGGAAGGTGTCGCTGACCTTGATGTCACGGATGGTGATGTTCTTGAAACCACCGGCAGAGTTGGTTCCGAACTTGATGGCCGACGCCGAACTCTCCACAGCGCAGTTGTAGACCTGGATGTCGTCGCAGGCGAGCTCGAGCTTGTCTGACTTGAGGCAGATACCGTCGTCGGCAGCATTGACGTGGCTGTCGCGGATGATGACGTGCTGGCAGTCTACGATGTCGATACCGTCGTTGTTCCAGTAGGCGCGGTTGAGCACATCCACGCGCTCGATGAGCAGGTTCTTGCATTGGAAGAAGACGAGTCCCCAGCAGGCGCCGTTGCGCAGATGGAGTCCGCTCACCTCGATACCGTCACAGGCATTGATGGTGAAGAGGTTGGGGCGCATGGCCTCGCGTGGGCGGTTGAGTCGGTCAAAGTAGTTGGGGTCGGGGCGCACGCCAGCCTTGTGCAGGCTGTCGATGGCGAGAGCCAGCTCGCAGCCGCGGGCATCGATGGTGCCCTCGCCGGTGAGCTTGATGTTCTTGGCCTGGTATGCCTCGATGAGCGCGAGGCTCAGATAGTTCCACTTCTTAGGGTCGCTGCGGTCGGCGCCCTCCTTGGTGATGTCGATGTAGTCATAGGGATTGGTACTGCCCAAGAGGGTGGCGCCGCTCTTGAGGTGGAGCTCGATATTGGAACGCAGCTCAAGGGTACCGATGACATAGTTGCCGGGCTCGAAGACGATGGTGCCGCCGCCCTTACGACTGAGGTCGTCGATGGCGCGCTGGATGGCGGGAGTGTTGACGGTCTGACCGTCGGCTACGAGTTTGAGAGCCGTAGAGCTCACGGTCTTGGCAGCTTCGGCCACAGTGGCAACGAGCATCATGGCTGCCACGAGGATATAGTTACGGTATTTCATAATGTTTGCTATGGGCAGCGTCTGCCCAATGATAGTTGTGGTTGTTATTAATGTCTATATAAGTATATGTAGATCAATCGTGACGATGGCACTTGCCACAGTGCTTGGGCTCGGGCAGGGTGATGTTGACTCCCTCATCCTTGTAGCCGTTGACATTAACCTGACAGATGGCGGGACGGAAATCGCGGTCGCGCAGGGTGAGGTTGACATTGCGCAGGGTGATGCCCTCGACGTGGCGCAGGAAGAAGGCCCAGGCGGGGAGCTCGCCAAACATGGTGAACTCAGGGTAGCGGTCGTAGTTTTCGGGAACCTCGGGCGCCTTGACATAGGCCATACCCTTGTCGGCACGACCGGGAGCGCTGATATTGATGTTCTCGAGCACCACGTTCTCTACAGGATGACCGGGCCAACCGGTGATACTTGAGGGGAAGGGGTTGTGGAAGTAGCTTACCTCGGGGCCGCGGATATCATAGTCGGTGTCGGGACGGCCGAAGGCGAGCTCAACATCCATATTGCGCAGGGTGATATTGCGGATATAGCCCTGGTCGTTCTGGGCACGGTTGCCCAACTTGACGAAGATGGCGTTGCCGGTATTGGTTGCCTTGAGACCGTCGACTACGATGTTCTCTATCTGCGAACCGTCGACGCTCTCGATGGCGATGCACGAGCGGAAGGTGTCGATTACGCGGATGTTGGTAATGGTGATGTCGCGGAAATTACCCCAAGTGGCAGTGCCGAACTTGACAGCCGAGGCAGAGCTGCGTATCTCGCAGCTGTCGATGACGAGGTTCTGGCTTACGCCGCGCTTGTGGTAGCTCTTCAGGCAGATACCGTCGTCGGCAGCATTGATGCGGCAGTTGGTGATGCGCGAGTCGCGGCAGTCGGTCATGTCGATACCGTCGTTGTTCCAGTAGGCACGGTTGTAGACATCGAGGTGATGGAGGTTCATATTGGAGCAGAGGTCAAAGGAGAGACCCCAGCAGGCGCTGTTGCGCAGATGGAGGCCGGCGATCTCGACTCCGTCACACTCGGAGAAGAAGAAGAGCTTGGGACGCATGATCTCACTGGGACGACGCAGACGCTTGCTGTAGTTGGGGTCACTCTTCACGCCACATTTCACGAGCGAGTCGATGGTGAGCGCCAGATCCTGACCCTGTCCGTCGATGACTCCCTCGCCGGTGAGGGCTATGTTGCGGGCACCCTGGGCAAGCACAAGGGCATACTTGGAGTTGTCCTTGCGCACCACGTCGCCGTCGCCCATCACCTGCAGCTGGTAATAGTCATCGGGATTGGTGCTGCCCAAGAGCACGGCACCGCGCTCGAGGTGGAGCTCTACCCCACTCTTCAGCTGGATGGCCCCAGTGAGGTAAAGGCCCTTACTGATTGACAACTTGCCACCGCCCTTCTTAGAAAGACGGTCGATGGCGTTCTGGATTGCTTCGGTGTTAAGGGTCTTGCCATCGGCAACGAGCTTGAGCGACGCCGAGGTAACCACTTTGGCGGCGCTGAGGCTGAGCGACAGCATCGCCATGAGGATGAATGATACGGTCTTCTTCATGATAAGGCAAAGATAGCAAAAAACAGAGTGACACACAAAAAGTTTAGCATTAATTCGTGTTATTTTTTCAATCATTCAAGTAATTACTGGGCAGGGCGAGGGAAGGACTGATAATTACCGCCTGGGTTTTAGATAGTTTAACGATTAGGATTTGAGCGGTTAGAAGAATAGTGTTAGCTTTGCATGACAGAGAGTACATGTGCCCAGAACCCGAGGGCAAGTACAGCAATGCCCCTTACAACAATAAAAAAACTACTGTTATGAGTAACTACACCTCGCTGGACGAACCGCAATTACTGGTGTCTATTTCAGACCCCTCGCTACTGGGGAAACTCAAGAATGCAATAAAGATGCTGAATGGCGTCAGCGCAATCACTGTGCTCAAACCCAAGAAGACAGAATTGGAGATGGCCAGAGAAGATGCCGCAGAAGGAAGAGTGACCCAATGGAGTTCGGTAGATGAAATGTTTGATACTGTTCTGAACTGAGTACTCCCCCTTCCCCACCCCCAAGCTCAAGGATATGACAAAGCCCGAAACCTGCAGATGGTTTCGGGCTTTGTTGGTTCTCGTGGGGAGAGGCGGCTGACTATTTGAGAGTCAGCTCAACGATGGTGTCCACACCCTTGGGTACGGCGGGGAGCTCGAGGGTCACGCCCTCAGCGTTCTTGCTGACACGCACCTTCTGGTGACCGTCATACATACGTGCACTGGCCACACGGCGTTCGGTGAGGGGAAGGAAGAGGGCACGGTCCTGGCAGTTCATGATATGCACATAGAGGGTGTTGCCCTTCTGGGTGGTAACGCCCCAGTCATGGGGACGCACGATGCCACCGCGGGTGCCATAGATGGTCTCGCCATAGCGACCCATCCAGTCGCCGATAGCCTTGAGGCGCTCGACAGCCTCTACGGGCAGCTTGCCGTCGGGGCGGGGACCGATGTTGATGACATAGTTGGCATTGTTGCCGGCTGCCTTGATGATGTGCTGGATGATATATTCAGAGCTCTTGTACTTCTTGTCGGTGATGTCGTAGCCCCAGACCTTGTTCATGGTCATCACAGTCTCCAGAGGCAGCTGCCCTATCACCGTTCCCTTGGAATAACCAGCAGTGTTCTGACCGGGCAGGTCCTGCTCAAAGGTCTGCAGGTCTTCGCCGGGCTTGGGGGCCTTGTGGTGATTGTTGGCCACAAGACAGCCGGGCTGCAGGCGGTGGATAAGGCTGTACTGCTCATCGAGGCGCCAGTCAAACTTGGGGTTGTTCTTCTGGTCCCAGTAGCCGTCAAACCAGATGGCACCGATGGGGCCATAGTTGGTGAGCAGCTCGGTGAGCTGGTGCTTCATGAAAGCGAGGTAGGAGTCATAGTTGTACTGGTCCTTGGGCTTGCCGATACCCATACCGCTCCATCCCTGAGGATAGTCGGGGCGCGACCAGTCTACGTGTGAATAGTAGAGGTGGAGCTTGATGCCATACTTCTGGCAGGCATCAGCGAGCTCTTTGAGCACATCGCGGTGGAAGGGGGTACCATCGACGATGTTATAGTTATTGGCCGATGTCTTGAACATCGAGAAGCCATCGTGATGACGGGTGGTAAAGGTGACGTAGCGGGCACCGGCTGCCTTGAACGCCTTGACCCATTCCTCGGCGTCGAACTTGGAGGGATAGAAACCGTCGGCCAGGTGGGTATATTCCTTATAATTAATGTTGCGGTTACTCATCACCCACTCGCCGTTGCCGAGCATGGAGTAGAGTCCCCAGTGGATGTAGATGCCAAACTTGTTGTCCTGGAATTCGGTACGGGCCTTGAGGATTTCGGGCAAAGCCTGATACTGAGCCGAGGCGGTAAGGCATGCCACCATCAGCAGGAGTAGTGTTGAAATTTTCTTCATGACATTGATGATTGTTATAACGCACACAAAGTTAAGGATTTTGGCTGAAAGAGCCAAACGAATATCCGCTTTTTAGCTGTCCGTCCCCCAAGATTTTGAGAGCCCCGCCATAGACGGGCGACCTACAACCCACATCGCCGACACCATGTCCACGGAGGACACGATGTCGGCGATGCCTATATATATTAATAAGGTGTAACCCTTACTTCACTACCTTGTGGCCGTTGATGATGTAGACGCCGTGGGGGAGCGAGCTGGCGTCGGTGCCGAGATAGACACCCGAGAGGGTGTAGATTCCCACCTTGGCGGGACGGGCAGAGGGAGTGTAGACATTGTCGATACCCGACTCTACGCTGGTCTGGATTTCAACCTCATCGAGGAAGAGACGGCAGGAGTTGAAGGTGAGCTGCGTCTTGCCCGATGCTCTCAGCGTGGTGCTGCAGTCGGTCCACTGGCCTTCGGTCAGGTTGAAAGTAGTGGTCGACAACGTACCGTTGCTGGTAGAGAGGGTGAGCGTATTGCTGTTGTTCTTGTCGAAGGGAGCAGCCTTGAACTTGATGGTGACAGGCGTGTTGGCGTCGACATTGAATGAAGGACTCGTCAGATCATAGGTGCCTGACGCCTTGCCATTGCGGCCGATGACCGCACACTGGTAAGCACCCTTGGGGGTCATGCCAGCTTCCCATCCTGTAACATCGGGTTCGAAAGTACCATTGGCAAAGTTTCTTGCCATCAAAGAGTTGGAGGGCTTGTAGAAGCCATTGTCGTCGTTGGCACCAGTACCGAGACAGCGGTCGAAGGTCTCTTTGAGCAGATAGCCTTCCTGAGAAGCGCCGTTGTTGAGGTTGGCAAAGTTGAACGAAGCCAGACCACCCGAGCAAGACATCTTGCTGATGAGGATGTTCATGAGCATCTTGCCGTTGTTGTCGTTATACACCACACAAGCCGGACTGGTGCTGTTGCCCAGACTGTTGTGACCGCCATAGGGCCATGCGTCGCCAGCCTCTGTTTTATCGCTCTTGTCATTGTCGGCAGGGATGATGGTGATGCGCTCGTGGTCGTTGCCTCTATCAGGAGTATTGGGGCAGTTCCACTGCCAGAGAGTAGGATTGTAGTCAATATGGTTGATCATAATACCCGAAGCCGCGATATACTTGTCCCAACCTTCCTGCTGACGGTTCTCGATGAGATAGTACTCATTGCTGCTGCCGGGGTTGGTCACCTTGTAGACTTCGCCACCCTTGGCAGTGGTCTTCAGGTCCTTGACGCTGGAGGTGAGGACTTCTGAGAGGTCGACGGGCTTAATCCATCCGCCGACTATCTTCTCGTAAGCGGTGTAGCCGGCAGGACAATACGTGTTGCCATTGTAGCTGCCCGAGCACATGAGGTCCCAGGTACCCATGCCATACCAGGTGTTGCTGGTGCCCGAGTTGCCGCGGGTGTCGTACATGTCGGGATAACCCAAGCAGTGGGAGAACTCGTGGCAGATAGTGCCGATACCCATATAGCTGTTGGCACTGCGCAGCTCGTTGGAGCAGGCATAGACGCTTACATACTTGTTGCCATACTTCACAGGCGAAGCGAGCTGCCACTTGTGGGGCCAAACGGTATCGGCGCCGCCACCAGTAGCCTCGCCTTCTCCGGCATAGATGACATAGACTTCCTCGACAAAGCCGTCTCCGTCCCAGTCATAGGGCGAGAAGTCGAGGCCATCGGCATAAGCCTTGTTACAGGCATCAAGTATCATACCGCGGGCGTTCTGGTCGTTGCCATTGACATTGCCGCCATAAGAAACCTGCGAGCCGAGGGTATAGGGACCTACCACGTCGAAGGTGATGTTGAACTTGCCACCGCTCTGGGCGCTGAAGTAGTCAGCCACACTGCCTACAAACTTACCTTCTTTGAGACCTTTCTCATTGGCCACGCGGTTGTAGTAAGCCTGGGGGTCGTCCATCGTGAAAGCGACGTCAGAGAACTGGGCAAGGATAATGAGGCAACGCTTCTCACCGGTGAAGTTGACACGCTGTGCCACCTTCTCTCTCCACGACTTGCGCTGCTTGACCTGAGTGCGGGCAGGCTCCATCTGGCTGCGCATGATGCTGGCGTTGAGCTGCAGCTGCTGCATGTCTGCCACACGCAGCACATCGTTGCTCTCAAGGGTGTAACAGGCGCCGTTCTCGGCTTTCCAGTAACGCATAAACTCGTCGCCACACAGCTGTACGCGAACAGTCTTGCCATCGGCGGTCTTGAAGATGCGCCACACGCTTGGGTCGGCGGGGACGGCATGGACTGCTACTGTAGCTACCAACAGCAACAGTGCAGTAAGGAATCTTTTCATCATGATTTGAATTATTTTATTTGACATTTTTGTCGATAACGTGTTCATTAGCAAACTCGTATGCAAAAATAATTATTTTTTCCAACCTAACGGCTATCATCGGGCAAGAAAATGAGGTCAGGGTATAAAAAAAGATTGCCAGCGCTGTGCCGGCAATCTTTTTTATTGTCATTTTCGCGTGAACCATCACGCTGAAAGTGATGCTCGATTAGCGGGTCATGGTGATGCTCTTAACCTGGAACCATGCAGCGCGCATGAATGTTCCATCAGCACCGAAGATGGCACCAGCCAAGACCTTGTCGGGATCGAAGGTGACAGTCTTGAAGTCTGCACTCCAGCTACCGTCGATAGGCTCGGTGGTAAGACCCTGTGATGTGCTCTGGTAGAGGCATACGTAGTTGGGGGTGTTGCCAATACCGAAGTCGACATCGTCGGCAAACTTGTAAGCACCCAGTTTGTCGAATGCCAGTGAGCCCTGTCCGGTAGCCTTGTCGTAGTCATACTTGAGCACGGCCGTTGTCCAGTCATAGCCCATCATGCCATAGACATAGAGATAGTGGTTGTAGTCCTCGCTGTCCTCATTGCCGCCGGTCACGGTTACTGACCACTCCTTGGCAGCGCCCTTGGTATCGACGCACTTCATCTTCCATACACCCTGGAGTTTCTCATAGAACTCAGAGTCGTTGTCACGAAGTACAACATTGGTAGAAGAGTTGGCACCTACCTTGGCACCATCGGCTGATACGATGAACACTTCGAAGGTACGGTCTTCATTGATCGCATCGTCATCGACGGTCTTGACTTCTACCTTGCCGGCACCGTCAGAGATGACGATGGTGGTATCGGTGACCATATAGTTGACGTCCTTCTTGGCAGGGTTGCTGCCCGACTCTCTCATTGACACATGTACACGCACGGGAGCTGTAGTCTCACCTTTGACAACGATAGGCACATTGAAAAGACCTGCACCTTCCTTGACCTTGACTTCTGTCTTGCCCATCTCGACGGTTACGTCGGCATTGGTGTTCCAGCTGGCATCATCGTCCGAGCAGGCCGCAAAGAAAGCGGTCACTGCAAGGAGCATAAACAATTTGATATATTTCATACTGTGATGTATTCTTTAATAGTTATACTGATTAATCGGCGTATCCGGGGTTCTGCTGAGTCTTCAGCTTGGTGTTGCTGTCGAGCTCGCTCTGAGGAATAGGCCATGTGTAACGGTAGTCGCCAGCCTTATAGGTAACGCTTGCGCTCTTCACGGTAATGATACCGTTGATACCCATAGCGGCAGGATAGTCGGCAGTACGGCTGAAGCCGAGACCCAGACGACGCAGGTCGCTCAGACGGAAGCCCTCGCCTACAAACTCAAGCTGACGCTGACGCAGAGCCGAGGTGAGCAGCTGCTCAGAGGTGAACGAAGCGGCCTGATAGTCCTCGATACGGTTCTTGAGGAAGGTGTTCAGATAGCTTGAGCCATCCACATTGGTGCGGGCAGCAGCCTCGGCAGCGATGAGGTACATCTCAGAGAGACGGAAAGGCTTGCACATGTTGACCAGGTTGTTAGTGCTACCGGTACGCAGTGTGGTGTTGCCGGGGAACTTGACAAACTGGTACAGAGCATAGGTGCTACCCTCGACCTTTACACCCTCGTTAACCTCGAAGAATGTGTCGAAGCGCACGTCGCCTTCAACAGCAAAGGTGTTAAGAGTGGCGTAGGTGGGGATGTAGTCGCAAGTCTGGTTGTCGGAAGAGATGTAAGCACCACCTACCGAAGCACCAAGCTCTGTGTTGGACATGAAGGGGCGGAAGATTACCTCGGTACCGGTATCATTGGTCCAGAGCTTCTTGTAATCGGCAATGGTGGTAAGTGTATAGGCACCGTTGGTGATTACGTCCTTGGCCTTGGCAAGAGCAGTGGCATAGTCGCCCTTGACGAGAGCCACACGAGCCATCATAGCCTCTACGGCAAACGAAGATACGTAAGCGGCATTGGGCTTGAGCAGGTCGGCTACATCACTGGCACCGCTGGCCTCGTAGGCCTTGATGCCGTCGTAGGCATTGGCAAGGTCGGTCTCGATGAGACTGAAGGTCTCTGCCAATGTGCTGCGGTCGGGATAGTAGGACGCATTGGATGTAGGATAGTAGACCGTCTGCAGGGGCAGACCAGAATGCTCTGCCTCGGGATTGGTCTGTGTGTAAGACTGGCAGAAGTGGTCGGCCAGGAAGAAGTAAGCATAGGCACGGGTAAACGAAGCCTCTGCGCGATAGCGTTTGATGGCAAGCACCTGGGCATCGGTAAGCCCCTCCTGACCCAACAGTTTGTCGGCCTCTTCAATCAGCTTGTTACAGTTCTTGATGACGCTGTAGCAGCCACCCCACATGCTCTCGATTTCGCCGGTAGAAGCGAGAATGTTACCGCTGTTGAGCTCACCGTTACGGTTACCGTTGCTCAACAAGCCCACAAACTCGTCGGCTACAAGGTCGGGCTGGTAGAGCCAGCCGCCGGAAGTAAGACCGCGAAGATTGCTGTAGAGGATGTTACGGAACTGATAGAGGTCCTTCTCGTTGCGAATTGCAGACTGGTCGTCAAGAGCTCCGAAGGGCTTCTGGTCCATGCTACATGAAGTAACGAACAATGTCGCAAGCAACATCAGTGAAAAATATATTTTTTTCATATTCTTTTCCATTTATCGTGTTATATTGTTAGAATGTAACTTCGGCACCGAGCACGAACTGGCGGGTGTTAGGATAGTTGAACTTAACCAGGTTGATATCGGGCTCTGGATCATAGCCAGAGAACGAAGTAATGGTGAAGAGGTTACGAGCGATACCAAATACCTTGAAGCCCTTGACATAGCGCAGAGGAGCAAGCCACTTCTTGGGCAGGTCGTACTGGAGGCTCAGGGTCTTCATACGCAGGAATGAAGCGTTGTCGAGCACATGGTCGTCGAGCTGGGTCACGTTGTATTGAGCAGCAGGGATGTCGGTAATCTGACCGGGCTTGGTCCACATGTTCAGCATCTTGGTCTGCTGGTTCCATGAAGTACCGTTGGCGGGGTTGGCGGTGAAGATTTCCTCGTTCATCAGCAGGTACTTGCCGTTCTGCCAAGCGAAGTCAGCGATGATGGCAAAGCCCTTCCAGGTGAAGTTGGTACCGAAACCACCAATCCAGGGGGCATAACGGTTCTTGCCAGTCCATACAGTACAATTCTCCTCGCTGAAGGTCTTGGTGATGTTGCCATCCTTGTCGTACCACATGGGGGCACCGTCGCGTGGGTCAACGCCTGCACGGCGGGGCAGATAGAACTCACCATAGCTGCGGCCTACCTCATAGCGTATACCGGTATTTGCGAAGGTATAGCTGTCACGACCGGCAAAGAGCTCGGTGATTTCGTTCTTGTTGTAACCTACGTTGGCCTTGAAGGTCCAGCGCATGTCGCGAGTCTTGATGATGTCTACATCGACGTCGGCTTCAAATCCCTTATTGATCATCGTACCTACGTTACCCACACCAGCAGAGAAACCAGTGGTGAATGAGTAAGGAACGTCCAGAATCATATCGGTACTCTTGTTCTTGTAGAGGTTGATGTTTACACCCAGACGGTCAAAGACGCGGGCATTGATACCGAAGTTGAGCTTGCCCACCTTCTCCCAAGTCAGCATATAGTTGGCAGCCTGTGCGATACCCAGAGTGGTCTGGCCGTTGTAGAGCGAACCCTGGCCATAGAGACCGAAGTACTCGTAGGCATCAGGACCTGCGTCACTACCGGTAGTACCATAGTTGAGACTCAGCGAGGCATCGTTGAGCCAGCTTACGTCCTTGAGGAAGCTCTCCTTCTTGGCATCCCACTTCACACCGAGTGACCAGAAGGTACCCCAGCGGTGGTCGGGAGCAAACTTAGAGCTACCATCGCGACGGATAGAGCTGTAGAAATAATACTTCTCCTTGAAGTTGTACTCCAGGGTAGCGAAGAGTGAGTTGGCAACAATCTTTTTCTGACCGTCCTCGAGGTCAGACATGGTAACGTTAGTACCGCTGGTGATGTTCATCAGACGGGCATCTGCATGACCTGTTGCGAAGGCACCAAACTGCCAGTCCTTGGTGATGCGGGTTTCCTCGCCGACCAGCACGTCGATATTGTGGTCGCCAAAGCCCTTGCGGTATTCAGCAGTGTGGACGAGGTTGTACTGATAAGAAGAGGTATAACGGTTCTGTACGGCACCGGTGTTGATAGAGCCTACAGTACCACTACCTACGAGGTCACCCATAGGAGTCCGGAAGGTCTCCCAAGGCAGGTTGCGGTTGTCGAGGGTCTGGTTGACCAGCGCGAGCGACTGCTGGGCGGTCAGGGTAAGACCGTCGATAGGAGTGAGCACCTCATTGAGTGAAGTGTTGAGGGTGATACGCTTGCGGAAAGAGCGACGGTATCTGTTGTCCTGCTCGATGGTTCTCATATTAGAGTAGTGCAGATAGTCGGCCTTGGCGCCCTTGATGAGCTTGCCGCTTTCGTCGAAGCTATAATAATAAGGTACGTCGAAGGGCAGAGCCTTACGGGCAAATACCAGAGGGTTGTTAGTGTAAATGGTGTTGGCACTCTGCATGGCGCTCCATACGGCGTTCTGCTCGAAGTCCTGCACACCAACGTTGGCGTTGTAGCCCACCTTGAAGAACTTGTTCAGACGGGCGTTGATACGGGCATTGAGGACAGAGCGCTGCATAGCAGACTTCTCTACCAGACCCTGCTGCTTGTGGTGGTTGTAAGACAGATAGTAGTTGACTGTCTGACTACCGCCCTGCATGGTGGCATTGATATCATAAGTAGGAGCCGAACTGCTCAGCACCTCGTCATACCAATTGGTATTGAGGCCGTAGTTCTTGACCAGATTGCGGATTTCGTCGCTCACGGGCTGACCGATCATATCGCGGAACTTTACGTACTGCTCAGAGTTCATCATCTCTGCACCGTCGGAAGTAGGAGAAGAAACACCCCACTGGGCCTTGACTCTAACCTGGGCGCTCTCGTTGTAATGACCCTGCTTAGAGGTGATAAGGATCACACCGTTGGCAGCACGCGCACCGTAGATAGAAGTAGAAGCAGCATCCTTGAGCACGGTGATATTGGCAATGTCCTCAGGGTTGAGGGTGCTGAATAATGAAGCACTGATAGGGGCACCATCCAGAATGAAGAGGGGCTGGTTGGTGGTCTGCAGGAAGTTGACACCACGCAGACGGATTGTAGCTGTGGTCGAAGGGTCACCGGCTGAACTGAGCACAGACAGACCAGAAACCTGACCGGCAAGGGCGTCAGTGAAGTTAGGGGTAACAATCTTGCCGAGCTTTTCAGAGCCTACAGTACCGATGGCACCTACAACGGCACCCACCTTCTTGGCCTGGCCGTAACCGGTAACCACTACCTGCTCCAATACACGACTGTCGGGGTCGAGCACGACCATCATGTTGGCAGAGGCTTTAAGACGCTTGGTAACCATACCGATGGATGAAAACTCGAGTTCAGCGTTCTTGCTGTTTACTACGAGCGAGAATTTTCCATCAATGTCTGTGGCGACACCAGTCTTGGTGCCTACGACTTTAACAGACGCACCAATTACAGGCTCGTTGTCTTCGCTGCTGACTACGGTACCTGTAACTTTTGTTTGTGCCAGCGCCATTCCTATGCTCAGGAAGAGGCAGGCAAAAAACATCGATAGTCTTTTTTCCATAAAATCTCTCTCTTTTAAATTAAAAACTATATTAACTATTATTATTATTTCATCCTCAATGACAAGTTTTCGGGGTCTAACCACCGTCTCCGGCAGCATTATGCTGACATTTTGGAAACCAAAAGCGCAAAAAACAATCCTTTAAGCACAACCTTAGAGCCGTTTTTAAGTCGTTTTGCAACTATATGTACGTGCAAAATTAATAGTATTAATGATAAATAGCAAAGATTATATAAAATATTATTACAGAGTTAACGTTTATTAACCTTTAAGGGCACCTTCAGATGATTTATATCAAGGATTGCGATGGTAGAAGATAACAAATTATAATTAGAAAGCCACAATATTTAACGGATTGTTATCGATAGGGGTATATTTAATCATTATTTATTCATCAGAGGTACTGTTAAAAACCTCAAACGGCCAAATCAGCGTTTTCGAGTTGGCTTATAGCATAATCGGAGGGCAACCCCGCGTCCGTTTCCCACCACGTCCACCCCTTTTCCTCCCGTATTTGCGAGCAGCGGGATGATTGTTGTGATGGCGGAGGTTGCATCTAAGTGTTCCCTGTCCCACATAATAATCCCCGAGCACATCGAAAACCCGATTTCGTGGTGTGAAATGGTGATTGCGAGCCATGATATCCATTATGCAAGCCACGAAATGACGATTTCACACCGTGAGCGTCGTTTTACGATGTACATTGACGGGATGATGCAAGACAATAAAAGATACAAAAAGCCGATGGCGTCTTCTGAAGGCTCCGCCTTAGTGGCGATGACGGCATCGGCAGGAGGAAAACAAGTTTTCCTTCGTGCCGCCACCGTCACCACCACAGTCATGACAAGCATGACTTCAGAAGACACCACGGACAAAAAGCGGCCTGCGGCCGTAAAAAAAGTCCGGCTTTCGCCGGTAAAAAAAGAGATTGGCTCAGTGGAGATAGTAAGCGTCTAATAGCAAAACAAAGGCAGCTCCCCAATCTTTTCAAAAGAACTGGAGTCTACCCATGGTGAGTTTAAGGCGTGTGGATATAACTCCTTCCCATTGGGGTAGGCTTGGGGAATGACTGCATGCAGTCGGGGATGGAACCTCCACAAGCAGCTGTTTTTCTACCGGCGAAAGCCGGACTTTTTTTACGGCCGCAGGCCGCTTTTTGAACCGTGGGGGATGCTGTCGTCATGCGGCGCATGACGGTGGGGATGGTGACGATGGCAAGGAGGAAAACTCGTTTTCCGACGGACATTGGCTCCAGACCCACCAAGGCGAAGCCGACAGCATCCGTCACGGCTTTTTGTGTTAACCTCAATCTCTTGCAGCATCAACGAAAAGAGAGCTACATGCACAGCGTTACCCCCAACCGCCCCACTCCACCTTATTATATATATAGGGCGCACCTATCTGCCCACCCTGGGGTACGAAAGAGCCCCAGACCGGGTGGGGCTGGGGCTCTTGATGAAATATGAGAGACTTAATTCAACAGTCTGAACTTCTGGGCTACATTCCACTTCACGACGAGGGGCTTTGCCTCCTTGCCGTTGACCACGGGGATGACGTGGATGCGGCGGGTGGCGTGGTGGCGACGGAAATAGAGGTAGCTCACGTGTATCGACTTGCGCTCGTGGGGCTGGAGACGCACCATGGAGGGCATCTTGAGCACCGTATTGTTGGGCACACGCTTGAACTGGATGGTCATCGGCTTGTCGGTGTCGTTGGCGAGCTTCAGCTCGAAGGTGTGGGTCTGCCCCACGGTCAACTCGGGAAACGGCAGCATCTGCTGGTTCATGAAGAGGCCGTGTCCGTAGTCGAAGGGATGGTCTTCACGCACGGGGTGGACCATAGGCACGATGTTGGCCTTGACCCAGAGACGCACGTAAGCCGAACCGTCGTTGACGAGCACCACCACCTGCTTGACAAAGTTGCCCTGCTTGTGGTCGGGGTCGAGCGACACGGTGACCCGGGCTGTCTCGCCCGGACGCACGGCACGCTTGGTATAGTCGGCGACCATGCAGCCACACCACGTGTTGACTGCCGAGATGGCCACGGGACTCTTGCCGTTGTTGCGCAGACGGAAGACATGGACCACCTTACCGTCTTTCTCGTAGATGGTACCGAAGTCGTGGGTGCGCTCTACGGGCTTGAACGTCTCAAGAAACTGTGGTTCGCCCTGTGCCTGTGCCGTGAGTGCCGTGAAGAGTGAAAGTATGAGGAATAGCAATGATTTCATCATGTCATTATCCTTGGATTGTTAGGGAAGTATAGGGTGCCCACGCCCCAATCATGAGGAGGGGCACCCCTGTCAACGCTATCGATTGAACTGAATCAATCTTTCGTGTATTATCAGTCTGCAAAGGTGAGTCCCCAAGTTGTGGAGACATAGCTTGCACCCCATGAATAGTTGCCGTAGCTCCAACCCCAGTGGCTGGAATCGAGCGTCTGCTCTACCTTGACATAGCGGGCGTTGACAGCACCATAGAGTACATACCACTTGCTGCTCCAGTTCTCACTGAAAGTACCCTTGCCATTGACATCGCCCAGGTCTACCCAGTTGGCATTGTCCTCGCTCAGATAGAAGCGGAAAGACTTACCGGGAGAACAAGAGAGCTTGAAGGCGCCCACCTTGTGTACGGCTCCGAAGTCTACGACAAACGAAGCATTGTCGATATTGAACTGAGAGAACTTCCATGTCGACAGTTTGAGCTCTTCCTTGTTGTAGTTGACGGCAGAGATACACTTCCAGGCACTGATGTCGCTCACGGCTGTACCCAGTAGTGCTGTAGGCTTGTCCTGTATCAGGCTCTCCTCGGTGGTCACCACGAGATAAGCCACCTGGCTGTCGAGGGTCACCTTGGTGCCGTTGGCATACTCAGCCACGAGTCGCAACGGAGCCACATAGCCTGCCTCTGTCAGCGTCTGACCCAGTTCGGTGGGCAACTCCACATGGAGGTTGGCGCTCTGGCTTCCAGCAGCCACCGTGGCAGCTGTCACCTCGAGGGCACCAGCCACATTGGCGGGCAGCGACTTGTAGTTCTTGCCGTTCTCGGCGTTGTAGGCATCCACGAGGCTGTTGTCTACGGTAGCCGACACCTTCACATCCGTGTCGAGCGCGAAGTGCAGGCCCACGTTATAGTCGGCCTTGACCTCGCCAAAGACTCCCACGGGAGTGCGCACAATGCTGCTCTTGGCTGAGTTTGAGCCTGCGAGATAGACCATATCGTTGGTGGTATGGATGGCTACATAGTAGACGCCCATCTCCTCGCTTGCCACCACGGGGCGGTCGGTATCGAGGGTACCCTCCTTGACGGCGGTGAGTCTGAGAGGCACCACATACTCGGGCTCGGTCAGACGGGCACAAGCCTCGGCGGGGATGGTCACATTGAGAGGTTCGGAAGCCACGTTGGCACCGGCGCTGATGCCCGTCTTCTCCAGCTGGATGGCGGCGAGCACATCGGCAGGCACGGTGGTGGCCACGCCGTTATATTCCTTGTTATATTCAGATACCATTGTGGTGTCGGGGGCGGCGCTGATGGTGATGCTGTCTGCCGAAGCATACTGCAGACGCGCCTTGACATTGGCGGTGATGTCGCCGAAAGAGCCAACTGGTGTGTGATAGACAGTACACTCGGTCACTTTGGCTACCGACTGGTCTACGTAGATGAGGTTGTTGTTGGAACCGTCTACATCGTAGGCCTCGTCGTCGCTACAGCCGGTGAGAGTGGCTGCTCCAATGAACAGCACTCCACAGGCGATATATAATTTGTTCAGTTTCATTGATTGTAAGTTTTATCGGTTAGACGACACGGTTTTAGTAAGGGCACTTATGGTTAGGAACCCATGATGGGGCACCACTCTTTGCCACGGCGTTGTATCCATGACCGGTCTGGTCGAGAATCGAACCGTCTTCCTGCTGGTCTGTACCGCAGAAGCGCCAGTATGCGATGAGTCCCGGTGTGTGGGGGTCTACATAGCAGATGTTGTTGAGCAGGTCGGCAGGAGTGCGGGCAACGTTCCATACGCGGAATTCGCTTACGCGGCCGTTGAGATAGCGGCCTCCGGCAGAGTAGCCGATGGCGAAGGGACCGTTGTTGTCGCCGTATGATGTTCCGTAATCATAGCTCCACACGAGCGAGATGTCGCCAGTAGCCTTGACAGGGTCACCCATAGGTTCGCCGTCGAGATACATGGTAATCTGCGAGCCGTCATAGACGCAGGCAAAGTGGCACCATTTCTTGGTGGGGAAGTGGGTGGGGAAGGTGGTGGGGTGAGCTGTTCCCTTGTCGGGCTTGTCCCAAGAGGGCGCACCGGTCTTGCCGCCGGCGAGCTGCAGCTGGTCGGGGTCGCACGATACGTCGCCGAAGCGCAGCAGGAAGTTCTCCTCGCATCCCATCAGTGAAGAGATGTAGGGATTGCTATGGCAGAAGTCGTTGACATAGACCTTGCACTCCATAGTGAGCTGGGAGAGATGACCCAGGGCCTCGTTGTTGCGGAAGCCGGGAACCAGGAATGGCCTGCCGTTGATGTCGGCCACGTCGGTAGTGATGATGGGCACAAAGACAATGTATGCCACCGAGCCAGCCTCGAGCAGATTGCCATCGCTCTTGACGCGCACGGGCAGACAGTAGTTCTTGCCTTCCTCAAACTGTGATGGGTCGCCTATCATCAACTTGGCCTGGGTAGACACAAAGTTACCCGGGGTGATGGTAACGTTGGCATCCTCGATGCTGTAAGCCGATGTGGGAGGCACGATGTAGCTCGAGTTGTTGGCCTTGTTGTAGGCGTCGAGCAGCTCGGGGGCTGCCTCGAAGGTAGCCGTGATGGGGGCGCTCACCTTGCCGGTGCAGGTGACGGAGAGGTCTACCTGGTCGGCGCCCTCAAAGCCCTTGCGTATGGTATTCTTCTGCATGGTGCCCGTGATGTAAACCACGTCGCGGTAGTCGCCATTGCTCTCCTGACAGGCGGCGAAGACCAGGGCTACCATAGCCATCATAAATAATCTTATCTTATTCATAATCGTTGTTCTAAATCTTTATACTGTTACTAATCACGGTTTTAGTGGATAGCGGGGTTCTGGATTTGGATGCCGTGGCGCATATTGGCGTAGTTGCTGCATCCATAGCCAGTGTTGATATAGTCGCGGTGCATGAAGAAGGCACCAAAACCACCCTTTCGGCCAGTGCTGGGCTGGTATCGGGCATAATTGAGCAGCTGTCCGCACTCAGCAGCCTTCCAGTTGTCACCCACGTTCTCGGTATAGACCACCTTCTCGGTAGGACAGCCACTGAAGGGCACGCGACCGGGGCTTCCGCCATAGGTCTGGTTGACATACCAGTTGGTAAACTTATTGGTATTGGAGCCGGGGGCACTATTGTAGTAGTCAATGCAGAGCAGCATGTTGGGGTTGCCCTTGATGGTAAATCCGTCGGGATAGGTAAAGGTGCTGTCGGGCGATGCCATGGGGCCGACGAACTGGCCTACATACTCCACGAAGTAGTCGAGGTTGCTGCCGGAGAGCGGGTCGCCCTCGGGCTCATAGTCCATGTCGATACCGTCGAGTCCGTTCTCAAAGATAGGACGCAGCAGGTCCTGGGCGTAGGCACGCATGGCTGCCTGGGGGTCGTTCTGCTTTACCCAGATAGAGTCGTAGAACTCTGGACGGGTGCGGATGCGGATGATGGTAGGCACCACGAGCCGGGTTCCCTTGACCTCCTGCACATACTTCATCTCACGATATACCTCGGGCAGATAGTGAGTATCTACGTGGGTAGAGTCGTCAGAGGGGATGCCACCCAAGAGTGAGCAGATATCGAGCGAGTCGGGCAGACCGAGGAAGCGGGTAGCCAGCGAGGTGCTCTGGGTGTAGTCGGCGAACCATCCCCAAGCGATGGAATGGTCACTCTTCTTGTAGTCGCGCAAGTTCTTGTAATACTGCGGGCCGTAGGTGGTGGGGGCAACCACCGTGGCGTTCTCTACATCGGTATCGCATGAAGCAAACATGCAGGCGATGAGCAGCAGCGGCATAATATATTTCATTATTTTCATAGATGCTGTCATTTAGGTGATTAATGTTTAGGGTTCTTGTCCCACCAGAGTTTGGTACCGCCATTGTCGGGACCACCGAGCAGACCTACGGCAGCCTGTACATTAGCATTGTTGTTGGAATACTCAGAAGCGGGGAAACGCAGGCGACGAATCTGCAGATTGGTATTTACTGCGCCGTTGCTGGCGTTATGGTCAACGGTGAAGAGCTTGGGATAACCCGTGCGGCGATACTCACTCCAAGCCTCCTGACCATCGGGGAAGATGGCGAGATACTTCTGGGTGATGATGCGCTCGAGCTTCTGCTCGGTCTGGGCGTTGTTGTCCCACTTGGGGGTGATGGTGCTCAGCGCCGAGGCGTCGCGACCGTTGCCGCTGTTGTCGGTGAAGGTGGCGGGCACGTTGTTGCTCTCCAGATAGGCATCGGCACCGCTCACGCCACGCTCCTGGAACGAAGCGCGTACACCAGCCTTATAGAGTTCTTCGACCGAGCTTGCGCCCATATCCCATCTGAGCTTGGCCTCAGCTCTGAGGAAGAAGCTCTCAGCTGCCGACATCCACTGCATGGCTGCATTTGACTCCACGTTCATGGCCGATGTCTTGGCTGTATAGTCGCTCTGGTTGCGTATCTGCAGACCGGGATAGACGCCGTGGATGCCACCACCGTTGGCGGCTTCGGCGAAGTAGACCTTGGCACGAGGGTCGGCATAGCCGTTGAGGTAGCTGTCGATAGAGGCACCCATGCGCATATCGCCCCAGCTCTGTGTAACCTCCCAGTAGGGATTGAGGTAAGTATAATTGGCGTTGTTGCCGTGGATGGCCGACTTCTCAAGGAAGCCCAGGCTGTGGTCGATAGACTTCTGAGCCTCCTGCTTGGCAAGGGCCTCGTTGGCATAAGCCACGCGGAGAGCCAGACGCAGACGCAGGGTATTGGCAAACTTCACCCAACTCTCCACATCGCCGCCGAAGACAAAGTCGAAGTTGGAGAGGAGCTTGGCAGAAGCCGATGCCTCATGATAGGAAGTGAGCACGTCGATGGCGTCGTCGAGCTCGGCAAAGAAGGCTTTGTACACATCCTCCTGGCTGTCGTAAGCCACATTGATACCGCTACCGAAGCGGGTGTAGGGCAGCGGGCCATACATGTCTGCCAGACGGCTCATGCCGAATACCTTGACCACATTGCCCAGAGCTGTCACGGCTGCCGTACCGTTCTTGTCTGAGTTGGTCTTCAGCGAGAGCCAGGGCTGCATCAGATTGGTATAGGTGTCGTTGAAGGGCAGGTTTACCCACTTGTCGGGCAGCAGATAATGGGCGTTGTGCAGCGAGCCCACATCGTAAGAAGCCTTGATATTGGAGAAATAGCCAGAGAAGAGGCCGCCGGTGAGCATATCCTCTACCTGGAACGAGCCACCCTTGTCCAGACCTACGATGAATACGTTGTGTTGCATCTGGGAGAAGAAGGCACCGGTATTCATATTGTCGTGGGTCATATCTTCTTCAGTAGCCGAGTTGTGGTCGGTGTTCCATTTGTCAAACTCAGACGTACATGAAGAGAGCACTACGGCAGATGCCATGACGGCGAGACTGCCTGTGATGAATTTATTGAGTTTCATAATCGTTATAGGGTCTTTAGAAGTCAACTTTTACAGAGAAACCAAGATTGCGCAGGCTCGGCATCATGAAGTTGTCGATACCGGTGAAGTAGGTACCCGTACTGGCGGTGAGTTCGGGGTCGAACGGAGCCTTGCAGTAGAACATGAGCAGGTTGCGGCCGGTGAAGGCGAGGCGCAGGTTCTCTATCCAGGGCACCCACTTGCTGATGGGCAGACTGTAGCCCACAGAGAGTTCAGACAGACGCACGTTGGTAGCGCTGTAGATGTAGTATGCACCCACGCTGGGACCTATCTTGCTATAGTAGTCCTGGGCAGGGATGCGGTAGCCGTTGACGAGCGCACCACCCAGGTCGCGAGCCTCGGCTGTAGTCTTGCTGGCACCGAAGTAGTCCATGTAGCCCTGGGTAATGGATGATACCCGACCACCCACACGGGCACTGATGAGGAAGCCCAGGTCTATGCCCTTCCAGGAGAAGCTGTTGCGCCAGCCCATGTTGTACTTGGGATTGACGTTGCCGGCATATACATACTTGCCTTCATCCACACCGGCGATATTGCGCGAGGTGTAGTCTACGATGAGATAGCCGTGCTCGTCCATCTTGGGGATGGTGACATAGAGGTCGCCCATAGAGCCGCCCTCGGTGAGGCGCACCTTGACAGAGCCCAGGTTGAGCATGTCCATGCCGTCGAGCGACACGTTTACCTTGTTGCCGTTGGCAAGGGTGAGCTCAGTGGGAGCGAGGAGTTGCTTGATTTTGTTCTTGTTGAGGGTGTAGGTGAAGGTGCTTGACCACTTCACGGGACCCAGAGGCTGGTTCAGCGTGAGCGAAGCCTCAATACCCTTGTTGTCGATACGACCGCCGTTGATAGGCAGCTTGCTGTAACCCGACGAGGCAGACAGTTCGGGAAGGAAGAACTGGTCGGTGGTGCGGGTAGAGTAAAGGCTGACATTGAGGTTTACCTTGTCCTGCCACAGGTTGGCCTGCAGACCCAGCTCCCATGCCTTGGTGCGCTCGGGCTTCAGGTTGTTGTTGGGATAGTAAGAGGTGGTAGAGGGCGCGGCGTTGGAGTAAGTGTAGCGGGTGAGCGCATAGAACTTCTCGGGCGTGTTACCCACCTCACTGTAGCTACCACGGAGCTTGAGGAAGGAGAGCACCTTGCTCTTCAGACCAGGTATCATCTCGGTCAGGATGGCGCTCACACCGGCAGAGGGATAGAAGAAGCCCTTGTTGCGATACTGGGTGTTGCCGAGGAAAGAGTCCCAGTCGTTGCGGGCGGTGAGGTCGAGATAGACCATACTCTTATAGCCCACCTGAGCGGTGGCAAAGACACTCTGCACCTGGTGGTGGTAGTTGAGTGCGGGGTCGGCGTCCATATGTGAGTTGGCGCGGTTTACGGCATTGAGGGTGAAGTTGTTGGCGACATTGAGGAAACCGCCGACATAGGTGTAGCTGGTCTCCACATCCTTGATAGAGGTACCGAGGTTGGCGGTGAGCGAGAAGTCACCGAAGTACTTGTCGATATTCAGGATGGCGTCGCCGTAGATTTGACGGGTGTTGTCGTTGGTACGATAATAGGCACCATACTCACCGGCAAAGGAGGGCACTGAAAAAGTCCCCTTTTTTTATGACCAAAACGGAAAATGCTTACGATTTGTAACTTCTCTTTCTGCAAATCACCTAAAATAAGGCTAAAATAGACAGATAATAAAGGGTAAAACAGCTATTTCTCCGTCATCAACTTTCAATTTGATAGTGGGTTTTAGTTTTTCAGTGCCCTCAAAGAGGGGATCGGTAGAGGCGGCGTAGCGCTTCTCATAGATGCCAGAGGTCTTGTCCATCTTGGCACGGCCAGAGAGGGTGATGCCCTTGGCGATATCGAAGGTCAGACCAGCACTGAGGATAAAGCGGTCCTTGTGGTTTTCGGCGATGTCGCGGTTGATTTCCCAGTAAGGGTTCATCATCGAAAGTCCCTGGTTGCCGAAGGGCCAGTACTGGGTCTTGAAGTTGCGTTCGGGGTCGTACTGCTCAAAGGGAGTGTACTTGCGGATATCGTCGCCGGCGGGGAAGAGATAGACGGGGACGATGGGGTTGAAGTAGAAACCCTGGGATATCATGTTCTGTTCCTTCACACTCATATACATGGCGCTGAGGTCAAGGTGCAGACGGTCTTTCAGGAAGTCAGTGGTGTTGCGGACGGTAAAGTTGTAGCGCGACATCTCGTTGTTCTCCACGATGCCCTCGGCATTGGTGGTAGAGGCAGAGACAAAGGTCTGGCTGTGCTCCGAACCTACAGAGAAGGTCACCGAGTTGCCCACGTTGTAACCGGTCTGGAAGAAGTCGAGCGGGTCGTAGCTCGAGGGAGTAGCCAGCTTGGCGCCCCAACTTGAGAAGGTGCCGTTGCCGGTCTGTCCGTAAGTGTTCTGGAACTCGGGAGTCACAAAGGGTGAGAAGAAGGAGGTGTTGTTGCTGTAGCTCACGCGCACCTTGCCCACAGTACCCTTCTTGGTGGTAATCATGACCACACCATTGGCAGCGTCGCTACCATAGAGGGCAGAGGCGGCAGCACCGCTCAGCACCGAGATGCTCTCGATATCATCGGGGTTCACCATAGAGGCGGCGTCGCCGGTCTGGGCGTCACCGTGGTAGGCGTCGGTTGGCTGGTTGGCCTGGAGCGAAGGCATGGGAATACCGTCAATCACGTAGAGGGCGTTGTTGTTGCCGTTGATAGACTTGTTACCACGCATCACCACCTTGACACCACCACCGATACCGGCAGCGCTGGCGTTGATTTCGACACCTGCCACCTTGCCGGCGAGGGCGTTCATGAAGTTGGCGTCCTTGACACCGGTGATGTCAGAATTCTTGAGCTGCTGCACATTATAGGTCAGCGCTTTCGATTCTTTCTTGATACCCAGGGCGGTAACGACCACCTCGTTCAGGGTCTTCTCGTCCTGAGAGATGTTCACGGTCACGTTGTCGCCTTTGGCGGTAACTGACTTGGGCTGGTAGCCGAGATACGACACCTCTATCTTGCTGCCTTCTTCGGCAGAGATGGTGAAGTTGCCGTCCAGGTCGGTCACCACGGCAGCGCCAGTGGCCTTGCTGCGTACGGTAGCGCCTATCACGGGCTCACCGTTCTCGTCGAGCACCTGACCTTTGACGGTCTTCTTGGAAGCCTGGGGTTCCTTGGCAGCGGGTTTGGCTTCACGCTTGAAGATGGTAATCATCTTGTGGTCTATCTTGAAGCCAAGATGAGAACCCAAGACCTTAGTCAACACGTCGCGGACGGGTGTGGCATGGAAGGTGGCTGTCACCTTCTGACTGGCGTTCACTTCGTCCACTTTGTAGATTACAGACATCTTGGTTTGGCGTTCCACTTCTTTCAATACGTTGCGGAGGCTCTCGTTACTGAACGTCTTGGTTACAGTCTGAGCACTCATGCTGAGCGCACTGAACATCAGTGTGACCAACAGGCAGATGCCGAGCAATTTGCTTTGCTTACTGTTCATAGCAGTTGGTTGTTTTTAGTTAGACAATTTAATATATAGGTTTTATTTTCAGTAGAGGTAGTAGGAGTGTTATGGTATTGGCGGGGCGGGGGTCAGTCGCCGATGGTAATCTCCTTACCATCGCGACATACCTGCATGCTTGTGATGCTCTGGAGAGCGTCGAGCACATCGTCTATGGTCTCCTTGTTGCGCAGCGAGATGGCAAACTCCATCTTGCGCAGACGCTCAGAGGTGATAGTGATGTTTACAGCGTAGCGGCGGGAGAGCAGCTTGGCGAGGTCTTCGAGGCTAATCTCAGAGAATTCGGTCATGCCCTGTACCCACGCATGGTGGTCGGTGGTATAGCGGCTCTTGGAGAATTTACCGGTAATCACATTGAGGCTTACCATATCGCCGGGCTCCATCGTGAGGCGGTCGGCGCCGCGGTCTATCACCACCTTACCCTGCAAGAGGGTCGTGGTGATGTTTTTGTCATCATTGTAGGCAGAGATGTCAAAGCGGGTACCCTTGACCACCACGTCGTAGCCGCGGGTGTTTACCACAAACTCAGCGCCATCGTGCTTGGCGACCTCGAAATAGCCTTGTCCTTCGAGGACTACACGGCGGTTGTTGTCGCCAAAGCGGTTGGAATAGCGCAGCGAAGAGCCTGCGTTGAGCCATACCAGCGAGCCGTCGGGCAGGGAGAGGCGGGTCTTGCTGCCCATAGGTGCGGTGAGGGTGTAGTAGTGTTCGGGCTGAAGGCTGGTGGCATACCACCCGACAAAAGCCGAGCACAACATTAGCAGCACCACGGCAGCCGCTGCTGCCACACGCCACATTGGCCGGCGCTGCCGACGAGCCTCGGCACCACACATCCAGTCACAGAAGCGTGTCCATGCGCTTTCGGTGACCATATCGAAGTGTGGGCGCGACGCCCATTCGGCTTCCCAGCTGCGGAAAGTGGCAAGGGCTTCACTGTCCTGTGCGAGGTAATCGAACAGAGCTTTCTCATCTTCGCGGGAAATCTTTCCCTCGAAATACTTGTTGGCCAATGCCTTCATTTCACTTCCCATCAACATTTCTTAATATAACGTTAGTATTGGTTTCACTATTAGGATGGCGCCAGCGGTCTTTCCGAAGACGCCCGAGCACGTCATTACTGACATACTGTCACTATTAAAACAACCCGTAGAGACTTTACCCGCCCTCGGAGATAACTTTTTTTCAAAAATATTTGCACTTTTCTGCTTAAATTCATACTTTTGCACCGTCAATCGTGATGCAAGCGGTCGCCGGAGCCATCTATATAATATATAAAAGGTGTAACACGCCCGCGGTGACTGAATAAAAAAAGTGTAAAAACCATGCGTTTCTACAAGGAACAAAGCGAACTCTTTGAGGGAATACAGAACGGCGACGCCGATGCTTTCGAGTATGTCTTCAAGACGTACTACCCTCGTCTGCGCAATTATGCCAACCGCTTTGTGACCGATAGCGACGACTTGGAAGACATCCTGCAGAACTGTTTCATCCACCTGTGGGAACGCCGAGACAGCATCACGTTCATCTCCATTTCATCTCTGCTCTTCACCATGGTGCGCAACGGCTGTCTGAACTACCTCAAGCACCAGACGATGGTCAACGGCTACGAGGCAGGCTCGCTCAGCAAGATACCTGGGGCAGAAGAGCTCTACAGCACCGACATGAAGGGCACCACCGACAGCGACACGCTCTACAACGAACTGACCCGCCAGATAGAGCAGGTCATGGAAGAACTGTCGCCGCGCTGCCGCGAGATTTTCACCATGAGCCGCTTTGAAGGACTCAAGAACCGCGAGATAGCCGACCAGCTGGGCATCTCGGTCAAGGTGGTCGAGAAGCACATCACCAAGGCGCTTGCCGTTTTCCGCACCCATTTCAAGACGGGCAGAGCCTCCGCGCTGCTCCTGCTATGGCTCATCGCCATGGCATAATCGCCTACCCCTCTCTTATTCCATCTCTGCCACGCGCCCCTCGACCTCGGGCGCAGCACTGCGCGTATTCAGCTCGCTGCCAATGGCTTCGGCAAGTGCGGAGAACGTCATCACGACTGCCGTGACCACCGCTGGCGGCTCGTAACATAAGGTACGTACGCTCGTGACGCAAGGTACGAAGCCACGTAACACAAGGCACGAGCCCACGTGACTTATGATACGAGCCCGCCATGATGGCCACCACGCCGGCGGCGGCACGCTCCACGACTGGCAACCTGCTTTCTGCCGAGCCAACCGCCCCTCAACGACCGCCTACCGCCCCTCAACGACCGCCAGACAAGCCCTCCACGGGAGCCGACAGAACGGGCTGGTTGGGGGCAATGACCAAAAAAAATGCAATTTAGTTTTGTATTTCACTCGGTTTGCACTACCTTTGTAGTGGAAAAAGTAAACAAGACTGAAATGAAGATATCCAAAATCATGTCTTTCATGGCCGTGGGCGTGGCTTTGCTCGCGCTGTCGGCCTGTGGCAACAAGAAGTTTGAGGTCAATGGCAACATCAAGGACGCCAAGGACTCCACGCTCTATTTTGAGAACCTCAGCCTCAACGGACCTGTAGTCCTCGACTCTGTCAAGTTAGGCGAAGACGGTGCCTTCGACTTCAAGGCCGACGCCACCGACGCCCCCGAGTTCTACCGTCTGCGTATAGCCGGCCAGATTATCAATGTCGCCATCGACTCTACCGAGACCGTCAAGTTCAATGCCTCCTACCCCACCATGTCGGCCGAATACGAGGTCGAAGGTTCGGAGAACTGCGTGAAGATACGTGAACTGGCTCAGAAGCAGCTGCAGCTGCAGCGCACCATCAATGCCCTCGTCGCCAACCCCGCCTTGGGCGTAGACAGCGTGGAAGTGGCTGTGGCCAGAGTGCTCGCCGCTTACAAGGAAGATGTGAAGCTCAACTATATCTACAAGGAGCCGATGAAGAGCTATGCCTACTTCGCGCTCTTCCAGACCTATGTGCTGGGCAACCGTCAGGCACTCATCTTCAACCCTCGTCTCAACAGCGACGACATCAAGGTTTATGCTGCCGTAGCCACCAGCTGGGACACCTTCCACCCCAATGCTGAGCGCGGCACCAACCTCCACAATATTGCCATCGAGAGTATGAAGGACCAGCGCATCGTGCGCAACGAGCAGGTTGCCAGCCAGATTGACGCCAGCAAGGTACAGGTGGCCGGACTCATAGACCTCGCCCTCACCGACAACAAGGGTGTGACCCGCCGTCTCACCGACCTCAAGGGCAAGGTGGTGCTGCTCGACTTCCATGTCTTCGCCAGCGAGCAGAGCACCAAGCGCATCATGATGATGCGTGACCTCTACAACAAGTATCATGGCCAGGGTCTGGAAATCTACCAGATTTCGCTCGACCCCAATGAGCACTTCTGGAAGACACAGACTGCAGCGCTGCCCTGGATAAGCGTGCGCGACGAAGCCGGCACCTCTGCCCGCACCTACAACATCATGGGCATTCCGTCGTTCTTCCTGATAGACCGCAACAACAATCTCTACAAGCGCGGAGAGCAGGTAAGCGACATCGACGCCGAAATCAAGAAACTGTTATAAGACCACGGGCTGCCGGGACATAACCTCCAGCCTGCGCTCTATGATATAACGAGAACTTTAAGCATTCATAAAAACATCATCAACCGATGAGCGACCTCTGGTGTGAACCACGGGTCGCTTTTTTTTGATTTACAACTATGTTTTATGATAAAAGAGAGGCACCATCGGCGTTTTTTTCGTAATATTGCATATTAACTTGTCAACTGCGATGGATATACTTACACGATTCAAGCATTGCCCCGTGTGTGGAGGCAGTCTCCAACCCGACTCAGCGAAGAGTATGCGCTGCCACGACTGTGGCTTCGAATACTTTGTCAATGCCAGCGCAGCCTATGTGGCGCTCATCTACGACGAGCGTGGCAGGCTGCTCGTGGTGCGCCGTCGCTGCGAGCCCGCCAAAGGCACGCTCGACCTGCCGGGAGGCTTTGCCGACATGGGCGAGACGGTAGAAACTGGCGTGGCGCGCGAGGTAAAGGAGGAAACGGGGCTCACCGTGACCGCCATGGACTACCTCTTCAGCCAGCCCAACCGCTATCTCTACAGCGGCATCGACATCCCCACCCTCGACCTCTTCTTCCGCTGTCGCGTAGACGACATCTCTACGCTCGCTGCCGGCGACGACGCCGCCGAGACCCTGTGGCTCGCCCCCGACGAGATACACCCCGACGACTTCGGGCTCACCTCCATCCGCGAGGGAGTGAAACGCATAATCAATAACAATCAGATATAAGCATGAAAAATATCAGAACCATCTTACTCGCCATGGCCCTGACCACAGCTACAGGCAGCATGGCACAGAGCGACCTGCAACAGCAGTTTGCCAACCCGCCCCAAGAGGCGAGACCTCGTGTGTGGTGGCACTGGATGAACGGCAATATCTCCAAGTATGGCATCAAGAAAGACCTGGAGTGGATGCACCGCGCCGGAATAGCCGGTATCCATGTCTTCGATGCCGGTCTGAACACGCCACAGATAGTGCCCCACCGCATCACGTACATGACGCCCGAGTGGAAAGACTGCTTCCGCTACGCCGTGCACATCGCCGACTCGCTGGGCATGACGATGGCCATCCCCAGTTCGCCAGGCTGGAGCAACACGGGCGGCCCCTGGGTCACTCCCCACGATGCCATGAAGAAAATCACGTGGCGCGCGGTGAGGGTAAAGGGTGGCAAGAAACTCACCGTCAATCTCCCCGGTATCTACACCACCACCGGACACTTCCAGAACGTAGAAAACACCAACAGCCCTGAAACCTTCAGTCAGCAGATAGGCGTCGTGGCAGTGCGTATGCCCGATACCGACATCGATATAGCCTCTCTCAACCCCACCATCACGGTGAGCAAGGGTGAGCCCACGGTGGCACAACTCACCGACGGCGACTACAGCAAGGGTACCCGCGTGGAACCCGACGCCGAGGGCAACATCTGGGCACAGTACACCTTTGAGAAGCCCGTAACCATCAAGGCGCTGTCGCTCTCGGACGGCAACAACCGCAGCACCTGGAACAGCTGGTCGGCACCGCTGTACTACCGCTTGGAGACGAGCAACGACGGCAAGACATTCACCAAGGTATGCGACATCCCGCAGAGCGGTACGTTCCAGCAGACCATCGACCTGCCTCCCACCACGGCACGCTGCTTCCGCGTGGTATGCCAGCTGCCGCAGAAAGACAAGCAGGGCGAGTTTGTCAACCTGATGGAGTATAACCTCTACACCACCAGCCGCATCAACTTTGCCGAGGAGAAGGCTGGATTTACCTCCTTCGGCGACCTCGACCAGTACCCCTCACGCCCCGACAGCGACGTGTCGGCTGCAGGCGATGTGGTGGTGCTCACCGACAAGGTCGACGCCGACGGACGCCTCACCTGGAACGCCCCACGTGGCAACTGGGTCATCTACCGCTTCGGTACGTCGCTCTTCGGTTCGCGCAACGGCCCTGCCTCGCCCGAAGCCACCGGTCTGGAGGTCGACAAGATGGACCGCGAGGCTGTGCACAAGTATATCGAGCACTATATAGACCTCTATCGCGACGCCTCTGGCGGCAACATCGGCAAGCGCGGCATCCAGTATCTGCTCATCGACAGCTACGAGCCCGGCAAAGCCACATGGACCCTACAGATGCCGGCACAGTTTGAGCGTCGGCGCGGCTATAGCATCTATCCCTGGCTGCCCGTGCTTACCGGCGTCATCGTGGGAAGCGTGGAGCAGAGCGAGCAGTTCCTCTACGACTATCGCCAGACCATCGGCGAGCTCATGGACGAGTCGCTCTACGCCGAGGTGGCTGATGCCGCCCACCGTCATGGCATGAAAATCTATATCGAGTCGCACGAGAACGGACGCCAGATGCTCGCCGACGGTATCAGCGTCAAGGCGAAAGGCGACATCCCTATGGGCGCCATGTGGGCAGAGAAGCGCGCCGACCTGAGCATGTATGAGTGCGACCTGCGCGAGACCTCCTCTACCGCCCACATCTATGGCAAGAAGTATGTGGCTGGCGAGTCGTTAACCGCCGACGGCCGCCACGAGATGTGCTACACCTTCTATCCCGGCAACCTCAAACCCATCGCCGACTACATGATGTCGTGCGGTCTTAACCGTTTCATCATCCACGAGAGTGCCCATCAGCCCGTCGACGACCGCAAGCCCGGACTCGCTTTAGCCATCTACGGCCAGTGGTTCAACCGCCACGAGACCTGGGCAGAGCAAGCCCGCTCATGGACCGACTATCTCGGCCGCTCCAGCTACATGATGCAGCAGGGCAAATACGTGGCAGACATCGCCTACTACTATGGCGGCGACAACAGCGTCAACGGCCGCTTCGCCCACAACCATCCCGCCATTCCCCGTGGCTATAACTTCGACTACGTGAACCCCGGCGCGCTCATGGACGTGTTCGGCTACGACGGACAGAAGCTCACTACCAAGGCAGGAATGAGCTATCGACTGCTGGTAATAGACCGCCAGGTGACACGGATGACCGTCGACGAGCTCAAGGCGATAGCCCGCCTCGCCAAGGCTGGCGCCCCCATCTGCGGCAAGCGCCCAACCATACAGCCCAACCTCAAGGGCGACGACGCCGAGTGGCACCGCCTGGTGGCAGAGATATGGGACAGCAACCGCGCCAACGTGATGGAAAACCTGTCGATGGAAGAGGCACTCGCCAAGACGGGCGTGGCTCCTGACTTCAACTTCGTGGCAGCCGACAAGGACAAGGCTACGCCCGACAGCATACGCTGGATGCACCGCCGCACGGCAGACTCGGAAATCTACTGGGTGGCCAATGCGATAGACCAGCCCAAGCGCATCACAGCCTCATTCAACGTGACCGGCAAGAAGCCCATGCTCTGGAACGCAGAGAACGCCTCTATCAAGCCCGTGGGCTATACCATGGCTGACGGCCGTACCAGCATCGACCTCGACCTCGACCCCTACGGTGCACTGTTCATCGTCTTCACCGAACCTACCGACGAGAAGCATCTGACTGTCGCCCACGCCGAGGAACAGGAAGTGATGACGCTCGACAACGACTGGCACGTCTACTTCGGTGGTGTGCAGGACACTCCCGAGAGCATCGAGATGCCCACCCTGCGCTCGCTCACCGAGAGCGACGATGCCCAGATACGCTACTTCTCAGGCACGGCTGTCTATACCCGTGACTTTGACGTCAAGGGATATAACAAGCGCGCCACCTACCGTCTCGACCTGGGCGGAGTGGGCTGCATGGCAGAGGTATACCTCAACGGCCAGATGCTGGGAACACTCTGGAAGGCGCCCTACGCCATCGACATCACGCCCGCACTCAAGAAGAAGGGCAACAAGCTCGAGGTGCGCGTCACCAACCTGTGGGCCAACCGCGTCATCGGCGACAAGCAGCCCGACAAGAAGAAACGCTACGCATGGGCATCCTACAACAATGCCTTCAGAGCTTCGTCGAAGCCTCTCCCCGCAGGTCTGCTGGGCGGCGTACGCCTGCTCTGCACCCCTGCCGGCAAGTAGCACTCCCACCCTCCGGCCCACCGCCGGAGGGGAACACATAGACACGATGCCGCCGAAGCGCCGCACCCGACCAGACATGACACAGAGCCACGCAGCATGGTCAGCGGCGGACTTCGGCGGCATTGTCGTATGGGTGCAGCCCCGCCCCACGCGAAAAATCTTTTGCTCGCAGCCAACAATTATCATGAATTTATAGGCAGAGTCTGAAGAAAATGGCGTATATTTGCACTTGATGCCCGCCACAATCTACGGCAAGGGCACATCATCGACCTCAAACCTGAAAACAGAGAACCTAATCATCATGGCGACAGCTATCATACTCCTACAGTTTGCCATCGTGCTGGCACTGATATTCAAGGGCGCCCGCACGGGCGGCATAGGACTCGGCATCTACGGCATGGTAGGTGTGTTCATCCTCGTCTTCATCTTCGGACTCAAACCCGGCCATCTGCCCATCGACGTGATGCTCATCATCGTGTCGGTAATCACGGCGGCAGCCACCCTGCAAGCCGCCGGAGGTCTGGACTATCTCGTAGGACTCGCCGCCAGGTTTCTGCGCCGCCACCCCACCCACATCACCTACCTCGGCCCGCTCACCACGTGGTTCTTCTGCCTCGTGGCAGGCACCGCCCACACCTGCTACTCCCTCCTGCCCATCATCTCTGAGATTGCCACCAACTCCAAGATACGCCCCGAGCGGCCGCTGAGCGTCGCCACCATAGCCGCCTCGCTCGGCATCACCGGCAGCCCCGTCTCGGCAGCCACCGCAGCCGTCATCAGCACCGACCTGTTGGGCGGCGCGGGCATCGAGTTGAAGCACATCCTCATGGTCTGCATCCCCGCCTCGCTGGTGGCCATCATCGTGGCTGCCTGGGTACAGAACCGCATAGGCAAAGAGCTGCTCGAAGACGAAATCTACTGCGAGCGCGTGCGCCAGGGGCTGATACGGCCCGAGCAGGACATCCGTCTGATAGACGAGATGATAAAGAACCCCGACCCCAAGGCCAAGTATGCCGTGCTGGCGTTTCTCACGGGCGTAGTGCTGGTGGTGCTCTTTGGCAGCATCCCCACCATGCGGCCCGCGTTCATGATAGATGGCGAGCTGCACCGCGTCACCATGCCCGAGACCATCGAGATCGTGATGATGTCGACCGCCGCACTCATCCTCACCGTGAGCAGAGCCAGCGTGCAGACCGCCGTCAAGGGCAACGTCTTCGACGCGGGCATGTGCGCCCTGGTCGCCATCTTCGGCATAGCCTGGATGGGTGACACCTTCTTCAACGGCAACCTCGCCTTCTTCAAAGACCACATTGCCGACATCGTCACCCACTATCCCTTCCTCTTCGCCATAGCCCTCTTCATCATGTCCATCATGCTCTTCTCCCAGGCTGCCACCGTGCGCACCCTCTACCCCTTGGGCATAGGGCTCGGCATCCCGCCACTGGCGCTCATCGCGATGTTTCCGGCGGTCAACGGCTACTTCTTCCTGCCCAACTACCCCACCACCGTCGCTGCCATCAACTTCGACCGTACCGGCTCGACGCGTATAGGGCGCTTTGTGATAAACCACTCTTTCCAACTGCCCGGCATCATCACCACCGTGGTCTCCATCGGCGTGGGCTATCTCATCATCCAGTTCATGTAGCACCGTGGCGGCCACCGCCAAACTGCCTGAAACCAAAGAAAAACCGGCAAGGGATAGGTTTTTACAAATAAAGGTTCGTTTTTTATAAAAGGAATATGAACAAATAGGCGTAACTTTGCCCCTGTAAATACCAAGATGATGGTTACACCCATCACAGACACGAATACAAACAATATAACCATTTATATTATGACAGACGAAAAGAAATTCAGAGTAGAGGCCGACCTCTTGGGCGAACTCAACGTTCCCGCCGACGCCCTCTATGGAGTGCAGACCCAGCGCGGTATCAACAATTACCACATCTCGCGCAAGACTATGTGTGACTATCCAGACTTTATCATCGCCATCGCGTACGTCAAGCTGGCTGCCGCACAGACCAACCACTCGCTCGGAGTCATCAACGACGAAATCTCGGGCGCCATGGCCGAAGCCTGCCGCGAGATTATCGACGGCAAGTGGCATGAGAACTTCCCCATCGACATGGTGCAGGGCGGTGCCGGTACATCGGTCAACATGAATGCCAACGAGGTGATAGCCAACCGTGCACTCGAAATTCTTGGCCGTCAGAAAGGCGACTACCAGTATGTATCTCCCAACGACCACTGCAACTGTGGCCAGAGTACCAATGACGTCTACCCCACCAGTATACGCCTTGCGCTTATCCGCATGAACCTCCATCTGGTCAAGGCATTGACCGGACTCATCAGCGCCTTCCGCTACAAGGGCGAAGAGTATACCGACACCATCAAGATGGGTCGCACACAGCTGCAGGACGCCGTGCCTATGACTGTGGGTCAGGAGTTCAAGGCCTACGCCAACAACCTGGAAGAGGAAATCCTCAACCTGGAGCGCAACGTGAAACTGCTGCACGAAATCAACATGGGCGGTACTGCCATCGGTACCGGTCTCAACGCCGTGCCTGGCTTTGCCAAGCTCTGCGCAGCCAATCTGAGCAAGCTCACCGGTGAGAATTTCATCTCAGCCAGTGACCTCGTAGAGGCTACGCCCGATACCGGCGCCTATGTGAGCTATTCGTCAGCGCTAAAGCGCCTTGCCATCAAGCTCTCTAAAATCTGCAACGACCTGCGACTCATGGCTTCAGGTCCCCGCTGCGGTCTCAACGAAATCAACCTGCCTCCCAAGGCTCCCGGTTCATCCATCATGCCCGGCAAGGTGAACCCCGTCATCCCCGAGGTAACCAACCAGGTCTGCTTCAAGGTCATCGGCAACGACACCACCGTGAGCTTCGCCGCCGAAGCCGGCCAGCTGGAGCTCAACGTGATGGAGCCTATCATCACAGAAAGCCTCTTCGAGAGCCTCACTTGGCTGAGGAATGTCATCGAGACCCTTACCGAAGAGTGCATCCTCGGTATCACCGTCAACAAGGAACACTGCTACGAGATGGTCAAGAACAGCATTGGTATCGTGACCGCCCTGAACCCCATCATCGGCTACAAGAAGAGCTCGATGGTAGCCAAGGAAGCCCACGATACCGGCCGCTCGGTCTATGACATCGTTATCGAGAAGGGACTTATGACCAAGGAAGAGCTGGACAAAGCCCTCGACCCCAAGGAGATGCTCCAGTCGCACAAGTTTACGCTGAAGTAATGTAATCCCAATATATATGTATGTAAAGAGCCTGCAGGCCGACACCCCTTATTCTCTCGGGGGTTAGGCTTGCAGGCTTGTTTTGTTTCAGGATGGCTGCGGCGGGCACAGCGATGACTCGCAGGGAGCCATCGAGGGTCTATCGGTTGCGATAGGCTATGGGCGTCATGCCCGAGCGCTGCTTGAAGAAGTTGGTAAGGGCACTCTGGTCGCTGAAGTTCAAGTGGTCGGCTATCTCGCCCATGGTCATGTCGGTCTGGGTAAGCATATTGCAGATTTCCTTGTAGAGCAGCGAGGTGACGTGGTCATTGATGGTAGAGCCGCTTATCTCCTTGACCAGCCGGGAGAGATAAGGGGCAGACAGATTGAGCTTGTCGGCATAGAAACGTATCTGGCGTTCCTTGCGGAAGTTGCGATAAAGATGGTGGAGGAACACTTCGTAGACCGCCTTCTTATGTCCCAAGTCGTGGGAGATAGAGCGCTGCGTATAGGGCAGCTCGTCGATGATGAGACGCAGCACGTTGACCATGCTCTGTATCATCTCTATCTTGTTGATGTGCTGGTGGCGCACGATATCGCGCATGAAGTGGAAGATATCCTGCATGCTCTTGTATTTCTCGTCGGTGAGGCGGTAGTGGGAGGCATGCGGCGCAAACGACTCGTCGACCAGCACGCACTCGGCCTCGAAGTCGGGCGACACATCGTGCAGCTGCGCCGTGTCGCGGATCGACACCACCAGGAGCGAAGCCCGAGAGAGTACCGCATCGGGCCCCTCGCCGTCGGCGTCGACAAGCCGGCAGCTGCCCCGCTCCACCAGCAGCAGCTTGGTGAAGAGCGTGCGCTCGGCCATCATGTCGACGAGCGTCGCGCCCTCCCCGGCTGTGACAGCCAAGTGGGCGGCATAGGCACCAAATATATCGCTGAGATGATATTGGGTGGCAAAATCCTCCAGGTTGTATATCTTCTGGTTCATGCCATTAGAGTCTTCATGGTCAGAGGCGCTTGCTGCATGGCTGCACGGCAATGCCGCAACGGAGAGCGGACCTGCGCCCCCGACATTTGGGGCAAAAGTAACAATAAAATCGCAGAAACAGGCGGCTTTGGCGTCTATTTTTACGTTATCCCCCTCAATTCTTACTCCCGAAGTCATGGCGGCTGTCGCCGAGGGCATCTCGGCGACCCTCGTGACCATCCCGACGACCGCCGAGATGCCCTCGGTGGCAGCACCTACAACCATAAAGACGGCAAAAGCGAACACGAAGCTAACAAAAATCACCGCAAATCATGACAAATGTCAGAAAAACAGGCAGTAAAGTGATATTTCAGGAGTAAATATATGGTTATTTTGTAATATTTTGTTACCTTTGCGCCGCCAAAAATGACAATTCCTGCCATCTTCGGCATCACCACAGTGAAAAGAGACTGCCCGGAGAGGGCAAACTTACGGATAATGAGGAAAGAAACAAATCTAAAACAGAACGATATGACAAAAAAACTACTCATGATGGCAATGCTCCTTTCAGCATTTGCCTTTGCAGTTCCGGCATCGGGCCAGGACGACAATGTGACCGTGGTAATCGACGAGAACTTCGACTCCTTCACCGAGGGTAGCGAAGACGCTCCCGCCACTACCGACATCGGCGGCTACAGCGGCAAGCTCAAGAAACTGGGCTGGAGCAGCAGCTGCACCAAGGTCTATGAGGCCGGCGGCAAACTCAAGGTTGCCAGTTCGGGAATTCTCGAAACCGACTATCTGAAGAAAGCAGTATCTACCCAGGTGCTCAAGATTACAGCCCGTGTACGTGCTGCAGCCGACTACGGAGAAGCCATTACCTTCGCTGTGGGCTACTCGTTCAGCAAGCAGGTGGTCTTCAACGATAACAAGTGGCATGACGTGACCATATATGCAGGCTCGGTATCGAGCTACTCAAAATTGAAGATTACCCCGCTGCTCGAAGGCTTCTTCATCGACGAAATCAAGGCAGTCACCAGCCCCACTATCGTGGCTGTACCCGTGCCCGAGCTGCCCTCACAGGCCGACGGCGTGTCCTTCACCGCCAAGTGGGCCCACGACCGTACCAATGCAGACTATCTGCTCGATGTCTACTCCAAGGCCGACAATGGTTCCAAGGAGTATGTGCTCAAGGACGAGGTGGTAAAGGTAGTGTCTGCTTACGCCAGCACCGTAGAGAAGAAGGTGGAAGGACTGGACGCCAGCAAGACCTACTACTACACCGTGCGCGGCCGCAACAAGAATGGCAACGTATCGGACTACTCTGACGAAATCGAGGTCATCCGCGTGCTCAAGAGCATCGACGCCCCCAAGGCCATCGCTGCCACAGGCGTGACAGCCACCTCCTTCAGAGCCAACTGGGAGGCTGTGGCTGAGGCGAAGAGATATGCCGTGAACCTGACCAAGACCACGACGCTGCAGGCAGCCACCACGGTCAAGGTGCTGGACGATGACTTTGCCAAGGTGACCATGGGCTCGCTGGAGAAAGTGGAGTTCGGACTGCTGAGTAATTTTGACAGCTATACCAAGACCCCCGGATGGAGTGCAGTAGACTTTGCTCTGGCTTCGGGATACATGGTACTGTCGCCCTATAGCAAGACAAGTTCGCTGACCACACCCAAGCTGGATCTCACAGCCGACAACGGCGCTTGCACCGTGAACTTCAACATGGCAGAGGGCGCCTATGGCCAATACACCTCAGGCAGCAAGGTCACCGTGAGCCTCTATGACACCGACCCCAACGTCGACGGATTTGAGGGCACACCTCTGGAGAGCAAGACCGTGACCACCCACAAGGGATTTGCCGACTACAAGGTAGAATTCACCAAGGGCGCAGCCACATCGTACATCATGTTCTCGTACGAGAATGGTAGCACCACCAACAAGATATTCTTCGACGCCATCAACGTGGAGCAGAAGATGCCTGCCGGTGCTAAGGTGACCACAGCGATAAGCGTCAACGAGACCGAAGATACCTACTACGACTTCACCATCGACTCGCCCGAGGACAACACCGTATACAGCTATACCGTGAACGCCATCGGACAGACCGTAGTAGACGGCGAGCTGGCCGACCTGTACTCTAACGAGTCCAACAAGATAGAGGTGAGTCTGAGTGGTTCGGTAGGCATCGACAACGTGGACAACCAGGGCGACGTAGTGGTCAAGGCCGACAACGGCACCATCAGCGTAAGCCTCGCCACAGCCGGCCGCATAGCCGTGTACGACCTCACCGGCCGTCTGATTGCCCAGACCTATGGCAAGGCTGGCGCCAACACTCTGAGCGTGGCCCAGCGCCAGGTGGTAGTGGTTCGCGCCGCCAACAAGTCATTCAAACTGGCACTTTAATAACCCCCTATAAATAATAAAGGTAGTCCGCACGCCCACAGAGGCACGGACTGCCTTTTTCAAATTTAATCCCAATGATACGCAGATTATCCTTTCTTTTCCTGCTCATAGCAGTGACCGTGGGCCACATGATGGCCAATCCCGTCACCCAAGCCCAGGCAGAGCAGATGGCACGCAGCTTCATCACACAGCGCCCCAACGCCTCTGCCAAGACCGCGCTGCGCCACATGGCTGTGGCAAAGTCGGGTGTCAAGGAGATACAACCCTACTACGTGTTCAATGCCGGCGATGACGAGGGCTTTGTCATCGTCTCGGGCGAGGACCGCTTTGCCAATGTGATAGCCTATGCCGACCGCGGCCGCTTCACCCTCGACGGCGCACCTGCAAGCCTGCGCTCGTGGATGGAACTCTATGCGCGCTACGTGGAAGCCTACTGGCACAACGACTCACTGGCAGCCGACACCCCGGCACGCGCCGGCGCCAAAGTGGTAGTGGCTCCGCTGCTCGACGACATACGCTGGGGTCAGGACGCACCCTTCAACGACATGTGTCCCACCTATAGCGACGGAGGCAAGACCGTGCACTACTACACAGGCTGTGTGGCTACGGCAGCTACGCAGATTATGCGCTACTACAAATATCCCACCCGCGGAACAGGCGAGAAGACCTGCACCGTGAAGGGTATAGAACTCTCTGCCAACTTCGGTGAGACCACCTATGACTGGGACAACATGCTGGCTTACTACAAGCGCAACGGCATATTCTCCATCGCCCAGCGCGACGCTGTGGCTAAGCTGGCAGCCCACTTCGGCGTGGCTGTAGAGATGGAATACGAGAAGGCTGGCAGCGGCGCCTCGCCCATGATGGTGCCCGGCGCGCTGAAGAACTATTTCGGCTACGACAAGCACGTCACCCTGCGCAAGCGCAGCTACTACGGTACCACCGAGTGGATGAATATCATCAAGGCTGAGCTGGACGCCGGACGCCCCGTCTACTACGGCGGTGCGAGCGATGCCGGACAGGGTGGCCACGCCTTTGTCTGCGACGGATATGATGACAACGGCTATGTGCACATCAACTGGGGATGGTATGGCGACAGCAACGGCTACTTCCTCGTAAACCGTCTGAATCCCTCGGACTTGGGCGAAGGCGGCGGAAGCGGTGGCTACAACCGCGACCAGGAGATGGTGACGGGTATACGGCCTGCCACAGAGAGCGAAGGCGATGTGGAGCTGCCTCTCTATGGCAGCGTGAGACTCTCTATCACTCCCTATGGGGGCAACTCGTTCAGCCTGATGACCATCCTCGAAAACCTCGATACCGACGACTTCGACGGTGCTCTGGCAGCTGTCATCACCCAGAACGGCGTCATCAAGAAGGTGCTCAAGGAGGAAAGCCTCAACGTGAAAGGCTATGCTGGCAGCAAGTCGGGAACAGCCTATGTGACCATGCGCGACATCACCGCTACAGCCGACGGACTGGCTGACGGCGCATACGAAATCCGCTTTGCCTACAAGGCCAAAGGCGCCAAGACATGGCAGGTGGTGCGCCACTATACGGGCTTCCCCAGATATGTAGACATGACCGTGGACGGCGGCAAGGTGGCGCTGGGAGAGGTTCACGCCGTGACACCACACGTAAAACTGCTCGCCCCAATCACATGCAACAACGAGATACACGCCGGCGGAGCTGCGCTCTTCAGAGTGAAGCTGCACAACGGCGGCGATGATATGCAACTGAAATCAGTGGTGGTGGCGATGACCTCGAAAGCCAACCCTGAGGAGGTAATCACCGGCAAGATTTCGGCAAGCGTATACGAAGAGAGCGACTATAACGCCTCGGTGCTCGTGGCTCTGCCAGAGACTGCCACACCGGGCAGCTACACCGTCACAGCCTATGCCGAAGGCTACGAGGCATATCCCTTTGACGACAGCGCCGTAGGCCGCACCGAGGTAGAGGTGCTCGACAAGACCTCAGAGCCTATCCTTGGCGTCACCCAGCGCATGGAATGGACAACAAACGACGCTGCCCAAACCCTGAAGCAGGGCGATATGCTCATGCTGGGCTTTGTGGTGCGCAACTTCGGCGCTGCGGGCAAGGCTGGAGTGGTAACCCGTCTGCAGGATGTCAATGACCCCGAGCGCAGCTACGTGCTGCGTCAGACCGACTATACCTTCAAACAGGGCGAAGAGAAGACCTTCACACTGGGACGCTATCTCAACATCGACGCCGGCACCTATACACTCGCTGTGACAGCCGTCGGCGAGAACGGCAAGGCGCTCACCATCGCCCAGCCCGAAGTGAAGACCACTGTCACCATAGCCCCCAACAGCGAACTGGCGATTAAGGTGAAGAGCATGAAGCTCGACAACGTGCTCTCGCCCGGCAAGAAATCTGCCGGCCAACTGGTGGTACACCTTAATAAAGACTATTCCAACTATGTCTATCTGCGTCTGCGCCAGTTTACCAATACCGGCGGCGAACTCGTATTGATGAAGCGCATCAGCAACGGGAAAGCCGGTGATGACGTGACCTTCAACTTCAACTACACCCCCACTGTGGCTGTAGGCACCTATATGCCTATGGTGGAGTATAAGTCGGAAAGCGCCTCGTATGTGGGTGCCGACGGACTGGCCAACTACTACCGCGAAATAAGCGTGGTGGATGCCACAGGAGTGGATGAAATCACAACAGAGGCATCGGCTGCGGGAGCAACCATAAGCTGCCGCGAGGGCGTGGTAAGCGTAAGCACCGCCGAGGGCGTCAGCGTGGTAAGGCTGAGCGTAGCCTCGACCGCCGGAGCCACCGTATGGAGCGGAAAGGCAAACCAGGCCGACCTGAACAGCCTGCCCCATGGAGTATATGTCGTGAGCGTTTATACCAACAGAGGTACCGTAACCCGCAAGGTGTGTCTGTAAAGGCCCACCCTGCGAGTAACCCAAATAAACAAGGGATGCCACTCAGTGAGCGGCATCCCTTTTCTACGTTAGTATGTTATGAAAAATTTGAGAGAAAATAGAAACTTCACAGTTTCATTCTTTTGTTTTACTAAACATGATTTTATAGAGAAAGCATAGAAATTATCTTTTCATAATCGGCGTTGTACAGACCTCGGAAGGCTGCACGTTGGACTGCGGCATAGTGTCGAGCACAGCCGAGTCGGCTCTTGCCACCGAGTGCATCTGCTGGATGCGGTTGTAGTTGGTGGCTCCGCTGCCGATAACAGGACCATTGTTGTCAAACGACATCTGGAAGGCGTTGCTCAACGTGAGGATGATGGCCACCACGGCAGCTGCCTTGAAGAGAGGTCTCAACCGCTGGGTCATGGTAATGACGCGGGCCTTGACCTGCTTGGGCTCTTCGGTCATGGCGAGCATACGAGCGTCGAAGTCGTCGCCCAGCACGTCGGTCTTGGGCTCGGTGGCCTCGTAGACGAAGAGTGCCTGGTACTTGGCCAGCTCGGCAGGTACAGACTTCTGACTGAAGAAAGCCTTGAGAATGCTTTCTTCTTCGACCGTAGTCTCACACGCCCAGTAGCGCTCCAGCAATTGTTTGATATAGTTATAGTCCATAATTGTCAAAATCATTAAATTTCTGCTTGATGGTCTGGCGGGCTCGGAAGATATTCACCTTGACCTGCTCCTCGCTTATCTCCATCATGCGAGCAATTTCCTTGTACGTTTTCCCTTCAAAATCGCGCAGCTGCATACACATACGCTGCTTGTCGGGAAGAGCATTGACCAGGCGATGAACCAGCTCGACTCTGTCGCTTTGCGCCGCTCTCTCATCGGGAGTCGACGCGCTGTCGGCCTTGTCTTCCGGCAAATCGGGGGTGGAATCGCTGAGGTGGGAGCTCTTTCGTATGTAATCCAACGCAAGGTTCTTGCAGATGGTAGTACAGAAAGCCTCTATAGACTCTATCTCGCTCCACGTGTCGCGCCTGTTCCACACCTTAATCATCGTTTCCTGCACGATATCCTCTGCTTCGGCCTTGTCAAGCGTAATGCGGAGCGCCACTCTGAAAAGCATATTCTTCAGGGGGAGTATATCGTCGCGAAAACTGATAATCTTCATCGTTGCTCTATTAATAAGACGTTTGTTGGAAACTAAAGTTACAGTTGTGGGGATATTTTTTCGATTTTAACACTTAACGGATAATTGTTCCCTGTTGGCCGTCGATGGCATCGGCTTGGGTGATGACCACCCTGGCGACGCCCTCGTCAATGGCTGCGAGCGCATTCTCTACCTTGGGAATCATGCCGCCGGCTATCACGCCATCAGCCACGTATCTATCGAAGTCGGCACGGGTGATGGTGGGTATCACGCTATTGTCGTCGGCGGGATTGCTCAGAACGCCGCGCTTCTCGAAGGCGTAGACGAGCGTGACCTCGTAGTCGCGGGCCACCGCGCAAGCCACCGTCTTGGCAATGGTGTCGGCATTGGTATTGAGGATATGGCCTTGGCCGTCGTGGGTGAGTGGCGCCACCACTGGGGTGACTCCCGACTCGACCAGCCGGGCTATCATCTGACCGTCGGCAGCATCGACATCGCCTACGAAGCCATAGTCGACGCCGTCCTTGACCGGACGCTTATGGGCACAGATGATATTGGCATCGGCGCCGGTGAGGCCGATGGCATTGACGCCTAGGGCTTGCAGTCCAGCCACGATATTCTTGTTGACCAGTCCGCCGTAGACCATCGTGACCACTTCGAGCATGGCTGCGTCGGTGATGCGTCGGCCGCCCACCATAGTCGTCTCGATGCCCAGCGCCTCGGCCACCTTGGTAGCGCGACGCCCGCCGCCATGCACCAGAATCTTGCGGCCCGGGATGGCGGCAAAGTCGGTGAGCAGACGGCTGAGCGACGTGGCGTCTTCGACTACGGCACCGCCTACCTTGACCACCGTTATTGCTGTTTTGTTGTCTTTCATCATTTATTCCAGATAAGTATATCCATAAAGTCCAGAGCGATAGTTGGACAGGAACTCCTTGCCCTCCTCGAGCGAGATTTTACCGTTCTTGACGCTCTTGGTCACCCAAATCTCGAGCTGGCGCACTAGCTTCTTCGGGTTGTACTGCACGTAGTCGAGCACCTCTTCGACGGTCTCTCCATCGATAATCTGGTCGATGTGGTAGTGGCCGTCCTTGACGCTGACGTGCACGGCGTTGGTGTCGCCAAAGAGGTTGTGCATGTCGCCGAGTATCTCCTGATAGGCACCCACAAGGAAGACGCCGAGGTAGTAAGGCTCGTTGCGGCGCAAGGCATGGAGGGGCAGCACATGAGAGAGGTGGCCCTCCTTGACGAAGTTGGCTATCTTGCCATCCGAGTCGCAGGTGATATCCTGCAGGGTTGCGTTGCGCGTAGGCCGTTCGGTAAGGCGCTGAATGGGCATTATGGGGAACAGCTGGTCGATGGCCCACGAGTCGGGGAGGCTCTGGAACAGCGAGAAGTTGCAGAAATACTTGTCGGCGAGCAGCTTGTCGATATTGCGCAGCTCTTCGGGCACGTGCTTCATCTGCTTGGAGAGCGTATTGATTTCATGGCATACGCTCCAGTACATGCTCTCAATCTCGGCACGGGTCTTGAGGTCTACGATGCCATGCGAGAAGAGTTCGAGGGCCTCGTCGCGTATCTGCTCGGCATCGTGCCAGTCTTCGAGCATATTCTTGGAGTTGAGGTTGTCCCATATCTCGTAGAGGTCCTTGACCAACTGGTGGTCGGAGTCCTTGGCCTCAAACTCCTCGGGCATCTCGGGCAGGCTGGCGGTCTCGAGCACGTCGATAACCAGTACCGAGTGGTGTGCCGTGAGCGACCGGCCGCTCTCGGTGATGATGTTGGGATGGGCTATGTCGTTCTTGTTGGCTGCGTCGACGAAGGTATAGACACAGTCGTTGACATACTCCTGGATAGAGTAGTTGACCGAGCTCTCGCTATTGGCCGAGCGGGTGCCGTCGTAGTCCACTCCCAGTCCGCCGCCACAGTCGACGAAGTCCACGTTGTACCCCATCTTGTGGAGGTTGATGTAGAACTGAGCCGCCTCACGCAGCGCGGTCTGTATACGTCGTATCTTGGTAATCTGGCTGCCAATGTGGAAGTGGATAAGACGAAGACTGTCGTGCAGACCCTTCTCATCAAGGATGCGCAGGGCGTCGAGGAGTTCCGAACTGGTAAGTCCGAACTTCGACGCATCGCCTCCGCTCTCGGCCCATTTGCCCGAACCGCTCGATGCGAGCTTGATGCGTATGCCCAGGTTAGGCTTCACGTTGAGCTTCTTGGCTGCGCGGGCGATGATGTCAAGCTCGTTGAGTTTCTCGACAACGATAAAGATGCGCTTTCCCATCTTCTGGGCCAGCAGAGCCAACTCGATGTAGCTCTGGTCCTTGTATCCGTTGCAGATGATGAGCGAGTCGCTCTGGCACTGCACGGCTATCACGGCGTGGAGCTCGGGCTTGGAACCCGCCTCAAGTCCCAGATTGAACTTGCGGCCGTGCGAGATGATTTCCTCGACCACCGGCTGCATCTGGTTGACCTTGATGGGATAGATAATAAAGTTCTGTGCCTTGTACTCATACTCCTCAGCCGCCCGCTTGAAGCAGTTGGCGGTCTTCTCGATACGGTTGTCAAGGATATCGGGGAATCTGAGCAGCAGCGGGGGCGTCACGTCGCGCAGCGACAGCTCATCTACAATCTCGCGCAAGTCTATCTGGGCTTCATCCTTACAGGGAGAGACGCTGACGTTGCCTTCCTCGTTGATGTCAAAGTAAGAAGCTCCCCAGCCTTTGATGTTATACATCTCGCGAGAGTCTTCGATGCTCCATTTCTTCATATTCCAAGTTCGTTTTTTAGTTGTTGGGTGGTAAAATGTATCTTCTTAAAATCGTCCATGACGCTTACGTCGATGGTATAGTGGGCTTTGGTGTAGTAGGGTTCGCGCTCGGCGAGCTGGCGGGTTATGTACTGGCGCACCTCTTCGGGTGTTTTGTTGAGCAGCAGTGGTCTCACGGTGCGTCCCATGCTCAGATGCTTGTACAGCACGTCTGGCGACGCCTTGAGATAGACCGTTGCGCCCTGGCGGTTGAGGTAGTCCATGTTGTCGAAGAAGCAGGGAGTGCCGCCGCCACAACTGATGATGACGTCCTCAAACTCTGCCACCTCGTGGAGCATATTGTGCTCGATGCGGCGGAACCCTTCCTCGCCACGCTCGTCAAAGATTTCCTTGACGGTGTGGTGCATACGGCTCTCGATATACCAGTCGAGGTCGTAGAACCTCATCCCCATGTCGCGGGCAAGCGCATTGCCAAGCGTGGTCTTGCCCGCGCCCATATATCCTATAAGAATAATACGCGTGGGGGTCATTTCTTGCGGCGGGCTTTGGGTTCGGGGGCTTTGTCTACGATTTCCTTGCACTCGGCGTAGGTAAGTTGGGCGGCGCGCTCATGCAGGCTCTTCGGCAGACGATAGTTTTTGCCGTCGCAGGTGATATAGGGACCGAAGCGGCCGTTGAGCACCTGCATCGTGGAGTCCTCTTCAAACGACTTGATGTGGCGCTGGCGCTCCTGCTCGCGCTTCTCGGCGATGAGCTTGATGGCATCGGCGAGCGTTACAGTCATCGGATCCATCTCTTTAGGCAGTGATACATACTTGCCGCCATGCTGAACGTAGGGACCGAAACGACCTGAGCCGATGGTGACGATGTCTCCTTCGTACTCGCCGATATTGCGAGGCAGACGGAACAGCTCGAGAGCCTCGTCGAGGGTGATGGTCTCGATGCTCTTACCCGACGGCAGCTGCGCAAAGCGTGGCTTCACCTCGTCGTCGGCGCTGCCTATCTGCACTACAGGGCCAAAGCGTCCTATCTTGACGAATACCGGACGATGGGAAAGTGGGTCTACACCCAGTTCGCGCTCGCCTGCCTTATGCTCCGAGCGGGCGTTCATCACCTTGCGCACGGTGGGCTCGAAGTCGTGGTCGAAGTTGTGCATCATGCTGGTCCACTCTTCGTGGCCTTCGGCTATCTGGTCAAACTGGCTCTCCACCTTGGCGGTGAAGTTGTAGTCCATAATCTCGGGGAAGTGCTCCATCAGGAAGTCGTTGACCACGGTACCGATGTCGGTGGGCAGCAGCTTGCCTTTCTCCTTGCCTGCCACCTCGGTGCGGGTCTTCGATACGATGCGGCTGGCGCTCAGCGTGTCGGTCACGTACTGCCGCTCTTCGCCCGCCTTGTCTCCCTTGACCACATACTCGCGCTGCTGGATGGTAGAGATGGTCGGCGCATAGGTAGAGGGTCGTCCTATGCCCAGTTCTTCGAGCTTCTTGACCAGGCTGGCCTCGGTATATCTCACGGGACCTTGTGAATATTTCTCTGTCGATGTGATTGTCTTGCGTTCCAGAAGGTCTCCGGCGTTGAGGGCGGGCAGAGTGTTGCCGCCTTCATTGTCCTGGTTCTCGTCGTCGGTAGACTCGTGATAGACCTTGAGGAATCCGTCGAAGGTAACCACCTCGCCGTCGGCGATGAACTTCTCCTCCTGTCCGTCGATATCTATCGTCACTACCGTCTTCTCTATCTCCGACTCAGCCATCTGCGATGCCACGGTGCGCTTCCATATCAGGTCGTAGAGGCGGCGCTCCTGCACGGTGCCCTCGATGGTCTGCTCCGATATATAGGTAGGACGTATAGCCTCGTGGGCTTCCTGCGCGCCCTTGCTGTGGGTGTGGAAGTTGCGGGTGTGGCTGTACTCGGCTCCCCAGAGCTGGGTGATGGCGTCGCGACTGGCTGCCAGAGCGAGCTTGGACAGGTTTACGCTGTCGGTACGCATGTAGGTGATTCGTCCGTTCTCGTAGAGATGCTGCGCCACCATCATGGTCTGGGTCACGGTATATCCCAGCTTGCGGGCGGCCTCCTGCTGCAGCGTAGAGGTGGTGAAGGGAGGTGCAGGCATACGCTTGAGCGGCTTCTTGCTTACCGAACCGACGGTAAACTGGGCCTTGCGGCAGCGCTCCAGGAATGCTACAGCCTCTTCGCGGGTGGCAAAGCGTTTGTCGAGTTCGGCTTTGACCTCTGCGATGTGGCCTTCGGCCTGGGGCACGGTGAAGACGGCACTCACGCGATAGTAGGGCTCGCTCACGAAGGCCTGTATCTCGCGCTCGCGCTCAACGATGAGTCTTACAGCCACGCTCTGCACGCGTCCGGCAGACAATGCGGGCTTCACCTTGCGCCACAATACGGGCGAGAGCTTGAATCCCACGAGTCGGTCGAGCACTCGGCGTGCCTGCTGGGCATTGACGAGGTTCATGTCGAGATGACGGGGATGCTCGATGGCATCAAGGATGGCGTTGGGGGTAATCTCGTGGAATACGATGCGGTTGGTATTGTCCTTGTCCAGGCCCAACACCTCACACAGATGCCAACTGATGGCCTCTCCCTCGCGGTCTTCATCGGATGCCAACCACACGCGCTGTGCCTCCTTGACCTGCTTCTTGAGCTCGCTCACCAACTTGCGTTTCTCCTCGGGTATCTCGTAATCGGGCTCCATCGTCTTCTCGTTGATGGAGAGCGTCTTCTTTTTCAGGTCACGTATGTGGCCGAAACTTGACATGACCTTGTAGTCCTTGCCAAGAAACTTCTCTATGGTTTTAGCCTTTGCGGGGCTCTCTACAATCACCAAATTCTCGTGCATAGTAAATCATATTTGTTATTTGAAGCGCAAAAGTAGACAAAAAAATCGCTTATACCTTATTATATAGGTGTTTTTTTGATTTTTTTAAGGATTGCCGCGCTTCTCGCCATGACAAAGCCCACTTTGGCGACTATCAGCACGGGCAACGAGGGCATGACGGCGGTGCGCGAGATGACCTCCTCCTGCCCCGTCGGCATGGCATAAATTGCGGCGATGAACTTAATGCTGATTTCAGGGTCTGAAACGGTCTTTGCAAACCATGATTTCCGCGTTGCACGGCCCGATTTCTGTATTGCACATCACGATTTCTGCATTGCACGCCACGAACTCGGTTTTACTTTGACCTCCATATGGTTTGACAATACTCTCCGGCGCGCCGCGGTGGCAAAAATCGTGGCGGAAAATGACCTCCTTCGCGGCGGAAAAATCTGCGGCGTCAGCGAGGGTCATCACGGCTCTCGCAGAGGTACCCTCCACGCTCACCGGGACGCCCTCCACGCTCGCCAAGGTACCCTCCACAGATGCCGAGGTCATCTGCTTCTGGAGGAAGGTGGATAGGGAGCGGCGAAAGATGGGTAGAGGATGTGGGAAGGTGACAAGAGACTATGGGGATGTGGGCGGAAGTTGAGGGAAGGTGGATAGAGGATGCGGGAAGGTGACAAGAGACTATGGGGGAGGTGGGCGGAAGTTGAGGGAAGATGGGTAGAGAATGTGGGATGGTGGATAGAGGAGGTGGGGAGGTGGGCAGAGGCGGCGGGAAGTGGATGGGGGCACCCTTGACGACCGGCATCTACGGCGCGAGAATGGTGGGGGTTGGGCGGTCTTTGGCTGCCTTGTCCGTCGTAGACGGAGGGGGAAGAGGCAGAAATCGCTGTTTTTTAGCGTAAAATAACAATAAAAGGCGCAGATTGTTCGTTTGTTATCATTTTATTGGCTATCTTTGCACGGAAATTTAAAAATGGCTCATTTCGACCACATCACGAGTAGGAAGAAAGGGATTTTTAGATGCAAAAATTAAAACAATAACATTTTTTAGATGAACGTAATTACGAAAACAGTTCAATTGCCTGATGGAAGAACCATCACAATTGAGACCGGAAAGGTTGCAAAACAGGCTGACGGTGCCGCAGTACTCCGTATGGGCAACACCGTGCTTTTGGCAACTGTTTGTGCAGCTAAGGACGCAGTTCCGGGTACAGATTTTATGCCTTTGCAAGTAGATTATCGCGAGCAGTACAGTGCCGCAGGCCGTTTCCCCGGCGGTTTCACCAAGCGTGAAGGCAAGGCAAGTGACAACGAGATTCTTACCTCTCGTCTGGTCGACCGTGCCCTCCGTCCCCTCTTCCCCTCCAACTACCATGCTGAAGTGTATGTACAGGTTATGCTGCTCTCTGCCGATGGTGTAGACCAGCCCGACGCTCTTGCCGGTTTTGCCGCATCAGCCGCTATGGCCTGCTCCGACATTCCCTTCGAGCACACTATCTCTGAGGTTCGCGTAGCCCGCATCAACGGCGAGTTTGTCATCAACCCCACCTTCCAGCAGATGGAAGAGGCCGATATGGACTTGATGGTAGGTGCCACCAAGGACAACATCATGATGGTGGAAGGCGAGATGAAGGAAGTATCTGAGCAAGACCTCATCGGCGCCCTCAAGGCTGCTGCCGAGGCTATCAAGCCTATGTGCGAGCTGCAGGACGAGCTGTCCAAGGAACTGGGCAAGGACGTGAAGCGCGAGTACTGCCACGAGGTCAACGACGAAGAGCTGCGCGAGCAGATCAAGAGCGAGCTTTACGCCCCCGTATACGATGTCAACAAGCAGGCGCTGGAGAAGCACGCCCGTATGGACGCCTTCGACAAGATTATCGCCGACTTTATGGAGAAATATGACGCCGCCCATGCCGACCTCTCTGCCGACGAGCTCGAGGAAAAGCATGCCGAGGCCACACGCTACTACGACGATGTGATGCGCGATGCCATGCGCCGCTGCATCCTCGACGAGGGTAAGCGTCTCGACGGTCGCAAGACTACCGACATCCGCCCCATCTGGTGTGAAGTGTCTCCGCTGCCCATGCCTCACGGTAGCGCCATCTTCCAGCGCGGTGAGACCATGTCGCTCTCTACCTGTACTCTGGGTACCAAACTCGACGAGAAGCTGGTAGACGACGTGCTGCAGAGAGGCTATCAGCGCTTCCTGCTCCACTACAACTTCCCTCCCTTCTCTACCGGTGAGGCCAAGGCTCAGCGCGGCGTAGGCCGTCGCGAGATAGGTCACGGCCATCTGGCATGGCGCGGTCTGAAGGACATGATTCCCGCCGACTTCCCCTACACCGTACGTCTGGTAAGTCAGATTCTGGAGTCTAACGGCTCATCGTCTATGGCTACCGTATGTGCCGGTACGCTGGCTCTGATGGATGCCGGTGTGCCTATGAAGAAGCCCGTTTCGGGTATCGCTATGGGTCTTATCAAGAACCCCGGTGAGGACAAGTACGCCATCCTGAGCGACATCCTCGGCGATGAGGACCACCTGGGCGACATGGACTTCAAGACCACTGGTACCAAGGACGGTCTTACTGCCACTCAGATGGACATCAAGTGCGACGGTCTGAGCTTCGAGATTCTCGAACAGGCTCTGATGCAGGCTAAGGCCGGCCGCGAGCACATCCTCAACTGCATGATGGAGACCATCTCCGAGCCTCGTGCCGAGATGAAGCCTCAGGTTCCACGCATCGTTGCCTTCGAGATACCCAAGGAGTTTATCGGTGCAGTGATTGGCCCTGGTGGCAAGATTATCCAGCAGATGCAGGAAGATACCAATACCACCATCACCATCGACGAGGTTGACGGCGTAGGCAAGGTACAGGTATCTGCTCCCAACAAGGACGCTATCGACGCCGCTCTCGCCAAGATCAAGGCCATCGTGGCCATTCCCGAGGTGGGCGAGGTCTACGAGGGTACCGTACGCTCTATCATGCCCTATGGCTGCTTCGTAGAGATACTGCCCGGCAAGGACGGTCTGCTGCACATCAGCGAGATTGACTGGAAGCGCCTGGAGACTGTAGAGGAAGCCGGCATCAAGGAAGGTGACAAGATCAAGGTCAAGTTGCTCGAAATAGATCCCAAGACCGGCAAGTACAAGCTGTCACGCCGTGTGCTGCTCGAGAAGCCCGAAGGCTATGTAGAGCGCGAGCGTCGTCCTCGTCGCGATGGCGAGCGCCGCGGTCACGGCCAGCGTCAGCCCCGTCACAACGACAATCAGGAGTAATCCCTGACAGAGGATTTTCATTGACATATGAGCCACTGCTTTGCCTATAGCGCAAGCAGTGGCTCTTTTAGTTGGCTGGCACGGATAAAATATAAGTCAAATGATTTGGCATTGAGGGTGAAAAGATGTACTTTTGCAATAAAATATAACCTAAATGAAAAAATTATTCGTATTGATTTTCATGGCGGCGCTCACAATGGCCGCCACGGCGCAGAAGGAACCGCAGTATATCTCCTCTTTCAAGTATGACAAGCGTGTCCACGACTTCGGTACCATCAAGGAGAAAGACGGCAAGGTGAGCCATACCTTCACATTTACCAACACCAGCATACTGCCGGTGGTCATCAGCGACGTCAACTCGTGGTGTGGATGTACCACCGCCGAATATACCAAGACCCCCATCCTGCCCGGCAAGACCGCCAAGGTGACAGTGACGTTCAACCCGCAGTCGCGCCCAGGCAAGTTCAGCAAGGAGGTGGTGTTAAACCTCGACGGCAACAAGGGTTTCACCCGCATATGGATCAAGGGCAACGTCATCCCCTACCGCCACCCCGTGGGCGAGGACTATCCCTACGCCTTCGGCGAAGGGCTGCACATGGGCTTCAAGGTCTACCTCTTCCCGCCGCTCGCCGAGGGCAGCACCTACAGGCTGGAGCAGCGCGTGTCTAACGAGACCGACAAGGAGATGACCGTAGAGTTTGAGCGATGGCCCAACAACACGGTGCTGAAGATGCCCTCGAAGATAACGCTCAAGCCCAAGGAGCGCACCACGTTCAGGGTGAGCTACACCGCCCCCGTGAGCCACTATGCCGACCGTCACATCTACGTGCGCGTGAAGGTGAACGGCAAGCAGGTGAAGCCCATCCTGGTGAAATGGTTGGGCTCGGAACAGAGATTTACCAAATAAACAATGATAACTATGAGTATTAAGCAGACTGTAATGTCACTGTTAGGCTGCGTGATGGCCGTCCAGGCCGCCGCCCAGACAGCTCCGGCGCCCATCGCGCCGCTGCCCTCCAAGCACCAGGTGGCTTGGCAGCAGATGGAGACCTATGCCTTCATCCACTTTGGTCCCAACACCTTTGGCAACCGCGAGTGGGGATATGGCGACGCCCCGTTGGAGAGTTTCAACCCTACCCGCCTCGACTGCGAGCAGTGGGCCAAGACGCTCCACAACGCCGGCATGAAGGGCATCATCATCACCGCCAAGCACCACGACGGCTTCTGCCTCTGGCCCACCAAGTACACCGACTACAGTGTGCGCAATACCCCCTACAAGAACGGCAAGGGCGACATCGTGGGCGAACTGTCGGCAGCCTGCAAGAAATACGGCCTCAAGTTTGGCGTCTATCTCTCGCCCTGGGACCGTCACCAGGCTTTCTACGGCACTCCCCTGTATGTAGAATACTTCTACGCACAGCTCGAAGAACTGCTCACCCAGTATGGCGACATCTTCGAGATATGGTTTGACGGTGCCAACGGCGGCGACGGCTATTACGGCGGCGCACGCGAAGAGCGCACAATAGACCGCCGCACCTATTATAATTTCCCGCGCGCGTGGGAGATGGTCGAGCGTCTGCAGCCCCAAGCCATCATCTTCTCCGACGGCGGCCCCGGCTGTCGCTGGGTGGGCAACGAGAAAGGCTATGCCCACGCCACCAACTGGTCTTTCCTGCGTGGCAACGAGGTCTATCCCGGCTACAGCCGATACTGGGAGCTGCAGCAGGGCCACGCCGACGGCGACACCTGGACTCCTGCCGAGTGTGATGTGTCGATACGCCCGGGATGGTTCTACCACGAGAGCGAGGACAGTAAGGTGAAGACGGTAGACTATCTCACCGACCTCTACTATCGCAGCGTGGGCCACAACGCCACCTTCCTGCTCAACATGCCCGTGGACAAGGAAGGACGCATCCACCCCATCGACTCAGCCCGTGTCGTGGACTTCCACAAGCGCATCTGCGCCGAGTTTAAGACCGACCTGCTGGCCAAAGCCAAAATCAAGGCTACCAATGTGCGTGGCAAGCAGTGGGGCACCGCCAATCTTACCGACGGAAACTATGAGACCTACTGGAGCATAAGCGACGGTACCGACAAAGCCCAACTCACCATCACCCTGCCCCGCAATACGCGCCTCAACCGACTGATGCTGCAGGAGTATATCCCCCTGGGGCAGCGCATACAGCGCTTCAGCGTGTCTTACCTCAAGGGCAAGGAGTGGGCTCCGCTCTCCGTGGGCGAAGAGACTACCACCGTGGGCTACAAGCGTCTGCTGCGCTTTGCCACGATTGAGACGCGCCAGATCCGCATCAGCTTCGACGCCATGCGCGGTCCCATCTGTCTGAGCACCGTGGCCGCCTATCTCGCCCCCGAGACCAAGGGCGCAGAGGAAAAGAAGGAAGAGGTGAAGGGCGTAGACTTCACCGCCACCGCCGAGGGCGACAACGTGGTCACCTTTGACCTGGGCGGCGAGCAGGAGATAGGCTCTTTGCGCTATCTGCCCCAGCAGGGCGACGACCGCAAGGGTCTCGTGGCCAACTATGAGATATATGCCGGTATGGAGAAAGACGCCATGCAGCGCGTGGCTGAAGGCGAGTTCTCCAACATACGCAACAACCCCGTGATGCAGGAAGTATTCTTCACTCCCACCCACTGCCGCTACGTGCAGCTGCGTGCCACCCGCATGGTGAATGCCGGTGAGAAGATCGCTTACCAGCAAGTGATTATCAGATAACATCTAATAAATATTGACCTATATGAAAAGAATGATTATGACCGCAGCCATCGTCTGCATGGCCGGCATCCAGATGATGGCGCAGCCGAAGTTGCCCTACCGCAACGCCTCGCTGCCCATCGAAGAGCGCGTGAGCGACCTGCTGTCGCGCATGACACTCGAGGAAAAGGTGGGACAGCTGCGCTGCACCTTGGCTTGGAACTACTATGACATCAAGGGCAACAAGGTGGTGCCCTCGTCCACATTCATGAAGGACATCGCCGAGGGCAACATCGGCATGCTGTGGGCCACCTACCGCGCCTGTCCCTGGACACGCAAGTCGCTCGCCACCGGACTCACGCCCACGCTGGCAGCCAAGGCGGGCAACGCACTGCAGCGCTACGTGATAGAGCACACCCGTCTGGGCATCCCACTCTTCCTCGCCGAAGAGGCACCCCACGGCCACATGGCGATAGGTACCACCGTATTCCCCACCGGACTGGGTATGGCTGCCACATGGTCGACAGCCACAGCCGAGGCTGCCGCCCGCGTCACCGCCAAGGAGGTGCGTCTGCAGGGCGCACACATCAGCTACGGCCCCGTGCTCGACATCTCGCGCGACCCACGCTGGTCGCGCGTCGAGGAGAGCTATGGCGAAGACCCCGTGCTGACGGGCGAGATGGGTGCAGCCATCGTGCGCGGACTGGGAGGCGGCAAACTGTCGGCCCCCTACGCCACCCTCGCCACGCTGAAGCACTTCATCGCCTATGGCACCACCGAGGGCGGCCAGAACGGCAACCCCTCTATCGTGGGCGAGCGTGACCTGCTGCAGACCTTCTTCCCCCCGTTCAAGAAGGCTGTCGACGCCGGCGCTCTCTCGGTCATGACATCCTACAACTCGCTCGACGGCATCCCCTCGACAGCCAGCGGCGAGCTCTACAATGACATCCTGCGCCGCCAATGGGGCTTCCGTGGCTTTGTCGTTTCCGACCTCTACAGCATCGACGGCATCTGGGAGACCCACCATGTGGCGCGCGACCTGCAGGAGGCTGGCGTGATGGCGCTGCGTGCCGGAGTGGACGAAGACCTGGGCGGCAAGGCCTACGCACAGCTCATCGCCGCCGTCAAGGATGGCAAACTGAGCGAGAAGGAGATAGACCAGGCTTGTGGCCGCATCCTGAGGCTCAAGTTTGAGATGGGCCTCTTCGAGCATCCTTATGTCGACGTCAAGGCAGCAACCAAAGTGGGCTGCGCCGACCATGCCGCCGTGGCTCTCGACGCCGCCCGCAAGCTGGTGACGCTGCTCAAGAACAAGGACAATACGCTGCCGCTGCGCCGCGATATGCGCGTGGCTGTGGTAGGCCCCAACGCCGACAACGTATATAACATGTTGGGCGACTATACCTCGCCTCAACCCGACGGAAAGGTGAAGACCGTGCTGGCGGGCATCAAGGCCAAGCTGGGCGAGGGTCAGGTGGAATATGTCAAGGGCTGTGCCGTGCGCGACACCAACAACTGCAACATCGAGGCTGCCGTAGAGGCTGCACGCCGCGCTGATGTGGTGGTGGCTGTAGTGGGTGGCTCGAGCGCCCGCGACTTCAAGACGAGCTACAAGGCTACCGGTGCTGCCGAGGCCGATGTCAAGTCGGTGAGCGACATGGACTGCGGCGAAGGCTACGACCGCGCCACGCTCTCGCTGCTGGGTCGCCAGATGGAGCTGCTCCAATCGCTGCGTAAGACTGGCAAACCCATGGTGGTCATCTATATCGAGGGGCGTCCTATGGACAAGTCGTGGGCTGCCGCCAATGCCGACGCGCTGCTCACCGCCTACTATCCCGGTCAGGAGGGTGGCACCGCCGTGGCTGACGTGCTCTTCGGCGACTACAATCCCGCCGGCCGTCTGCCCATTTCGGTAGCTGCCAACGTGGGTCAGCTTCCTGTATATTACAACAAGCGCGCTCCCAAACCCCACAACTACGTGGAAATGTCGGCAGCGCCACTCTATGCCTTCGGCTATGGCCTGAGCTATACGCAGTTTGCCTACAGCAACCTCGCCATCGCCAAGAAGGGCGATGCCTACAGCGTCACCTTCGACATCAAGAACGTAGGTGAGCGCGACGGCGAGGAAGTGGCTCAGCTCTACATCCACGACCAGGTGGCGTCGGTGTCACAGCCACTGTTGCAACTCAAGAAGTTTGACCGTCTGTCTATAGCCAAGGGGGAGACCCGCAAGGTGGAATTCATCCTCACCGCCGAAGACCTCGCCATCATAGACCGCAATATGAAGAGTGTGGTAGAACCCGGCGACTTCGACATCATGGTCGGCGGTTCGTCAGACAATCTCCCCCTGCGCGGAGTGCTCACTGTAGAGTAGGCCGACAAAGGCCATCAAGCCATCGAGAGTCTGCCCAAGCACGGCAGACTCCCATACACCAGCAGGGCTGGGTTCCGAACGAGGAACCCAGCCCTGCTTGATGTATATCAGCATAATATATCAGTTACGGACAAGATATAAATCTGCCAACAAGACAGCGGTTTCACTCTCTTCCTTTGGCGCATCCTTAGGTTTCCACGCCACTATGAAGCGGACAGACGCGCCCTTGACATTATAACCCTTTTCATTCCATTCAGCCAATTTGGTCATCATAGCTACCGATAGCTTTGCCATACACCTGTGGGACAGGTCAAACAACATCCCATCCCGATACTCCAAGTCCATACCGCTGAGCAAGGAGAGTATTTCTGCCTTTTTACTTTTGAAGAAACCTAAATTTACGTCCTTGTGTGACAGTTGCAATACCACTTCTTCAGGCATAGGATAATCCTCTTGATTAAACTCTATACGGCTGGCACCGATGCCGGTAAACATATTGGTAGTAGTGTGGATAAAGAGCTTCTTCTTGGCTCTTGTCATCGCTACATAATAACGCCGCATAAGGTCATCATTAACCTTATGGGTACCATTTATAAGCATATAGACATCATCAAACTCCCTGCCCTTAGCCTTATGTATCGTAGAAACAACAACCTTAGAGTGGGAAATATCACAAAAATCCTCTACGGAAGACTCAAAGACGAACTCTCTAAAGTCTGTCAAGTATTTGCTTTTATTGGTTTGCTCAAAGAGGCTGATGCATTGCTGCACATATACAAGGCTTTGACTCTTGGCATATTTGTCAAACGTTTTTCGCTTGGCCATATCCCAAATGTCATCACTCACCATCGGCGTATGTGAATTGTTGCTTATCTGCCTCAAGAAATACCTCATCTCTGCCAAATTCCACATGCGAAATCCTTCCAACGACTGTATCAGTTCGCAGGAGACGCCTCGTTTACGCAATAAGGCAACCATGATTACAGCCTCCTCATTGGTTTGTGTAAGGACGCACGTGGAGCCATTTCCCAAATGGGATATCAAATCATCAGCCAAGGGCTGATAAATATACTTGGAACAGTAATGCACTACTCCTACCCACCCCTCATTCTCTTGCATGGATATAATAGGAGTCTGCTTCATACGACAATTGATATTGCGGACAAACCTGTTGGCAACATTGACTATCTGGCGCGCACTGCGGTAATTCTCGGTCATTTCGACCATACGCCCACCGGGCAACGTAGACAATTGACGCATATACTCAGAATTAGCTCCTCTGAACTCAAAGATATTCTGGTCATCATCACCGACAGCAATGACTCTCATATCCTCGAAATTTTCGACAAGAGCCTTGACCAAGGCAAAATCGTCGGGGCCCATATCCTGCGCCTCATCAATGACCAAGACTGTCTTGCCTATCTTGGATGGCTCCACATCACCACTCGTTATCATCTCTGCAGCAGTAGCTACCACATTATTGGCCTCATCCAGATTGCCTACTCGTCCGAGCAAGTCAAAACAATACGAGTGGAAGGTCTTAATTTCAACAAAATGGGCGGCGTTGCCTATGAGGGCCAGCAGGCGTTGCTTGAATTCGGTAGCAGCAGCACGAGAGAAAGTGAGCATAAGAAGCTGTTCGTGCTTGACATCTTCAAGTAACAGGAGGGAAGCCAATTTATGAACCAACACACGAGTTTTCCCACTGCCGGGGCCCGCAGCAACCACGATACACCGTGATTCCTTGTCCGTTATAATCTCTCTCTGCTTGGCAGACAATTGTCCAAATAGCTGGTGATACTTTTCTGGTGTAAGATTGCGCTGAATTTCATCCTGTCGCTCACCCTTAAAGTATTTGGATATGAACTGGCGATAGTCCATCTGAAAATAATCCTGTACATAGCGCAGCGCCGCATCATAATCTTTAACCATAAGATTGGCATACTCGCCCACGATATGCACTTGCTGGATTTTCTGCTTGTAGAAGGCATCGAGCATACGATAGTCTTCCATCTTGTATCTCAACTTGGCATCCTTGACACGACGTATGTCCATGGCGTTATACAATACCAGAAATCCTCCTTCCAGTTTGAGGGCTCCTATCTTTGACAGATACAGCAAGGCCTCTTCCACCTCTTCTATTTGCAGGTCCTTAAAGTCATTGAAAAGAGACTGTTCGCCAGACATCATCGACTTAACCAACTCCACAACGGAAAAAGACACCGCACACTTGTCGTCAGAATCCTTAGACTGCTCTTTAGCCAATCTATACAGCCAATCTATAGCATAGCGACAAATGGCAAGACGCTTGTCTATACGTGTTAGGGTTTCCTCTATATTGGCCAAACGCTCCAACATGAGGTTGTGGGCCCCGTCTTCCTTTTTGTGCGTATAACCTTTAACCGACAGGAAATAGAGCAGAGTACGGATATCTTTCTCCTTGGAGGTAGTTATACCGTCATTTATGGCATTGTCGTTAAGCTGCTTGCAGGAGATCTGCAGACTATTGTCAGGTATACTATTAATAATGTATCTTTCCAGCCGCGCAAATCTCTCCAACAGCATGTGCGACTTTCTATCTGTCTCGCCAACATCTTGCAGATAAGCTGCGATATCTCTGTTGTCAGCCAATATTCCCTCTTGACGCATGCGCTCTACAGCAGAAATGACCTCACGCTTGCTCAACCCCAACATATCTGCCAGATAGTCAATACGAGACTCGGCCTCCTGATCTTGGCTTCGCGTAATGTATTTTTGGGTAATGAGCGATTTGATGATACGCACAACGCTGTCTACCTCGTCGCTTGAGAAGAGATTGGAATTGGTAATGCGTTGCCGGGCCTCGTCCATATTCTTAACCGTGATTCCAGTCGCATAAACATGAGGAACATTGTTGCCTCGCTCTATATATCCACTTTGCTCCAAGGCTGAAAGGGCAGTCCTTACACGCGTCTCTATATCTGACACCGAATCATCCCATCCTGCCTGGCGGGCTATCTCCAAGGCAGAGCAACATGTACGCATGCGTTGTTTGGTAAGATACTTGACCGCTCGCCACACCTGTTGAATCTCACTGATACTAAGTTTGGTCTGATTGAGCAGCACAAAGTGCTTGTCCAAATCTCCATCGCTATACAACACGTAGCAGCGAGCATACAAATGCGGATCACGCCCAGCTCTTCCCGCCTCCTGTACATAGTTTTCAAGCGAATCAGAGATATCATAGTGAATTACCAAGCCAACATCTTTCTTGTCGACTCCCATACCAAACGCAGATGTAGCCACAATCACGCGCACACGGTCACTCATAAATGCTTCCTGATTGGCAATTTTCTCATCTGAGTTCATTTTGCCATTAAAAGGCAGAGCCCTAAATCCATCACGGGTCAGTTTGTCTGCCAAGTCTTTAGTGCGCTTGGTTCGCGAGACATATACAATTGCGGGGCAGTCAGACTCTGCTATCAATGCCCTCAATTTATTATATTTATCTTCATCTGTATCTGCATGAACAACAGAATAACGGAGATTCGTACGCGATGCAGAGGAGGCAAACAGTTCGAGGTCGATATCCAGTTCATTCTTAAAATAATCACAGATATCTTGTATCACTTTCTGTTTGGCAGTGGCCGTAAAGCAAGAGACAGGTATGGGATACTTACACTGTTTGCTTTTCTGATAATTGCGTATAAACTTGCCTATATACAGATAGTCCACTCTAAAATCCTGGCCCCAGGAAGAGAAGCAATGAGCCTCATCTATAACAAACCGTTCTATATGACGTGCCGTCAGTATTCGCTCAATGGTCTTCGAACGAAGCATCTCTGGCGCGATATACAATAAAGAGGCTTCGCCGTTCTGTACACGCTGTATAGCCAATGAGCGTGATATGGGGTCCAACAACCCATTTATGGTAACTGCATCAGCTATACCTCTATCTGCCAAGTTGTCGACCTGGTCTTTCATCAAAGACTGTAAAGGAGAAATCACTACGGTCAGCGAGTGGATTGTACGCCCCGCCATCAGGGCTGGCAGCTGGAATGTGAGCGACTTGCCACCGCCTGTAGGAAAAATGGCAAGCAGCGATTTACCATGCACAGCAGCCCGGGCAGCTTTCTCTTGCAATGGTTCGTTGGCATAGGTACGGAATTGGTCATACCCAAAGTAGTCTTTCAAATTGCGATGAAGGTCCAATCGACCATGGCAATAGTCACAACCTTCTTCACATGGGGTATTGCAGAGTACCTTCAATATATACTCCACTTCAGGGAAATTGACAACAACCCACCTCGGTGTTATCGAGTTGGGATGTGTCGTATCTATAAGGGCAAGGGCATAAGCCAGTCCACAGGGATATTGACGGATGAAATTATCAAGTTCTGCATGCTGACATATCTTGCCTTTATATGCCTTTCTAATAAGATTACCGATTTGTCCGCTTTCGACAGGAATGGCCCCGACCATACTGAGAAATCCTCTATATTCGGCGACACCATAGAGTAGAGAAGCATAAACCGTCTTCTTGTCGTCAGAAAAAGAATGCCAACGCTCAATCTCATCCATCAACAGACTGCGGGCTTTTTTGCAGTCATTTATAGGATTGTTGAGCTGTTCTGTTATCAGTTTGTCGTCTTTGACCAACTTATGATAGGGATATTCAGGAAACAGCAGAGGCGACATGTACAGCGTGTCGACCAACAGCCACTGGTGCTTTTGGTTACCAAAAAGGTGTTTGGCATCATGATTGACTATGTTATGTCCACATAAATAATCGATGCCATTCAAAAACTCCAGCAGCTTGTCTTTGGAAGTCTCATGAAACATCGCATCGTCATACTTCAATGCGCCTATATCATGTATCTTCTTGTCACGCAAACTGTACTCTATATCCACAAAAGCCAGATGTGAGGCTTTGCGGTCATGAGCAACATCCTGCTGGTAGGCCGACACGGACCTGTCAACATCTCTATTTCCTAATATTCTATCCCATATAGACATACTTGATAACTACTATTGAGACTTACAATATTCTTTAGATGCTCTCTAATAACGCCCAAATAGCAATCGACAATGATTGCTGGCGCCGCCATCAATCAGAACTTCACGCTTAGCACCTTTTGCCAAACTTATCATTTTCGTGAGATCACGAAAATGATAAGCCACATTGATGTTCTGTGACTTATATGATTCTACTACTCTGCCTATAGTGATATTCTCCCAACGTGCATAGCCAAGAACCGACTGAAGCTCGCGCGCAAACCATACTTCAACCTTTTCTTTGCCATTATCGCTCTCAATGTAATGCCTTATCTCGTTGAAAGCGGATGTTTGCTGATTTATTCTTTGAATATCCATGTTATAATAATTCTTTGTTTTCTTTTTCCTCACCAAACGCCTTTATCTCGTCAGCAAGGACTTTCTGTAATTTCTCTTTCGGTACTATCAGCTGATAATCTGCCACTCCGATAGGCTTTCCCATATCTTCAAGTGCCAGTTCCACCTCTACCCGGTCTTTCTCCGCACAAAGTATGATACCTATGGAACGATTCTCGTCTGCACCACGTTCAAGGCGGTCAAGCAGAGACAGATAATAGTTCATCTTACCTGCATACTCTGGTTTGAAAG
>OLSX01000144.1_pt1 | contig 66068 bp, 78 predicted proteins | sample 1673141 | NCBI WGS metagenome assembly OLSX01 (sample SAMEA3136759, study PRJEB25190) | human gut metagenome | biome: human gut; feature: human-associated habitat; material: faeces | place: Austria | collected 2013 | reverse complement strand
ATAGGTGCGGAGGGTGAACCCGGCATCGTAGTGTCCCAGCATGGAGGACACCGTCTTTACATCCACACCATTCTGGAGAGCTGTGGTGGCGAAGGTGTGCCGCAGATCTGGGTATGTCAAGCACCGACTAATAAAATCTAAGCCCTTTTTATCGTAAAATGATGTGCTCTGTCGAAACCACGCATATCATGTTTATTTCTGTTTCAAAAAATGTGTTCGGCTTTGGGGCATTGCGATAAAAGCATTCCTTACCTTAGATGCAAGATCAGTGTTGCTGGACAAACTAAAGTCGCTGGAAAAGATCATCAGATCTTTTGCAGAGAGCTCCTTCATGGTCCCCATGACTACCCGCGGGTCCCGGGCAACACGGCCCAGCTCCGTCACCAAAACGGCATCGGCCTTTTCCCTGGCGGCGAGGCTCAGGACATTGTACCAGCCAGGCCGGGCCATCGTGTGGCCCTTCTCATAAGCACGTACTTCGCCAATGACCTCTAAATCATTATCACCAGCATATTTACGCAGGCGGACGCCTTGCGCCTCCAACGGCGCATCGTCAATTTGATCTTGGGTGGCCACGCGGCAATAGCACACCACACGAAACTTCTTTTCTGACATAGATAACCTCCTAACAATTAAATGGCAGCCAACAGGTTCCTTGTGATCGCATGGGGGATCTCGTCCATATAGTTCAATTCTACATTGACCCGCCCATCCGGCCAAATCTTGACGGAACGGAGCAGGTCGGCGGACAGCTCTGCTGTCAGCTTGTCCAGACCGGTGAGACCGTCGTACTTTTCAACAAATTTGCTTGTGCCAATCCACAGCGACTCCAGCTTCTGTTTTGCCGCCGCTTCATCCTCATATGCTTTTTCCCGCCGCTTCAACAGAGCCGCTTTCTTGTCAGCGTACTCGGTCCGCGACATGGCGCCTTCCATGGCGTACGCCTCATAGAGGATACGGCTCTCTTCCGTGATCTGCTGCTGGAGCGACTGGAAACTTTTGATCTCCTGCTGCAGTGCGTGGAGCTGCATCTCGCGCTTCTCCTTTTCCACCGCCCGCAAGCGTTTTTCTTCCACTGCCAGCTGGGCGCATACACGGATGGCCTCGATCACCATCTTTATAATGTCGTCCTCATAGATCTTCCCCTGGAAGCAACCAATATCCGGGACGGTGCGAGGGGTGAGACAGCTGTAGTAACGGTTGGCTTTGCCGCGCCGCACGATGGCGTAGCCGCATACGCCGCAGATGACCTTTTTTCTGAGTGGATTGTCCGATTTATCATGTTTTGTGTGCTGCTTATACGCTCCGCCCAGGGCTTCCTGCGCCTTTTGGAACAGCTCTTTGGATACAAGGGCCTCATGACGGTCATCCACAACGATCCAGTCATCAAGAGGCGCAGTTTGCTGCCGTCGAACACCGATCTCTTTCCGGACACGCTTGCCGAATACCGTGCTTCCAATGTACTGACGGTCACGGATGATGTTGTAGACTGTTTGCGGCCGCCAGTGATTGTCGTGCCAGTTATCATGTGCGCTTGGTGTGCCGACCTTTACCTTGGACGGCGTGGGAACTCCTTCCGCATTCAGTAGACGCGCCACCATTTCGGTGGTGTAGCCATCCGCGACCAGAGAAAAGATGCGGCGCACCACGGCGGCTGTTGCGGGGTCCGGCAGCAATAAATGCTTGTCATCGGGGGCCCGCTGATACCCGTAGGGCGCGACTGGGTTGATGTAGACACCCTTTTCCGCAAGAATCTTCTTAGCGCTGAGTACTTTCCTGGAAAGATCGCGGCTGTAGAGGTCATAGATCAATGCCTTGAAGGACATGTCGATGCTATCGACGTCGCTCTTGCGGCTGCTGTCAAAATGGTCATTCACAGCGATAAACCGAATACCGAGGAACGGAAACACACGGGATACATAGTTGCCAACGGTAATGTAATCCCGGCCGAATCGGGACAGGTCCTTTACTACGATGCACTGGATGCTCCCGTTCTGAGCAGCCTCCAAAAGAGCTTTTACACCAGGCCTGTCGAAGTTTTTCCCGCTGTACCCATCGTCGCAAAATTCCTCGATCTTGGTGTGAGCCAGGTCTGGGGAGCTGCGGATATATGCGGTAAGCAAGTCACGCTGGTTGGAAATGCTCTCGGACTCCAGCTTGCCAGGAAACAGGTCATCATCCTCAAGGGACAGGCGAAGATAGATCGCAACGGTTTGGATCGTCACGCCACCGTCACCTCCTCAAGAAAGCTGGCCACCTTTAGAAATTCATCCCGGTAGACCAGCTCAATGTCGAGGCGGTCGTTGTCATAAACCGTGATCCTTGCAATCAGAGCCTGCAACAAGTCCTCTGTCAGCATTTCGGCCTGATAGAACGGGCGGCAGGCTTCAAACATGGGGTTGGCCGGACCGCAGCGCAGCAGGTCCTGCGCTTCATTATTCAGAGCGTCATACCGTTCCTTTGTTTTCAAATACTCTTTTTGATAGTGTTCCTTCATGGACAGGTACTCGTCCCGGTCAATGACACCCTCTACCAGCTGGGCATAGAGTCCCTCTAAAAGGGTCATGTTCCGGGAAAGCCGCCGCTCTTCCTCGGCCATTTGACGATCAATCGCCACCCGCCGTGCGGCAGTCTTTTCGTTCCACACCTGAAGGGTGCGCTGTTCCAGTTCCGCCACAGCATCGAGATGGCAACGGATGGTGGCCTCTACAATGTCCGCCAGCTTGGTCTCTTTCAGATTTTTGGGCGTGCAGGCGCCGGCCTTTTTTACTGACGTCACACACAAATAATTGTAGTAGTAAACGCGCCCGCCCTGCCGGCGGTTATAGATGTGACGGCGGACCAGCGCCTTGCCGCAATCCCCGCAGTAAACCAACCCTCGAAACAAACTGGGGGTCTTCAGGTCATCCGCCTTGCCAAGACTTTCCTCATACATTCGCCTGTTCTCGGCGGTGATCCTCTGCGCGGCGGCAAAGGTACCCTCATCGATCAGGGGCTCGTGGGCATTTCTGAACACGCGCCACTCAACCTCTGGGGCATTTCGTTCCTTACGGGCCTGCTTATACGCCACATTGGTACGCTTGCCCTGGATCAGATGTCCAAGATAGACCTCGTCCTGCAGGATCTCTTTGATGTTCCATGCCGCCCAGATCGCGTCCCGGTATTGTCTCCGTTTTGAAAGGCCGCACTGGAACAGATACGCGCCCGGGGACGGAACTCCGCGCCCATTGAGCAGCCGTGCGATGCCCGTGTAGCCCATACCCTGAAGCCGGAGCACAAAGATCTCCTGTATGATCGGGGCCGTTTCAGGGTTGGGCACCAGCTTGTGCCGGTCATCATCGCTCTTGCGATACCCATAGGGCGCAAAGACGCCGATAAACTCCCCTCGCCGCTCTTTGGTTTCAATGGCGGTAGAGATCTTGCGGGATATATCCCGGCTGTAGGTGTCGTTGATGATATTTTTCAGAGGCATGACCAGGCCGTATTCCGTCTCCACCGCCGTCTCTGTATCGAAGTTGTCGTTGACGGCCACGAACCGAACGCCCAGGAATGGGAAAATGCGAAGCAGATAGTTGCTGGTCTCATGGTAGTTGCGGCCGAAGCGGGACAGGTCCTTGACCACGATGCAGTTGATCTTCCCGCGGCGCACATCTTCCATCATGCGTTCAAAATCCGGACGGTCAAAGTCGGTCCCCGTATAGCCGTTGTCGCAGTAGATCTCTACCAGCCGCAAGTCGGTTTGCCGCTCAATGTATGCCAAAATCAGGTTTTTTTGTCCTTCAATCGTATCGGACCCGGGCTTGCCGCTGTCCTCAATGGAGAGACGGATATAGGCGGCGGTCTTGAACTCCTTTGCCTGCGGCGCTTCGGTGACCGGCTGCTGGAGCGGGTTGACCTTGCGCTTCGTTCGCGCCATTTTCAGACCGCCTCCCTCTGGGAGAAGGACTGCTGCGCCTGCTGGAGCAGTTCCACCTGCCAACGGAATTCATTCTGCCACCGATAGACGATCTCCACCCGTTTGTCACGGTAGACCATGATCCGCTCAATGAGGGATACCACCAGGGAGCGGTCAAGAGCAGTGATGTTCTGGTGCTTGCGGAACTGCTCCATCCAGGCTCGGCCATTTTCGGAGTTGTCCATGGCCTGGTTCATTTCCGCGCGGATCCCTTCCGCCTGCTCCTCCGCCTCGGCCTTGCGCCGGGAGTAGGTTTTTTTCAGCTCCTGGTACTCATCCCGGTCAATGACGCCATCGGCAAGATTTTCGTAGAGGGAACGCAGGAGCGTCTGGCAGCGTTCGATCTCTTCCTGTTTTTTCACCAGCCGGACGTTCAACTTCTGGATACCGGCTCTTTTCAGCCATGCTACGTCCGTCATGTCCAGCAGCTCGGACAGGTCGATAACTTGCCGGATGTGCTGCTTCAGCGCCTCGAAAACGATCTCTTCCAAAGCGCAGTCACGCAGGCGGTGTGGAGAACAGCTTTTGTCGCTCTTATGGGCGCCGCAGACATAGTACACATACTTGTTTCGTCCGGAGGGAACGGTCTTACGCACCATGGAAGCGCCGCACTCCCCGCAGTACACCATTCCGGAAAACAATTCCACCGCCTTCCCGCCAACGCTGGTCCGGGTATCCATGGCAAGCACCTTCTGGACGCTTTCAAAATCAAAGCGGTCGATGATGGCCTCATGGTGGTTTTCGACGACAGCCCACTCTTCCCGCGGCTTTTCCACCAGCTTTTTGACCTTATAGCTGGGAGTGGTCACCTTGCCCTGCTCCAAGACACCCATGTAGATCGGGTTTTTCAAAATACGCAGGATCATACCGGCGCTCCAGGTGGATTCCGTCTTGACCCGGAATTTGGTGGTAAAGCGCATCCCAAGGCTTCGCTTGTAGTCCATGGGAGTCGGGATGCCCATTTCATTGAGCTTGTCCGCAATATCCCCCGCGCTGATCCCCTCCAGCTTCCATTTGAAAATATCCCGCACCACATCGGCGGCATAGTCGTCCACCACCAGGCGGTGCCGGTCCTCTGGGTCCTTCAGATACCCGAAAACAGCAAAAGAGCCAATGAAATCTCCGCGTTTGCGTTTGATTTCAAGCTGGCTCCGAATCTTGATCGAGGTATCCCGGCAATATGCCTCGTTTATGAGATTTTTGAACGGGATGATCAGTTCATCGGACTCCACATTTCTGTGTTCGCTGTCATAGTGGTCGTTGATGGCGATAAAACGCACACCCAAGAAAGGAAAGATACGCTCAATGTACTCTCCTGCTTCCAGATGATCCCGTCCAAACCGGGATAAATCCTTGACCACGATGCAGTTGATTTTTCCAGCCCTGACCGCCTCCATCATTTTCTGAAAGGCCGGACGGTCAAAGTTGGAGCCGGTATAACCGTCATCCACTTTCATGTCACACTCCCGGAGTTCCGGATGGCGTGACAAAAAATCACGGATCAGGTCCTTCTGCCCCGTGACGCTGTTGCTCTCCTCCTTGTCCCCATCTTCCCGGGACAGGCGGACATAGCCGCAAGTATTCCAGATTTTGATACTGGTATCGCTCATTGCTATCTCTCCTAATCGTCAGGATTGCCGGCGAGGCGCCTTTCGACAAGGAGAGCGCTGATTTGTCCTGTGCCTGTAGTTTAGCACAGAAACGGCTTCCTGTCCAGTGCGTCTTGCCGTGTAATGCGGTCAACATTTGGATCGTATGTAGGAAAGCATCCGATCTTCCAGCGTGACGTCAGTATCCGTGAAACTGATCTTCACAACATAGTCGCCATGCCGGTAGCAGTATGGGTTCCCGATCTGACGGATGAAGTCCAGAATCCGCTCTCCCTTGGGAAGGCCGGCGTTGATCTCCACGTCCCGGATATCCCGGAGGGAGCCTCGATCCACCGTCCGCACGTCTACTTCCTGCATGGCCCTGAGCTCTTCACAGGTCACTCTTTTATCAGTCACTTTTGAGCCTCCTATCATAAAAAAATCAGCTATTAATCGGCGAAGCGGTACGGCAGCTTTTTTGCGTTCTTGCGCTGGTTATTGTATTTCTCCAAAATGACCCGGGCGTAGCGGAGGCCGTTCTTGTTGGTGCTGAAGTCCAATTTGCCGCGTCGGACAATCTCATCCGGCTCCACCTTGGAGAGCTGCCGGATGAAAAGCCGGTCATCCATCTCCGTACTGTAGGTCTTTAGAAAGATTGTCATACCAGAGAACATAAAAGAAGTCAGGGAGTCGGGGTGCCCACCCCAGGTACAGCGGAGCAGGACCAACATCCGGGAAAACTCATCGTCTCCCAAGGCACGCCATGATTTCATAAGCGCACGGATAGAGCCAATCTCATTGGCTCCTCTAGTCCTCCTGTTCAGCGCCCAAACAAAGCCATTTGCCTCGATCAAGGATTTGACCGTGCGGATATCGGCGTCGTTGCCGGACTCCGCGAGCGCATTGGTGGCCTGGGCCAGCGTAAGACGTTTTTTCGCTTTGTCCAGCTTATAGCACAGGTCCGCCTCCTGCTCGTAGGTCAGCCCACTGTATATGATGCAGGGCACCATAACCTCTTTGCCTCCATTCATCTTCCGCATGGCGGCGACCCGGTGCTGCCCGTCCACCACGTTGAATTTCCCGTCGCGAAAACTGACTACCAGTGGGTCAAGCAGACGGTCGTCCCACTCCCGGATCAGGCGATTTACTTCCTTTTCGTCCACGGGACGCTGATAGGGCAGGCCGGAGGTAAGACGGCCCGTGAAGAGCGACCGTTCCGTCCCGGGCCTGCCGTATTCCACATCACAGAGGGGAAAATCTGTTTGCTTTTCTTTCTTTTCCGGTTTCGCCGGATAATGCTTTTTTCGGTAACTCATGAACTGTTCTTCCTTTCCACCTGTTTTAATAGTGCCTCCGCGGCGTCGCAGAGGGCCTTGGTCTGTGACCGCAGATACTCAACCTGGATCTGCGACAATGCTGGAAACACCTCTGTGTACTGCGGTGTGGAGTACCACTTGATATCCTTAATGAACTTGTGAATGAAGCCGGAGTATTCAGCCAGAAAGATATCCGGCGTGCAGCTGCAGTCCTTATTGGGATCTTTGAGGTCTGCAACAGATTCCTCAAAACTGCTAAATTTTTTGTCCGGCAAACAGTATGGGACATCGGAATGAGGATGCTTTTCCGGTTGCTCAGCAGGAGCAGTTCCTCCGTTGGCTTGATTTTCAGCAGAAGGTGCTCCAGACGGAGATCCAAGCTCCACAGTTTCCTGGTTGGCCTTGAAAGCGTTATATTGCTCCACAGAGCGGACTTTTCCAGAGGCAAGCATGTTCGCAGCTTCTTCCTGTAGCCCTGGATCCAGACGAGATAGCTTAAAGGCGGTTTCCTTTTTAATCCTTGGCTCTGCGTCTTTGATGATCTTTTTTGCCTCTTTCGTTAGATTTTTTGCTGTTTGCATCTGGCGAGCTACAATTCGCGGCGTAACGCCAAGTTTTTCAGCCGTATCCTGAACAAAGGACTTTGACGTGGAGGAAAAATTTTCTCCCACGTTGTTTCCAATGGCACGGTTCATTCCGATGGCCTGAGACACACGATATTTTGTTTCTGGGTACATTGTTTCGTATATCTCCTTGCGCCGCAGTAGCAATTCTCCAAACTCGACTGTGGACAAATCACTGCGAACTACATTTTCATCGATCTCCGCAAGCTCCGCCTTCAGTCCCTCCAGACTGCTGACGGTACACTCGATCTCCGTCCATTTCAGCAGTTTAGCTGCCTCCAGGCGATGCAGGCCGGCAATCAAGGTGTGTTTCTTATCGACAATGATCGGATGGAGCAGGCCCAGTTCACGAATGCTGTCAGCCAACTCCTTTACATCATCCAGGTTCAGCTCCCGCCGCCCTGGATTGACCGTGATTTCGCTGATTGGAATACGCATTTTCTCACCTCGTTCCATATAGTGCCGAAACAGCGCCCATACCGGCGTTGTTTTTGGTTCCACATTGCTATGGAGGATGGATCCGGTATGGACGCTGATCTGGTGCTGCGTATGCTGGGAATATGGGCGTGCCGTATTGTCGAGCGGCAGGACCGCTCTACTGCTCACCCCCGGCACGGGAGTACGCAGGCCCGTCCCTGGCAAAGGACGCCTGTAAAACTGACGGATGGTGGCGGCAGGTGACGAAACTGCCCAGGCCGATCCCACAGTAGTCCCCTTTTACCCTGCGGTACGGTTTCATAGTCGGTTGTTCCCCACTGCGGGTGATGGCGCCCCGGCCATGCCAAAAGCCGGTAACAGGCCCGCCAGGTTCCGCTCATGCCTTGAATGTGATCCTGATTGACGGGGTGAGGCATGGGTGGCGTGCCGTCCATGCTCTTCACCCCGCAGGCAGTCCTCGCGCCTGTGCCTGCATCGCTCGCCGCAGTAGGTAATTCAAGCCCGCGTACTGAATATAAACAGGCGCTTGCTTGTCCCATTATTTATCAAGGTGCATCAGGGGTAAATGAACCCCCTCACTAATAAGGTGATGACAAGGGCATATTGGTCCGCTTTTGACCGCATTTTTAAAGAAAATTTTTCAACAAAATCCCCAGTTTTTCGCGTAGGCGCTGCTCCCGGCGGCGAAAAGTCGTTTTAGGAAGGCCGAGCGCGGCACATGCTTCCCGTTCGTTCTTTCCGTTGATGTAGAACTCCTGAACAATCCTGCGCTCCTCCTCAGTTAAAGTGTCCAGCACCTGCTCCAGCCAGATCCCAGAGAGGACAAGATCCTCCACATCAGACAGAGTGGCTGTGCTGCCGCGGCGCCATACGGGAATCTGATCCAGCGGAACCTCCCGGGGCGGCACAGCAACAACATCCCCATTTTCCTTATTACGGATATTGCGTGGCGTTTTCAGCAACCGCATGAAATAGTCCTCTTTATCTTCATAATGCCAAAAAGCCCGATATACTTTCTCAGTTACCGGGACCGCCTTCCCGTCTATGTAGAGGTAGTGCTGCTTGCATTTTTTATTCACTTTATTAACCTCCAGAAATTTGATTTGTTGTGCATCAAATTTCCGGAGCCGGAGGGCCACGTGCTCTGTACCATGAGCCGGCCAGATTTCTTAAATATTCTTTAAGTTTTACATTTTTTCGCCCTTCCCGCTTAATTTCGCAAATAAAGGAGAAAAAAACTCGACGATTTTCTAAAATATCCCGCTTGATTTGATAGGGGATATTTAAGAAAACCGTCGAGAAAGTAAAAAGCGCAGACAGCCGAGCGGCTGCCTGCGCAACGGACCAGGAGACAAATCGCGCTAAGCGCGAAGTTATTCTATAAACAAATGACTTCCTCCATTCTTCTACAAAATCTTAATTACATCATAACATCTAAAATTGGTATAATATGGAGAATGCAGTCGTATAACCAACAAACTTACATGATGGCGTCCAAACCTGTTGGATGGGGTCATTTACTAGGAGTCCAGTCTGCAATAAATACAATATTTTGAAATGAAAACTTGACACACACAATATATTGTGATAGCATACCTCTGTAATTGATTCTTTGTGCGCGCCTCTTTTGAGGGTAGACCGATTTATTCGGTCTATGAGCGATGGGTATCGCATTGCACACGTTGTCAGGTTTGTACGGTCGATCAGCGGGTTTATTGCGCCCTTTGGCGGATAACTGCTGATTTTTTCAATTTCATAGGGAGAGATCCCATCGCGCAAGCGAGAATGACTGATGTTCGCCTCAGGGCGGACAGGGCACGGCATCTGCCGTCCCCCAGTTGTTCTCGCTTTTTTATTTTGCCCAAATGCCGGAAGGCTTTTGAGGATATATCAATCGTGAAAGGAGCGAAACACAGTGAGACACAAACGTAAATGGCGGACCGGCGGCAGGCCGAAATGCGCCGCCAAACCAGTCAGCAGAGGCAAGCAGAAACAGCGACCGAAAGAACAGGCAAGAGCCTGGGGTTCCTGGAGGGGGGAAAACAGCTGTGACACAGGCAGCGGACTATCAGCCATCGGTGCTGGTAGAAACATCAGATCTCTCGCGGGATGAATGGCTGGCATACCGGCGCAAAGGCATCGGAGGCAGTGACGCATCCGCAGTACTGGGCATTTCTCCCTTCCGAACGGCCAGAGATCTCTATTTCGACAAGCTGAACATTGTGACAGCGGACGATGGGGGCAACTGGGTGGCAATGGAGATGGGAAATCTGCTGGAGGATCTTGTCGCCCGTATCTTCGCCAAGAAGACCGGCCTTCGGATCTTTCAGCGCAAAGTCATGTACCAGCACCCACTCTATCCCTGGATGCTGGCGGATCTGGACTATCTGGTGGAACAGCCGGACGGCACGCTTGCGATCCTAGAGATAAAAACCACGAACTATAACGCCAGGGACAAATGGGAGTACAACGGTGAGGAGATCGTGCCGGTCTATTATGAGGCCCAGGGCCGCCACTACATGGCGGTGGTCAACCTAAACCGCGTGTATTTCTGCTGCCTCTATGGCAACAGTGAGGACGAGGTCATCATCCGCTGCATCGACCGGGATATGCCCTATGAGAAGGAGCTGATCGCGCTGGAGGACTATTTCTGGCACGACAATGTGCTGGCAAAGAATCCCCCGCCTTACACCGAGGACGGTGATCTAATCCTGGAGAGCCTGCGCCGGAGCCTGGGCCCCTCCGACAAAGATGCCCCGCCTGTGCTGATCACCCCGCCGCAGTTTGCGAGGGTGGCACGCTATCAGGAACTGCAGGAGGAGAAAAGCCAGCTCAGCGCCGAGGTGCGGAGGCTTGAGGCGGAAATGCAGCGCATGAAGGCGATGATCGCCGTGGATATGGGGAAAAGCTGCAAGGCGACCTACGAGGACGCCGGCGGCAGCTACACCATCTCCCTGAACTCGTCCCGAAGGCCGATTGTCTCCAGGGACCAGATCGACCGTATGAAGGTGCGCCATCCAGACCTGTACGCCGAATATGTCACCTTCTCCGAGAGCCGCAAACTTGTGATCAAAAAGGCCGACACACCGGCCGCCTGACAAAAACCGGAGGTGAAGAAAGAAATGGGTATTGTAGCCGCCTTTGATAAGGTGCTGTTTTTCAATGAAGCAAGCAAATACTGCGTCCTGCGCCTTAAAACGGCGGATGACATGATACCGGCGGACGCAAAAAGCCCCTATCGGTACAGCGACCATCTCATTCGTTTTACGGCAGTGGGCTACGATCTGCCGCGCACCAACGCCATTCAGATGGAATTGAACGGCGTATGGCAGAGCGGTAGATACGGGTGCCAGCTCCAGGTGGAACACTGGCAGGAAATCGTGCCGCCCACCCTTGAGGGCATCCGGGGCTATCTCGCCTCGGGTCTGCTGAAAGGGATTGGGCAAAAGACTGCGGATGCCATCGTGCAGCGGTTCGGCACCGACTCCCTGAATGTCCTGGAGCATGAGCCGGAACGGCTCCTGGAGATCAAAGGCATTACAGAGGAAAAGCTGGAGGACATCAAGACCGGGTACGCGGAGAGCAAGGTCATGCGGGATCTGATGACGCTGCTGGCCCCTTTCAAAGTAACTCCGGCCACTGCGCTGAAGATCTACGAGCATTTTGGACCGGACGGCGTGAAACTACTGCGGCAGAGTCCTTACCGGCTGTGCCAGGTGTCCGGGTTCGGTTTCAAACGCGTTGACGCCATCGTGCAGAAGTCCGGCGGCGACCTTCTTGACCCGATGCGAGTGCAGGGAGCGCTGTTCTACTCCCTGGAGCGATCCCGCAGTGAAAAGGGGCATCTCTATCTTGGAGCCGAGGAAATGATCAAAAATTCCTTGCAGCTGCTCAATGAGAAGATCCCCCAGCTGGATCAGAAGTTCCGTCACCAGCAAGTTGAAGACGCGCTGGAGAGTATGATCCTGAACAACGTGGTGGTGTCCAATAAGGGCAGTATTTATTTGCCCCACGTCTACACCCAGGAGAGCGAGACCGCCTGTAAGGCGGTGCAAATGGCTTTGGAGGTCCCGGAGCCGGTACACCTTGCCCCTGTCATGGAGCGTATCAAAGGCCGGCTGGGGATCAGCCTTTCCCAAAAACAGAGTGAGGGTGTGGAGATGGTTTTCCGCCACAACCTGTCCATCATCACAGGCGGCCCCGGCACCGGCAAGAGCACCGTTCTCAAAGCGGTGATCGAGGCATACCGGACGCTCTACCCCAGAAAGGTCATCAAGCTGGCTGCGCCCACGGGCAAAGCCAGCCGGCGCATGGCGGAGACCACCGGCATCATGGACGCGCAGACCCTGCACAGTCTGCTGCACCTCCACGGAGGCGAGAGCTGGCAGAAGAAAAAACGGGACTTGGACGCGGATCTGGTCATCGTCGATGAGTCCTCCATGATGGATATGTGGCTGGCGTGGCAGCTGTTCCAGCGCCTCCGGCCCGGTACGAAGCTGCTCCTTGTGGGAGACGCGGACCAGCTGGAGAGCGTGGGGGCGGGCGATGTGTTCCATGAACTGATCGACAGCGGCATCGTCCCTGTCACAGTGCTGGACGAGATCTTCCGTCAGGCCAAGGACAGCCCCATCCCTCACAACGCCAAATACATCAACGAGGGAAGCACAGAGCTTTACTTCTGCAGGGATTTCGCCTTCATTCAGGCGGATACCCAGGAGGAAGCTGCCATTTTGGTGCGGAGCCTTTACAAACGTGAAATCGCCCAGAGCGGCATCGACCAGGTGCAGATCCTCTCTCCCTACCGTACCAGAGGCGCGGCATCGTCCGACGCCCTCAACGAAGCCATCCGCGAGGAGATCAATCCGCCTTTGCAGGGCAAGCCGGAGGTCATGTTCGGCGGGAGTATGTTCCGTCTGGACGACCGGGTGATGCAGATGAAAAACAACGGTTTGATCCAGTTCCGGGATGACACGGGAAAGGAACTGGCGCCGGGCGTGTTCAACGGGGAGATCGGCCGGGTACATGACATCCAGCCAGGCAAGGTTGTCGTCAACTTTGATGACCGCTATGCCGACTACTCTCTGGACGACCTGAGTGAATTGACGCTGTCCTATGCCTCGACCATCCATAAGGCGCAGGGCTCCGAGTACGATACCGTAATTATCCCGCTGCTGATGGCCCACAGGATCCTGCTGACGCGGAACCTGCTCTACACGGCAGTCACCCGTGCCAAGCGGCGGGTCCTGCTGGTGGGACAGATCAAGGCGCTTTATACAGCGATCCACACCAGCCGGAAGGGCAAAAGGAAGACCCTGCTGGCCGAACGGATGCGGGTGTATCACCAGTCGCAGACCATGAAGGCCAGCGACACGGAAGTGAAGCGGGCCAGCTGATTTAAGCGTATCAGCAAGAAAACCCGGACAGCCTTTGCGATTGGCAAGATGAGGAGGAGTGAACCTTGAGAGTGAAGAACTATGAAGAATGGCTCCAGGCGGTCAACGCCGAACACCGGAAACTCTCTGAGATAAGCTACTATCTCAACGAGAAGGGTGTTGAGCGTATGCGGGCCTTTGGAACGCTGGGCAACCTGGCCGATTTCTGCGCCACTCCGCAGGAGTTATTGGCATGGATCGATGGTAAGGAGGGCCTGGACAAGTCTGATGTGGCCAACCTCGAAAGCAGCCATATCATGCTGGCCGTCTCCGCCCTCCGCAGGATTGCCAAAGCCTGAGAGGAGGAGTGATCGATGGATATTGGATAAGGTACGTCATCGTGCTTTTCTATATCAACTATTTTTATGAAGGGAGTATTTGAAATGAATGAGAGATCCAACAGCGTAATCAAAACGGTTCCCGCAGCCAGCGCGCTGCACAGCGTTCCCATGTTCGACCCGCTCAAACTGCTGCGGATGACCACATCCGCCAAGACCGGAGAGAAGGTCCTGCGATTGGACCTAAGTTACAAGAAGATGTGGTTCCTGCTGGTACATCCCAGAGGGCGGATGCTTACCAACATTCTGCGTGTTACCGACCAGATGGCGATCTTCGAGGCACAGCTTTATGCCGACCGGGACGATGACACAGTGCTTGCTCAGTTTACGAGCTGCCACACCAAGCGCGAATCCGGTCCCCAGTACATCCACAACGCCCAGAACGATGCGTTGAATGAGGCATTGGACAATGCCGGCTTTGGTATCCAGCTTTCCGACCTGGTGGAGCATGATGATAACGGCTATGGCTCCGAGGTGCTGTTGTCCCAGGTGGAAGCGCTTCTCCGAAACCAGGGGCAAACGGAACCCGCAGAGTCTCCTGTTTCCGCACAGCTCGAGGGTTCTGTCCACTCCGCGCCCACACAGACAGCAACTGGCCAGACGTCGTCCCACGCACAGGAGCAGCTTCAGGAACCCGAGCCCCAGCAGGAAAAACCTACGCCTGTCCAAAAGGCATCGGCCGCTCCTGCCAAGCTGGTTGAAAAGGCATCCCCTATTGTGGATACTGCCCCTGCCCAAGTGGCTGAGCCACTCCAGGCGGATACCGCATCCGATACCGAAACCTCAGTCAACAGCCCCGAGCCAGTGGAGGAAGTCGCCAGCGAGCAATCCGAGGGATCACAGCCAAACAATAGCGCATCCAGCGTCTCCACAGAGACCGCCAGCGTCCTCCAGATGCTGGGTGATATCCCCGCTGCAGCCGGTGGCCCATCTCCCGAGCAAAATGGAAAGTCAAAGGCTGCAGAGCGGCCCACTGTAGTGGCGTTCCCCCAGACTGAAGAGTCCACCCAGGCAGTAGGAGCTGAGGAACCGAGCGCACCGCAGGAGGATGCGGAGCCGGCCACCGAGGCCGCTGTCTCCTATACAGAGGACATGACCGTAGACGAGATCCGGGCGAGAATGACCGTTGAGCAGGCGAAGGCGCTTACGGTGAGTTTCGGCCCCAATAAGGGCTGGACACTAGGCCAGGTGCTGGATCGCCGCCCGTCCAGTCTGAAGTTCTATGCCCTTGTTTCCCAAGATGCCAGCAACGCCATCAAAGCTGGGTCCTTCCTGCTGCTGGACGAGCTGGCACAGTCAAGAGCCGGCTAACACTTAGTCCCCGCGGCACGGGGTCCCTTGGAAGGAGTTGATGGCAATCACGATCCAAGCATCAGGGTTCCCATTTACCATCATGGATGTGGCAGAACTCCTCCGCCTGCATATCAGGCGGAGGAGTCCGGGCTATACCTATACGGACTGCCCTTTTTGCGGTGACCAGCGCGGAAAGATGTGCCTCAATCTTACAAAGGACGTGTGGTACAGCAACTGTTGCGGCAGACATGGTGGAATGCTGGCCCTATACGCGAAAGCGCGGCGGATCAGCAACTCCGAGGCGTATCGGGAGATTTGCGAAGAACTTCTGACAGGTGGCTTTGCTCCCGCGTATGAGGTGCAAAGGCAGGGGGCCGTGAAAAAAGAAACGGCGCCGCAGGCTGATCGGGCTTCCGCCCAGGTCATCCACCAGACCTACTCTGCTTTTTTATCCAAGCTGACGCTGACGCCGGCGCATCGCCATCACTTGCAAACGAAACGGGGACTGACCGACGAACATATCCAGCAGTTCGGTTTCAAGAGCACGCCACCTCCGTATCTCTGCCGGGCTATCACAGCCAAGCTGATCAAGGAGGGCTGCACCGTGCAGGGCGTCCCCGGCTTCTTTGTGGACAACACAGGAAAATGGACCGTCCGATACTTCCAGCGCACAGCAGGCATCATCGTCCCCTATATCGGGGTAGATGGTCTGATTCAGGGCCTGCAGACCCGCTTGGACGTGCCCATCAAGGGCAAAGATGATCCACCGGACAAGGTGGGCATGAAGTATCTCTGGCTGGCGTCGGCGGATAAGCCGATGGGCGTCTCCTCCGGGAGCCCTGTCCATTTCGTCGGCGATCCCAACGCCAGAGTGGTCTATGTGACGGAAGGGGCGCTGAAGGCGGATATCGCCCACGCTCTGACTGACCGCACTTTCGCGGCCACCGGCGGCGCGGGATGCACCGCACAGCTGGACGATCTCTTTGCTTTCCTGAGCCGCAATGGTACAGAGGAGATCGTCGAGGCCCAGGACATGGACAAGTATAGCAATCAGGGCGTCAGCACAGGAGCCTCCAAGGTGTATCTGTTGGCACGGAAATACGGCATGACCTGCCGTCGGCTGACTTGGAACCCGAACTACAAAGGGATTGACGACTGGCTGTTGAGCATGCGGCAGAAAGAAAAGAGCATAAAGGAGTGTAAAAATGTGAATTTCAAAGAACAATACCTGTCCGGAGAATGTACTCTGGACGATTTGGACGACTATGTTGCCCGGTGGCATGATGGGCAGGACGGTGGCCTTGACCTGCATGAGTATTTAGGCTTTACCCATGATGAATATAACGCCTTGCTGCAGCTTGACCTCACCTGCAAGTTCGAGGATTTGATGGAGGCCCAGCGCCGCCGCCAGCGGTATCGGGTCTATCAACTGATCCTATCTGGAGCGAAGACGATTCCATTCGCCTTTCGGGGCATCGACCAACTACACAAGGCGGGCTATCAGCAGCCCCCGGCCGCCGATTATCAGCTGGTCTATGATGGCGAGATCTGCTGCCCCCTGGAGCAGGAGGCCCAGACGGTGCTGGAGCGCATCTTCCGCCTTTGCAACGACAGTTTCCCGACTGGTTACGCTGGGCGCAGCCTGTCGCCCTCTGATGTGGTGGAACTGTATGGCGAGGAAGGCCGACAGTACTTCTATTGTGATACCAATGGCTTCGTCCCAGTCCAGTTCTCTCCCATATTGGCAAAGCAGAACACAAAATCGGGAAATGCGGACGGCGAGTGATGACCAAAGCTGAACAGCTGGAAGAAATGCTGGCTGTCTGCCGCAATTTGGGCGCCGAGGTTGAGTACCACCCGGAATACAGCCACTTTACCGCAATGGTTTGGGAGGGTTGGGCCCAGCCTTACGACGAGGAGAAGGCCCTCTCTATTCAGGATCAAATCTATCAAACGACCGCTCAATACCCAAGGCTGGTGTGCTATCGTTTTGACCCTTTCAGCACGCTGGTCTATGCGGTGTGAGCAAATATACACGCAAAGGGATGCAGATTCGGCTATCGTTGCTGGGCTGCATCCCTTTTATCATCTTTTTTATTGGAGGTATTGAAATGGGCGCTTATTCAGAAATGGACCTTGATATGCAGTATGACTCCGACAACCCTTTCATCAGCGATGGCGAGGTGTCTGCACCAATCCAGGCAGTTTCCCAGGACCAGCAGGCTTCCGGCTCTGTCGCCTCCACGCGGCCGCAGCCGTCGCCGACGGATGAGGCCTCGAAGAAAAAATCGGCGGACGGGGCCGCAGCCAAGCACGCGGCGGAAGAGGATGAAAAACGCCGGGCTCATGAAGAAGCCGAAGCCAAGCGCAAGGCGGAATGGGAGGCCCGACAGCAGGCTAAAAAGGCCGCTGAGCAGGAGCAGCTGGATAAGCTGGCCGCTATGAGCGACGACGAGGTAATGATGGCCTCTACGCGGCGGATTGGAGCTGACACGGAGCGCTTGACCAGACGCAATATGAAGGAGTGCATTTCCGAGCATATTCAAACCCTATGTCTGGAGGATCCCGCTTTTGCGCGAAAGGCCATGCATCCCCGGAAAACCATGATCCATTGTATCTGGTATATCAACCGCAAGGCCAAGGAATTTGTGGATCAGGAGATGAAGGACAACGGCTTTAAGCCGGAAAACGGCGTCTATGGTTGCGACGTTCCTGATGATCTGTGCTACCAGTGGGCTGAGGACTACTTCAACGATCCCAATGCCGAGGAGGATAAGGAGAAAGATGAAAAATTTGTCTCAAAGCCTTATTCGGGGAGTTCCTCAAAGGCCGCATCTAAGAACAAAGCAAAAACGGATCATACAAAAAAATCTGAAACCAAGTCTGCTCCCAAGCAATCTGATGATCTCGGTCAGATGACGCTGGGGGATATTGGATTGCTGGGAGGGATGGCCGGATGAAAGGGATCGACAAAAAGGCTTGCCGAGCATTTTTGAATCCTCGGAGATCTCTTGATTTGAACAACGGGCTTTTTTATGTGGAACAGATCGAATACATCGTCTGTACGGCAATCCACATTGTTGGACACAGGAAACTGCTGATCCTGGACTTCTACCCGCGTGCTGAGGCAGTAAAAGGTATGCTATCCCCGCATTTTACAATGTTTCAGGCAACGGATGACTTTATTACATTCGATCATGGAGCTGGTGCCAAAACCAGATGGCGTACCGCTGTATTGGACAACTTGGAGCGCGACTATCATTTCATTTTTAAGTGTGCGTTCTATAGCCGTCAGGATGAAGAACGGGTCATTCGCTTCTGCAATGCTTCGACTTTCTCCCAAAATATGAGTGGGTTCGCAGTGCTGATCCAAAAGCAAAGCGAGCTGCGTGACGCACGAAGCGCGGCAAAGAGGCGGGGGCGCGAACAGAAAATCGCGGACCGGATGAAACCTCTTCGCCCTATGGGCAGGCGCATAGAATCGTGGATTCAAACGGAGCTTCTCCCCCACTACATTTTCTACCGGTATCAGCGGACCCAGAAACCAATTCCCGGATGGTGCTCCGCCTGCGGGCGTACTGTCGAAGTGGTTGCCCCCAAGCATAATCTATCCGGCGTGTGTCCATCTTGCGGAGCGAGCATCCATTTCAAATCTATGGGTAGGCAAAAGCGCATCTGGGATCGCACCAGCGCACAAATGATCCAACGAATTTCTGAACAGGAGATCGTCATCAGGGTATTCAAAGCACACCAGTATTTCTCTGATGGCCAGGCAGACTTCTCCATCTACGAAAGCGCCAGGATGTTCGTCCGCTGGGATGATGCGAAGTCCTTTCAGGAAGAGAAGTTTTATAACTCATACGATGGAACCCTGCTGACCCCGTGGAAGCGCGGTACTCGACCGAGATTCAGTTATTGGCAGGAGAATTTTGACGCGGATCTCTGCGCGCATCTCTATACCCGGAATTTGCCGAGAGCGCTTGCCGGCTCGCCGTGGGAGTACTGTCAGATCGCACCCTTTTACTTGTCGGACCGAACCGAGCTGGAGGTCATTCCCTTTTTAGCGGCATATCTGAGACATCCTTTTGTGGAGTATTTGATCAAACTAAAGCTTTACAATTTGGCAGCCCATGTGGTCTACCGCAACGACTCGTATTCCTATACACTCGGAGACGAACATATTGACTACAACGGCAAAAAGTTTCAGTCCATTTTGAAAGTCGGTCTGGAATATCTGCCGCTGTTACAAAAACTCAATGTCTCATATATGCAGCTTGGCCTCATACAGGGGATGCTCCGCTTAGGCTTGCAGCCTGACGAAAAGCTCCTGGATTGGTGCGGCAAGAACAAAATCTCCAGGCTTCGCGATTTATTGGTTCCGCTGTCATACACCACGCCCCATAAATTGATGCGGTATATTGCAGAACAGTATGAAAAAAATAAGCGGCCCGCACACAATTTCTATGGAGATGGTTATTCGGATTATGCCAACACTTTGGTTCAATACCGTGATTACCTGTGCATGTGTGAGGGACTGGAGTACGACTTGAAGAACACCTTTGTGCTTTTCCCCCGAGATCTAAAAGACGCACATGATAACATCGAAAACCTTTCAGATCCGGAAAAGGCCGCAATATATGAGCGGCAAATCCAGCAGGCTTACCCTCTGCTGGAAAAGCTGTACCGATTTGAGAGGGATGGGTGGACGATCAAGGCGCCTAAAACATCAAAGGAGATCACAGAAGAGGGCCACCGGCTACATCACTGCGTCGGTGGATATGTCAAGCGAGTCGCTATGAAAGAGTGCATCATTCTTTTCCTGCGCCGCACGCAGAAATTAGACAAGCCAGTAGGGACAATAGAGGTGATCGACAATAGAATTGTGCAGGCACGAGGATACAAAAACTGGGACCTTCCAGCAGATGCACAGAAGTTCCTGACGAAATGGGATGCGAAGGTTCTGAAGAACACGGCGAGGCAGGCCGCTATCGCTCAGAACATACGCAATCTTATGGAAGAAAGGGCAGCATAACAATGGCCGGCAGGTGCACGCCCTCTATGGGCACACCTGCCGTCATACTACAGAATTACTTGTGGAACTGAAATACAGTACAGGAAAACATCATGGGAGGCTGCGAATGAAACTTTACATTTTGATTCATGAACAGGACACCGATTCCGCCTGGGGCTCCAGCGCAAAGCCGTTTATTGACCGGGCCGCCGCGCAGGATATGATGCGACAGGACTATGAGGATACCGTCAAAAGGTGGGGATTCGACGAGACGCGCCAGACGGAGGAGTACAAAGCGTACTGCCATGACGGCGAGGCTCTGGTTCGCGATGACACAGATATCGAGATCTGGCGCATTGATGAGCACGATCTCCAGGTGGAAATGGCCGTGGAGGTCAGCCAGGGCCTCGTCCAAGCGATCTACGCAAATACGGATATCTACCCGGAGGTGTACGATCTGGATAGTTCCGATTTCACCGAAGACAGTGAAGTGGCGGAAGTGGATATCAAAGCGGCAGAGCTGGAAAAGCTGAAACAGCAGCCCGGGTGGAGAGCCGTCTATTAAATCACAGGAGGTCAAAGAAAATGAAACAGCTTGGAAATTTGGCAATCGTCTGTGCGAAACGCCCAGAGGTACTTATGCAGATCTATGGCGGCGAGGTGGCTGTCCATGTGGGCGCCGGCCCCGACCGCGCGGTGATGTTCACCACATGGGACAACGACGCGGAGATCGCCCGTATTATCCATGAACTGAACTTTGGCAAATACAAAAATAAGGAGGGCTTGCCCCATGCCGCATGAGGAAAGAGGTTGCGGATGCCAGCAGCGGACGGACGGAACGGTCCAATATGGCGGCGACTTTCACGGCTATTTTGTACCTGAACGATGGGAGCTGGAGTATCCGTCCCTCGACCATCCGGGCAAGGAGTGGAGTTTCTATCTGACGGGGCACTGTCAGTATTGCCGGAGGGCCATGAAATATCGCCTGATTTTGCAGCTGGCTGGCACCTGGAAGGATTTGCTCAGCGAGATCTATTCCATGCTCATAAGGGCTAGGCCCTTTGGCGGAGTAGACTTTGACGCCAGCACCTATAGCCGAACGGTTTTAGACCGGGCCCGCTGGTATCAGCAGCAGGACGATCTGACGCCTGAGCAGCGTGCCAGCCTGTTCATCAGTCTGTTCCGGGACAGTGACCGGCTCCAGGTGCGCCGGTGGCTGGAACGGGAACGGCCGGAGCTTCCCTATACCCACCCCAAGCGGGACCGGAAAAGCGAACTGTTCAATGCCATCCTGGACAGGGCCCGTGTAGCGGGAGATCTGATTGACATAGACCAGATCCTGGACTACTGCCTGCCCAACAAGGAGGAACCGGAGTTGCCGGATCGGGACCAGTATCTCACCGACTACCGCTTCAATATTATCCCTCACCTGCAATTTGGCAGCTGCGAAGGGATCTATCTCGACCTGCTCCTGGAGGGCAGTTTCGACGCGACGGACCGCACCAGATTGCCTATTGGTACGATCAAGACGCTTAGCGAAGATCAGGAGGCATGTGAGTTGATGGGCCGGCTCTGCGGTCTGCTCATGTTCCATGGTAACGCCTATGTCAATGATAACCTTCACCGATATACCCCGCTGAAAGAGCTGGAACGGGAGTACGCCAGGATATTGGAAAAACGGAAACACCATGAAGGAGGATCTACTACATGACACGCAGACTGTTCATCTATGTGGACAATAAGGAGCGAAAACTCTATGTTTCCCCCGAGTTCAATGGCGACAAGTCGGAATATGCCCAGCGGGGCGGCGCTCTCGATTCCTGCGACTTGGCCGAAGAGGACCTATTCCGCCTTTTTGAGGTCAAAACCTGCTCCGACTTTCAGAAAGCCTGTGCTGAGGCACAGCAATGCTTCCATTCCTCCCTGGATAGGCTCAATTCCGCTAAAGAACTCCTTCCAGTTACGGAGATAGAAGTATCGCAACTTCCGAACCTGGACGCTGACGAGCGGATCTTCATACTGGAGGGCGGCAGGCTGTTCATCGCTCCCGAGGATTGGGACGGAAAGACAGAGAGCCTATATGAAAGGGTGCGGGAGGCAGCCCACGGTGTCGTTTCCCTCGCCCAAGCCCTGAATCGCCTTGTCACCGGCCAGGGGCTCGGCGGCCTAAACTACTGCGAGGGCGTTGAAATCTCCAGAGCAGAGAGTATCACCATTGATGGTTACTTGTGTGCACGGTCGGTGGAGCAGTACCAGGGCGAAGACAATACCATTACCAAATCCTTGATCTTCCCAGATGGGATGCAGATGGATGTCAAATGTTGTGGAAGTAAGGACGCGCCCTCTTGGACAGAGGGCGTCCTGTTTGACCGACGTGGAAACGAGGTCGCCCATACCGACGTTTTCGACGAGTTCGAGGGCAAATGGGAGCTGGTGCATGACGGCATTCTCTACACTATGATTATAAAAATGGAGGGCGAGCCATGGTGAACCGATATTACATTTTTAAGGACTGCACCCAGATTGGGTCTACGGAGAACAGAGACGAGGCCATAGATATAATCCGGCAGCGACAGAAGCGAGAAACACACTATCTGCTCAAGTCGGAGTTCAGCATCATCTACGGCTGCGAGGAGTTCATCCACTATGAAAAAAGCGAATGAAAAAGGAGCGTTAGAAAGCGTATGATCAAAAATCTCAATCAGCTGAAAAAAGCGATGAAAGGCAATCCACGGTTCCAAATCATTGCCCATTGCCGCAAGGAGTGTATTGGCGAGATCCGCCAGGTGACGCAGACGAACACGACCGGCTTTTACAGTTCGGTGACGGGCAATCCAGAGGACCGGACTTGCACGGCCAACCACGGCCTTGGCTTGATCCTCTGGTGGAACAGGGCGCCCTTCTGGAGTTTCCAGGACGGCGTCTGCAGTGCCTATGACAGCGACACCACTCATACGGAAGACCATCTGATCATGGCCTTCCGCATCTTAGACGAACAGGAGGCGGCAGCGTAATGGAACAGAACACAATAGCCTATGAACAGGTTCGGACCCTGACCGACCTGCTCAACCAGTACCGCCATGAGTATTACAACCTCAGCGCCCCCAGCGTGAGCGACCAGGAATATGACCGGCTCTTTGACGCGCTGGCCGCGCTGGAAAAGGAAACAGGTATCGTCATGAGCAATTCCCCGACCCAGACGGTGGGATACCCGTCTGTCAGTGAGCTGCCAAAGACCACCCACGCCATTCCTTTGCTCTCCATGGATAAGGTCAAGAGTGAGGAGGAAATGCTCTCGTTTGTCGGCGACAAATTGGTGCTGATCATGCTCAAATTGGACGGCCTTACCCTCAAACTCACCTATGAAAACGGCAGTCTGCAGGAGGCGGCTATCCGCGGAGACGGCTATGGGGGCGACATTGTGACCCACAACGCGCGGGCAATCAGGGGCATCCCCCTGCAGATCCCCCACAAAGAGCGCTTGGTGGTCACCGGGGAGGCGTTTATCCGGCCCAGCGATTTTGCCGCTCTGAAGGAGACCGCTCGGGACAGAAACGGCAAGCCCTATAAAAATGCCCGTAACCTGGCTTCCGGCTCCATCCGTCTGCTGGACGCCGCTGAGTGCCAAAAGCGTCGGCTGGAGTTTCGGGCCTTCAACGTGTTGGAAGGCTTTGAAGAGTACCCGCTGAAATCCGACAGACTGACGATGCTCAGTCCATTGGGCTTTTATCTGTGCAGTTATCTCAAGACGAAGGCGCCGCTGTCTCTGAAATGGGTCAAAGTTGGGATTGAGCAGATGCAGAAACTGGCGGAGGAACACGATCTTCCCATCGACGGCATCGTGTTCACCTTCAATGATGTAGCTTATTCCAAGTCCTGCGGCCAGACGAACCACCACTATAAGGACGGAATGGCCTTCAAATTCGAGGATGACACCTATGAAAGCCAGCTCCAGTCCATTGAATGGAACACATCCCGCTCCGGTGAGATCGCTCCGGTAGCCGTATTTGACACCGTGGAGATCGACGGGTGCGAGGTGTCCCGGGCCAGTTTGCACAACCTCTCCTTCATCGAAAAACTAGAGCTGATGCCGGGCAACCGCATCAAAGTCTCCAAGCGGAATATGATTATCCCCCACGTGGAAGAGAATTTGGACCGCGGCGGCTTTGACATGGAGAAACTGATCCCGCATACCTGCCCCTGCTGCGGCGAGCCCACCCGCATCCATGAGACGGAATCCGTGGCGGATGGCCAAAAGCGCATTACAAAGACCCTCCACTGTGACAACCCGCGCTGTGAGACCCGCCGGCTCCGGCAGTTCGTCCACTTTGCGGGGGAAAAGGCTATGGATATCGAGGGCCTGTCTGAGAGCAAACTGGAGAAGTTCATCGGCTGCGGTTTCCTCCACAGCTATATGGACATCTATCGGCTGGACGTGCACCGGGACCAAATCATACGCATGGAGGGATTTGGCGAGAAGTCCTGGCAGAATCTCTGGGATGCCATCCAGCGCAGTCGGGATACCACCTTTGAGCGGTATCTGATTGCCATGGACATCCCCATGATTGGAAACAACGCCAGCAAGACCCTGGCCCGGCAGTTCCACAGCAGTTTGGATGAATTTGAAGAGGCGGTGGTCTCCGGCTACGATTTCACGCAGCTCCCCGACTTTGGAGAGACCTTGCACCAGAACATCCGCGACTGGTTCCAGAGCGAGGATAACTGGTTTGTATGGTATGAGCTGCGGGAGCTGGTGCATATCGCGCCCCCTTCCGCAGATGGTCCCATACCGGAGGTTGGGAATAACCCCTTCGTAGGCAAGACTGTGGTGGTCACCGGAAAGGTGGAGCCCTACAACCGCGGTGAAATCAATGCCAAGATCGAAGCCCTGGGCGCCCATGCCGGCAGCTCGGTGAGCAGTAAGACCGACTATCTGGTCTGCGGTGAAAACGCCGGCAGCAAGTTGGACAATGCCCGGCAGTTGGGGATCCCGGTGCTGTCCCCGGCGGACTTTTTCCTGATGGCAGCCGGGGTGTAGGTTGGCAAAATGCAGTTGTTATTTCCCGCATTGTCTGGTAAAATAATTACAAGACTTTGTAGAAAGGGGGACATACGCATGATGTATCCCTATATGGTACTGGCTGACGGAACAGAGATCACCCATTCCCATATCATCGACGTTGATGGCACAGAGCAGGTCGAGGTGCATTTCGAGCGGGCGACAGAGCAGGGTTTTGACTCCGCAAGATGTGTTCTCCCCACATATCAGTGGAAGTTCAACGAGGGCTTTTCCACCGAGGAAATCCGCTTTTTTGAGGAGTTTTTGAGACACAACGCCCACCTCCTGTACCGCTATGCTGCACAGGGAGGGATCAGCTGTGCCTAGCCTGTTCCGTATCGGTGGGTATCTGGTGTTTTTTTGGTCCAACGAAAACAATGAGCCGATCCACGTCCACATTGTGAAGGGAAAACCATCGCCGAACACAACGAAGGTATGGCTGACCCGGGCAGGCCAGTGTATCGTCGCCAACAACAGCAGCAAGATCCCACAAAATGATTTGAATGAGTTATTGGACGTGATTTCCGCGCAGTTCTTTATGATCTGCCGGAAATGGAAGGAACACTTCAAGGTGGAGGAGATCCGTTTCTTCTGCTGAGAACATATTTAATTTGCAGCCGCGACAGCATCTTTTGCTGTCGCGGCTTTCTATATCTCAAAAGAACCAACTAAAACAAGTGTCGGGCGGAAGGAAACAGCAGTCCTCCCCACCTGACAAAGCCAACACGGAGGGTTTGACAATGAATAATCAGCACTATTTCCCGCCCCTTAGCGGCAAAGTAGACTGCTCCCAGTGCGAGGCTGAGGATTGCCGATCCCGTGACAAGCACCAGCGGAACCGGCGAGACTTTACGCATACATCAGGCCGATGCCCCCGCCTTCCAGATCTGCGGGGCTTTGTCGAACGGGATGAACGCGAGGTATACGCAGCGGCATTCATGCTCATCCACGCGGAGTTAGGGGCAGGCGGCCTGCAGCTGACGCTGACCATTCCCGGGCAGAAACGGTACAGAAAGGTCTATCTGACTAAGAGCGGATACTGGTACTTCAATACCCGGAGCGCGGAGGGGTATCCCATCCGGCAGGCGCTGAACATTGGCTGTTTCAGCAGTAAAGAGGAAATTGTTCAGTATATGGAAAAATTGCACTCCGATTACTGCATGTTCCGCTGTGAGTTGGCGGACTTTACGATTTGAATGAAAATGGAGGTGTACTTTCTATGAGCGGTCCGACGGTGAAAAGGCAGTTCCTGCGGCCATTGACATCTCAGGAACGAGCTGTAGCCGAGCAGAATCATGACCTCGTGTTTCGTTTCCTGCGTGCGAACAGACTGCAGGAGAGTGAATATTACGACGTCATTATTTTCCGGTACCTGCTTACCGTGGAAAATTGGTTCAGAAGGCCCGATCTTTACCACTATCAGTTCAGTACGATTGCCTGGCACGCTATGAGTTCGGCGCTGCACCACGATACCCAAAAGAAGCGCAGGCAAATTAAGACCGTCAGCCTCGACGATAGGATCCCCGGCTGTGAAGATCTTACCTGGGGCGACGTCATTACAGAGAACAATCTGGAGTATGTACCCTATGCGGAGGTGAGCTAAATGAATATCAGATATGATGTAGAGCATCTGCCGGAGCGAAAGACAGGCGGCAAAGAGAGCGAAGAGCTTTTGGCTTTGAAGGCATTCCTGGCCGGCACACAGCGAAATATGGTGATCGAATATGAGGAGGAGAAACCGGCAAAGAGCCGCTGCGGCGCCCTCCGCAAGTTCAGGAGCGACAACAAGCTTCAGGATGTATTTGACATCTACCGTCGAGAAAAAGTCATTTGCATCATCAGGACCAAGAGAAGAAAGTGAGTTTTTGCGCTAAATCAGAACCTCGCAGCTTGAGGGACGGCAGCGGTTCCATGCTGGCCTTCTGTTTGCTGACCTTCAGGTGAGCGAGGACAACAAAGAATCGGTTCCATGATATTGGGGAGCCAGGCGGGGGCAACAGCCCCGGTCCGGCTCCCCAGATCATACAAAACGAATGATGGAGGACTCGTATTATGAATAACCCACTCCCTTGGAAAATGATAGCCCGCTATGCGGACGGTGAAGAGGTCATAGCCGGTGGGAGCGACGCGGCAGACTGCACTCGGAAATTGCTCGCGTTGGAACAGCGGTATGGCGAGGCAGTTACCATCTCGGACGTATCTGATGACTGCTATGAGCGTGGCAGATATATTGGGAAAGAGACACAGGCAAAGCTCCAGGCGATCCGAAAACTCCTAAATGAGTATATGTTTATTGCCACCATCAAAGAGCGCATGGAGTCGGATATTTTTGCCGCCGTTCGAGATTTTGGCGGCTATGACGATCCGGAGAAGATGGCTCTGGTGATCCCGTATGTCCAGAAGAGTTATGTTCGTCTCAAGCTGTTTGAAGCGTATTGGAAGATGACCGCCCCAGCACAAGATGACGACAGCGACGGAAACGTGGAGCAAGGCACATGAAAACCTGGTTTGATGGAAAACTCTTGGAGATGTACGTGGGGCAGGTGGTCACCGTGTACCGCTGCGGCGAGGACCATAAAGAATATGGTGAGTTTGCGACGCTCACGCAGGCCACAAAGCGGCATCTGATCTTTACCACTGACTCTGGGGCAACGGTTAAAACACGCCTAGACTGTCTGCACGCCATCATTGGAGACGCCAAGGAGAAGGGATACTGTGTTTCCCCCAAACCTGTGGATGCTTTTTCGCACATGATCCACGAAGAAGTGCGCTGCCGCAGCAGCGGCAGGTGCATACCTGTTAAACAACAAAATAAGGAGGCGGAACTTTGAAACTATCATCGGAAGACAAGGCATTGCTGCTCCGCTGGGGATACCAGGCAGCGGATTTTCCTCAAATTGAGGCGGCTATGCAGGCCAGAAACACGAAATACACCCTGGACGGGCAAATGATCTCCCGGGCAACGGCAATCGCGGTTCTGGGTCGCATGCAATTCCTTGCAAGCATCTCCAGAAGCGCATTTCACGCAACGGCGGCAAGGGAAACGAAAGATGGAAAAATAGTTCTTTTTGATTCTTCCCGCCTGTTCAAATTCTGAAGTAGGAGGAAACTGTCATGTATGACATTCGGAAAAGACGCGGATTCCAGACGGTAGGCGAACTGCGGTCCATGCTGAACCATCTGCCTGCCCACACCAGAGTGACCATCTGCGGCGACCTTAACTGCTTTTTCCATGAGGAGCAGGATAACAGCTTCATCTGCCTTGACTGCGAGGATCTGAATGACCACTATGAGGAGGCGATGGAGAGTATGCTGTCCAGGGAGACACCGGAAGAACGGGACAGGCATCTGGAGTCCCTCTGGAAAGAACTGGACGATGTGCTGATGGATCCAGAGACGGAGACCATCGAGGCCCCGTTCTACATCTTCAGTGCGGGCACAAATCGGGAGGAAATCTGGAGATGGTTCGACCAGCACTACTCCAGAGGGGTGGCCTACCTGCTCCATAGTGGTGTACCCGCCTACGACCCGGAGAACACCCCTCTGAGCCAGTTCATCCGGCAGGAGGTCCCGTACCGTCTCGTCGAGATTTTTGAAATTCCCCCGGAGAAGATCACCCCGCTGGTGATGCAAGAGTGCGTTGACCTGCTGGAAAGTAATGCCGACGGCCTGTTTCGCTACGACAGAATCGAAATGCTGCTTCTGGAGGTCCTAAAAGACCATGGGCTTTGGAAGGGAGATATGTGATGATGCTGGAACCCAACAGGATAAAAGATAGCAAGCAGCAGAGCGGAAATTGCGTGCTTCCGGGAACGCTCCGGGCCAAAGCCGTGACTGACTTCCGCAAATTGGAGGCCGAGTTCAGCAAAGTCAAGGGAGGCGACAATTCCAGAGAAACATTCCAAGTACTTGCAGAGCACTTCCGGGCACATACCATTGAGGATGATTTTATGGATTTTAACTACGGTGCGCTGACCGCCACCATCCTTATGCACGATGGCGCAATCGAACTTGACACGACAGTCGAAGTCTGGGACGACGGGAACACGGAATACTTCGGTGTCCATACGTTCACGCAGCTGACGGAAACGTCATCAGATGCCCAGGTTTAATTTCTGAGCGCAGCATTGGATACAAATAGGGGCCGGCAATTTCAGCCGGTCCCTATTTCATATTGTAATGCTGGACATCGTGAACGAACAGAATGCCTCAGAAATTATCGCTGTAATTCTGTTGCAATTTGACGTATAAGAAACGTATTAAAGATGTATAAAGGAGGTCTTCAGACTATGCTAATTGCAATCGATCATGGCAACAAATCCGTAAAACTCCCGCGCGGGGATCCATTCGTATCGGGCCTGGTGGAGAGTGAGGTTGCCCCCTTTGGGAAAGACGTGCTCAAGTACCGAGGGCGGTATTACCAGCTTTCCGACCATCGTATTCCATATCACCGGGACAAGACGGAGGACGAGCGGTTTTTTGTTCTCACCCTGTTTGCCATCGCGCGGGAAATCAACGCTACTGGGCGATATACAGCGGGTACGATCCAGGTACAGCTTGCGGTGGGCCTGCCGCCCGCCCACTTCGGCGCGCAGCATCAGCCATTCACCAGCTATTTTCTGGGCCGGGGGCCAGTATCCTTTGTCTTTCATCAAAGGCCCTACTCGATCCTGATCAACGATGTGGCCTGTTTCCCCCAGTCCTATGCGGCGGCGGTCACCATCCTCCCCACCCTGCAAAATGAGCCCAGAGCGCTGGTGCTGGACATTGGCGGGTTTACGGCCGACTATCTCCAGCTCAGAAACGGAGAAGGAAACCTAGCCGTCTGCGATTCACTGGAAAGCGGCGTGATCTCTCTTTATAACAAAATCATATCCAAGGTGAACGCGGAACATGATATGCTTCTGGACGAGGAAGAGATCGATGCCATTCTGCTCAAGCAGAAGGCGCCGTCCGTGCCGGACATTGGCAGGATCGTGGAACGGCAGGCCCAGGATTTTGTCAATGATCTGTTCAGCACCCTGCGGGAGCGGGGCCTGGAACTTAAAACCGGCAAGGTCGTTTTTGTGGGCGGCGGATCCATCCTTTTACGGCGCCAGATCCTAGCGTCAGGGAAAATTGGCTCCGCTCTGTTTGTGGAGGACGTCCGGGCCAACGCCAAGGGATATGAACTGCTGTATCAAGCTGTTTCGGGAGGCAGGTGATCCCCGTGGCCGATAAAATGCAGCCTGGAAGATTCACCATTCGTTTCAATATGAATGACCCGCAGCAGCGGGCGGCCGTGGAGATCCTCAACCGCATGGGAAGGCAGAAAGCGCAATTCATCGCCCAGGCGCTGACCCATTATGCGGAGTGCAAATGTCACCCGCAAATGGAAAATCAGACTACATGGGACGAGCGTGCGCTGGAGCGGGCCATCCTATCCGTCCTTTCCCGCCATCCTGAATTTATGTCGTCAGGACAAAGTGAAATGACCACTGAAGTACAGGATGCTCTGCAGATGGAGCGGACTGAAGAGCCATCTTCCGATCAAAACGGTTCCATGACGGAAGAAAGTTTAAGTGCGATCAACAAGACGCTGTCGGCATTTTGGAAACAGTGAAGCAAGACCCTTTCCAGTAAAACATACATCTATATTATAGCATGAAGGGCCAGCTGCATTGCCGCAGCTGGCCCTTCATGTTGGAATTGGACTTTGCTATGGATCTCAGATGGAGAGCAAACAACCATTCTGCTGGAGAAGCGCACACAGCCCGGCTGGTGCGAGGCGGTGTTTCCCACAACCTAGAGGGAGGTAGCTAACTAGAATTGTATCAAGCGCCACAAAGTCAAGTATCAGGATTTGTTCCCTCACATTCTTTCATGTCTTCCTCAAAGCTTTCTATTGCCATCTGCCGAGTGGGAACATCGGCAAGGGTGCAGGAAAACGGGGTGCCAAACAAAGGAGGTGATAGTCGCTCTACCCACATAGTTAAGATCTTCGGGGAGAGATGACGTTCTTCCCGGAGGAAGATTACCCCATAGTTGGGCGGCACAGACGGAGAAAGCAACTGCGTCAGGGGTATACCCCTCCGGCCTGAGGCGTTACAAAAGGCTAAATCCGGTAAAAAGCGCGGATAGTACAGTGCCCCGACGAACCAATTTTGCTCTCCATTCCTGAGTCGCTCCGCCTGCTTCAGAAAGTCAGAATAATCTGGACTCTCCGGCTCCACAAACTCTCTGTCCTGAATTATCTGATCCAATGCGGCTAGGTTATAAAAGTCAAAGTGAAAAAAGAATTTCTCTCCAGCGGCATCCTCGGTCAGATAGAACTCCGCGGCATCGGGATCTTCCCATCCATCCGCACAGTGATAAACACACCACCAGTAGTTCCAATCGTGAATATGCAGATATTTTTCTGAATTGAAGCCCATAGTTGTTCTCCGTTCTGGTTAAAAATTCGCTATTTGTTGAGAATCAATGGATAAATTCCTCAGAAGCCAATTTATTGCACTTAAATGGTTAAATGAGTTATGAGGTTACAGGAATAACAGCGAGTTTCGGTGATTATTTTACTTATGCGCCTTGTCAAATCTATCGAATACCCATTTGCTTCCATCTTTATAACCGTAGATTCGATATGCCCCGTAATCCTTAAGCACCTTAATTTCGTGGGTATAAATTTTATCAATTTTCACTGCAAGTTTTTTGATCCCCTCTTGTCCTTTACTTCCAACCAAACCTTTATTCGCAGCTGCTTCGAACGCTGCTAGGACTTTTGCGGCTTCTCTTTTGGAAAACTCCTTCTTTATTTTATTTCGAACTGCACTGGTAATTCCGTCTGAATACTTAAAGGTTTTCATAGCTGCTTCAACAGCTTTTTTTCCTTTGGAAGTCTTTGCGAACTTGATAAAGTCATCTGCTTTTAATAAAATTTTGCCACCTTGACGGACATAAGCGGTTGATGGAATGAGCGGCAACAGGGCGGCAGTATCCAAGACCGCCCACGCAAAATTCCCCCATGAGGGTTCTTTGAGCAAATCGCTCCAACTCTTCCCGGCCATCGCAATATCGAGAATATCCCACAGAGCACGTGTCTGCGGCTTCCCATCTTCTTTTACGAAGTAAATTGGTCCATAGTCAGTATCAACCGTGGACACAACTGTATAAGAGCCAATTCCATCAACAACGATTGCTTGTGTAGACCCGGCCGCAAAAGCAGTAGAACTTAGGGAACAGAGAATGGATACAGTTAGGATAAGACTGATGATTTGATTTGTCAACTTTTTCATATAGCTGTACCTCCTGGTAATTTCGAGTTGCTGTGATCACGGCCATGATCTTAGATGCAAACAGTATAAGGTTCAATTCTTACTTTCCACCATATCAATTTCTTAACAATTCTTACTTTTGATAAGAATAGAGAAAAGCCAGCGGCTGATCTCTGGCATCAACCACTGGCTTCCTATCACAAATAATTCTTAACTGCTCATACATCCTTACCAAACTCAGACGATTCGATTCGCGGTAAAGAAAGACGAATGGAAAAACGCACGGCATTCTGTTCTATGTCCACTGATCCTCCATTCTGCTCCACCAGCGTTTTGACCGTCATCAAGCCGATTTTATGGCTTACGGCATCCGCCGGACACCTCCTCTTCCGGTTTTCAATCGCAACGCAGATCTGTCCCTCTTTTTCCTCCCTTGTAATGGTGATCGGGATGCTTGGGTCCGCATATTTCCGCAGGTTGGAAAAGATATTGTCAAACGCCCTGTGGATATCCTCAATATGCAAGCGACAAAGATATTCCGAGCCAAATACGGAGGGTGGCCCTATCAGGAAGCCGTCTTCCTCCAGTTCGCTGCACTCCTCATAAAGCAGTTGGTTCAAGAACTGACCGCCGTCCACCAACTCTTTGGGATAGTCCGTCGTCCCGTCACAGTCCGCAACAAATTTGTTGAACAGTTCATCTGTCAGTATTTTCAACTGTTTGGCTTTCTCCGCAGCCCTTACCAGATAATCTTCGCACTCAGTAGCCGTCAGATTCTTTTTATGGATCAGGATCTCCAGATACCCGGTCAATTTGGTCAGGGGCGTCCGAATGTCATGGGAGAGCGAGGCGACCAGTTGCTCGCTCTCTTTCCTCATTCGCTCCTCATTTTCCAACAAAGCAAGCAGAGACAGCCGCATGGACTCAATCTCATTCCCAAGCTCCGCGATTTCATCCCTGCCGCTGATCTCAATACGTCGGCTCCTGCCTGATTGAGCAGAACGCAGGACTTGCTGGTAGAGCGCGTCAATACGGTGTATGGTATAGGCAGTAAACGGTACAACAATCCCCAGAAATAGCAGGATACCGAACAGGAGTCCGGCGGTGTCCCACCAGAAGAAGTAGGCGTCCCCCGGTGAATAGGAAGTGGCGTAAATCAGGCCATCCGAGCAAAGTATCGGTTCGTATTCATCTCCGCTATCCTGCCCCTGACCGGACTGTCTTTCTTCATAGAACTGCGCTGGCTCCGTAAACAGAATGATATCGGAATTTTTCTTGTTCCATTCCGTATCTGTCAGTGCTTCCCGCCTGGACAGGTTATGTTCTGTCACATACTCCTGGAAGTTCTGCACAGCGGAGTAGCTTTTGGCATCCCAGTAGGCATCGAATCTGGAGTCGTAGAAGAACCATTGCGCCGCTACGTCGGATACCAGATAATGCCCCACCCACGCGCAGACCAGGGCGACCGCCGCCGTTGTCAGCAGTTTTGCGCCCAGGCGCCGTGACACCCATATTTCCCGCTTATTCAATACGATACCCCTTTCCCCATACCGTTACAAGGTGAGCGGGATGACGGGGATCATCCTCGATTTTATCCCGCAGTCGGCGGATAAAGACCATGACGGAGTTGCTATCGGTAGATAGAAAGGGTTCTTCCCAAACGCTCTCATAGATATTCTGCGCCGAGAAAATCTGTCCGGGATGGGCGAGCATCAGACGCAGTATACGGTATTCCGTAGAGGTCAAGTCCAGTTCGTTCCCGCATTTCCACGCCATATTGCGGCAGCAGTCAACGCGCAGGCCGCCCCATTCGATGTACTCTGACTTCCGCTCCGGTACCTTCTTTCCCTGATAGACCTTATATCTCCGCAATAATCCTTTTACCCGCGCAATCAACTCTGGATAGGAAAACGGCTTGGCAAGGTAGTCATCCCCACCGGAAGAATACCCTAATACAAGATCAGAACTCTGAGTTCTTGCGGTTAAGAATAGAATCGGCACATTTGACAATTCTCGAATCATACGGCTTACCTGGTATCCGGATATGCCCGACATCATGACATCGAGAATGATCAAATCGATGTTGGCAGTCAGCATCTTCAATGCCTCCTCTCCGGAAACAGCTTCGATCACCTCAAAATTTTCATTTGATAAAAGGACAGAAATAACCTCTCTTATTTCTTTGTCGTCATCTACTACCATAATTCGTGTTTTTTCATCTGTTTTATTTTTCATAGCAAGCCTCCGCGAATTTCGTTCGTGATACATAAAATGCAGCGCGGCCGGTTCACTATTCGTTTCAATATGAATGGCCCGCAGCAACAGTCGGCAGTGAAGATCCTTAACCGCATGGGAAGGCAGATAATATGATTTATCGTCCAGTCGTTAATCCATTATAATGGGTATGAATGTCATCTGCAAGCTGTAAATAAGGCCGAATGGGACGAGGATGTATTGGAGCTGGCCACCCCGCCATTCAGAATTTATACTGTCAGGACAAGGTGAAGAAACCACTTGAAGTACAGAGTGCTCAGCGGGTAGAGCAGACAGAAGAGCCTTCCTCCGATCAAAACGATTCCATGACGAAAGAAAGTTTAAGCGCGATCAACAAAACGCTGTCAGCATTTTGGAACCGGCGAAAAGCGTCATCCAACCACAAAAGGAGAGGTTTCAAATTTCAGCGGGATGTGGTATGATGTGATTTGCCGCAGCCCCGCCGCGGCAAAATCTAAACGAGCGAGGAATGGATCATGACGCAAAAGGAGATCGCGGAGCTGCGGCGGCGGTTCCGTCCGGATAAAAGCGCAATCAACCATATTTACGGCTGCTATGTCAACGGCAACCGGGAGATCATCTCCTATCTGGATGAACCGCTGGGGATCATGCCGCAGGAGGAGTCAGAAAAGTATCTGAGCCTCCTGAAAAAGTCGCTGTCCGGCACACAGGGCAAGAACCTCATTGACATCGTGTTCTCCACGCAACAGTTGGCGGACAGCGAGGAGCACAGGCTTCTCATGGCTCTGCGGGATAGCCAGCTGAAAGATGGAAAAGCCAGAAAGGCATTTTATGACCGTGTCATCGGGTCGCTCGACATGGATGGCGGCAACTATCTGCTCTTGATGTCCTATGATGCCTATGATGTTCCCTACAAGGGCAAAGACGGCGAGACGCAGACGGACGCCTCCGACACTGTGTTTTCCTATATCGTCTGCTGCATCTGTCCGGTCAAGGACGGAAAGCCGGAGCTCGGTTTTTTTGCCGGAGAAAATGAGTTCCACAGCTGCACAGCCAGTCAGATCGTGGCCCCGCCGGAGCTTGGCTTCCTGTTCCCCGCCTTCGATGACCGTGCGGCTAATCTCTATAACGCCCTGTTTTACTCCAAAAAGCCCGACCAGCTCCACCAGGAGTTCATCGACGCTGTGTTCCACACCGAACCGCCATTGTCGGCCGCTGAGCAGCGGGATGCGTTTGAAACCGCGCTGTCTGACGCACTGGAGGGGGCCTGCAGCATGGAGGTCGCGCAGGCGGTGCATGAACGCCTGTGAGACCAGATCGTACAGCATAAGGCAAGCCATGACCCGGAGCCCCTGGCCGTCACAGCCGGCGAGGTGGGGGCGATCCTCCGAAGTTGTAGTGTGCCGGAGGAGCAGGTATCGTGCTTCCTGGAGAACTGTGAGGAACAGTTTGGGAAAGGCGCCGCCCTTGACCCCATAAATCTGATTGACAGCGGCAGGTTTGAAGTGGAGACCTCAGACGCCAAGATCTCTGTTGATCCCGAGCGAAGCTATCTTGTGGAGACGAGGATCATAGAGGGCCGTGCCTACCTTTTGATTCCTGCAGAAGGTGTCACCGTTAACGGCCTGCCTGTCACCACAGCTCATGCCGGAACGGCACAGCCTTCAGACACCCTTGCTTGATATAGAAAGCATATCTTTTAACTTAGGATTTTTTGAACATCATAAATATGGCAATGCCCCCTCTCACCAGTTAAAGACCGGCGGGAGGGGGCAGCTGCGTCTATTCCTGTTGAGGCGTATTGGGTTCCCCAAATACTTCGTTGTACATCTCAGTAGCTTCTTGTAATGTTGCTACGGTTGTAAGTCCAACATTCGTTGGCAAATAGGCACACTCTGTTCCAAACAGAATGTGGGCAAGTTTTTTTGCCGCAACTGTGTAGTTAAACCGAATGGTGTTCTCCATATCTCCACCTCCCCAGTCATTCCCCGCCGTTACCAGCAGTCCGCTTGCGGCCAGTCCGTAGTCCGCATCGTTCTTTAGGGCGACCGGATCTGCGGTGATGTGGTCCTTGAGGTATAAGAGATCGCTGTACATGATTTTCCCTGTGAGGATCACGAGTCTCCTGTATTCTACATCATCAATCTGGCCATCATATTTTGCTTCCAGGAGCTTCGGCAAAAGCGGAACCTTCTCCTCTTCCTCGATTTTTTGGATCACGTTGAGCAAGAAAGCACCATCGCGGTTATATTTTTCCTTTCCCAACTCCGCAAGGTACTTCTGCCGCTTTTCCAGTGGAATCTCAATCACACCCTTACAGTAGAGAACATATTTCCTCATGAACAGCTTCGTCGGGATACTCGCAACTTTTCGGATATTCTGGATTGCCTTAATCGCACCCGCTACCTCTTCGCCGATCTGGGCAACATCCTGAACGGTCTCATTTTCTAGCAATGCCTTTGCCGCTTCGGTTGCACGTCCGATAATCGTGCTGAGGACTGTACATAGACCGCTCTCGTCCATGTCCTCAAAGGTTTCCGGTTTTGGTTCCATTTCTTTCATCATAATACACCTTTCGTCAGTATGGATTTTTGCTTCCCCATGGTAGTTAACATTGCCACCCCAACGGCCGACAGCGCGAGGCGGCTCCTACGGCTGATTGCCCAGGAACCTTCGCGCTCCCAGGAATATTGGGGGCGCGGAGATCTCCGAAAAAAGACATAACATGAAATTCCAAGAAGCATGTTCCAATCCTCCTTAGAGGCCCATTTAAAGGGTTTCACATTTATGTTACCACAGTTTCTCCGATTTTTCTCTTGTCTGTTCATATGAAAATAATGAAGCAATTTTAGGTGTTTTCCAACTTGACTCCTTGACTGTACTCCTGTATCCTAATATATAGGAGTAATTGGCAATTAGACGATAACAAAGAAAGGGGAGTGCCGGATCAATGAGCAGTGGGTGAGCGAGCGGAGGCGGAAAACTTCATTTTGGCTGCCTCCCTCAAGTTATCAAAGGTGGTGATGAACATCGAGAGGACGGCAGCGGTTGCTGCCTGGCTTTCTGCGGCCATTTTTAATGCCGCTGGATAAGCCGGGATTTTTATTGGCCGCTGCGGAAAGGAGGACAGCACATGAGGTCTACCAGATTCTTGTTATATGTAATCGGCCAGGGATTCCACGGTGTGATTTTCTGTTTCATCGGCATCGTGTTCTCCCATGTCCATCAACTGGGAGGCACTCTGACTGAGGCAGTGACGCTGTACTGGTCGCTCTATCCCATAGTATTCCTCTCTACAGCTCTGACGAATGGAACCCTTCGCAGGACTCTCTCAGACATTGAAACGGCCCATACACTCCCTGCCTGGTTACATATGATCCCTTCTGCCGGCTGCTTGTTTATCTGGCTGTTCACATCTGTCGCTTTCGGGATCTGGCGGTGGCAGGCCATCGTGATCTGCGTGGTATGGGGGACCGTGGATGCCGGAATCCTTCGGATGTGCCGGCGAAAAGAGAATTTCGTTTCCCATCGCAATCAGGCGCTTGGTCCTGGCAACATGCGTTTTTCGCTGCTGCTTCCGGCTTTCACCGGAATCATTACGAATTTCCTGTTGGGTGCAATGATTCCTCTTGCCATCCGGTTGGACAGCAGCTGGTCGGTGATATACATGGGCCTGCTGGGTCTCTATATCCTCACTTGGTTTTTGACAAGAACGGCCAGCCGATCCCTCTTCGCTGCCATTCATACCTGGATCTACACCGGGATTCTCGCCTGTGGGTTCATTTTCCTGATCACAGTCTATATGTGCGGGGTTTCCCTTCCCCTGGATCTTGCGCTGTCCCTCAAAGCCTTTTTTATGGCGTGTCTCACGGGAGTCTACCTAAGTATTCCCGAAGCCTACCAGAGGACGTGGGAACAGCCATGTACAGAAATGAATTTGCGGGATCGCACGAACACATTGGGGCTGGTATTGTGTACATATGACCCCATCGTATTCACGATTTCCTTAGTGGTGCGGTTCAGTTGGCTATTCCTCCTGTTTTACGCCGTTGGAGGAGCCGTTTTATTCCAATACACGCGAAAAAGGCGGAAACATGTGAGTTTGACCCGTGCAGTGTTTTCAATTTGCGCAGCCATGAGCCTCCTTCTGGAGTACAGCGGGGTACTTCCGGAACGGTGCTATACCCTTCAGTATATTGATCCAGACAGCAGCGCCCGGTTATTGTCCGGCTTTACAATCTTGCTTGTTATCTTTGAAGGGTTTTTGAGCCGCCTCCGGGATGCGGAAAGTCGGCATACCGAGGATTCCAATTTTGACAACGCCAGCCAGAACTTTTTCGGTGTGGCGAGGTTCATCCGAAGGCCGATCCGTTTCACTTATTTTCGGCTGGCCCTTTTAGGAGTACTGTGTGCTGCGGTCACACCGTTAGGAATGATCGTTGGCTTCTCACAGCGCCTGACGATCACTAGTCTGACCTTGGCTGTTTCGTTGCTGGTTACGACCGCTATTGATGTTCTGTGGCCGGCCTTTCGTAAAAAAAATGAGGCAATGGTCCTGTAAGCTGGTTCTCCCGCGGCAGGTGAGGTTCCTACATAATCTCAATCGTCATCTCCTGTTAACGGCTGCACGACCACATAGAAAAGGAGTTGGTGCAGTACCCCATGGACTTAAGGCATTTGCGGACACGGGCGATGCCATTCAGTTCGGGGTTCGGGAAAGCAAAAAAGCAAACGCAACAGAGCTTATGAGGAGAGAGTTTTCTGCGGCGAGAGACTCAACGCAAAAGATGAAAAGATACGGCACTTCCTCAGACAGGCCCACAGTTCAGCAACTTTCTCTACCATCCGCTCCAGTACCTCAGCCAGCGCAAATGTGATTCAAGCAGTCGGCAAAGCAATCTCCAGTACCCAAGTTGGCAAGGCGATTGGAAAGCCGCTTGAGTTCTTTGACAAGGTAGTCAAAAAATCAGCGGATTCATCCCTGACAAGCGTGATAAGGAAAATAACATCCAAGTGGCCAACGAGGAGAAAAATGTTGATCTGTGTGTCCAGCGATATCTGCGGAGTCATCCTGGTGCTTCTCTCCGAGATGCCAAACATCATTTTCACATTTTTATCTCGTGTATGTTATATAATCAAAAAGTAGTGCGGCCTTGCGTCAAGTTGGACCACTCTCTTTATACTTGCGACAAAACGAATTGGATGCTCCGATATATCATATCTGCCAACCGACAAGACAGGTCATCAACACGACGCCTCGCCCCGGCCGCTCACTCAGATCACTCCCTCGGCTGTTCGGCGTCATCTCACGCCGCCTCTAACAGCCGCCATCCGAAGGATACGGCTCTGACGCCGGCTACTCTCAGCGTCTTTCCCGAGAGCCCGAGCTGGAATAGCGGCCGTCTACAAATAAAAGAGCCGGGGGACGCCATTGAACTGCACCCCATTTGTTAGACAGTATGATATACTGAATAACAAATGGGGTGTTTACTATGCCGAAAGGAATATCAAACAAACGCTATACACCAGAATTCAAGAAGCAGGTGGTAGAGGCGGTCATACAAGAGGGTCTTAGCTATCAGGAGGCCGCCAGAATTTATGAAGTACAAGGACATGACCGCATCCAAAGCTGGGAACGGATTTATTTGGAAGAGGGGCCGGAAGGTCTTGCGGTGGAGCGCAGAGGGCGCAGAAGTATAGGCAGGCAAAAGAAGTTGCCCAGCAAAGTAGAAGAGGACTTGCTAGCCGAAGTACAGCGGCTGCGAGCGGAAAATGCATACCTAAAAAACTTACAAGCCTTGGTTTTGGAAGAAGAGCGACGCCAGCGCAAAAAGCGCAGGTAGTTCAAAAACTGAGGCAAGAGTTCTCGCTGGCCCTTCTGCTCACGATCGCTCAACTTCCTCGTGCGACCTTCTACTACCATCTGAAGCGGATGAGGGTTTCAGACAAATACAAGGAAGTCAAGGCAGAAATTGCTGCGATTTACCAAGAGAACAAAGGGCGATACGGATACCGCCGTATCACAACCGAATTACACAACCGCGGATTTTCAATCAACCACAAGACAGTCCAGCGGCTTATGAAGGCGTTGGGGCTGATTTGCCGTGTCAGAATCAAGAAATATCGTTCTTACAAAGGAGAAGTGGGAAAAATCGCTCCTAATCTGCTGAACCGAAACTTCTATGCGGAAAAACCAAACCAGAAATGGGTGACCGATGTAACCGAGTTCAGTTTGTTTGGCCAGAAGATGTATCTCTCTCCCATTTTGGATTTGCACAACGGTTATCTGGTCAGCTATACCATCTCTGACCGGCCAGTATTGGGCATGATAACTTCCATGCTGGAGAAGGCGTTTAAGACGATACCAGATGGAACAGAGTTGATCCTTCATTCTGATCAAGGCTGGCAGTATCAGCACAAGAAATACCAACACATGCTCAGGAGGAAAGGAATTCGCCAGAGCATGAGCCGTAAGGGCAACTGCCTGGACAATGCCGTCATGGCGAATTTCTTTGGCTTACTCAAGAGTGAGTTGCTGTACCTGCAAAAATTCGATTCCCTGGAACACTTCAAGCAGGAACTGGTGGACTATCTGGATTACTACAATAACCGCAGAATCAAGATAAAACTAAAGGGCTTGCAGCCTGCTCTTCACAGACAACAAGCCCTTTCGGTTGCTTGAACAATTCCTTCAAAATTATTGTCTAACTTTTCGGGGGCACTTCACATACAGCGTCTCCCCGGCTTTTTCGTTGCTTTTGTCCGCTTCTCCAGCCGGATGCTGTTCATTTTTTAGTCGTCGATGCGTGTTACACATAGACAGGGGACATCCCGCGTTCTACGTTCTCACCCGGAAAACATGGGCCGCAATACTCCCCAATACCGGGGACATCCAACCAACGCTTAAATGTGGCGTAGGCGGGTTTTCTTGCTCCGCCTCTTTCCGCCGGGGCCTAGCGACCCTGCGGGCCATGGATTATGTTCCACCTGACCCCGCTTCAGTGTATCGTTCGGTTGAGAAACTCACTGCCCGGCTTTATACCGCATCCTTATCATAGAAATAGACATACAAATTATAGTCTCGCTCCCGGGTAATCAGCCGCAGCCAGATATAGAGGTGCTCTGTTTCGGAATAGAGGTTGTATTCTGTGTTTTCTTTTGTCGGTTCCGCATAGAGCTTGCAGGCGCGCCTCATGCTCCGCAGGGTCTTGAACTCCGGCAAAGCGAAAAGCGCATCCATGAACCGGTCCATTTCAGAGGCTACTTCCGGCGGTGCCTTTTCCTCCTGACCGGGGAACCAGGTCGTCCACCATTTGTACCCGTCATAATCGGAGCGGGAATACGCGATCAGCGACACGGGGAACAGTACGTTGTTCAGAGGCAGCGTTTTCTTTGGACCGCTAAAGGCCTGCTGAAAGCGGCAGTCCCACAGCAGACGTGAGGTGTTGGGCGGTTCATGCTCACCAAAATAGTGGTGCTTTACGATGTACCATTCACTCATAGGCAGGATCTCGCCTGTGGCGTCCCGGAGCGCTTCGTCCATCCTGCACTCGGGACACACATAGACCTTCAGCGCCCGGCTCAGCGCGTTTTGGGCAAGCGGGTACCGCATCTTTTGGCCACAGCGCATACAAGTTCTGAACTCAGGCCGGTCAATGTCAAAATACGACTCGCGCACGAGCCAGGCCAGCTCCAAATCATATTTGGGATAAATGATTACGCGATATTTTCTCATGTCAATTCTCCTATTCATTGTCGATTTATCATGCGATCAGCTGCTTGCCCCAGCGGATCTGGAAATGGCCTTCCTCGTCCAGCTCCCGGCGCATCAGCAGGGCCATGAGGTTGTAGTCGATGCCGAACTTCTCATAGATCTCGTCCAGGTCCGCGTCCTTGCCCTTCATAAAAAGGTTGATTTTCTCCTTGGCCACCACCATCTGCATGAGGTTGGACTCCAGGCTCCCGGCGTAAGTGAGAAAGTAGATGTCCTTGAACTCCGTGGAGGTGTACCGGATGAAACGCATATAGAACTGGCTCATGCCGGAATTGTTGTAGTGCAGCTCCGGGATGATGATCTTGTTGACATACTCAAAGTTGACGCTGGAGGGCAGGCTCTGCTGGGTGCAGAGCAGGATGCCGTTCCCGGTCTCCTTCAGAGACTTCCGCAGCGCCCGCCGCTTGGCGAAGGTGGTGGTGGAGCCGGTGACCTGGATCAGGGGCCGGTCCGGCAGGAGCTGCTGGATTGCCTCCGCGTAGGCATCCAGTACGACCTTGTGCCGGACACCAATGGCGACGATCTCATTCTCCCACTGGGCGGCCAGTTCCACAGCTTTTCGGATCTTGACCGGGATGTCGCCGCTCTCGTACTCTGCTAGGGTGTTGGGCGCGGCGCTGACCCGGAGCAGCAGGGTGATCTGCTGCATCAATCTCAGCATGGCGTCCTTGCGATGGTTGCCGGTGGAGTTAAAATAGTTGCGCCAGATGGGGCCGAACTCCTTCATCACCTGGTTATAGACTTCACGCTCCGGAGCCGCGAATAGCACCGGAGCCTGATGGATGCGGCGGATCTCCTTTCCCGTGACCTCCTCAAAGGTGCGGGTAATGACAGTCTTGGCCAGAATGTCATCCAGTATATCCGCGTTGTAGATGTCCTGAGTCCGCTCTCCAATGCCGAACACAGTGGGTTTCTCCGGCAGATGGCAGGCGGAGAACAGGGTATAGCCACGTTTGTAAGCGGGGATGGGCTTTCCATAGAGGGGATTATTATGGTGGGCCACGACACGTCCGTCCTCCCGGTCATAGCTATAGGTGGTATCGCACCAGCAGAGCATATTGATGGAGTTGTTATACATCAGTTCCATCTGGGGTGCGAACTCCGAAATATTGTTGCGGGTACTGGTGCCAGTGGTCAGCAGCTTGCAGTAACAACGGCGGAAACAGTCCAGAGCTGCCTTGGTCCGAACAGAAGAGGGATTGGAAATCTCGTCGCTCTCATCAAACACAAACTGGATCTTCCGTCCGTGGAGCTTGAGCCACTTCTTGATGTACCGGCGGAAGTCTCCCATCTTATTAAGAGTCATGATGACAAAATCGCCGGGCCGGATGCGGTCGAAGTCCTTCAGCCGCTCAACAAATACATAGGGCAGGCCGTAGTTTTTCAGGACCACATCCCAGTTGTTGCGGATAGAAATGGCTGAAGACACCACCCAGGTGGAGTGAAGATGCTGCTGCTCCATCCGGTAAATGCCGATGGCGATGGCGGCCAGGGTCTTGCCGCTGCCCTGCTCCCACTGGAGGAGGCCGTACCGCTTTTGCAGCATAAGATTGACGTCATGGCGCTGGATGTCGTTGAGCTGGACAACCTCCTCGTTCTCATCATCCCAGAGGGTAAATTCCTCCAGCCATTCAGCGATAAATGGATCTTCCTCCATATCCGCAAACTGCTGGCTCTGGTTTTCATACTCCCGGCGCTTGCGGCGTAGCAGGCGCTCAAAGCCTGGGAAGCGCTCCGGTGTGTTGTCCAGGACGGCGTCGTTGACGGAGATCGGCTCGCTCCAGCCCGGCGGGATCAGCAACTTGGCTTTGGTGCTGTATGCCTTGTAGACAAACTGATCGTTCTGCTTGACCAGTTTTGCCACGTCCTGGGGCGGTTTCCGGTTCTGCCGGCTAAGCGCCCGGCGGAGATAGGATAGGACCTTGGCCTCCGTCAGCTTTTTCCGGTCCCATTCCTTGTAGTCCATGCCATCCGGCTTCTGCTGGGTATAGAAGCGGTGGAGATATTCACAGCATTTCGTATACCTGTCCCGCACCGCAGGGTGGGCCTTGATCTGATAGAGCAGCTTTTGGGTCTCATAGGGGAACCCCGTAGAGGTCTGCTTCATTCGGGCAAGCTCCAACAGTACATGGGAGCGATTCTTCTCCAAATCCGCCTTGGGAAGCATCAGCACCTGCTCATATAAGCGCTCTGCCTCATACTCCGGATCAAAATCGTCCGCAAGGGCATATAGGGCGCTGGTGGTATAGCGGCGGGCCGTCCAGTCCTTCAGTTCGCTTTTCTTCTGCCAGAACTGTAGCTTGGTGGGAAAGCTGGCGACCCCAAAGGCGGCAAAGGCATCCTCCGGCAGGGTAACCTGTCCGAGGAAGCTGAACCGGGCCTCCATCTCGCCGATCATGGTACTGTCCGTAAAGCTGTCCGCCAGGAAGGAGCAGGGTGTAATCAGAGCCAGGATGCCCAGGGGCTTGAGCACCTGGGCGGCCTTGATACAGTAGTAGAGCTGGGACAGGTATTCTCTGTCCTCCGCATACCATTTGAGGTTGAAGGGCGGGTTTCCAACCACATAATCAAAGCGCAGGTCCGGCTTGTAGGTCCGGATGTCGGTCAGCTCCAATCTGGCGCCGGGATAGAGAAAGTGGGCCACCTTATAGGCCCTGGCGTCCAGCTCGCAGCCATAGCAGTTCGTCTCCACGGGCATAAAATTGAAGAAAGTACCCTTCCCGCAGGTGAGGTCAGCCACCACGTCGCTGATGGAGGGCCGCAGGCTCTCTGCGACTAGCTGGCAGATGACCGGCGGTGTGAATACCTGGCCGTTCTCAATCTCCTTTTTCTTCTCACTGTAGGCGTGGTAGCTGTCGAAGTCGGCTCGCTCCAAGCCATGCAGGCCGCCGACTCCGGTGTATGCGTTGTAGATGTCCTCGCGGGTGATGCCGGCCTGTTCCATGCTGCCGCTGTCAATGAGATAGAGGACCTTCTCGTTGAGGGCCTTGCGCTGCTCACGGGTCAGGTCCAGCTCCTGTTGTTTGTATTTCATTCGATGTTTCACTCTCTTTCCGCATAGCCTGTCAGCAGACGAGGCCGAGGTATCTGGTCGCAAACTCCGCCGCGTAGGTCTCCGAGGTAAAGCGGATGTCCACACGGCCGTTTTTGAACATCTTCAGCCCCTTTACCTTTTTACAGGTAGAGAACTCATGTTCATTGTTGGAGCTTCGCTGGTATCCAAGCAATTCGGAAAAGCCCAGAGGATAGACATCAAAGGAGCCGGTCTCGTAGTGGGCGACGCCCCGCAGAATATCCTGGGTCTTATCTTCCAGCGTCCATTCATCCTGCCAGCTGTAGTGGTGGAGACTACAGAAATAGCCGTTGAAGCTGATGAGGGCTTTCTTCCGCTCATAATTCGCCTTGTTCTGGTACAAGTTCCACGCCGCCTTGTGGCACTTCTCCACCAACTCATGGAACGCCTGTTCGGTAAAACTGCGCCCATCCAACAGGAGGAGCATCTGATCAAATACGTCCTCATAGCGGATCTTGGCCTCCCGCAGTTTTTTGTGGTATGCTTCACGCGCCTCCTTGTTTTCATAGATCCTGAGATCCGGCATCTGGGGTAGCAGATTGTTGGCTACATAGTCATCACGCACTGACACGTGATAGGTGGAGTTGAAATGGTAGACGATATTGCTGATGACCGCCCGATGCAACCACTCCAAATGGGCGTTGATCCGACGCTGGGAGATCTCAGGGCCGTCACGGGACGAGAGATAGGTGTCTTCCTTGCTGCCTAGCAGCTCCTTTTGCGTGTTCTCCATATCCTCCCAGAAAAAGGCCAGTTCGTGGAAGGACTGTATCGCGGCGTCATAGGCTGCCTGGTGCGCCTCACAAAAGGCCTTGTCCTCCGGCGTGATACGGAAGTCCGCTTCTACAGTGACCGCATCAAATTTATCTAACAGATTCATAACCATTGATCCTCCAAATATAGAAATAGCCCGGAGTAACACGCTGTGGGCGCATTCCTCCGGGCTTGGTGTATGCTTGCCGCATTCGCGGCGGGTCATCAGGTCTGATCTTCGCTGGCATTATCCTCTGCGGCGGTCAGCGTCCTGTAGGCGTAGCACCAGTCGCTTCTGATCACATCTACATAGACGTCAGGGTCGCCTCCAAAGTCGTAGTCGATTTGGCCCTCCTGATCCATCCGGCGGAACTTCCGCTGGATTTCAGGAGAAAAATCCGCGAGAACAGATTCCGGGAGCAGAACGACGTCGGAATCACTCAGATATTCCATCAGCACCTGATAGACTTCTTCCGGAACGATTTTCAAAATTGCCATAAGTGCCCTCCATTGCTGGTCAACCGTATACGGGATCTTTGCCCCGCTCCACAGTCTCGCCCTGAAAACAGTGGCCGCAGTATTCCCAGACGCCGGGTGCGTCGAAGCACCGCTTGAAGGTGGCGTAAGTGGCACGCCATCTGCCCGTATCAGGGTCCTCGCGGTGGGAATAGGGCTCGCCCATCTGGGAACAGGCGGCGCCCATACAGGCAGGCGGCAGGCAGTCCATAGCGTCATCCACCACGGCCTGCTCCACATAATCGCCGACCTGAGCGGTGGAGTAGTCGAATGTGTTCTGGGTCAGAACCTCTTTTCCTTTGTAAAAGTGCGCCGCCGGCTGTCTGGACGGTGCAGCGTTTTCCATTGGTCGCGTACTCTCACTCATGGCAGTTTCCTCCTGTGGCAGTCTCAATCTCAAAGAAGTTTTCATCACAGTCGTAGCAGACATACGCATACTGCGGCAGGTCGCTCAGGAAGAGCCGCTTGCCGCAGCGGGGGCAGAGCGCATCCGTGGAAAACCTGCTGATATAGCGGTCAATCTCCCCAAGGAGTTCCTCGGGGATACCGGATGCGTCTGGTGAAACTGCGGCTCTTATCTGGACCAGCAGTTTGATCAGATAACTGTCCAGGCCCCCGCGCCTACGGAGATACTCCTGATACTGGCTCGTGATCCCCGTGGCCTCACCTTCCGTTTCTTCTACAATCGGAATGGATTCGATCTCCCATTCGTAATAAATATTTCCATCGGCAGTTTCGATTTCATATTGATGCTCCCGTGTGATGACATCGGGCGTGTAGCCTAGATTCCGCAGGGCCTCTAAGTGGCGGTCCAAACTTGCCTTGAGACTCTTTTTCGCAAGTTTCCTGCCCCAAAAGATGGAAATATCTGTTACTTGTGAATAATACCTGGTATGCTTGACAACTACGACCTCTTTCCTTCGCAGAAGCTCTTCCGCGGCATTTCTGCACCAGGCGGACCAATCCCGAAACTCGGCCTTTTCCATGATCTCGGCAAGCCTGCCGAGACCGTCGATCAATTCTTCTGTTGTCATTTCATCTACCTCCTATGCGGCCTTATGCGCTCTGGCAAAGAGCGCGTCGATCTCCTGGGCCATGTGTTTCTGGTCTTTGCAGTGGATGTGCCTGGTTTCCCCGTAACAGAGGCCGTTTTCGTCCATCTTCTGGTACATGATGGACAACTGCCCACCAAATTGGGCGAGCAAGACACGCTGACCGCTCAGCTTGTCCTCCGCCACCATCCATAGAGCATGACGCTGGGCATTTCTGCCGTGGGGGTTGCGCCAGCCGCTGAGATCGGTAAATCGGAACCCAGGCGATACCTGCCACCGGCGCTCCAGCGCCTCGTAAATCTTACGGTATTTCATTTCTGCACCTCACAGTTCATAGGCGCAGTCGAGGAATTTGCTGGCCTCTTCGTAGCCGTTATCCTGGAGCAGCTGGCTGATCCGATGGATGATCTTGAGGTCAGAGGGCTGGCTCTGGGGAATCGCCTGGATCGACAGCGCGCTGCCAGCTATGGGGTTGACTTCGATCAGGCCGGTCCTCTTTGGGATCGGGAGCGCCAACAGAGCTGACACAAGAGGGGCGCTGGGATCCCCCGTGACCCGCAGCAGCGGCTGGGGTTCCTCTTTGCCCTTCCTCGCCTCGCGGTTGATCTGCTGTTCCAGGGAAAGACAGGCGGCATACAGGCCATCCTCCGGCAATTCCTGCCAGCTCCTGCTGGTGTATGCCACAGCGCCCGTCAACGGGGTCAGGCGGATGGTTCCGTCCTTTTGCAGTTCCTCCCGCACCGTCAGAGAATAATCCGGCAAAGAATAGATGGTTGTCCCGTCCTCCTGCTCCAGAGTGAGGTAATCCTGATGCCTGCGGTGGACGGAGGGCTGAATGCGCTCGAAATTCTCGCCGGTACCGGTGGAGATGATGGAATAGCCCAGCCGGAGCTGGGGCAGCAGGCTGCAGGCCCTCTCATAGGAAATGACACTGCCGCGCTGACCATCCATGTCCCGCACCTCGTATTCCTCCGGGCGGATCCGATTCCCGGCCTCGGCCATCAATTCCTCCTCCGTTTCAGCGAGGAGCAGATAACCACTCAGGGTATCAAAGCACCAGCCTGGCGCCGCGGCGGCCCAGAAACCCTCCTCGTCCTGCCACATTTCCTTGATCTGAGCGGAACATCTTTCAGGAATTTTGATGCTGCGCTTATTCATAATAGTATCACTCCTCATAAAAATGATATTTCTCATTTGAGAATCAAAATACGCAAAAAGGAACCGGCAGACAAAACTTGAAGTTTCGTCTGTCGGTTCCTTGGTAGATATTTTGCCGTGTAATCATCACACAGCGGTTCCATTGGCGTTGCCTGAACGGCAAATTACGGCGACTGAGCCAGATCCTCCGTTCGGAAAGTGTAATAACCCTCATAGTGGTAGCTGGCGTCGATGCCTTTCATGTAGACGGAGCGGTCATTGACCTGGTTCGTCAACGCGGCCTTTAGCAGCGCCTTGATTTCCAGATCCTTGACCGGGCTGCGCTCCATAGCCTGCAGGTAGTCCTCCTTATCTATGTGGGACCAATCGACCACCTGGCCTAGTGCCTTTTTCAGCATCCCATCCAGCCAGATCCGCATACTGCGCCCGTTGCCCTCCCGGAAGGGGTGGGCGATATTCATCTCCACATACTTCTCTACGATCTCGTCAAAGGTAGACTGTGGCATCCGCTCGATATTCTGCAAAGCGGCATCCAGATACATGACAGAAGCAAAACGGAAATAGCCCTTAGCAATATTGACAGTGCGCTTTTCACCGGCGAAATCGTAGATATCGGAAAAGAGGGCGCGATGGATGCTGGCGAGGGCAGCAAAGGTACCGGCCTCCAGACGGTCCAGGGCGCCGGTTTCAAACAACTCCAGCGCACGCTGCTTGCTGAGCTTTTCCTCCATCCGGGCCAGTTCTGAGGATTCGGTGATCCCCAATTTGTTCTCCAGTGCCATAGCTGTACTCCTTGTCCTGCGTAGGGTCTCCACTCCAGGGCCCCAAACCCTGTCAAGAGGTGGACGATGATGGTCACGCATTTGATTCGGATACCATTATTTTATCTGAAATCACCATGTTCTGCAACCTGTTCTTGACAGATGGCAGCAGCAGTCCCATTCATTCTCCACATGGTTCTTCAGGTTTCGCGGCGAGGTCCAGATCCTCTCTGATCTTCCGCAGCCTCTCATGCCACTCCTGTTTCGCTTTCTCCGCACGCTCGATCTCAGCTGCCTGCTGGGCGGGGGTAAGGGCTGAAAAGCGCCATTCCCGCTGCTCGGCGGCGATGTCGGAGAGAATACGCAGCAGGATTCGGTGAGCCGTTTCATTGACTGTGGGCGCATGGTTTTCCAGGGCGTCACGTCCACGGTGGAAGATATCCAGATACATCTCATACTGTTTCTCCGTGATGATCTCCCAGCCGTATGCGTCCAGTATTTCATGCTCACTGCGGTACTGCATAGCCGCTTCAAATTCCGCTTCCCTTGCGGCCTGCTCCCGGTCGATCTTGTGCTGGTACTTGTCCGCGATTCGCCTCAGCTCCGCCTCGACCTTTTTACAGGCGTCCGCCTCCAGGAGATACCCTGCTGCATCCGGATTGGTATATCCTCTGCCCACCGTCATGCCGCCATCAGTTTCTCGGAAAGTCTGATGGGACAGACCAGGGCCAGATCACTGCGCCCCTCCGCCTCGATGATAAAGGGCGATATTGCGCTGTTCACTTTGATCTGCACGCTGGGCGCGTCTTTGAACTGCCGCAGGGCGACGATCATCCGGTTCAAATCAAAGGCAAAGGTGATGCGGTTTTCACCAACGCACTGCACAGCGGCCCTGTATGTCCCGGAGGAAACCGGCATGACCAGTTCGCCGGCTCGGAAACGCACATAGGGATGGCGCTCCTTGACCGCAAATCCCTTGAGGTATTTCAGTTCCCGCAGAAAGTCTTTGGGGGATACCGCAAAGGATTCCGCACAGGATTGTGGTATGGCCTGCTCCACCGCGTAGAGGTCCATGCTGGGGATGCGAAAGTCCAGGGTAAATGTGTCATCCGTGATCCTCACGCGACCCTTCCCAAACTCAATTTTGACATCCTGTTTCCCGAACAGTTTCAGATGGGAAACGGCCCCCTTGCTTGCCGTGAAAGATCGAGGGAAGATGAAAGCCGGGTCCGTGTCGCAGGCCATCTGGTTCCCATCCAGGGCAAACACATAGGGGCCGGAGAACTGGATGCTGGTACGGTTTGGCTGCGTGTTGGGTGTCGGGTCCAGAGCGGCATAGCTGACCCGCTCGGCCCGGGCGTAGAGCGCCGCCGCGTTCACAGAGAAGGACGACTCCGCTTCAAAGGACGGGTAGACCGGATACATCTCCGGATCCATGACGTCAAATTGCGCGGCACGGGAGCCGCAGCGCATAAACAGGCGCCACTCCTTGTTCTTTTCAGAACTGATTTCCTCCAGTTCCAGCACAAGGTTGCCGTCAAACAGGCGGCAGGCTTTCGCCACTTCCCTGGTGCGGGTGAAGACGAACGCCAGGTTGTCTCCCTGGGCAGGTATCCGCTTGATCAGCCAGGTGTCCAGATCCGTGGCCGTCAAGATACAGACGCCGTCCTCGACGCGGACAGACACCTCGGACAATGCGGGGTACGATGATTTTTGAAGGGCCTTGCTGACCTGATCCAGCCCCTCGGAAAAGGCTTTCGCGTCAATCGTCGCTTTCTTTCGCATAGAATTGAAACCTCCAGTCATTTCATAATATTTGCCCCGGTGCGCCAGCTAGGACATACAAAATCCAAGCTGTATTCTCCGAGGCTTGATGCTTTAGAACATATCCCAGGGAGGAAGTTCCTCCGACAGGATGCTGAATGTGCTCCAGCGTCCGCAGTGCGGACAACATACTTCGCCCTTCTGCGCCCCGTCGATCTGCTCCTGGGTCACCTCTCCCGGGACCTTGCAGCAGTCGGTGATGATAGTGACGATCCGGGCGGTCTCCAGCACTTCCGGGCGGAATTGCCGGTTGAAGGGGATGAAATCGACCCATCGGGGATTGTCATAGAGGCTGTGGGAGTAGGACTGCAGGGCGTCTTTACGAAGTTCAGATGGACTTTCTTTCATGTAATTGTGTTCTTTGTCCCACTGGGTCAGCGCGTCCACCAGCCATTCCTCGCCTTCCCGCTTGGCGATATGCTCGGCCACCTGATACCACAGATCCTCCTGGATGTCGCCTATGGGTGTGGCGACACCGGAGCGAGAGAAATATTTTTTATCCCGCCCGGAGCCAGTGGAATAGGGTTGGAAGGTACCATACCGCCAGTGGATGTCTGAAAACGTGATGGTATCGAGGTCCAGCTGTAGGATCGAGTTGATCTGCTGTTTTACTCGTGGGTCGTCCACCGCCGGTCACTCCTTTTCCGCCGTCATCGGCTGTGTAAGGCCGGCGGCCAGCATCGTCATGGCGGATCGGAACCCGGCGGCAAATGCCTGTTCCTGACCAGCAGTACGGCTCGCGGCCAACAGCCCGCCGTATTGCTCGATCAAAGCCCAGGCATCCTCAGACACGGTCTTCCGCAGCCGGTCCTGAACAGCAATGATCTCTGGGGTCAGTTCCTTTTCCAGATCGGTTGCCGGCAGGTCAAAGGGGACATAGTTCCCAAGGTACAGCTCGGACAGAAAATTTTCCGGGACTTCCGCTTTCAGTTGATAGATAGGGCGGGGCGTTTTTAAGGAGTCCGCGATATCCGATAGAGCGGTGATCAGTTTGAGGAGCTGGGTTTCAAAGAACCTCTGGCCGCGCCTTGTTTCGTGGAAGGGGATCATGGTGCAGCCTCCTCTCCAAAAACGGGCCACTTCTCCTCCGCGCTCAAATCATAAAACGCGCTTGCTTCCTCCGCGCTGATCGGATGGACCGCCAGCACTTTGCCGCCGTGGGTTTTGACGTCCTCGGCCAGAAATTGCTCCGCCTCCGCCTTAGTCGGCTGCCGGACACCGTGAATACACATCCAGAAATTGCTGTCGTCCCCGGGGAGAAAGGGGCCAGGTCCGATGCAGACCTCATAATACGGATATTTCATGATAGACCTCGTTTCTCTAATAATCGCACTGTGTGCTCCAGCCTGGATTTTCAAGCATTTCGGATGCCCGTTTTGCGGCCATTTCGGCAAGGCTCAGATACTCCTGTCCGCCGCTGGTCAGTATGGTCGCCGCGCCAGTCACATAGCACAGCTTTTCATGGCCGGTTTCCATCAGGATCACGGCGTCATTCTCCGCCACATGCTCCTGCAGGCCCCGAATAAATTCGTCATAGGCGCTTTCATCCAGCAGGTCGTCATCGTCCGCCTCGACTTTCTTCAATCCAGCAATGGCTCCGTAGGAGCCAAATCCGAATATCGGCCGGCCCTCCGCGTCCTGTTCCTGCCAAAGGAAAATCCGATCTACAGAGCCATACACCCGGCCCATGAAACTGCGGAACGAAGTCGGGTCTTTCACATGGAAATAGTTCGAGCGAACCGTACAAATATATTCAGACAACGGTCTGTGTCTCCTTTACATGGATTTCGTTCTACTTGCGGAAAATATGATATTGGTTCCTTGCCTTTCATAATCGCGCTACGTGTGTCAGCCTGGACTTTCAAGGTTTCAGATCCTCGCCGCCCTCTGAATCAAAGGCGCTTTCGAGATCATAGTCTGTAAAGGGTAAAAGGTGTTCCGTTCCATCCTCTACATTTTGTTCAGACTCGGTAAGGCCAATATCGGCAAATTCGTTATCGGAAACCAGGGTGCCATCGTCTGTGCGGAACATCAGCGGCATGTCGTCATCGCCCACATAGTACAGAAACTCATTTGTCGCATAGCACAGTCTCACAATATCGCCGTGGTGGAAAATGAAGTATGGGATTGTTCGCTCACCATGGATCGCCGGATATTTTTTGAACATATCCAGGAACTCCTGGAGCTCTGAGCAAATGTAATGCACGGTCAGCTTGCCTGTTTCATTTCGGGAGATCCTTCCAAGCACATCCCGCAACGCATGGTCAGCAGTCAGCTGATAACCGGCCCAGGCGACACCTGTAATTCGGAACGGTGAAACAACGCCATCCGTTTCCTTATAAACCTGTGTGTTCTCAAAGAGATACCTGAGCCATCGACATGCCCTATCATCGTCATCATCGTCTGCCTGTCGCCGCTTTAATACCTCAGCCTCCATGATGAAGTGATTGCCTTCCAAATCAAAATCCAGAATTTTCATGATTACCTCCTGATCTTGTATATTGATGATACAGATGCCCATGGGCCATGCTTCATGCGGCGCGGCAACCTGCGGAGCCGGCAACAATGATTTTTCGGATCCGCCATTCTTTCGCAGCGCCCAGGCCCATCCGTACCCGCTCCAGCGGAGCGCGCCGGCCGCATACGGCGTACTGCCTCCAGTGATACCTGCGGCCTTTTCCGGCTCCCCGCGGCACCCGGCGTTCCAGCACATACATGACCGTCATACCTCCTCCCGCAGCGCAAGGATCAGCTGGCGCTGGTTCTCCTGATACTGGGGAAGAAAGGGCTGATCCAACTCATAGTTATAATAGCGGTAGTAGAGCAGGCGGAAGAGGAACTGCCGGCGGCCATCGGGGCCCAGCTTCCTCAGCAGCATCCCAAGCTCCGGGAGCATTGACGCCTCCATTTCCATGAAGTCTTTGGCGTCTTTGGTAAAATTGCGGTACATCCAGTCCCCAATCTTGACTTTGCCGCCCCCAAAATGGGAGGCGCGGCTGTCGAGGCACTGATAATACATAAACCGGCGGCCACGATCCCCGCCTTTCACGGTAAAGGGATATAGGCGGCAGACCCTGGGCCGGCCCTCATAAATGCTGCACTTGCCGTCCTTCAGGAATATGCAGGACTGGTCTTCGCCCTGGGTATTCAGCAGAAAGATGGGGTAGGCATCATGAAGTAAGGAGGGATGGGCATGTTGCCCATAGACATCCTCAATGTTATCCACGCCGGCTCCGCGCTCACGCAGATATCGGCCCAGGTTGTAGGCGTCCAGCGGCTCCAGCATGATGCGGTCCCTCACATGGCGGCAGCAGTCCCCGCACAGGCGGCAGGAGAAGGCCACCTGGTCCTTGGGCCGGACGGGAATGACCGCCTTCTGGGGGCCCTGTACCACCGCACAGCCTGAAATGTGATTTAGATCCATCTTTAGATCTCCTCTCATGAAAAGGGCGCGCCGCAGAACACATGGTGTCCACGGCGCGCCCGGATTTATTTACGGCGCACGGGCTCCCTTTCTCAGGCAGCCATGCTTGTCAGCAGAGGATTGACGGCCACTGTCTGCTGGGCCGGCCCCAACAGCAGCGTGTAGTTGGTGTTCAGCGTCTCAAAGCAGATCATGTCGGCATTCCAGCTGTGGATGGCAACGACCTGCGAGGTACGCATCAGCTGACCCTGATAGCGGATCAGGGCGCAATGGCCCACAGCCAGGGGGGACATCAGCGCGCCGTACAGCGTGGTGGACTTCTTCTGATTCATGACAAATGCTCCTTTCCCTTGATGTAATTTTCATAGTTGGGCTGATCGGTCAGATGGCGCTGACCGGCGCACCCTCGTCATAGTACTGATAGATCATCTCATACGCCCGGATGTTTTCCAGTGTCCAGAAACCATCCCGCGACCAAGTGGAAAGCAGGCCGATGGAGCGCAGGATACGCCGGTCGGCGTTTTCCCGTTGCCTTTTGGTGGCTCCCGGCGCACTTCGGTCCCGTTGCGCTGCCTCCAAATAATCGGCAACAGCACGGCGGCGGCTCTCTTCAAACTGGTCCTTTGTCATGGGAAACCATTTCGCCTCCTGTCCTCTGCACAGGCGGCAGCCTCGCCGGCCATGTAGAGCTGTAAATAAGTCCGGTAAAGCTCTTTCAAAAGCCTCCGGATGCGGATCTTGGGCATCCCCTGCGCCAGAGCGATCTCCGCGATGGAATAGCCCTGTAAGCGCATTTCTGCCAGCGCATACTGCTGTTTGCTGGAAACAGCGGCCAGGTCATGCAGCAGTAAGCGCGCCTCCAGTTCCGCAAAAGGGTCTGGGACCGCTGATACCGCCTCACGGATGTACCGCCGCTCCGCGTCCTTCCTCCGCGCTTCGGCACGGAGGAAGTATGCGATGCTCTGGGTCATGGCCTGCCAAGCGATGCTGGAAAAGGCATAGATGGATAGCCCCGGCTCCGTCAGGTAGCGGCGGACGGCGCGGAGATATCCGAAGGCTGCAATGTCGTAATACTCGCTGATCTCCCACCCCTTCTCGTGAAGATAACGGTAGATCAGGTTGTGGTTTTTGGCGGCGAACCGGCGCTGTCGTTCCGTCATGGCCCCGGTCGTTCTCAACTGTCCTCCTGGCTGAGGGGTCACTGTGTTGTCGGCGTTGGCCCCATTACGCGGGGAGCTCTTCACGCTCGCCATCGATCACACCGCCGATGGCAAAGTGATCCTCATTGTCCGGCAGGCGGCGGCTGGGCACCCCTATCTCCACCAAGCCGCCGGAGGCGGCGTCCACCTGCTCCGCCCGCTGGGCGAGCATGACCTTGACCTGCTCCTTGAACTGGTCTGCATAGTCGCGGATCTGGCGCAGCTCCTCGCCCTCGAAGTCGCGGAGCAGCTTAAAAGTGGTCACGCTGTAGTCGTCCTTGCCATTATTCATCTTCTTCAGGCCAAGCTGCACCACAGCGGAGCAAATGCCCCGGCGGCGGAGCAGGAAGGCGCGGCTGACAAATTCGTTGAAGGGTCTGATGCTGGTGGGCGGCAGGGAGATCTGGAGCGGCATGAACTCGCCGCTGCGAAGCAGATACACCATGTGCATGTTCTTGCACGCCTTGCCTCTTCCTCTGGTACCAAACCTGTTGTAGCCGCAGGCATCGCACAGGCCGCCAGGAGAACCATGGCCGAACTTGCCGTCCAGGGCCTGGCACTGGGGCGGAGCGTTATCGTCATCCTCACCATCCTCCGTTTCCGGCCAGTAGGCGTTGGAGGGGTGGTGATAGAGCATGACCCCCTCCAGATACCGGCTGTAGTCCGGGTTGTCCGGGTCCTCGGTGGGGATCTCATACTGCAGGGCGCCGCCGGCGGGGACCTTGACCTGCTGGAAATTCAGCTGGATGCCGTCCATGTCCTCGGCCAATTCCTCGGCTGTGAAGGTGGTCTCCATGGCCTGGGGGAGGATAAAATTGTTGCCGGTGGTGGTCATCAGTTCATTGTTCTGGATACTCATTGTTTTTTACCTCCAAATTTTTTGTATTTTATGAAAGCAGGGCCTTTAGGCGGCCATGTTTGTCACCTGGTTAATCCGCCGGAAAAGCTCCGGGGACATCGTCATGACCGAGTACCCGATCTCCTCCAGCTTGGTGGCGCGGTCATAGTTCTCCACGTCCTGACTGTATCGGGTCACGGCATTGGCGAGGCCGAAAAGGGTGTAGTCTGCGTCCTGGATCAGATGCCGGAACACGCCTTCGCTCTCCGCCTCGGTAATTCCAAAGCTGGCGCTGGCCATCTTGACCACGCTGGGGATATTGGCGGTGTTCAGCTTGATGCCCTTGGACTCACGCATCTTGTCCACCACCTGGGCAAATTGAACCTCGTTGATCGCCGCCCGGACAGTGTCCTGCAGCTTGAGGATAAACGCCTTATCGTCGGCTGCCAGGGTCTCCTGGGAGTAGATCACGAAATCCTCCCCCGTGTTGCTGGCCCGGCCCAGATGGGTACGGCGGGTCTTGGCATCGTTGACCACCATACCGTTGGAACACACTAAGCGGTAGACCAGCGGCTGTACGCACACGGAGCCCTGGCCGGTCTCACTGTTGGAGATGATGATCCCGGCCTGTACGATGTCACCGGGGGTGACCTCGGCGGTCAGTCTGGGGTTGACGACTTTGATGTAGAGATAATCTTCCGTCAGCTGGCAGGATTCATAGCGCACCTCCGGCATCTCCCCGATAATCGGCAGCGTCACTCTGGCGATGTCCAGATTGTCGATGCGGCGATAGCGGTTGCTCAAAAAGGCGCGGGCCCGGCCGTCCATCGTCCGGATCATGCGCTGTTCCGGCTCCCGCTGGAACCAGCGGTTTACGTTGTAGGAGAGCAGGCCCACGTCGCTGTCCATCATCCGGTCATAGTACTTCCGGGGGATGCCCAGATAGTCGCCGATCTGTCGGTGGGCGGTCTGCTGGATCTCCAGCGGTTCGATCAGGTCAAGGCCATCACCACCCCGGAGATGGAGCATGGGCTTGCCGTCCCAGTCCTCCATGACGATGCTGTTGGTATTGACCAGATAGTCCTCCTTGGCCTGGCTCTGGCGCATGATCTCCGCGCCGATCTCCTGTATGGTGCGTCCTGTTTTCATGACTCTTCGCTCCCTTCTTACCACGCAATTGTGATGCAGTCCTCGCGGGCTACGGCGGCCAGGCCGGCATCCTCCAGGACCTTCACCAGCCGCTCCCAGAGACGTTTCTCGGGGAAGTCTTTCAGCGTGTCCTGCACCGTTTCCTCATCGCCCTCCATAGGCCGGACGCAGATGCTGCCGTCCTCCTTCAGGAACAGGCAGTGGTGCCCCCGAGAGTCCAGGTCGGCGATCAGGGTCTCCAGTGTCTTTCGGCCCTGGCGCTCATACCACACCTGTGGGTCAACATCCTGCTGATTGGGCGGCTGAGGCAGTGGTTCCTGCTCTGAGGAGGGGGGTGCCAGCCGTTTGACCAGCGAACAGGACAGCATCCCGCTCTGCTCCAGCTCTACGTCAGCGTACTCATACTCCGGGACGCCATACACACGGATGCGCCCGATGCCGCCATGGATCGCCAGCAGGGTTGGGTTTTTCGTTTTCCACTCCCAGCGGGCTTCTGGATAGAGGGCCTTGAGTTGGTCGGAAATCCGGTGATTGACATGGCGCAGCAGTGCCTGGGCCGCCTCCGGATCGTTCTCGGCGGCGTTTCGCTCTGCTTCAGCCTTCTTTCTGCCCTTTTCCGCCTCCAGGTCCTTCCTTTTCTGCTCCCATCTGTTCCTCCTGACCCGCAAGGCAGGGAGGCCCAGGATCATGAAGATCCGCAGGCCCCAGATGGCAAAAGCGCCAACAAGGAGTGGGATCTGCCAGTTGCCGCGCACAAACGCGATAATGGCTAGGACGGCGGCAACCAGAATGGAGGTGCTGGCCCACATGGGATTTTTCTGTTTCACTTGTGATTCCACCTTTCTTTGTTTCTTTGGGAAAAATAAAAAAAGAGGCACGATACACAAGCTCAGAGTGTCTCTGAAACATTGATGTATCGTGCCTCTTTGGCTGCCGGATGGTTATTCCGGTAGGGTTTCCCGCTCCCCGTCAATCGTGCTGTCGGGGATTGGGAGGGGTCCTTGCGCTGTGTCTGCTGTCTGGCCGGGTTGTTGCCCCGCCCGACCTTGGTTCGGGACGAAACCCCAGTCGCTCAGCTCAAGCCGCAGCCCTTTGTCCCGGGTCACACCGTCCTTCCTGGTGTACTCCTCCAGTTCCAGGGAACCGGATACCCAGAGCAAACTGCCCTTCTTGACGCCGGCCTTCTGGAGCCTGCGCATCACATCACCCCGGGCCCAGACCTGGTAATACTGGGTCCTGGTCCTGTGTCCATACCCGATGCGTTCGCCAAGGGAAAACATGGTGTAGGGGTTCTGATTCACGCTCGTTCCATGCCTCGGCTCAGACGCTGCCCAGCCGATGGTGTAGAGTTGTGCCATCTTTCTCCTTTCCGCCCGAAGGCTAAATTTACACAAAAAATGCCAGAGGACAGACTGCATCCCTAAACGGGTGCAGTAATGCCACTGGCACTTGCGTACAAACCTGACAACGTGTGCAATGCGATACCCATCGCTCATAGGCCAATATATCTTGACCTACCCTCATACGAGGAGCGCACAAAGAATCAACTACACAGGTAGTCTACCACAAGATATTGATGATGTCAACACATAAATTTCTATATATAGTTGTTTTGCTGCGCAGCTCCAAGGATAACGCGCGAAAGTCATTTTGAGTTATGTTAAAAGCTTATTACATTTGATTTCAATCGGTTGAATCGGTCATGGAGATTTAGTATAGTGAAATTACTTTTTCATACCTGAAGAAAGGACGGAGATGGTGTATGGAGCAATATCGCGATTTGAATAAGTTGATTGCGGATGGCGGCGTAACTTGTAAACTTTGTGGGCAGAAAATGTTGAGAGCGGACGGCTGTACCTGGCCGGGAGTCTATAGCCGCGGAGTTTATTACAGAAGGATCAAGTACGGCGAGGAGGAATTTCCCTGGCCGGATGAGCGCTGTCATGACTGCGGCGCAAAACTTGGGCACTTCCACCACATGAACTGCGACGTTGAGGAGTGTCCCATCTGCGGCGGACAACTGATCGGCTGTGACTGCGATCTGGAATACACAGATGATTTAGAACCCTCCATATCATAAAGCAATGGCCACACCATCCTCCAGCGGAGAAAAACTATCAATGAAGAAATAAGAAATCGTAAAGAGGGCGGCTGCCGCAAGCCAGTAGAATTGACTTCTGATTTGAATTCAGATACTATAGAAGTAGAAATTTGGAATTTTTAGGAGGGGATTAAATGCTATACAATTCCCGATACCGGCTCACTCCAGAGGATAACGAAATCTACTGTAAACGCTTCAAAGTGAGCGGGCCAGATGTCAAAGACCATCACGTCTATGTGTATGCTGAATGTTCTAAAAATCAGAAGAGTCATGCCAATAGCAGCCCTTATTATCTGGAGATATTTTTCAGTGCAGATAATTATCCGGACAGAGAATTTGTAGTCGGATTGCCTTTTGGGCACGCTGATATGTCGAAAGAGGAAATCGAACATGAAATCTCTGTGTATGTGCGAAGTCAACTTGATGGAACTTTTCTAAGCCTTATACAGAATTATCTGAAGAAGGAGCATTTAATGGAAGAATGGCTTGCGAGCCAATACCCACACGAACCATGAACACATAGTGGCAGGTGGGTGGCATCACTGACGAGCCCACAATCAAGTCGTAGAAAATAGCAGCCATTTGCTTGCCTACATCTGACATCCTGCAACCAATGCGCGGGAATTAGCAGAGTATCAAAAGAACAGGGTCAATCAGAGAGGAGAATGACGATCCCCTTTCGTTCCACTGGCGGCTTCACCGCCACCAAATCGAATTGACCCAACCGCAGAAAAGGCGCGGACAATCAACTGGTTGTCTGTGCCTCATTTTCCAGGCAAGTTATCCGAGCATGAAGTAGATCATCTCAGAACTTTTTTCTGGACTGGTAGCCGTTTCTTTCCCAATCTCATTCCACCGGATGGAGCCGATTGCAGAGATCGCCCAGCGCAGCTGTCAGCATTTTTCCTCGAATAATACTAACATAATAATTGCATACTAACATTCAATGTGTTTAGTTCCTGCTTGCCAGCTGTCCAGTAGATGCCAGAAGAAATAAATGAACGGAAAAGAACACGGGGCAGAGGAGTCGATACAACTCCGCTGCCCCGTCCTTTCTATTCCTTCGCCTCTACAAACCAGATGCCTTTCTCCATCCACAGGTAGGTCACCTGTCCGTTGATCCGGCAGGTATAGCGGTCCCCCACACCGCCCACCCGCTGGCAGGCAGCGCGCCGAACGTCCAGCACCTTGTCCACCGGATACTTGTGTTCCTCGTCAAACTCGATCACCAGCGGCCGCAGTTTCCCCTCCGTATCGAAACGCACCACCACCGGCACATACTGTTTTCTGCGCTTATCCATGGCCTATCCTCCAAAATACCCAACCGGATGAACCGTGTGCCCGTCCTTCACGTTGATGTGCCCCAAGAGCGGATCACTGTCCATCAGTGCGCGGCGGACGCTCATATAGCCGTACCGCTGTCGCAGGTGATCCACCGCCGCATCAATTCGCTCCCACTTATCCCGCTTCTGATCCTCCGTATAGAGGGACAGTTGCACCGTCCCCTGGGCCTCCACCAGCCCGGCACCCCGCAGGCCGATGCTGCGGACGGGCCGGTCCCATCGGTAATTGCGCCGGAAGATGTCCAACCCGGTCTCCGCCAGCTCCTGGCTGGAGCAGGACGGCGCCTGGAGCTTTCGCTGACGGACGATAGAGTTGAGCTGCGTGTCCCGCACATAGATCTCCACTACCGTACACCGGGAGACCAGCTCCCGCATCCGGGCGCAGACGCTCTCCGCCAGTAGATGGAGCATCAGCTTCACGTCTGCCTCCGTCTCCAGATCCCGGGGCGTGGTCGCACTGTTGCCGACACTCTTGATATTTGGGATATGGTCGCTTTTCTGGACCGGCGAGACATCCCGCCCGTTGGCGAAGGTGTGCAGCACCGCCCCCATCTTCCCGAGCCGGCGAACCAGGACATCTACCGGGCACTCTGCCAGGCGGCCGATGGTGCTGATCCCGATGGCCCGGAGTTTCCGGGAGGTAGCCGGCCCCACATACAACAGATCCTCCACCGGCAGCGGGTAAGCGATCTCCTTGTAATTATCCGCCTCGATCCGGGTGATGGCGTCCGGCTTTTTGTAGTCGCTCCCCAGTTTGGCGGTGATCTTGTTGTCCGATATGATGATGCCGGCTCTCACAGGAAAGCGTATGGGGCTGAAAAAGATACGCCGTATTATGAAAGCGTACAATCTCACATCGTCGATTCGGAAGGCAGCGCCTTCCAAACGCATGGGTGGGGCAGCTCTGAAAAAGAATGTGAGACCTAATTTGCTGCAGCGCAGATTCCGCCTTTACCGGCCAAATGAAGTACGGCTGACAGACGTTACACATCTTCTCTATGGCGATGGATGCAAGGCATATGGCTCAGCACTGCTCGATCCCGTCACCAGCAAGTTAGTTGCGTTTTTAGTCAGCGAACACAATGACTTGGAACTGGCGCTTGCCACACTGCGCCAATCAGATCTTCATCCATGTGTCAGCGGTGGACTTTATCATTCTGACCAAGGGACAGTTTATCTGTCTGGCGCATTCCAGCAGGAAGTAAGCAAAAGAGGTTACACACAATCGATGTCCAAACGAGGAAATTGCCAGGACAACGCCCCCCAAGAGTCTTTTTTTGGACATTTTAAAGATGAGTGTCCGTATTCGGAATGCAAAGATATCGAGGAGTTGAAAGAACTTGTCGCGCGATATGCAGAGTATTACAATTATGAACGCCGCATGTGGGATAAGGGCCGCATGATGCCAGTCGAGTACGAGCAGTATCTTCTGGCCATGAACGAAGCTGAATTCTCGCTCTACATCGCAAAGGAAGAAGAAAAGTATCAGCAGATGAAAGAAAAAGCTGTCCAACGAGCCATTGAACGGGCAAAAAATTTAGGAGTATGAGAAAGGTGGGCGGATGAGGGAATATGAAACAAAACAGAATGACCAGGCAGCCGCCAGAGGAGATCCAGCCGTTTCTGGATAATCCGTTCCTAAAGGATTTTCGTGGGCGGGATATTATTTACACGAAGGACTTTTATGTTGCCATGTATAAGAAGATCTCCGAGGAGCATATGACCTATGTGGCAGCGTATAACAGCCTTGGGTTTTCCACCGCTGTACTCGGAGAGGACCGCGCGAACTCCGCAGGAAAGCGGGCGATGCAGTTGGGCCGGGAGGGCCGTTTGTTCACCGCAGATCCCTCCAGCTATGATGGCTCTGTACCCAGAGAGGCTATGGGGGCCATGTCCCCTCTGGAAGAACTGGCCTATCTAAAAGCCAGAAATGCCTATTTGGAGGAGCTGGTTGCAGCTCAAAAAAAACTCCGTTCCGCATTGGAGGACACAACTATATCATTGAATCCGAAGGTGTAAGCGCCGACCGTTTCTATATGGTAGATTCCTTTATCCGTAGACAAGCGGATAGAACGGACGGTCTGTCTATCGTGCAATGCCTTCACATATTTGGAGTGTCCAGATCCGGTTACTATTCGTGGGTCAGGCGTAAAAAAGATATAGACAGCACCTGTGCCGCAAAGAAAGAACGACAGGAGCAATTGAAAGAAAAGTTTAGGAAAATCGTGAGAAAACTTGGATATGTTCCGGGAAAAAGGACCTTTCAGACCCATCTATGGCGCGAGTTCAATATCAGTATCAGTATAAAACGCTGTCGAAAGGTTATGAAAGAAATGAATCTCGTGGCCAACAGACCCAGGAAGGACGCTTATAAGAATCAGGCCACACACAATCACGAATATTCCTCCCCGAAAAACGCGGTGAAACAGAATTTCTCCGTTGGTCCCCGCAGAGTTATTTTGACAGATATCACTTATTTGTATTATGGCCCTGTGCGTACACCGATTTATCTTTGCGCTTTTAAGGATGCTTATACAAAAGAGATCTTGGGGCATTGCGTGTCCTCCCGCATGACAGTCTCGCTTGTCAAGTCCGCCTATGACGTTATGATGGAGAACCATGAACACGAACTGCGAGGTGCTGCATGTGTGATCCATAGCGACCAGGGTTCTCAGTACCTCTCGACCACATTCCAGAGGCTGCTGTCAGATGACGGTTTCCTCCAGTCTGTTTCCGATAGGGGCAATTCTCAGGACAATGCCCCCATGGAATCATTTTTCGGACGGCTGAAATGTGAATTGCTTGACCTCGTGGCGCTATGTCCAGACGCGTCAACTGTAAGCCGGATGATCAGCGGCTATATTGATGCCTATAACCATCAACATTACCAATATGCGCTGGCGGGGCTAACTCCATCTGAATACTACACCTATGTTACCACTGGTATCTACCCGGTGGACAACTACTACGGCATCAAGGCGACAGAACTTAAGTAGTTTAGAACATACGACATGGAGATGTCAATATCATATCGTATTTGCACCGAAGTATCGGAGGATGGAGAAGGTTGAAACATTGTAATCTAAGTACCATTCCGAAAAAGGACACACAAAATTACCCCCCCTAAGAGCGGGCGAAAAATACAGTTATGCTTAAAGTCTAAGAGGTAGATGGAGCAGTCACCAGATATCCCTGTCGCTGGAGGATGAAGATGGCCTTGTCTACGGAAACCTCACGGTGTGCAGGCGGTCGGTCTGCCTGCCGGTATAGCTCAGGATTGTAAGGCTCATTTTTCTTGAGCATAAGCCTATTTTAAAGCCGTTTTCAGTCTGTATCCACATGGTCGCTAATTACAGAAATACCCACACAACAAAGGCAAAGTATTGTATTTAATAATAAAACAGCCCCACAAATAAGAATTAATAATTTCATAGAAGACACCTCCCCCATATTTAGTTGCTGCGGGTACATCATAATATTACAGAATATAAGGTTAAATCCTTGCCGAAATCCGTTGGAGACCGGTACAATATATTTGGAGCAAATTCCATAGCTTAGCTAGAGAGGCATCAAAAACAACAAGGGAGGATTTAACAACATGAAAAGACGTTCTATTTCTTCTAAGGTTTTGAATCAATATCGAAATTACTTATTTGAGTCAGAGTACAGTGAGCGTACTGTCGAAAAGTACATGCACGATATAAGTGTATTTTATAAACAAATGTCGGACAGTGAAAATGTTACTAAGGAACAAATAATTCAATGGAAAGCATCCATGCTCGAGGATGGACTAGCTATTTCTACGATCAATTCTATGCTAGCTGCAGTCAATGCGTTTACTCGTTTCCTTGGCTGGACAGATATGTATGTCAAACCGTTGAAACAACAGCGCAAAATTTTCCGGGATAAAGAAAAGGAATTGTCGCGAGAGGAGTACATGCGGTTACTGAGAACGGCTAAACAGAAAAACCAGCATCGCCTGATGCTGGTAATGGAGACGATATGCGCTACTGGAATACGTGTATCGGAACTGCGCCACATAACATTGGAAGCAGTGAAAAACGGACGCGCTGTGGTTCAGTGCAAAGGGAAATGCAGAGTCATTATCATCCCGGCTCAACTCTCTGCTAAACTGAGTGCCTATTGCCAAAAGCACAACATCACCGGCGGCTGTATTTTTTTTGTCTAGAAACGGTCGGCCACTAAATCGTTCTAATATATGGGCGGATATGAAACGGCTCTGCGAGGCAGCCGGGGTGTTGCGTCAAAAGGTTTTTCCACACAATTTGAGGCATCTGTTCGCAAGGTTGTTTTACCGACAAGAGAAAGACATCGCTAAGTTAGCAGATATTCTGGGACATTCAAGCGTGGAAACAACCAGACTATATATCATGGAATCCGGACAGGAGCATGAGAGAATGTTATCGCGTCTGAAACTGATTCTCTAAATCATTACCAAATTGCGCTTTGGTGATGGTTCTTTCACAGCACAGGCAAAATTTCTACTTCTAAAACACAATAGACTTTGACGAATTAGTAAATAGCGGCGTGCTGACCAGGCTGG
>OLSX01000141.1_pt1 | contig 66835 bp, 73 predicted proteins | sample 1673141 | NCBI WGS metagenome assembly OLSX01 (sample SAMEA3136759, study PRJEB25190) | human gut metagenome | biome: human gut; feature: human-associated habitat; material: faeces | place: Austria | collected 2013 | reverse complement strand
GAAGGCCGAGGGCCGGGCATGCCCGGCCCCTACAGTGCGGTGCGGTTTACTCGTCGTCGGATAAGACCTCACGTATGACCGCGTGGCTGAACCCGCGCCTGGCCAGAGCGGCGGCGACCTGGTCGCGCTTGCCCGCAGCCAGCTTGGCGGCGTACTGCCGCTCCACCAATGCCCGGGCAGTGGCGAGTTCCGGGTTTTCGCCGTCTTCGCCCTCGGCAAACAGCTCCTCCACCACCTCGGCGGCGGTGTCGCGGTCGATACCTTTTGCCGACAAATCGTTTAAAATTTCACGGCGGGATTTTCGCTTGCGCAGCAGCTCCGCTGCACGGCGGCGGGCAAACCCGGCATCGTTCAACAAGCCCAGCTCCCCCGCCCGCGCCACGGCGTAGGCGGCGCTGTGGGCGTCGAACTTACGGCAGAGCTTTTGGTATAGCTCCCCCGCCGCATGGTCGCGCAGGGCCAGGTAATCCATGGCCTTGTCCAGTGCGCGGCGGGTCTCGCTTTTCTTGCGCAGTTCCTCAATTTTCCACTCTTCCAGGTCATCATCCTGATGCAGCCCGGCATCGGCAAAGGTGTTTTCATCCAGCGAGAATGCAAATTCACCGTCAAAAAACAGCGCAAGTCTGCCTTTCTTTGTCTCTTTGATTTGCGTCAATCGCGGCATGGGTTATTCATCGACCATTATTCTAATGTCGTTGTATCGATTCATTTTGACTCCTTACGACTTTTATACGACCTGCGACCCATTTGCCAAGAAGGCGTTCAGGCGATCGGTAGCTGCGGAAAGTTGCGCCTGGCGCAGGTGGGTGTAGATTTCGTGGGTAGTGGTGATTGAGGCGTGGCCCAAGATTCGCTGCGCTTCCATTTCGCCGACGCCTGCCTCATAGAGCACGGAGGCCATACCATGCCGGAACTGGTGCGCCGAGACGTCCGCATCCCAAGAGCCTGAGCCGTCGGAATGGTAGTAGCCCAGCTTGCGCCAATAGACGCCCCATTTGTTGCGGTACTCGGATGCCGTCAAGGGTGTAGCTCGCCCAGAGCAAACGTAGTCCGTAGGCGCTCCCTGCCGCTCCTGAAGCAAGGGCCGTAACACGTTCAAGATAGGCACATCGCGGATGGCATTCTTCGTTTTAGGGGTGGTCACGACCGGGCGGCCATTATCCCACCAGACCGACTTCGTAACATGAATGAACCCTGTCCCAAAGTCCACGTCCTGCCATTGCAGTGCCATGGCCTCACCTAGTCGAATCCCGGTATACATGAGCAACCAGGCCACGAAGCCGAAATCCTCCGGGTGGGCTTTGACTGCCGCGAGTTGTTCATCGGTGGGCGGGGTGCGAACTTTCGTTTTCAGGTTACACGGCACGTCGACGTAGGGGCAGGGGTTGAAATCGCCGCCGAAGTAGACAATCCAATGCTTGAACACAGAGGAGAGCACGTCGTTGTGGTTACGAACCGTCCCCTTTGCATAACCTTGGTCGCCCAAACACTGGTACCAGGCAGCAATCCGGGTAGGTGTGATCTCCTTCATCCGGTAGCCCTCCCACTCGGCCCGCGTATGGGCGCAGGCCGACGCAGAGCAGTACAGCGTGGAGGGCTTGACCTGCGTGCGACGAAGCTCCATCCACGCATCATAAACGACCTCGAACCTCTCGCCTTTAGTTTCCTTCTCGGCCAGTTCGGCCTTGTAGGCGTCAATTTTGGCCTCGATTTCAGCAACCGTATGACCGTAGAAGTGCATAACTTTTCCGTTGATGGTGCGCTTCTTTTCCAGAAGTCCATCAGCCCGACGCTTGCGCTGACCCATGAGAACACCTCCTCATATCCGACGCTCCAGCAGGGTGCAGAGCTTATTATACTCCTTCGTTCCATTTTTAACCGTTTTGGTTTCCCGGTGGCCGTCACTGTACTCCAACACAAAAGTCGTAGTATGGCGGTTTTTGCCTGACAGAACACCTGCGGCAGCACCTACCGCGCCAAAAGTCACAGCGCCCGCTGCGCCGCGCAGCAGAGAGCTGGAGCCGCTGCGGCGAGTGTCCTCGGTGACGAGGAAGGTACGCACAAGAACAACCGGCTGCTTTTTGGGGCGAGGGGGCTTCTTCTCGCGCACTGGGGCCTCCCGTTTGGGCGCAGGATGGGCTTTCTTTTCACGCTGGGCGGCTACCACTCGCCGGTAGAGCCAAATCGTAAATGCACCAGACAGCCAGCCCACGAGGGACGCGAATAGCACCGGGTAGGTTCGCTCCGCGTCCGTTATCCCGACCAGCGTGTAAAGCACCAGACCCATCCAGGGGAGCGGGTGCTTCACATAAGACATGAAAGACGCAGGCTGCGCTGCGGGCGCGGCTGGGGGTGTTTCACTCTGCAAGGAGGGTTCCTCCGGGGTTGACAAAGCGTCATCCACAGGCCGCCCACAGCGAGGACAAAAGCGCAGGGTTTCATCATCCGACAATTCATGGCCGCAATTTGGACATTTCATGAGAATTCCTCCCTTGCAGTACAATAATCCGTACTTTTAAAACCAAAGCTCAAATTTTCACGATTTACTACTTGAAATACAACCGTAAGTTTTGTATAGTTGTAATAAGTCAGTCACCCAGCAGAGGAGGATACTAAAATGCAGGAACTCACAGATCGCGAAAAAGAACTGCTCGACTTGGTGCGTGCGCACCCCGAGCTTTTAGACCCGCTTATTGCGGCGTTTTCTTCCCACTCAAAACCAGCATCCATGCATCCTGCTCCTCAGGACTAAGCCCGCGGAAAGCCTCAACCAACTTAAGTTCCTTGTCAGATAGCCCATCGGCCACAGCGCCGGTGGGCTTTTCTTTTTCATCCGTCTCCCCCAGCAGGTAGGCCGGGGTGGTTTCTAGTAGGTCTGCGACGAGGGCAAGGTTCTCCGAGGATAACTTATCCGCGCCGACCGCACAATTAGACAAATAATTCTTTTCACGCCCAAGCTGGTCGCACAGATATTTGTATGTGCGGCCTTTTTCTTTTGCGCGGGATTTCAAACGTGCAAAATCCACCAATTTACACCCTCCTATCTTGTGCAAAACGTAAAAGCTGAACTTTTGTTCAGAAACAACTTGATTTCTGATGAAAAGTTCAGTAGAATAGGAGACGTTCCGAGGCCAAACAAGACGAAATAAGGCGCAAGGAACAAGAACAGGACGCAACGCAGCATTGTAAAGCGTTTTGAGACCTATTCAGACCTAGACAATCTGAATATAACATACTTTCAACCGCTTTGCAAGTCCGCGTTGCCCTTAACAAGGAAGGAGGGCACGAATGGAACTGATTGAGAGCCGGGTCTACACCCGCGAACAAGTGGCCGACATTTTGCAGGTGAGCATTGCCAGCGTTGACCGCTACATCAAGGAGAACCGGCTGCCCGCCGCCAACCTGGGCGACGGACGAACCATCCGAATCACAGGCAAAGACCTTGCAGCCTTTGTAGAAAGCTGCAAGCAGTAACAGGAGGACACCGAAATGAGAGAGCCTGAAGGTTACAGAGACGCGCTGGAGCGCGTGCGCCGGGAGGCTAAAGGCGAACTGGTAACCCTCACCGAAGCCGCAGCCATCACAGGGCTGCCCGTCAAGCGGGTCAGCTACGTGATCAGCGGCTGGATTGGTGAACACAAGGGTCGCCTCATTCCGGCCACAACGCTGGCCAGACAGCTGGTCAGCCAGGAGCGGAGGTACTAACGATGAAGCACATTCTGAAGCTGGCAGGCACAGCCGCCACGGTGCTGCTGATTGCAGCACTGGGGATCCTGAACATCCCCGGTATCATCCTGGGCACGCTGGCCCTGAATGCCATCTGCGGTGCAGCCCTCAATCACACGGAGGTGCACAATGGAAAAATTCATTCTCAGAAATAAGGCAGGCCGCCCGGTTTTCATCCAGCAGGACGGCAACCTGACGAAGCCGGTCGTCCGGCTGACGCCTGGGAACTACATGAAGGTGAATATGCTCGCCAACGTTGCGGGCATCAGCCTGGGCGCGGTCATTGAGCAGTGCGTCGACTACGCATTTGACAACATGGCCGCTATTGACCCGAACGAGGAGGCCGACAAATGACTACTTACCCTAACGCCCGCCGTGGCGACATCTGGTTTGTAACCGACGACGCGCTCGGCGGCTGCAGCGAAAGCGACCGCACCATCCGAGGCGCACGCCCGGTGCTGGTCATCAGCAGCGACGGCCACAACTTCACCAGCCCCTGCCTCACGGTCGTACCCATCAGCAGCGGGCCGCACCGGCTGGATGGTACGGATTCCAGCAACGTAATCCTGCACAGCGCCTGCCTCGAGAGACAGAGCGCAGCGGTGGTCGGCCAGATCACCACCATCGACCGCGATCACCTGCTCCGCTTTATCGGGGTAATCAACGCGCTCGACCTGCTCAACGTTGCGACCGCCATCCACTGCTACCTGGAACTGTTTAAGGAGGACTGACATGAACATCAACATCAATATCCGCGCTGACAGCGCAGACGACTACAAGGCCGCCATCAAGGCGCTGATGGATGGCGCGGGCATGGTCGGGTTTGATATCCCCAGCCTCACGCTTCCCGCTCCCCGCTCGGGGAGCGTCAAGGCCCAGCAGCAGGCCGACGCCGAGGAACTGCTGCGCAAGCAGGCCGCCAAGACCCAGCAGCAGGCCACCGTAGAGGCCCCTGTGCCGAGCGCCGGAGAGATGCCCATCGAGGCGGAGAAGCCCGCAGAGAAGCCCACAGCCGCCAAGGCGGTCACCATTGACGAGGTGCAGGCCCTGGGCCGCAAGATGGCCCTGGCAGGCAAGATGGACAGGGTCGCGGCGGTATTAAAGAAGTACGACGCCCCGAAGATCACTGCGCTGCCCGCCGAGACATGGGCAGCCGTCAAAGCAGATTTGGAGGCAGCAAACAATGAGTAAGCAACCTGTAAGCATCCACATCACCCACGACGGCAACCACCAGCTGGAAATCCAGTGCGCCGGAAACCCCTTCGGCATCCTTTACTGCCTCGCCCGGGCCGCCGCAAAAACCATCAAGCTCAGCGGCTGCATCGACGACAAGGTCGCCGGAGTATCGGCATTCTCACTCCAGACGCTGGAATTTTTGACGGAGGAGGCAGCAAACAATGATTAGTTTCATGACAGGGGACAAGGTGCGACTCATTGATAACTTCCGTACACGAGGAGACCATAAGAAGCACCCCGAGTACTATCCCGAACCGGGCACCGTAGGAACAGTCTACCAGGACTCCGCCCCCGATGGAACGACACTGGTTGAATGGCCGCAAGCTGCCATTCGAGGCCCAAGAAGTGACTGGTGGGCGCATTCCGCTGATCTTGAACGTGTCAAAGACGAGGCACCCGATTACTACATCCGGGTTACGGCTACCGGCGAGAAAGGGGCAAAGGTAGAAGTGAATGGCCCGGCATACTGGGTGCACGAAGCGCTGGCGCAAGTCATCCTGAAGCTGAACCCCGAGCAACCACTTGACGTCCTGGCTTGCGTTGTGTCCCATGCGCTCAGCGTAGAGGAGGATAAAGACGATGGCACCGACTAAGCACGCAATCCTCAGCCCGAGCGCAGGGGCGCGATGGGTAGCCTGCCCGCCCAGCGCCAGACTTACCGAGCATATGCCCAGCGAGACCAGCCCCTACGCGGAGGAGGGCACAACAGCGCATTACCTCTGCGAGCAGGTCGTCAGGCGCAGCCTGCCCGGCTGGGCGGGATTGCCGGAAGCCCCGATGGACGATCTGATGGGTAGCGACGCCTACACCCCGGAGATGAAGGAAGCCGCCAAACTGTACGCCGACTTCATCCACACGGTCTACGACGGCTTCCCGCACACCCCGACACTTTGCGTAGAGCAGCGGGTCAGCATGACCCGGTGGGCGCGGGAGTGTTTCGGAACCTGCGACTGCCTGCTGATCGGCGATGGCATCCTTCATGTTATCGACTTCAAGTACGGCGCAGGGGTTCCGGTCAGCCCGGCGGACAACATCCAGATGATGCTGTACGCGCTGGGGGCCTGGGACTTGTTCAGCGCGACCGACGACATCCAGACGGTACGCATGAGCATCGTTCAGCCCCGCATCCAGAGCGAGCCGGAGACCTGGGAAACCAGCGCGGACAGCTTGCTCGACTGGGCAGAAAACACCCTGCGCCCCGCCGCCAAGCTGGCGTGGGAGGGCAAGGGCGAGCTTAACCCCGGCGAAAAGCAATGCCGCTGGTGCAAGGCCAAGCCCCAATGCCGCGCCTGGAAGGAGAAGTACGGCCCGCTGGCCGACTTCATGACCCAGACCCCCGAGGCCCGAGATCCGCGCCTGCTGACTGACGAGGAGGTCGGAGAGTGGCTGATTGCGGCACAGGGCATTGCGGATTATGTGAAATGCCTGGAGGAGTACGCCCAAAAGCAGCTGCAGCAGGGACACGCAGTCCCCGGCTGGAAGCTGGTCGAGGGGCGCAGCACCCGCCGGTTCACCGACCAGGACGCAGCCTTTAAAGCCATCGAGGGCGATGGCATCAGCGAGGCGATGCTGTACGAGCGCAGCCCCATCAGCCTGACGGCAGCAGAGAAGCTGCTGGGCAAGAAACGTTTTGCCGAGGTCTGCGGTACCTGGGTGGAGAAGCCCAAGGGCAAGCCAACCCTGGCCCCCGAGAGCGATAAGCGGCCCGCCTATGATGCGGCGGAGGGATTCGAGGTGGTCAAGTAATGCCACCTTTAGCCGGGGATTACCCATTCTACGCACCGTCACCTCAAGACCCGCGCAGGTTCGTAAACTACAACAATTTCATCGAGGAATATTACGAACTCCACGGCAACTACGACTATGCCCACGAGGCCTTCCACGCAGCCCGTGAGGCTCGGCGACACCATCGGGACGCCTACTCTATGGCACGGAGTGCTCCGCGCCCTTACCGTGGGTGTTACTGGCACCGCTACACAGCCGAGGAGAAGCGCGCATACGCCATTCGGATGCAGGAAGAACACGCGCTGGACGGATTCGAGGTGATCAAGGAATGACCAAACAGGAATACGAAATGCTGCAAAAGCGGCTGACCAACAAGCTCTGCCACAACCCATACGGAACCATCCGAGACACCAAATGCGGTGATGCTTACCGTGAAGGCCTCCGGGAAGCAAAGAGCGTTCTCCACGGCTTCTATCAGGAGTTTGGAGAGGATACCGAGGAGACGCAAACGTGACCTACGGCGTCTGGAACAACGCGGAAAAGCGCTTCGTTTTTGGCATCGCCGCCGAGACCCCTCGCAAAGCAGAGCGGGCATTTAGAAAATCCTGCGTCACTTGGCGTAAGTGGCGCTACGAAATCAAGCCCATCCCCGAGGGATTCAAGAATCCCAGAAACCCACACTACGCCCATTTAATAAGGAAAGGACAAAACACCATGAACTCGAACGAAATTATTCTCCCCTGCCGCCTGAGCTACGCCAACATCTGGGAGGCCCGCCAGAGCATGGAGGGCGACAAGATGCAGTACAGCTGCTGCCTGCTGATCCCCAAGACGGACACCGCCACCATCCAGCGCCTCCAGAAGCTGATGACCAAGATCGAGAGTGAGGCCGTCACCACCAAGTGGGGCGGCAAGAAGCCTGCCAGCTACGCACACCCCCTGCTCCGCGATGGCGACACCGACCCGACCAAGGGCGGCGATTCCAACTACGCAGGCTGCTACTTCATCAACGCCAAGGCCAACGCCGACCACCCGCCCAAGATCATCGATGCCCGCTGCAACCCGGTCATGAACCGCGAGGAGGTCTACAGCGGCTGCTACGCCAATGTGAAGGTGTCCATCTACGCCTACAACAACCCCAAAGGCGGCAAGGGCCTCAGCGCAGGACTGGTAGCAGTCCAGAAAACTAAGGACGGCGCACGCCTGGGCGGTGACACTGGCACGGACGGCTTCGCTCCTCTGTCGCAGGATGATGAGGACATGCTGAGCTGAACACGGCACGGAGGCAAGCATGATGCTTACGATCGACCTTGAGACCTATAGTCCTCAGGACATCGGCAAGGTGGGAGCGTACCGATACGCCCAAGATCCGGACTTTGAAATCCTGCTGTGCAGCGCGGCAATAGACGATTACAGGGTGGTGCTTATCGATACCACCGACAACGGCAACGCAGGGCTGGCGGCTGTAAAGTCCCTGCTCTTTGACCCACGATTCACCAAGCGGGCCTGGAATGCAGCCTTCGAGTGGTGGTGCCTTAGCGAGTACTTCCACCTGACCCAGCAGCAGCGCGAGGATTGGCTCGACCAATGGCAAGACAGCATGGTTCACGCCATGTACTGCGGCCTGCCCGCCAGCCTGAAAATGGCGGGCCAGGCCCTCCAGCTGCCCGAGGACAAGGCTAAGATGAGGGAAGGCGTAGCGCTGATCCGCTACTTCTGCTGCCCCTGTAAGCCGACCAAGACCAACGGTGGCCGCACCCGCAACCTGCCGAAGCACGACCCCGAAAGATGGGAGATTTTCCGGCAATACAACATCCGAGACGTCGAGACAGAGAGGCACATCGACAAACTGCTGGAACCCTTCACGGTGCCGGATTTCATCTGGCAACAATGGCGGGACGACGTGCGGATGAATAGCCGCGGCATTGCCACGGACGCAGAGCTTACCAGCGGCGCACTTTGGTGTGGCAGCACGTACAGCGCCGAGCTTTTCACCCAGGCCCAGCAAATCACCGGACTGGCGAATCCCAATGCCCCCGGCCAGCTCCGGGCATGGCTGGCAGACAATGGCGCTGACCTGCCCGACCTACGCAAAGAAACCGTGGCCGAGGCGCTGAAACAGCCCCAGACCGCGAAAGCCCGCCAGGTTTTGGAGCTTCGGCAAGAGCTAGGGAAATCATCCCTCAAGAAGTACGACGCCATACAGGCGGCCACAGGCCCCGATGGGCGCATCCGAGGAACGCTACAATTCTACGGCGCAACACGCACCGGGCGCTGGGCCGGACGGCTGCTGCAGGTGCAAAACCTACCCCGCACTTACGTCAAGCACCAGGACGAAATCCGAGAGCTTATCAAGGCTCGGCAGCTGCCCGCACTCGAGATGATCTATGGGAACGTGAACGACCTGCTCAGCCAAATGATCCGGACGGCGCTGATTCCTGCGCCGGGGTCGGTGTTCATTGATGCAGACTTCTCCGCCATCGAAGCCCGGCTGATTGCCTGGGAGGCAGGCGAGGAGTGGGTGCTTGACGTTTTCCGCACGACCGGGAAAATCTACGAAACAACGGCATCGAAGATGTTCGGCATCCCGGTGGAGACCATCGTCAAGGGGAATCCCAACTACAGCTACAGGCAGCGCGGCAAGGTCGCCACCCTGGCCCTGGGCTACCAGGGCGGGGTCGGGGCCATGCGGCGGATGGACGTCAGCGGGGCGCTTAAAGACCTGCCGGACGCCGAGATCCAGGACATGGTCAACCGCTGGCGGCAGCAGAACCCAAATATCGTCAAGCTCTGGCGGCGGATGGAACTGGCCGCCACAAAGACCATCGCCGACAAGAAACCTCACTCGGTCATCCTCGGCGTCACCTTCCGCATGGAGGCCAGCACCTCCCTCCCCTTCCCCTTTTTAACCATGAGCCTGCCCAGCGGACGCAAGCTGTACTACGCCGACCCCCGGGTCAGCGACGACGGCCACATCCACTACCGCGAACAGACCAACGCAGGCTGGCAGGACAGCGAAACCTACGGTGGCAAGCTGACCGAGAACCTGACGCAGGCCATCGGGCGGGACTGCCTGGAATACGCTCTGGACAACCTCAAGCAAGCCGGATACCGGGTGGTTTTCCACATCCACGACGAGGTGGTCATCGAGAGGCACACCGACACACCGGAAGCCGACCTGCAAGAGGTACGCCGCATCATGAGTCAGCCCGCACCGTGGGCCATGGGCCTGCCCCTCAACGCCGAGGGCTGGGTCGGCCAGTTCTTCACCAAGGACTGACCCGCGCAGGCAATGACACGCGCAGATAAGCGCCGCCACGGAAAAGCGTAGCCAGTAAGGGCATGGCACTGAAATGCGAGGCTATGGACTTGCTGTGTGAGGTAAAGCAGCACGTGGAGCAGCGACAGAATGGCGATATATCGCGCGGCTAGGGAAAAGCACTGTAGGCACAGGCGTAGCGTGGCATCAACTGGCACAGCAAGGGATTAGCTTAGATAAGCGGGGGCATGGAGATGCCCGGTTTGCTACGCAGCGGAATGGCATTTCACCGCGGAGCGAAGGCGAGGCGTTGATGGCAATGATGGCAAAGCAAAGGCTTTGCTGTGCGCAGCAAGAATTGGCCCTGCAAAGGCATTGCGTGGCATGGCATGGAAGGCGAGGGCACCGCACAGCCCCGTGCCGGAGGCACCGCTCAGCTACGGAAAAGCAAAGAGAAACACCGTACCGCCCAGGAAAAGCATAGCCTGCCCCGGATATGCTCCGCGCTACGTTGCAACACGCCGCGATGGATGTGAGTGGAGACGCACCGCTTCGGAGGCGAGATGCACTGCCCGAAAGCGAGCCGCAAAGGAATAGCATTGAACACCGAGGAAGAGCGGCGCAAAGGAGAGGCGAGGAGGTGTAAAGTCTCGCTGAGCCTAGCATTGGCGAGGAACGGCGAGGTGAGGAGGCGACAAGACGCGCACCGCTGAGGAACGGCACCGCGGCGAGAGACATGGCCTAGCAACGGCATGGCTTGGCACATCACAGCAGCGGCAAAGAACAGCAACCGAAAATTTCTACATTTTAAAAGGAGAGCACTACTATGAAAGTCAAAATCACGTTATTAGAAGAAGCCCTGGGAAGCAGCCCCAGCAACGAAGAACTTCTGGCAACTTATATCGCCAGCAAGGCTCCCACCGCCGACCTAACCGAGGAAGAAGTCTACAACATCAAACAGCAGCAGGCCGAGGATCGTATCACGGTTTTCCCGAAGCAAGCGGATGGCCGCCCCTTCATCTACGACTACCAGATCAAGGGTATGCTCAAAGATTCCTGCAAGGCCCTGGCCTCCGCTGGCAAAGCGGGATATCCGGGCGGCAGCGCCTGCGCAGCGCTCAAAGCCTACAAGAAAGCCATTGATGGCCTGATTTTTGTATACCCCCGCGAGATTCCCTACGACTTGCACGGCCTGCGCATGGGCTACTGCGAGCGCCCGCTCCGCGCCAGCACTCCGCAGGGCGAGCGCGTCAGCATTGCCAAGAGCGAGAGCGTGCCCGCCGGATCTACGGCAGAGTTTGAAATCGAATGCCTCGACCCTTCCCTGGAGAAGATGGTACGCGAATGCCTGAACTATGGCACGAAGCGCGGCCTGGGCCAATGGCGCAACTCTGGCAAGGGCCGCTACACCTGGGAGGAGGTCAAGGAATGACCTGCCTCTGCAAGAACCCGAAGCCCGCGCTCATGCGGGGCCGTGACCGCAAGTATACGGTGGTCTGCATGAATTGCACCCGCACCGGGTATAAGGCCAGCTGCAAGACTGCGGCACAGTTTTACTGGGAGCTGGCGACCGAGCCGGAGAAGTGGGCCGACAAAGAGCAGCCCTTCCCTGTCCCGGCTGGAATCACAGACCACCCTTTTCTGTACGAAGCCATCAACGATGAGGAGGGATAACACATGACACCAAAGGACTACGCCTCCATGATCGACAAAGTGTACGACGAGCTGCGCAAGCAGGACTGGGGTACCGGCGCTGCGCTCGAATTGACAAAAACGTACTTCACCAGCGGCGCATACAAGAACGAACCCCACAACCATGAGGAGGAATAACCCATGCTTCACTTTATCGCTGGCGTGCTGGTCGGCTCGCTCGCCGCCACCTACGCCATCGCCCTGATTTCCAATAACGAGGATGCCCTCCGGGAGCAGAAAATCCGAGAGCTGCGCACCGCGAATCGGACGCTCCAGGAGGAATACACCAGCGCCAAGCGCCTGGAGATGTACTGGCGGGCACGCTGCATGAACACGACCATGGGGGTCAAGGCAGAAAGCCCGGCCCTGACAGCTGACGAATTGGTGGAGGCAGAAGCAGTATGCGAGTAAGCATAGGCACGAGCAGGACAGACAAGAAATGGAAGCAGCTGGAATTGACGTGGCCGGAGTTCGTGGACGCCGCCCTCCAGCACCGCACCATTGGCACAGAGACCCACGCTGAGTACATGGCGATGCCCAAAGCCAAGCAGGATCAGCTGAAGGACAACGGCGGCTTTGTGGCCGCCAGCCTCGCCCAGGGCCGCCGCAAACGCGGCTGCTGCGAGACCCGCTGCATGGTAACCCTGGACATTGACAACGCCCAGGCGGGGGCCACGGACGCCCTGTGCGAGGCCGTCAAGGCCCTGGGCTGCGACCACCTGATATACAGCACCCGCAAACACGACGGCCAGCACCCGCGCATCCGGGTCATTATCCCCATCGACCGCCCGGTGACAGCCGACGAGTACCAGCCCCTGGCGCGTGCAGCAGCGCAGATGATCGACCCGAGCATGAAGGTCTTTGACCCCACCACCTTCGAGGCCGAGCGTCTGATGTACTGGCCCAGCGCCAGCAGCGACAGCGAGAAGGTGTTCCGCAGCAGCACCCAGGACAAGCCCCTGCCCGCGGACACGATGCTCGACACCTACGAAGACTGGCACAATGCCGCAGAGTGGCCCCTGTGCCCCGCAGAGAACGCCCCAAAGCGCCCGGGCGGCAAGCAGGCCGACCCAACCCAGAAACAGGGCCTGGTGGGCGCTTTCTGCCGCGTGTACGACGTGCCTGCGGCCATGGATAAATACCTGCCCGACACTTATGCAACCGCGGGCGAGGGCCGATACACCTACACCAAGGGCAGCACGACCGCAGGCGCGGTGCTGTACGACGGCGGCAATTTCCTGTACAGCCATCACAGCACAGACCCGGCGGGCGGCAGGCTGGTCAACGCCTGGGATTTGGTGCGCATTCATCTCTTCGGCGAGCGTGACCTGGACACCAAGCCGGACACGCCCAGTAACCGCCTGCCCAGCTTTGAGGCCATGTGCGAGTTGGCAGGCAGCGACCCGACCGTAGCCGGGCTGCTGCGCGAGGAGCGAGAGACGGAGGCCCTGGCAGGCTTTGAGCCTGTGGAGGAGGGCCACGACTGGCACGAGCGCCTGGAATACAGCAATAAAGGTGAACTGCTGGCAACTGTGCAGAACCTGTGGTTGATCCTGCGGTACGACCCGGCACTCAGCGGGAAGATTTGGAATGACTTGTTCTCGATGCGCAGGATGTGCTGCGGGCCTTTTCTCTGGAACAGCAAAGAGGGCGAGCGCGGCTGGAGCGATGACGATGACGCCGGGCTGCGGTACTTCTTCGAGACCGTGTACCACCTGACCGGGCGGGCCAAAATCGACGACGCGCTGCGCATGGCAGCCGCCCAGAACGCCCGAGACCCGGTCGTGGACTACCTGAACAGCCTGCACTGGGACGGAAAGCCACGGCTGGACACCATCTTCATTGACTACCTGGGCGCAGAGGACACCGCCTACTGCCGCGCCGTGGCCCGCAAGTGCCTGGTCGCCGCGGTAGCCAGAGCGATGCAGCCGGGGTACAAATACGACCAAGTTGTCATCTTTTCGGGCGTGCAAGGTATCGGAAAGAGTACTTTTTTACGCAAATTGGGGCGGAAATGGTTCTCTGACAGCATCACAAACTTCCAAGGAAAGGACTCCCGGGAGAGCTTGCGCGGGGTCTGGATCGTCGAGCTGGGCGAGCTGACAGCCCTGGACAAGAGCGAATCCGAGGCGGCTAAACAGTTCATCAGCCAGTGCGAGGACTGGTACCGGCCCAGCTACGGCCAGAACACGCAGCAGTACCCGCGCAGGTGCGTGTTCTTTGGCACCAGCAACAAGACGGAGTTTCTGCGAGACAGCACAGGCAACCGTCGGTTCTGGCCCATCGATGTGAACAAGCGCGAGGTGTACAAGTACGACCTGCGCAAGATGGACGAGGCGGACTGGCTGGATGACGAGACCATCGACCAGATCTGGGCCGAGGCCAAGGTTCACTACGAACTGGGCGAGAAAACGTACATCAGCGGCGCGTTGCTGCTGGAGGCCACCCAGGTGCAGGAGGAGCATCAGGAGGTCGACCAATGGACGTCCGCTATCCGGGATTTTGCCGACAAGCCCCTGCCCAAGGGCTGGCGCAATAACTGGGACATCGAGAAGCGCCAACTGTACTGGGAGGGCAGCTACCGGGATGAGGTGGCGACCGAACCCAGGGACGTAATCTGCGTCGCCGAGGTCTGGTGCGAGTGCCTGCACGGACGCATCGAGAACATCAAGTCCCTCGACCAGAGGCGAATCGCGGCAGCCCTCGACAGCCTGGAAGGCTGGGAACGTGGCACAAATGTACAGAGGTTTGGCCCTTACGGACGCCAGAAATTCTGGCGCAGGATTTGTCAACCGACCTGAAAAATCAGGCAAAACGCCTACTTTCGGCAGATTTGTCAACCGACGCGCTCGGTTGACAAGTTCGGTTGACGCTCGGTTGACGCAATTTTTGACGTTACATCACTATAAATAGACATATGTCAACTATGTCAACTAAAAATATCTATTTTTTATTTAATAGGGATTAGGGTAATTAGGTAGTAGTAAAGGGTAAAGGGGTAATAGCCTAAATGCCTATTTTTAGATTTAATAGGAAATTGGTTGACTTGGTTGACAAATTGGGTCAGGAGGAAGAAAGCCATGAGAGAGAGCACCGTCGAGCGCGTGCTACAAAAATCCATAAAGCAGCAGGGCGGCTGGTGCCTGAAATTTGTCTCCCCGGGAACGGCAGGCGTGCCCGACAGAATCTGCCTGCTGCCGGGAAGGGTGCTGGCCTTTGTCGAATTGAAGGCCCCGGGCAAACACGTCCGGGATGGCAGCCTGCAAGAGTTCTGGGGGCGGGAACTGCAGAGGCTCGGGTTTAGGTGGTACGAGGTCAGCACGACCGAGGAAGCGAGACGGCTGGCTGCTGACCTAGGTAGAGCATCCAGAGAGATCACAGGCGCAAAGCCCACGAAGCCCGGGAAGGAGGTCAGCCGGAATGGGTAAGTTCATCCCCCACCCCTACCAGCAGGAGTGCATCAACGCCGTTATCGAGCGCCCGGGCGTGGCGCTTTGGCTTGAGATGGGCCTCGGCAAGACGGTGGTCACGCTCACGGCTATCGGCACGCTGCTACAGCTGGGCGAGGTGGACAAGGTGCTCATCGTTGCCCCCAAAAAGGTCGCAGAGGCCACCTGGCAGGACGAGGCGAAAAAGTGGGAACACCTGCAAGACCTACGAACGAGCACCGTGCTGGGCACCGCAAAGCAGCGAGAGCGTGCCCTTTGTAAAAAGGCCGATATCTACATAACCAACCGAGACAGCCTGGTCTGGCTGGCCCAGCACTACGGCAGGCGGTGGCCGTTTGACATGGTGGTGTTGGACGAGGCGTCGAGCTTCAAGCACCACAGCACGCAGCGCTTCAAAGCCCTGCGCCGGATGAGGCCACACATCAAGCGGGTGGTCGAGCTTACAGGCACGCCCGCGCCGAAGGACTACCTCGACCTTTGGGCGCAGGTGTACTTGCTGGACGAAGGTCAGCGGCTCGGTCAGAGGTTCACCCAGTACCGAGACAACTACTTCCAGCCGGACAAGCGAAACGGAATGCAGGTGTACAGCTGGAAACCCCGCAAAGGGGCCGAGGAGGCCATCCAGACCCGCATCGCCGACATTGCCATCAGCATCCAGGCAGCCGACCACCTGCACCTGCCGGAGAAGATCATCGAGGATATCCCGGTGGTCTTCCCCGCCCCGGATTGGAAGGTCTACCAGGAAATGCAGACAGCCAAGCTGCTGGAGGTGGACAGCGAGACCATCACGGCCATGCAGGCAGCGACCCTCACAGGCAAGCTCCTCCAGCTGTGCAACGGCGCGATGTACGATGCCGAAAAGCAGGTTCATCCGCTGAACCGCTGCAAGCTGGACGCCTTCGGCGAGCTTATCGACGCGCTGGACGGCCAGAAAGCCCTCGTTTTTTACGGCTTCGACTTCGACAAGGACTTTTTACAGGCCGAGCTGAAAACGCGGGAAAAGGGCCTCAGATTCGCCGTGTTGAAGGGTCGCGAGGAAGCCGACGCCTGGAACCGCGGCGAGCTGGACGTCCTGCTGGCCCAGCCTGCCAGCTGCGCCTACGGCCTGAACCTGCAAGCCGGCGGCCACCACCTCATCTGGTACAGTCTGCCCTGGAACCTGGAGCTGTACGAGCAGGGCAACGCACGGCTGTACAGGCAGGGGCAGCAGCACCCGGTCATCATCCACCGCCTGCTGGTCAAGGGTGGTGCGGATGAACTGGTCGCCAAGGCGCTGGAGAGCAAAAGCGCCTGCCAACAGGGGCTGATCCAGGGCATCAAGGCACTGGCCGAGGAGGCGCACCATGCAGCCGCCCACTGATGCCAGGGTGCAGCGGCTGCTCGACCTCGAAGCCCAGATACGTGACCAGCGCCGCCTGGGAGGCCCCACAGGCACCCTGCAGCACGCACACAGCAAGTTACTCGCCTCCCTCGACAGAGCCGCCGTGGAGGCCCAGAAGCGAGCGCACGAAGCCCTTCTGCTGGAGGAGCGCTGGCGCAAGGAGCACTACAACAGGAGGGATACATGAGCATACGAGAGTTCCGGCGATTGAGCCGGGCGCAGCGCCGACAAATCATAGAGGCCATCGACGACCCGCTCACTCAGCGGGTTCTTCGTGCTGCTTTCCTGGGCCCGGGCAAGCGCAGCTGGGTGCAGGTGGCGCTGATGATTGGTGGCGACAACACCCCGAACACAGTCTGCCAGATTGCCCACCGCGGGCTGAATCTTGTCACATTTGACCCCGAAAACAATGATACGATGAAACCATAGGCCCAGCCACGCCTCTGGAAGAATGACCACTCCACACGCGTACCATGGCGGGCCACCCTCCCGGCGAGCCTCTCCACGATGCGCAACCGCCGGGCGTTTTGATAACAAGCACGGAGGTACATAGACCATGGGCAGAGGAACACTGGGAACCAGCCGGGGCATCGCCGCGGCTACAAGCGCAGCAGCGCCGACGAACAGCAGGCCCGCCGCCATTCAGCAGCATCTGGTACAGGCGCAGCGTGCCATTGCCCGCGAGGTGGACAGCCTTACTCCCCCGCGCGATGGCGCGTGGGCGGGCATTGGTAACCAGAACAAGCAGGCGCGTGTACGGCGCACAGCAAACGGCTACGAGGTGCAGCTATTCACGCACGGTGATGACAACGTGCATGAAGGGCTTTTTGACAACACCCGCGAAGGGCTGAAGAAGGCCCGCCGCGCCATCCGGGGTCACCTCGGGGTGTAACCCATGGCAAACGGAGGCAAGGATAACGGACGGTTCCGCACGGCCACGCTGGTCAACTGGCATCTGCTGCCGGAGGTCGAACTGACGCCGGGCGGATTCGCCCAGATGCAGCCCGCACCCTGGCCCGAGGGTATAGACACCATGGTGCGGTTTAAGGACGCCCTGAGTTGCGAGTTCAGGGAGGCGCAGGGCCTGCACTTTTATAGCGACGATTACCAATTCGAGCGGGTCTGGACGAAGCCGGAGGTGTACCTCGAGCTTTTGCAGCAGTTCGCCTTTGTGGTCGAACCCGACTTCTCGATGTACCTCGACTTCCCAGAACCGCTCCAGAAGTGGAACCATTACCGCAACCAGCTTCTGGGAGCCTGGTGGCAGGCCCGCGGACTGCACGTCATTCCCAGCGCAAGCTGGGCCGACAAGGCAAGTTTTGCCTGGACGTTTGAGGGGCTGCCCGAGCGCAGCACCGTCGCAATCAGCACGGTAGGCTGCGTCAAGGGCCGCGAACTGTACGGCTATTTCATGGATGGCGTGCGTGAGCTTTTCTGCCAGAAGCAGCCGACCGGGCTGCTGGTGTACGGCAAGCTCACGCCGGACATCGAGAAGGTCTGTCAGGACGCAGGCATCCGCTACAAGAACTTCCCGCATACGATGATGGGGGCCAGGTTCCTGACCAAGAAATACGCCGGGCAGCTGGCCCAGGAGGACAAGCACAATGGGTAGAGGCAGACTGGCAGCGAGCCATGGAATGCAGCAGGCCATAAGCACACCCGCGCCGCCGAAACCTCAGACAGTGGCCCAGACGCCCCCGACCTACCACAAACTGGACTGGACAGGCCACCAAGCGCTCATGCGCCAAATGGGCCAGAATGGCAGCGAGGGCCAGGACTACGTCAATACCAGCCAGGCCTACATCGTGAACCGCTACCTGCGCAACGGCGGAGATATAACAGACGCCCATAAGGCCACCCCCAACTGGAGCTGGATCACCAAAGCCGATGTTCAGCAGACCATCCAGCGGATGGACAAGCAGATGAAGCCCCTGCCCCGCAACATCCAGGGCGTCCGGTTCGTCGGGCCGGATTTTCTGACAACCATGGGGCTTCCCAATCAGATCAACCGCAATACGGCTGCCGCCCTGCGAACCTGGATGCAGCAGACCGGCGGAGGGTTCAGCGATAAAGCATACACCTCGTTCTCGACCGACGCGAACGCGAACGTTTTTACCGCTAAGCCAATCCGCATCAACTACCGCATCGGCAAGGGCACGCAGACCATCATGACCGCCAACAAGGCCGAATCCGAAGGCGTCATGGCAAGAGGCGTAAAGCAGCGCATAACCGACGTGCGCTGGCGCAACGGCAAGTTAGAAATCGACGTCACTGTGTAAAAGATTGACTTTTGCACGTCGGCGTGTTACAGTAGAGCAAAAGGAGGCACACCATGGCGACTAAGAAATACAAAGCGCCCGCAGGCATGAACCCCGAGGACGCCAAGGATTGGGAAAAGCACGGAACCTTCGTGCATCACGACCCGGGCGGTGGCCGAATGCTGGGCGCGGATGGCAAGCCGCTCGACCTGAGTAAGTACCTGCCGAAGCCGAAGAAGAAAGCCCCTGCGAAACGCAAGACTGCCTCCTCGAAGAAAGCGAGGTAACCCAATGGCAAAAATCAGCGTCCTGCGCGGCAGCGTAGTCTACGCCGACACCGACGCCATCGTGAACGCAGCCAACGCGCAGCTGGCTGGCGGCAGCGGTGTGTGCGGTGCGATTTTCACCGAGGCAGGCTGGGATAATATGCAGCGTGCTTGTGACCGCATCGGCGGCTGCCCCACCGGGCAGGCCGTGGTCACGCCCGGATTCAAGCTCAAGGCAAAGTATGTCATCCACACCGTAGGCCCGATTTACGCAGGCACGCCCCGCGATGCCGAACTTCTGCGCAGCGCTTACCGCAGCTGCCTGGAGCAGGCGGAAAAGCTCGGCCTGCGCAGCATCGGGTTCTGCTCCATTAGCACAGGCATCTACGGCTATCCGCTGAACGAGGCAGTGAAGATTGCAGCAGACACCCTGCGCACCTTCCCCGCCAAGAGCCTGACCGACATCCGCGTCTACTGCTACGGCGAGCGCGAGTATCAGGCATTCACCAGAGCGCTCGGATAAACCTGTCACATTTGCCCCGGAAAACCATGATACGATGAACCCAGTAACGAACTGGGAGGGTCAATCATGGGCAGAGGAAGGCTGGGTAGCCAGCAAGGCGTACAGCGCACACTGGCCGCGAGGCAACCAGCCGCAGCAGCGGTCTCGATCAGCCCCGCCGACGCAATCCGCGAGAGTTTGCGGAACGATGGCACAATGGATCTGGCAGCTTTCACCAAGCTGAGCGATGACGACATGGCCGACATCCTGACCGAAATCGACCAGTACGAAAGCGATGACGACCTGAAATGGCGGCAGCTCCGGCCCACGGACACGCAGCGCTTCTTCAACCAAATCGGGTGGGCGGATGAAAAGCCCCTCGTCTTGGACGACAAAGCATACGAAGCCGCACGGACCGCAGCAGGCGCGGACAGGCTGTACCACACCGATGCTCCCTACGGCAGCCTGTCTACCAAGCGGATGCTGGACCAGTTCCGCAAGGGCACTCAGTACCTGAGCGGAGGTGTACACGGCGATGGTACGTATCTAGCCAAATGGGCCAGCGACAGCTGGAGCTACGGCAACGGAGACCCGACCGCCAGGCAGCAGAAAATGTTCCTCAACAAAAACGCCAGGGTGGTCAGCGAGGGAACCCTGTACCAACAGATTCTCTCTTGGGCAGATGCGCATCCGAAGTCCTACGCAGCGCTAAACCGGATGAGTCAGGGTTACAAAGCCAAGAACGCCGGAAACAGCATCGACGGAAGTCAATCCGTTTTTGCGGCGATGCTCGGGTATAACGTGATCAAGCACGGCGGGTATTACGCCGTCCTGAACCGCAAAGCCGTAACCGTAGCCAAGTCGCACAAGATTTATTCAAAACTCACGGATTGGGAAAACTGGTAATTTAAACAGGAGGCGCACCATGGCATACCGCAACCCGACAAAAGAAGAAACCGAAATCGGCATTAAAGCCGCAAAAGCCTCGGGCATTTATGGTCGCGATCAGGTCAAATGGGCCGTAGACATGTGGCACATCCACATGGGCCGGGACGACAAGCCCGCCGGGTGGAAAGACCCCTGGGCAGGCGCAAAGAAGTCTGCCGCCAAGCCCAAAAAGAAAAAATCCAAATAATCTGTCACATTCTCCCCTCGCCCGGATGGTATGATAATACCGCCGGGTGATTTTCATTCGTGCGCCTCCGTTTTTGCGCCCCTGCTGTTTTGGCCTCCTTTCCAGCAAGGGCGCTTTTGTTTTATCCAAAAACTGGGCAAATCCATTAAATACCCCCTCGGTTTTTCCCGACAGTTCCAAAAAGAGGCTGTTTTTGGACAGGAAAAGCCGTCACATTTGCCACAGAAAACCATGCTACGATAGAGGGAGAACTCACAGATGGAGGGCAAGGAATGCAAGTACAGACTTGGAAAATCGGGGACGTTCACCCTTACGAAAACAACCCGCGCAACAACGCAGCAGCGGTCAAGCCGGTGGCGAACAGCATCAAGGAATTTGGCTGGCAACAGCCCATCGTGGTAGACAAAGACGGCGTCATCATCGTCGGCCATACCCGCTACAAGGCCGCTAAAATGCTGAAGCTCAAAGAGGTGCCTGTCGTGGTGGCGGACAACCTCACCCCTGACCAGGTCAAGGCGTACCGCGTCGCGGACAATTCCACCGGCGAGGTGGCGGTCTGGGACATTCCCCTGCTGACCGCGGAAATTCAGGGCCTGGACTACGACTTTTCTGATTTCGGCCTGGACGTTGCTGTGCAGCAGGCCGACGGCGACGCCGAGGAGGACGACTACGAACTGGAACTGCCGGACGACCCGGTGTGCAAACTCGGCGACATCTGGCAGCTTGGCAACCACCGCCTGATGGTCGGCGACAGCACCGACCCGCGCTACGTCAACGCACTGATGGGCGGGGAGCAGGCCGACCTTCTCGTCACAGACCCGCCTTACAACGTGGACTACGAGGGCAGCAACGGCAAGAAAATCCAGAATGACAGCATGGATGAAAGCCAGTTCCGGCAGTTTCTGCTGCAAGCCTACTGCTGTGCACTGGACGCCTGCCGCACCGGCGCAGCAGCGTACATCTTCCACGCAGACACCGAGGGCGAGGCATTCCGAGCGATGTTCCGAGAGGCAGGCTGGGAGCTGCACGGCTGCCTGATCTGGGTCAAGAACAGCCTGGTGCTGGGCCGCGCCGATTACCAGTACCAGCACGAACCCTGTCTGTACGGCTGGAAGCCAGGCGCAGGGCATTACTTCATCAATGACCGCACCAACACCACGGTCATCGATGACGCCAAGCCGGAAGATTTGAAAAAGATGAAGAAGGAAGATTTGCTGGCATGGGCCACCCGCGTGCAGCAGTTTCTCCAGAAAGAGCAGACCACCGTGCTGCGATACGACAAGCCCGCCGCCAACAAGGAGCACCCCACCATGAAGCCGGTGCCCCTGGTCGGCCACCTCATCAAAAATAGTTCCAAGCCCGGGCAGATCGTGCTGGATTTGTTCGGTGGCAGCGGCAGCACACTGATCGCCTGCGAGCAGATGAACCGTCGCTGCTTCACGATGGAGTACGACCCGCAGTACGCCGACGTCATCATCGACCGCTGGCAACAATTTACCGGGCGCGAGGCGGTCAAACTGAACTGATGCGACAAGTTACCCGCCGGGCCGACAAGGCCCCACAGAGCGCCTGTATGGAGGAGGTGTGAGGCGTGCCTAAGAAACGACCTAAGGCCGAGGATTGGACAGACCCCACAGGCCTGCTCCTGCTCCAGAGTTGGGCGCAGCAGGGCTTGTCCCAGGAGGAAATCTGCGCCAGCATGGAGCGCCTGCGCGGCGTGCCCATTTCTCCCAGGAGCCTGCGCAGATGGATAGACAAATACCCCACCACCATCGGAACTGCGCTCAAGAATGGTCGTGAGGCTTCCGTGGCCGTGGTGGAGAACGCGCTGTTCAAAAAGGCCGCCAACGGCGACCTGGGCGCAATTTGCTTTTACCTCAAAAACAAGTGCCCCGACCGATGGAGCGAGCATCCCGAGCTGCGGGGCATGAGCGGAAAGGTGGTGTTCATCGATGACATACCAGCAACGAAACCGCCGGAGCCTGCCGGTCAGCAGCAATCCGGAGGTACATCTGACCAGCCTGATCATCCCTGAATACTACGCCGCCCACACAGCCGTATGGAGCGGCGACTACACCGAATACCTCGGCGACGGCGGGCGTGGCTCGTTGAAATCGACCTTCGCAGCGACAGAGCACATCCTGCTCATTATGCGGATTCCCGACATTCATGGCATCGTCCTCCGCAAGGTCGCCAACACCATCGTGACATCCGTCTGGCCGGAGTACAACCGCGTCATCGACCGCATGGGCATCCGCCACCTGTGGAAGCAGACCAAGAAGCCCTACACACTGGAGTACCTGCCCACCGGGCAGACCATCCAGTTCTACGGCCTGGACGACCCCGGCAAGCTAAAATCTCTGGCCGCGCCATTCGGCTACTTTGGCGTGGCGCATTTTGAGGAGTTCGACCAGTACGACGGGCCGGAGGAAATCCGTAACGTGGAGCAGTCTGTGTTCCGCGGTGGCCCCTTTTCCTTCGCCTTTAAGACCTTCAACTCCCCTGCCATGGCCCGCCACTGGGTCAACCGCTACAAGCGCGAACCGAAGCCCCGGCAGTTCCGCCACCACACCACCTACCTCACGACCCCCGCTGATTGGCTCGGCCCGAAGTTTTTCGACGAAGCCGAAGTCCTGAAACAGCGTGACCCCATCGCCTACGCGCATGAGTACCTGGGGGAAGTGGTGGGATGCGGCACGCAGGTATTCGACAACCTCGAGATCCGGGAAATCAGCCGCGAGGAAATCTCCCAGTTTGACCGCACCTACTGCGGGCTGGACTGGGGCTGGTACCCCGACCCGAACCACTTCGGCGAGATGGCGTACAGCAGCCCCCAGCGGACGCTGTACATCTTCGCAGAGCATCGGGCCACCCGCGAAAAGGATGAGGACTTGGCGCGGGTGCTTGAACCGTGGAAGGGCAAGGAAATCATCGCCGACAGCGCCGGGAACAAGAGCATTGCTACACTGCGTGACCTTGGATACCGCGGGCTGCGGGGCTGCCACAAATACAGTTCCCACGGCGGTACCAGCGTGACCGATGGCATGAAGTGGCTCCAGAGCCGCGCCAAAATTGTCATTGACCCGGTGCGTTGCCCGCATACCGCCCGAGAGTTCAGCGAATACGAGTACCCCACCGACAAGAAAACCCAGGAAGTGCAGAATACATACATTGATGCCGACAACCACAGCATCGACATGGCTCGATACGCTATGGAGCCTGTCTGGCAGAAGCGAGGAGCGCAGAACGCATGATAGATTATAACCAGATTGAGGCAGAGCTCGGCGTCCAGACCATGATGACGGACAAGCAACAGGCCGCCATCGAGAACTGGTACCGCGTCGCCATCATCGGCGATGCCTGCAACCGTGACCCCGACACCAAGGCACTGGGCCTGCCTGCTGCCATCTGCACCGAGCTTGCCCGCCTGACCACACTGGAGCTGGAGGTCAATATCCAGGGCAGCCCCCGGGCGGATTGGCTCAACCGCAAGATGCAGAAAGTCATCAGCCCACGCAGACGCCGCATCCTTGCGGTCGCCCTGGCGCTGGGCAGCGGTGCTTGGAAGCCGTACCAGGCCGGAGATGATATCGGCGTCAGCTTCGTCAGCGCAGACAGCATCTACCCCATCAGCACCAACGTGGACGGCGAGCTGACCGAGGCGGTGTTCATCAACCGCATCCAGGATAGCGACTACGTGTACAACCGCCTGGAATGGATGCACGTTCTCACCGGCCCCGAGGACTACCACGAGAAAGAGCGAGACTTTCTCGAGGCGCACGACGTAGCAGCTGCGGCGGAGTACCCATGTGTGCAGGTCATCAACCTGGCCTACGTCAGCAACAGCCGGGATACCCTGGGCCAGGCAGTAAAGCTGGAGGCCCGCCCCGAATGGCAGGACGTGGAACCCATCGCCTACCTGCCCGGGCTGACCCGCATCCCCTGCGGCTACTTTGTCACGCCCATCGTCAATACCGTAGACCCCAGCAGCGAAATGGGTGCAGCCATATTCGCACCGGGCATCCCGGAGATCATCGATGCCGACGTGCAGTTCACCCGCCTCGACTGGGAATACGAGGGCGGCGAACTAGGCGTCGACGTGGACGAGCAGTACCTCAAACCGCTGGGCGAGAGCGGCCAACCCCTCACCGACCAAGAGAGCCTGCGCCGCTTCGGCGTCCCCGCCAAGGCGCTGGACAAAGCGCTGCCGCAGCACAGCCAGCGCATCTACCGCGGCCTGAATATCAACACAGGCATCGCGGACGGTGGCACGTTCTATCAGGTATTTGCCCCCAGCCTGCGAGACAGCAACTACCTCAGCGGACTGAACCAGTACCTCCGCCACGTGGAGACCAAGTGCGGCCTGAGCTTTGGCGTGCTCTCCCAGGTGGCAGAGGTCGAAAAGACGGCCACCGAAATCATCAACAGCCGCCAGAAGCTGTACACCACGGTCAGTGATATTCAGGCAGCGCTGGAAGATGCACTGCGGGGGCTGATTGCGGCACTGGACTTCTGGGCGGATCAGCTGGATAGCGTGCCCGCGGCGACCGCCGAGCCGGAAATCACCTTTAAATGGGATGATTCCATCATCATCGACCGCCAAACCGAAATGGCTCAGTGGCAGGCAGAACTGCAGCTGGGCCTACGCAGCAAGGCCGAATACCGCCAGCATTTCTACGGAGAGGATGAGGCGACCGCGCAGAACGCCATCGCCGCCATCCAGCAGGAATCCGTGGCTACCGACATTCTACAGGGGGTGCTCACCAATGGCAACAAAAACGACAACCAAAATGCCGACGACGGCAAAAAGGGTAAGCCTGGTCGAGGCAAGGCTCAATAACCTGCGACTGGACGCGGGTGTCACCCGCAGCCTTGAACTCTGGGCACGCTACGAGGGCGCGTGCGAGGCGCTGCGGTGGCTTGGATACACCGTCACCGTTGAGGGCGGCAAGCACCGTGTAGAGCCTTGCTGACGCCGTCGCAGGTCGAGGACTACGCCCAGCGGGCCGCCGCTGCTTTTGACGACCTGGAACTGGATATCCTCACAGACATAGCCCGCCGCATTGCCAAGGCCGACTACATGACCGAGGGCGCAAAGTGGCAGGCAGAACGCGCAAAAGCAATGGGAGCAAGCCGCCAGCACATGGCGGAACGGATGGAGCGCCTCATGGCCGCCGCTGCGCCCCGTGTAGCGGTCATATTTGCCCAGGCCATGCTGGACGCCGAGGAGCAGGACAACCGCTTCTACCGCGACGCAGGCCAGCCAGAGCCGGAGGGCATAGGAACAAGCGCCGTCGCACAGCAGATCGTGCAGAGCGGCTACCGCCGCACGATGAACACGTTGTACAATCTCACCCAGACCCGGGCGCTGATGAACAACCACAACCTGCCGGTGGCGGTACAGGAGCAGCTGGGCCGGATGCTGGACAAAGGCCACATGGACGTAGCGACCGGGGCGTTCAGCTACGACCAGATCGTCCGCCGAGGCATCAAGGATCTGGCTGCGGAAGGTATCGATGCCATCACCTACCCCAGCGGGCACACGGACAAACTGGAGACCGTCGTGCTGCGGGCCATGCGCACAGGCATCAACCAGACCGCAACGGACATCAGCCAGCACAACGCCAACATCATGAACGTAGACATCATGGAGTTAAGCGCCCACGGCGGTGCTCGAACCGGCGACGGCGGCCAGGACTTCACGAACCACAGCTGGTGGCAGGGCAAGCTGGTCAGCCTGTCCGGGCAGCCCGGATACCTGACGCTGGAGGATATCGGATACGGAGACGTGCGTGGCTTCGCCGGAGCGAACTGCCGACATAACTGGCATCCGTACTGGCCCGGCATTAGCAAGCCCGCCTACACGCAAGCGATGCTGGACGACTACAACGCGCCGAAGTTCCCGTACAACGGCCAGATGCTGACCGAGGAACAGGCCGACCGCCGCCAACGCGCCCTGGAGCGCCAGATACGCCGCTGGAAGCGCGAGTACGTCCTCGCCAAGGAAACTGACCAGCCCGACCTGCAAAGCCACGCAGCGGGCCGCCTGGCCGCCGCCAGAGGCAGGCTGGACGATTTTCTGCAACAGACAGGCAGGCACAAGCAGCAGCTGCGCGAGACTGTCCCTGGCTTCGGGCGCAGCGAGGCCAGCAGCGCGGTGTGGGCAGCCAGACGATAAACACGGCACAAAGGCCCGGAGCCATGAAAGCTCCGGGCCTTTTCGTTACTGGGGCTGGCTGTCCAGCCGGGCGCGCTCCAGGAACTGCAGGTCAAAGCCGAAGTCGGCGTAGCCCTGCTTGCAGGTCTGCCAATAGCTCCCGGCAGGCTGGCCGAGGTCGTGTCCGCTTCGCATCAAGTAGACCATAGCCATCTTCCCGCAGGTCAAGGGCAACTCCTGCCGGGTACGGACGTCCCAGATATGAGCCACAGGGACAGTGCCGCGGCGATAGAACCGCGGGTACCCTTCGTACAAGTCCAGGAACATGAGGTCTCTCTCGGTGATCTCAAACACCCCGCAGGGCACGCCAGGGTATGCTCCCGGGGCCTCATCCAGGGTGAGGTAGCTGCCCATTGAAGATCCGCGAAATACCAGCTTACGGTCGGGCAGGTAGGTGCAGCCAACCACGCGAGCGTCCGGGCAGCGGTAGCGCATCTGCGCCAGGTTGAGGTTTGACCCATAGGCCAGGTACAAGTTCGTTGTCATCATTTCAGCAATCCTCCTCGTCAGATTCATCGTCGAAATTCTCCTCGAAACGGCCCTCAGTAATGCCGCCGTAGGTGTAGCCATCGTCGAAGCTGAGGCACACCGGGGTGTCAGGGTCGTACTCTTGCAGGTGAGCGACCAGTTCACCCACGGTCATCGTGCGCCGGACGTCCTCCAGGCCGTAGGCCTCGCGGAAAGTGTTGTACACAAGTTTCATTTTCGATTTACCTCCGTTTATTTTTCTTGAAGTGACTGTATATTAACTCTGGTACACCCATATCGCAAGAGGCTAAGTTGCACAAACCTAGCCCCCTGCGTTTGTTCAGTTTTGTGCTGTCATGCCACCGCTTCCACGGTGGCCTTCGGAGGGCGGCCATTGCGCCAGGCCGTATCGCCGGGAAGGCGATTCGTGAACACCCGCCGGGCCGTGGCAAACTCGTCGCCGATGAAGCCGAGGCGCAGCAGCCAGCAGCGCATCGTATAGCGCTGGTTTGAGCTTTGTAGCGGCTGATACTTGGCCGCGCGGGTGTGCAAAGCGCGGTAGTTCATGGCCAGGCAAAGCTGGACGTAGGCTTTCAGCTGCCCGGCGTGCAGGCCACCTTTGCGCCCCACCGGGCGGGTGGCGTCGAAGTTGTCAAACTGGAACAGCCGGAATTCAACGCCCTTCCCTTCAAAGAAGCTGTGCAGGTTCAGCATATGGTAGCGCGTCTGGTTGTAGTGCCCCACGCCACCCCATCCTTGCGAGGCGTACCAAATGTGGTTGATCTGCGGGAGGGATTGGGGATGCTGCGCATTGACCGCACGCAAGAAATTTGCATCAACGGTCTGGCACCAGTGCATCCGTTCGTGGGCGATACCGATGGCACCAATGAGCAGCTGCTCATGGCTGGCCATGATGTTCGTAAGGTTTAGTAGCGTCTGCGCAGAGTGCCCTGCCCCATCCACATGGACGTGGACACCGCACTGGTGTGCTGGGTCGCTTTTCGCTCCAGCCTTACGCAGGTCGCGGATGATTTGCTGGAGCAGGGGCATCTGCTCCCAGGTCAGCACCGGGCTGACCAGTTCCGTGCGTTCGTAGGTGTTCCGAGCCTGGATGGAAGCGTCAGATTCGATTTTCCAGCAGCGGTCAGAGAGCCGACCATCCGACATAGGGAAGATTTTCCGCTCGTCCAGGTGAGCACCTGGCAGGGTTACATTCCAGGTCTCACCGGTTAGTGCCGTCAAAGTCTGCTGAACTACCTGCGCGGCCTTGGCACGCGTGATGTTATACATTTCGACCTCGACGCCGAATTTTTGATTTAAAATTTCGTTCATTTTTATGCCCCTTTATAGTTTTACCGGTTCTTGTAGAACCGGACTGCCGTGATTGCCTTGCATTCCGAGCCGTGAGCGTCCAGGAAGTAGGCCGTGGCTTCTTTTTGGTCATGACCGATCCCCAGACCGCAAAACAGACCCGGGCCTTCAGTGCTAAGGTAATGGATTTCAAATTCTTTCATTTTTGATTTACCTCCGTTAATTTTCCTGGAAACGTGTGTATATTAGCTCTGGTACGACAAAGTTTCAAGACGCTAAACTGCACAAACTGTACACAGATAATTTGTTCAATTTAGTACGGTTGACCCAGATTGTTATTTGTGGCATAATTGGATCAGGAGGTGAGCAGGATGGCGCTTACTGAAAAGCAGAAGAAGTGGCGAAACGACTGGGAGAAGAAGAACCGCTGCAACCTAGCCTGCAAAGTCCACAAGGACTACGCAGCCCACGCCAAACAGGTGGCTGCAGAGAACGGAGACACGATCAGCGGAATCCTCAAAGTGGCGATGGACACCTACCTTGAGGAACACGGAAGGCCCTTCACCAAACCCCAGAATTAGCCAAGACCCCGGAGGCAAAAATGCCTCCGGGGCCATTTTTTGTCAACCGAGCGCGTCGGTTGACAAATTCGGTTGACGCTCGGTTGACGCAAAATTTAACGTTTTATTGTTATAAATAGACATTTGTCAACCATGTCAACTAAATATCTATATAGAGAATAAAAAGGGGTAATTAGAGAGTAATAGTACCTACACGTATAGAAAATTACATTTAATAGAAACTCGGTTGCCATGGTTGACAAAAAACCTGTCACATTTTTATTCCGAATCCATGCTACGATAAAGGCAAGATCGCTGACGCCGAGCGGAATCGGGCGGATTGGGCAAGTCCCCGGCAGGACGTAAAAGGGCCGTAGCCCAAAGGGAGGAACTATGAAGCGCGAGGATTTGAGAGCAATCGAAGGTTTGACCGACGCCCAGGTGGACGCCATCATGGCCCTGGCAGGCCGTGACAGCACCGCCGCCCACGCACGCGAGGATGCGCTCCAGCAGCAGCTGACCGCCGCACAGCAGGGCCTGGCCGCTTTCGGTACGCAGAAGCCGTCCGACCTGGCAACCGCTTTGCAGCAGGTGCAGCAATTGCAGACCCAACTCAATGAGCAGGCTGCAGATTTCCGCTTCCGCAATTTTGCCCGGAATGCTGCGCAGGACGCCGGTGCGATTGATGCAGAAGATGTCATCAACCTGCTGGCGCAGGACGCGGCACTGAAAGGCAGCAACAATCTGGATGCTGACATCCGGACTGCTGTGGACAAGCTCAAGAATCAGACGAAGCCTCACTGGTTCGCCAAGGCTCCCGACACCAACCCGCAGGGCGACGCAGGCAATGGCCGTAAAGTGGTCGTGCCCAAGCCCAACAACGACCAGCCCACCCCGGGCGGCGACCCCACTGCCGCAGATTTCGCAGTGATGGACTACATGGCCCGCATGGAGCTGAAGGCCAAGAACCCGACGCTCTTCGCTGACCTGTGCGCCAAGAACCGCCGGGCTGCACACAGCATTTACTGATAGGAGGATAACTCATGCCTACTGGCACTTTTGGCGGCTTTCCGTTTGACCCGGAAGTCTATGGTTCTTTTGTTGACCAGGAGCCCATCTTTACCGACAGCATCCTGGCCTCTGGCATTCTGGCATCCGACACCACCATGACCAACCTGCTGGACAATGGTGGCACGGTCGGTACCACCCGCTTCTACAACCCGCTCGACCCCGACAAGGACGCGCCCCTGGTGCGTGATGGCAAGACCGACAACGAGCCGGTCGAGATTTCCGGCGGCAAGCAGAGCTTCATCCGCATCGACCGCATGAAGGCATGGAAGGCCAACCAGCTCGTCCGCGAGCTGACCGCCGCTAACCCGATGCAGGCCGTGGCCCGCCATACCGCACAGTACTGGCGTATGTACCGCCAGGGCCTGCTGGTCAAGACCGCCGACGCCGTCCTGGGTCTGGAGGGTCTGAAAACCCACGTTTTCACCGCCCCGGGCGGCGTGAACGCTGGCCTTATTATCGACGGCCAGCAGGCTGCACTGGGCGAGTTCGCTAACAAGTTCGGCCTGTTCGTGATGCACAGCAAGATTTTTGCTGCGTACCAGAAGATGGGCCTGGTGGACTACAACAAGTACACCATCACAAACGTGCTCCAGCGCACCGTTGACCTGCCCACCATCAACGGCCTGATCGTCATTGTCAATGACCGCGGCACGGTGCACCTCGAGAGCACCAAGAAGGTCTATGACTGCTACCTGTTCGGCCAGGGGTGCTTCCTGGAGGCTTCCCCCACCGTCACCACGCCGGATTACTCCGACTACGACCCGAAGAAGGGCGGCGGTACGGACATCCTGTACAACAACCGCAGCCTGATCCTCCACCCGAACGGTGTCTCCTTCCTGGCTGACAGCATCGCGGGCGAGACCCCGACCGACGCCGAGTTCACGAACAAGGCAAACTGGGCGCTGCGCTTCGAGCACCAGAACGTCCGCATCGGCAAGATCACCATCAAGGAAGAGGATCTCACCGCCTGATAGGAGGTCACTCATGGCAGATGGATGGCTGAATCACGAGCAGTACCAGGCCTACGGCTATGAAACCATCGAGGCGGCGGACTTTCCCCGCCTGTCCGCCCGGGCGACCCTGACGATTCTCGAGCTTACCCACTGGCGAGCCGCCACCGCTGCGGACGCTGCCAGCTTGAAAGCCTTGCAGGATTGCGAGGCGCTGCTCCTTTCGGATGCAGCAGCCCGGCAGCTGACCGCAGAGGCGTCGTCCGAGGGCACGGTCACGAGCAGCAGCAATGATGGATACACCGAGAGCTACGCCTCTGCGGCTGACCTTCGCAAGGAAGCTGCCACGCGAGACCGAGAGACCGTCCGGCAGGCGCTGGGCGGCCCTGCTACAAGCTGGATGCTCTACGCAGGCGGCGTATACCACCCGCCCGCAAGACATTGAATTCTGGACACCGATGCCCGACCAAGGCGGTCGGTGTCCATTTTCATAGGAGGTAGCCATGCCGCTGCTCGCTGACAAAACGATAACGGTGCGCAATCTCCGCTACGACCCGGAGACGGACACCGAGGCGGAGATAACCACTCGCCTGGAGGGGTGCAGCGTCCATGCCAAGACCGTAGCCAATGCTACTGCGGATGGGCTGGCCGCCGCCTCGCTGGCGCAGATTCGCATTTTTGCCGGGCACACGCTGGCGGCCACGCAGAGCGCTTCTGAGGCCCCCATCCCCGCAGACGACAAGTTCCTCGCCCCTGCCGCATGGGCTGCGCAGAGCGCCGCCGCTGCGGCGGATACGTGGACACTGCGGCCCGGAGACCATATCGAGTACCAGGGCCAGCGGATGACGATCCTCGCAGTGCATGACAACCGCGGGGCCAGACGCAATCCGCACTGGTACGTGGAGGCGCACTGATGAACATTGACCTCAAGGTACGCGTCGACTTATCCGGGTTGGACGCCGAAATTCAGCAGCGCATCGGCCCCATGAGCGAGGCGCAGAAGTTCATCGATTCCGAGTTCATCCGCATGACTGACCCCTACGTGCCTTTTGCCACAGGCGCAACAAAGGACAGCGCACTGATTAACACGCTCGTCGGAACCGGCCTGATTACCTACGCAACGCCCTACGTCCGCTACATTTGGGCACACCCTGAATGGAATTTCAACGGAGCGCCCATGCGCGGGGCTTACTGGGCACAGCGCTCGTGGGCCGACCATGGGGACGAGATCGTGCGCGGAGCCGCACAACTTGCAGGAGGACACGCAGAATGAACGCACTGGACGCCACCCGGAAATGGCTGCGAGAGGAATGTCCGCTCATTGACAAAACTGATAAGTTTAACGCCAACTACCTGGGCAGCCAGGCCACCGAGTATACACTGTGTACGGCGGGCGAATCCCACCGGGAAGATATTCTCGGCATGGATCACGCCACTCATCAGCTGACCTTTGTAGCCCAACTGCCCTATGGCGCAGCCATCAAAGCCAACATTGCCGCGGCGGATTTTTTCGCCAACCTGGCCGCCTGGATTCGTGGCGCGAACCGGGCGCACAACTACCCCGTCATTGCAGGGTATGAGGTGGAAGGCATCGAGACTGCCAACGCCGGTATCCCGACTGGGGCGGACGCCAATGCGGCACGGTATCAAATTCAAATCACGATCCACACGAAGGAGTTGGAAGTATGAAAATCGAACGAAAATTCATGGCCCACTACCTGAACGCGAACTTCACCAACGATGAGGGCACGGCCAGCTATGTACGCCTGGGCAAAGACCTGGAGGAGTACAGCCCTGAGCTGTCCGCCAACGTCGAGAAGAAGTCGAACATCCTGGGCGAGACGTCGGTGGTCATCGACAGCTACCAGAAGCAGGGCGAGGTCAGCCCCTACTACGCCGAGAAGGACGACCCGCTGTTCACCCGGCTGCAGGCCATCATCGACGGCGACCTGGTACTGGACGACCTGAAAACCGACATCGTCGAGGTCAAGCTCTGGGGTGAGGCAACCGCCGGTGCCTACCCCGCCATCAAGGAGGAGTGCTACATCGAAGTGTCCAGCTACGGCGGCGACACCACTGGCTACCAGATCCCCTTCAATGTCCACTACACTGGCGTCAAGACCAAGGGCACGTTTGACGTGAGCAAAAAGACCTTTACCCCTGCGGGCTAAGGCATAACGGAGGCACACTATGGAACTGAAAATTGACCGCGGCTTTAAAAGCTACGACGTTGTAGACCCGGATGGTACCTTAGCGGGAACCATCCGCATCAATCTGGCAGACCTCGGCCTGGCGGGCCGCTGGGAAGCCGTTCTGCATGAGCTGGAGCAGGTGGACACCACCAACATCACTATCGCGGACACCCTCGAACTGGACAAGCGCGTCAAGGAGAAAATCGACTACGCGCTCGGCAGCCCGGTGTCCGGGGTTCTGTTCGGCGGGCTGTCCTGCTTCTCGGTTTGTGAGGACGGCAAGCTCGTACTGGAGCACATCCTGGATGCTTTGGCCCCGCTGATGGAGGACGCCCAGAAATCTGTCGCCAAAGCCGCTGAGGAGCGCATCAAGCAGCACACCGCAGCATATGAGGGCAGCGCGGCAGGTCTGGCACCCGGCCAGCAGGCGTGAACGGATGGAGGCTGCCTGTCACCGTTGAGGTTGGCGGGCAGCCTTTTTCTATACGCTCGGATTTCAGGGCGGTGCTTGACGCCCTGAGTGCCATGCAGGCTGACGACCTACCTCCCGAGGAACAGCGCCTGGCCTGCCTGCGAATTTTGTACCCTCGCTGGCAGGAATTGCCGAGCCTGGCGGAAGCCTTCACCGAAGCGATGAAGTTTATTAACCTGGGCAGAGATGTGGACACCGACCTGCCTGCGGCGGCCCCGCTGGCCGACTGGGGGGAAGATGTACAACTCATCGCCCCCGCCGTGGACGAAGTTCTCGGGTACAGCTGCCGCCAATGCGCCTACCTGCACTGGTGGGATTTTCTCGGGGCGTACATGAACATCGACCCGGAAGGGCTGTTTGGTACGGTTGTACGGATTCGCAGCAAGCGCCGTAAAGGCCAGAAGCTGGACAAATCCGAGGAGGAGTTCTGCCGGAACAACCCCGAGCTTGTCAAACACAAACACAAAAAGACCGAAGAAGAACTGCGCCTGCTGGCTTTGTTAGGAGAGTGAAAACGTGGCCAATCAAAAAATCGTCATCGATGCCCGCATCGACCGTAAGGCGGCGCAGGCTGACCTGAAAGCGCTGAAGGCGGACGTGGCGAATACCGCCAAGCAGATCGCATCCCTGGACAGACAAATCACTACTGCCTCCAATAAGCATCTTAAGTTGGCCGATGATCTCAAGACCGCCCAAGAGGCCGCTGCGAGCACTCAGGAGGCCATCGAGGAGATAGGCAGGAAGATAGACCTCAGCAAGCAGTACGAGGCCCTGCGGGGCCAGAATGAAGAACTGACGGCCACGCTGTCCAACCAAGACCAAACGGTCGAGCGCTTGACTGCCGACTACAAGGCGTTCCTTGCTGCGAGGGATAAGATGGGCGATAATTTCACCCCTGAGCAGGCCGCAGCCTCCGAGGCTGTTAATGCCAACTATAAATCCCGCATTGCCGCCGCGCAGACCGCAGCAGACGCTACCGCCGCCCAGCTGGAGCAGGTCAATCAGCAGATGGACGCCCTGCACAACCAGGGTGTAGGCATGACTGACCCCGAGGACGTCAAGCGTCTGGAGGCCCTAAACGCCCAGCTGGACAAGCAGAAGGCCAAGGCTGCCGCCGTCGATGAGGCGTACAAAAAGCAGAGTGCCACGGTCGCCGGGCTACAGAACCAGCAGACCACACTGACAGCCACCCTGCAGAGCCAGCAGGCCGCTGTTTCCCGGCAGCAGAAGCTGGCGAGTTCACTCCCCACTGCTTCCAGCAGTAAGAGCGGCGATGAGGCCATCACCACGACGACCCAGCGCATCAAAGCAGCAAGCAAGGCAGCAACCTACTTCGGCAGCCGTCTCCGTCAGCTGGTGGTCGGGGCGCTGATTTTCAACCTGATCTCCAAGGCCCTGACCACCCTTGTCAATGGGATGGGCACGGCAATCCTGAAAACCGATGGTGTGCGGCAGGCTTTCGCCCAGCTGAAAGGCTCTGCGGCAACTGCCGCTGCCGGGCTGGCAAGCGCTCTCGCCCCCGTCATCACCTGGCTGATCAACCTGATAAACTCCCTGCTGAACGCCTTTATTCGCCTGATTTCCCTCATCACCGGCAAGAGCATCGGGGCCATGAAGAAGCAGGGCAAGGCCATCTCGGCCACTGGTTCTGCCGCCAAGAAAGCCTCCGGCGAGCTCGCCAAGTTTGACGAGCTGGACGTTCTGAACAAGAACGACAGCGGAGGCGGCGGCAGCGGAATCTCCCCTGACTTCAGCGGCATCGACGAGAGCGTTAATGCACTGAGCGACCGAATGAAGGAACTGCTCGACAAATTCAAAGAGGGCTTCAAGAAGGGCTTCGGCGACGCCGGGGAGGGCCTGAAAAACATCAAGGACGACCTTGCCAAAATCGGAGCACTCCTGAAAGAGATTTGGACAGACCCCGAGGTGTCGGCAGCCGTTAAGCGCTTCACAGACACCTGCGCCTACGCGCTGGGTGAGGTCGTAGGCGCAGCGGCCTCCATCGGTGTGTCCATTGCCGAGAATCTGGTCGGCGGTCTGGCCCGCTACTTAGAGCGAAACAAGGAGTTTCTGAAGGGAATCCTTGCAAACGCTTTCAATCTTGGCGCGGACATCGTGGGGTTGTTCGGTGATTTTGCCGCAGCCGTCGCCGTTGTTTTCCGCAGCCTGGGCAGCGAGGGAGCCAAGCAACTGACCTCAGGCTTCATTGGCATTTTTGCCAACTCGGCCCTGGGCATGGTGCAGACCATGGAGCAGATCGGCTACGCACTGGCAAAGCCGCTGATGCAACCCTTCATTGACAACGCAGAGAAAATCCGAGAAGTGTTCTCGAATTTCTTTGCCGCCATCGCTCCGTTTTTTGTGGGTATCTCGGATGGCATCGCGAACTTCTACGCGGCACTCGGGAACTTGTACAACGAGGTCATCAAGCCTCTGATTGACGGTCTGGCCGAGTTCAATAGCAGCATCCTGGGTAGCCTGCTGGACAAGCTGAACGCATTCTTAGAATCGTTGACTGGGCTGGCCGACCCGCTGCACATCGCCGGAGAGGCTATCGGCTTCTTGGTCGGAGCCTTTGGCGGGCTGCAGGTAGCCGCGGGGTTTGTTTCTGCCGCGGTCGGCTTCCTGGCATCCCCCTTTGGTATCGCCGTGGCAGCCATCGGGGCCGCTATTGCCGCGGGTGTGCTTTTGTACCAGAACTGGGACATGGCCAAGGACAAGGTGCAGGGCCTGATCGACACGATACAGCCCGCCTTTGCGGCCATCAAGACCGCAGCACTCAATCTGGCTACTGCCGTCGAGGAGACCTGGACTACCTACGTCGTCCCTGTCCTTGACAGCGCCAAGACAGCCATCCAGAGCCTGTGGGAGATCGTCATTCAATTCTGGGAGGGCATCGTCTACCCCATCATCCAGGAGATCATGGCGGTCATCCTCGAGCTTTGGAACGACAGCCTGAAACCGCTGTGGGACAAAATCACCGACCTCGTGCAGAGCGTCATCGCCCTGGTACAGGTGCTCTGCCAATGGGTGGTGGCTATCATTGCCGCCATCGTGCAGGCAGTTCTGGAGCTTTGGAACCAAGTGCTCGCACCCCTTATCAGCTGGCTGCTTGCCACCTTTGGCCCGGTTTTCAAGGACGTTTTCAACGCCATCGGAACCGTCGTCAAGACCATCATCAAGGTAATCTGCGACAAAATCGACATGGCGCTCACCGCACTGAAGGGCATCATCGACTTTTTGACCAGCGTCTTTAAGGGCGACTGGGAGGGTGCATGGAATGCAATCAAGCAAATCTTCTTCGGGGTTTTTGACTCCCTGCACAAGAAAGCAGCGGACGTGCTGAATGGAATCAAGGAACTGGTAGGCAACGTCGTCCAAGGCGTGAAAGACCTGGTCAGCGGCCTGGGTGACCTCGGCGGAGCTATCGCGAACAAAGTCTCCTCCGCCTGGAATGCAGTCACCAGCGGGTCTCCCGCGCAGCAAAGCATGGAAGCCCCCCTGGCAAGCCTGCCGGTGCCCGCGCTGGCCCGGGGCGCAGTCATTCCCCCGAACCACAGGTTTCTGGCAATGCTGGGCGACCAGACCAATGGCACGAACGTCGAGGCCCCGCTGGAGACCATCCAGGAGGCGCTGGCGGAGGTGTTGGCCGCCCAGGGCGGGCAGGATATCACAATCCGCTTTGCGGGCGACCTGGCGCAACTGGTGCGGCTGCTGAACCCCTACATCGACAAGGAAAATAACCGTCGCGGAGCGCGGCTGGTGAGCGGAGGTGTGTACTGATGGTCATTGTGGATGGCATTGGCTACGACATTGACGTGCTGAATCTGAAACGCACTGCGGACTTTCTCGACAAATACGCCGAGCGCACGGAATCCGGCGATTTGAAGCGCGAGCTGATCGGCGTGTACTTCAACTACAAGCTAGAGCTTGGGCCTGGCATCAAGCCGGACGAATATGCCCGGTTCTGGCGCAAGCTGACGGAGCCGGTGGAGTTTCACACCGTCACGGTGCCCGACGAGGCGGGCGACTACACGTTCAAGGCGTACTTCGCCAACGTGGGAGACGAGCTGCTGCGCAAGAAGGGGGCCAAGAACTACTGGAAGGGTCTGACCGTGAACTTTATCGCGAAGGAACCCGCAAGAACGTAAGGAGGCGGACAGATGCGCACCAACACGCGCGTGGAATTTGGCCTGTACGACGTGACGGCCCGGGGTGACAGCAGCCCTGCCTGCGACGCAGCGCAGCCGTTCTGCCGTCTGCGCCGTGACCTGCTGGTGGAGGCTGTCCCCAGCCAGGTGAAATACGGCACGCTGGAAAGCCGCCAATGGCTCATGGATGGGAGCTTTTCCTTCTTTCCCGAGGTGCCCGAGGCATACTTCTGGGGGCTATGGAGCGCCGTGCAGTCCGGCGAGAGCGGGGCCTTTGCCGACCCGCCTGTGCTGGACATCCAGTTCAGCCAGGCGCACAGCAGCAGCGGCCTGACGCTGCACTTTTACGCACCTACCGGGGACTGGGCCAGCAAGCTGAAAATCCAGTGGTACGGCGCAGACGGCGGCCTGCTGGCCTCCGCGCTGTTTACGCCTGACGCCGTAGACTTTTACTGCGCCAAGAAGGTAGACCGCTACCGCCGCATCCGGCTGACGTTTTTGGAAACCAACCACCCGGGGCACTACCTGAAGCTGGCCGGGTTGGACTACGGCGTCTACCTGCACTTTGCAGGAGACGAGATCGTCAAGGCCCATGTGCTGGAGGAATGCGACCCCCTCAGCGCGGAAATCAGCATCAACACGCTGGGGCTGACGCTCTACAACAAAGAGGGTCGATTCTCCATCCTGAACCCCGAGGGCTACTTTGACGTTTTACAGCACAAGCAAAAGCTGACCGTCTGGGAGGATGTGAGACCCGAGGCACGCAGCACCAGCAGCACGAGTTACTGCATGGGCACGTTCTACCTGTCCGACTGGGAGAACAGCGGTGACACGCTGGCGGACTTTACCGCCGTGGATGCCGTGGGCCTGCTGGACGGCGCACCCTATGACGGCGGCGTCTATGACACCACTGCCGGGGCGCTGGCAGCGGACATCCTGGACGGATACAGCTACACCCTGGACACGGAACTGGCCGCTGAGCGGGTGCAGGGATACCTGGCCGCGGGCACACGGCGGGAGGCTTTGCAGCAGTTGGCCTTTGCCGTGGGCGCCGTGGTGGACTGCAGCCGCAGCGACCTGATACGCATTTCTCCTGCCCCGGCCCGGGCCAGTGGTATGATCGCCTATGACCGCAAATTCCAGAACGGCAGTAAGGTCACGCTGAATCCCCTGATAACCGCTGTGGCCGTAACGGCCCACCGCTACCAGGCCGAGGATGCCTCCAGCGAACTGTACAAGGACACGCTGGAGCCGGGCACCTACCAGGTCACGTTCAGCGCCCCGGCTGTGGCCGACAGCCTGACCGTGACCGGGGCCACCCTGGCCGGGCGCGGCGTGAACCGCTGCACCCTGACTGTGTCAAAGGCCGGTGAGGTCTGCGTGACCGGGCGCAAGTACGTGGACAGCACGATCATCCTGCGCCGGGCCGCAGCCAACCTGCCGCCCAATGCCCAGGACAACGAACTGACCGTGACGGATGCAACGCTGGTCAGCCCCGACCGGGCCACCGCGGTAGCAAACCGGGTGCTGGACTACTACGCACAGCGGTACGAGCAGACCTTCCGCATGATCGCAGGGGATGAAAAGCTGGCTGATCGCCTCATTGTGCAGAGCTTCGGCGGCGAGATGGTACGCGGCGTGCTGACCAAGCTGGAATTTGACCTGACCGGCGGCTTTGTGGCAGACGCCAAGGTCGTGGGGCGCAGGCTTCCGGGCACGGCAGCTGCCTACGCCGGGGACGAAATACACGCCGGGGAAAGGAGCCTGATCTAAGTTGTGGCAGATTCCCATCTATGACCGCACGGCGGCCAACGTGGCCGAGGGCGCGGACAAGTGCTACCTGAACGCCGAGACGCTGAACCGCATCGAGGACAACACCGCCTATATGGCATCGCTGCTGGGGGCGAAAGTGGCAACGCGGCACTGGGAGGCGACGGACTTTCTGACCCGCAGCGAGATGGAGCGGCTCATGCAAAACATCCAAGCTGTGCGGGACGCCTACTTTGTGCTGCCGGGCACATCCGACCTGCCCGAGGAACCCACGACGCTGTACACAGGCATCAATGCCATGGAGGAAGTGTTGTGGAGCCTGCACGAGCTGTGGCAACGCAACAGCATACGGCGATATACCGGCGAGATTTGCGCCGGGCAAGCGATAGGAGTGATCTGAATGTTTGAGAAAAAGACCTGGGTAAACCGCCAGAGCGAGCACCCCGCCCGCCGACGCCTGACCCCCACCGGCAACGACAATGAGTACGACGTGGCCCGCGCCGAGGGCGTCATCATGGAGGATGGCGACGCATTCGACGCCGAGACGATGAACGACCTGGAAAAGCGCGTGGCCGAGGGGTTCTCTACGCTCGACCCTGCTGATTTGGGCGCGGATGTCTGCGTGCAGGTGTACGCCTGCGTCAAGTCGGGCACAGTTTATGAATTGACAGGCTCGGGTGCGGTGGGGCGCTGCAAAATCCCCGCCGCGTGGAACAGCGGCGATACCTGGTCGGTGAATGGCAAGGCCGTCCCTGCCTACTGCGGTGCGGACGCCGTGGACAGCGACTGCATTGTAGCAGGGCGCTGGGTGCTGTTTACCTTTGATGGGCAGCGCCTGGATTTTAACGGCGGCGGTGGATTATCCTCCGGCAAGCTGGCACAGGCCACCGCCGCGGAATCCGATGTGCTGTCCGGAAAGAAGTTCTACGCTGGAAACAAGAACCTGAAAACTGGCACGCTGGCGCTGAGTGGCAGCGCAGGAACCGGAGACGTGCTGAGAGGGGCAACCTTCTACAAGGACGACCCGAAGTCAAAGCTCACAGGCACGCTGGCGCTCTCCGGCAACGCCAATGCCGCGCAGGTGCTGTCCGGGTACACGTTCTACAAAGACAACGCTAAATCGAAGCAGACCGGAACGATGGCGAACAAAGGCGCGGTGTCCGCGAGCGTAGACCCGGGCAGCACTTATACAATCCCTGCTGGGTATCACGACGGGAATGGTCATGTCTCAGGAAACAGAAAGTACAATACGGTGTATCTTGGGCAACAAGACTCACCTTGGGCCGGATTTAGTTACAATGTCAAGGCAAACTATCCTAGTATTTATAATAAATTAAGCCGCAACAACTTTATTGCAATTCCACACAAATACGATGGAAGCTGCGGAGATGGTAGCTATAGAAACACCGGAAACTGCGGAGATTTTATTTCTTACAATGCAAGTACCGGCGTTGTAACCATGAATGGATTTGGTGTCGGTACGCAGGACCAAATAAGAATGACGGTTATGTTTAAGCTCTACATGATTTACTAAAACGAGGAAGGAGAAACACCATGAAGCTGATCGATGCAACCTGGAAGGGCGGCAGCGCCTACGAGGTCTTAATTCTTGCGGACAAGACCCCCGCCGTGCTGCCTACCAGCGGCAAGGACGTGGACGGTATGAGCGATTCGCACACCTTCGCGCCCATGTCGGTTCTGTACGTGACCGACCCGGAGGCAGAGCACAAGTTCTACATTGCCAACGAATCCGGTCAATTTGTGGGCCAGTAAGGAGGGTTCCGAATGGACTTGAAAGCAATTCAAGCCGCGCTGATTTTCGGCGGCGGCAAGGCAGACGACAGTGGTCGGGATAACGCCCCTAGCGACTGGGTAGAGGCTGTCTGCGAGCGGTTCACTACCAGCGGCGAGACAATCACCTGCAGCCCGCTGGCCGGGCGTGCACTGGCAGTGACCGTTCAGGGAAAGACTACCCAGGCGGGCGAAGACAAGGCCCGCCCGGATAATATCCGTGCGTTGAGTGGTCTGGGGGGCAGCGGCACCTTGACGCTGACTGCCGAGGGCGGCAAGACCCGCACCGTGGAGATTCCGCTCACCGGGCCGCTGTACACCGGGGACATGGTGGCGCTTGACGATGAAGGCAAAGTCGTGGAGACGCACCGCGCCATCAAACTGACCGTGGACGGCAGCGAGAACTGGATCTCCTGGACGAACCCGCGGGACACGGCGGATATCACCGTGCCCGGCACCATCGGCAGCCTGGGGGACATCCTGTGCAGCCATTACAGCCCGCTGGCGGGCACGCTGTCCTCGGACGCGGGGCTGTACACGGTCAGCACCAACACAACCGCCGAGCCGGGCAAAACGCGAGTCATCCTGCGCCACGGCTTCAAGACGCTGGCGCTGTTCAAAGAATACCTGAAAGCCCAGGCCGACGCGGGCACGCCGGTGACGTTTGTGTACAAGCTGACGCCCGCCACCGAAACGCCGACGGTGACAAAACGCACCGCCGAACCGCTGTGCGCCGTACCGGATGCCGATGGCCTGTGTACCGTGCAGGGCGGGGGCACCCTGACCGTGACCGGGTACGAGGATCCCCGCGCCACCCGCCGCGCCCTGGAAAAGCGCATTGCCGCTTTGGAGGCGAAGGCGTGAGGCAGACCGGTATTTTTGCGGGCCGCGCCCAGGTGGTGTACCCCTATGGCCGCTACGGCTGGACCCGGGGCGGCGGCAAAGTCTGGCACGGCGGGCTGGACCTGGTGGGGCTGGACGACACCACCGTGCGGATGCCCTATTATAAGGGTAAGCGCATCACCGGCCGCGTGGTGCGGGCGCGCATTGTGACCGACCGCCGCGACAAAACCTGGGAGTGGGGCTGGTATGTCTGCGTGCAGCTGGACAGCGCCCAGACGCCCGACGCCGTGAACTTTTTGTACTTTGCCCACTGTGAAAAACTGCTGGTGCAGGCGGGCCAAACGGTCACCAGCGGCGACGCGCTGGCTGTGATGGGCAATACCGGCAATGCGGCAGGCGGCTACAAGCACTGCCATCTGGAGGTGCGGGCCACGGCGGGCGGCACCGGGCTGGACCCCACGGCCTACGCCGGGAGTGAGAACGCGGTGGGAATCTACGGCGCGGCGGCAAAGCTGCAAACCCTCACGATCGGCCCCGTCAGCCAGGGTGACGCCGACGCGATGAAAGCCCTGTGCGACGCCCGGGGTCTGACGGCGGCGGGGCTGTACACAAGCAAGTGGGCGTAACGCCCGGAAAGGAGCAAGGAGTGGAAGAACGCAATGTGTTTTTGTGGGGCAAGGCGGCGGTCTGCGCCGCCTGCGGGGCGTTTACGGCGGCCTTCGGCTGGCTGGGGTGGCTCATCGCAGCGTGGGCGGCCTGCATGGCGCTGGATTGGCTCAGCGGCAGTGCCGCTGCGGCCAGCCGGGGGCAGTGGTCCAGCGCAGCGGCGCGGGCGGGCATTTGGCACAAGGCCGGAATGCTGGTGGTCGTGCTGGTCAGCGCGTTGACCGATGCGGTGCTGGGCATGGCCGCCGCCAACCTGCCGGGGCTGGAACTGCCCTTTGACGGCGTTGTGCTGCCGGTAGTGCTGGTGTGGTATATTTTTACCGAGCTAGGCTCCATTGCCGAGAACGCCGCCGCCATGGGCGCCCCGGTGCCGGGCTGCCTGGTAAAGATCTTGGCGGAAGGAAAGGAGAAGGCGGGGAAATAAAACAAAAAGGGTATCTGTCGAATCGGCAGATACCCTTTTTTCGGTTGCTATTACAAATAATTCCGCAGGTCGCTCTTGTCTGTCGCGCAGCGCTCGGCGGTTTCGCGGGTGATGCGGCCCAGGCTGACCAGGCGGGCCAGGTCAGCGTTCAGGCTGTGCATACCCAGCGCCGCGCCGGATTGCAAAACGCTCGGGATCTGGTAGCACTTGCCCTCGCGGATCAGGTTTGCCACGGCGTCGGTGCCCACAAGAATTTCCGTGGCGGCGCAACGGCCCTGGCCGCTTGCCAGCGGCAGCAGCTGCTGGGTGATAACGCCCCGCAGCACGGCGGCCAGCTGACCGCGAATCTGGTTCTGTGCCCCGGCCGGGCAGACATCGATGATACGGTCGATGGTCTGTGCCGCGCCGATGGTGTGCAGTGTGCTCATGACCAGGTGGCCGGTCTCGGCGGCGGTAACGGCGGCGGAGATCGTCTCATAGTCGCGCATCTCGCCGACCAGAATGACGTCCGGGTCCTCACGCAGAGCGCTGCGCAGGGCGGCGGCAAAGCTGGACACATCCTGCCCGACTTCGCGCTGGTGGATGAGCGCCTGCTTGCCCTGATAGACATACTCGATGGGGTTCTCGATCGTGATGATGTGGTCGCTGCGTGTCTCGTTGATGTGGTCGATCATGGCGGCCAGCGTCGTGGATTTGCCGCTGCCGGTGGGGCCTGTGACGAGGATCAACCCGCGCGGCTCGTCGGCCAGTTTCGTCAGCATCGGAGGCATCGAAAGCTCGGCCAGTGTCGGGATGCTGTTGTTCAAAAGACGCAGGGTCGCGGCGGCCTTGTTCTGCTGGTAGAACACGTTCACACGGCTGCGGGTGCCGTCGGGCGCGACGAGGGCAAAGTCCGCGTCGATGCGCTCGGTGGTGACGGCCTCGCGGTGGGCCTCATCCATCAGGCCCAGAATCAGCGAGCGGGTCTCGTCGGCGCTCATCTGCACCGGCGCGTTGACCAGGCGGCCATCGATGCGAAACATCAGGGGAAGCCCCTCGGAAATATGGATATCGCTGGCCTTCATCTGCCGCGCCAGCGCGGTGAGCTCGTGGATTTGCATCATTTATTCCTCATAGAACGTAATTTTCAGCAATTCTTCCGGGGTGGTCTCGCCCTCACGCACCAGCTGCAGGGCGGCTTCGCGCAGGCTCGTCATGCCCTGGTTGCGGCGGGCGGCGGCGGTCAGCTCTTCCTGCGTGGCCCCGGCGGATATCATCTCCCGCAGCTCACGGTTGATGATGACCAGCTCGTGGATCGCTACACGGCCGCGGTAGCCCGTGCCGTTGCACTGGGTACAGCCGGTGCCGCGCCGCACAAAGGGGATGTCGGGGCCGAGATAGGTGCGCTCCTCCTCGGTGACGGGCATCTGCCTGGCGCAGTGCGGGCAGACGCGGCGCATCAGACGCTGGGCGACGAGGCCCGCGACGGAGTTCGCTATCATGTAGCGCTCCACGCCCATATCCTCCAGACGGACAATGGACGATAGTGCGTCATTTGTGTGCAGGGTCGAGAACACCATGTGGCCCGTGATAGCCGCGCGGACCGAGATGGACGCCGTCTCGGCATCGCGGGTCTCGCCCACCATGATAACGTCGGGGTCCTGGCGCAGCAGGGCACGCAGGCCGCTCTCAAAGGTCAGGCCCGCAATGTTGTTGACCTGCGTCTGGTTGATACGGGCCAGGTTGCGTTCCACGGGGTCCTCAATCGTCGAGATATTGACCTGCCGTTCGGCGATGGCCTGCAAGACCATGTACAGCGTCGTCGTTTTGCCGGAGCCTGTCGGTCCGGTCAGGTAGACGATGCCGTTGGGGCGGTTGAGCAGCGGCTGGAACCGCTTGTAGGTTGCGTCGTTCATGCCGAAGTGGTCGGCGTTTTTAATGTAGGTATTCGACGACAAAATACGCAGCACGGCCTTTTCGCCAAAGACCGTTGGCAAAATCGAGACACGGACGTTGACGTCGGGGCCGGTCTCGAGACGTGCGCGGAAGTGGCCGTCCTGCGGGATGCGGTGCTCGGCAATGTCAAGATTCGACATGATCTTGATACGCGCGATGAGCGGCTGATGCAATGCGCGCTGTAACGTCACATAATCGATGATGACGCCGTCGATGCGCATACGAACCTTTGTTTCGCCCTCAAACGGCTCAATGTGGATATCCGATGCGGTCGTCGTGACGGCGCGCTGGACCAGGCTGTTCAGAAGGCGGATGATGGGGGCGTCCAAATCGCCGCCCTCGGCGGTCATGTCGATGGCGAAATCCTCGGTCTGGGCGGCGGCCATGTCGCTGTCATTGGCGGTGCGGGCGGCCTTGCGGGCGCGGACCTCGGCGTAATAGTAGCGGATGGCGCGGCGCAGGGGCTCCAGCTCGGCCAGCACAATTTCCGGCTCCATGCCGGTCAGCTGGCGGATATCCTCGATGGCGTAGTAGTTCAGCGGGTCGTTGGCGGCCACGGTCAGGGCGCGGGCGCTCTGCGCAATGGGGAGCATATCGTACTTTTGCGCCAGCTCCTGCGGGACCTTTTCCACGGCGGTCACATCGACGGTCGTGTGCTCAATGTCGATAAGCTGAATCTGCAAACGCTTGGCAAGGGCTTCCAGCACCTGGCGCTCGTTGACATAGCCCAGCTCCTGCAGGGCCTGGCCGACGCGCAGGTCGCGGTGCTCCTTCTGGTAGGCCAGGGCGGCGGTCAGCTGATCGGGCGTGATGTAGCCCAGCTCGATCAGCAGATCGCCCAGTCGGATGTTCTTCACGGCTGCACCCCTCCTTTGTCGCAGAGAATCACATTCAGGGAAACGGTATACACAGAGCCTTCCTCCGACGTGCCGTCGGGATTGGCGTAGCTGCGGGTGGAAATGGTAAAGGTCTGCAGCTGGACCGAAGGATACCCTGCGGCCAGATCGTCCAGCATGGCGATGAAATCCGTATCGCTGCCGGTGCAGCTGAAGGTCACGGCTGCCGTCTTAAAGTAGCCGGGCTGGTCATAGTCAGGGATGAGGTCCGCCGCCAGAAACTGCTGCAAAATGGCGTTGCCCTCGGCGGTGGTGCCCACATCGTCCGCCGTCACAGCGGCGGTGGTGCCGGCACTCGGCGCGGCACCCTGGCCCGCGCTCTCGCTGGCAATGTACCAGCTCAAATTCTGGGTGGCGGGCTGGCCGATGTTCAAGGAGGTCGGCTGCAAGCTGTGGCTCAGTTCCAGGCCTGTCACCAGCGTGTCCAGCTCGTCGCTGGTCAGGATGCTGTAATACAGGGCATTGGCGGATTGCAGTTCGCCCCAGTTGGTGTTTTTGGTGCTGGCGTTGAACCCGGCCTTCATGATGGTATCCTGCATGGCGATCTGGGCATCCTGCGCCTCGGTCAAATCAGCAGCGGCCTGCTGGTGGTTCTCGATGCCAGGGATCAGCAAAAACCGCACAAACAGCACGATAAAAGCGAACATCGACACGACATACAGTAAAATTTTGTCGCGCTTTGTCATCGGTGCAATTTCCATGGCGCGCCCCTCCTTACTGCGGCGCTGCCAGAATGCAGCGCAGGTCGATGGAATAGCCGTTGTCATCGGCGGTGTAGCCGGTGTAGCTCACGGTGGAAAAGACCCCGCAGTTTTGCAGGGAGCGGATGTAGGTCGGGATGTCAATGACCTGGCTGGAATTGGCATTGAACAGCAGCTCGCCGGTGGAAGCATTGTAGCTGGTGAACTGGATGGTGATGGACGCGCCGCCCGCCGCCTCGATGCGGTGGAGCAGCGTGCTGGTCACGTCGGGGTAGCTGTTCAGCAGGTTGGTCATGCCAGTGGCGTAGTCCGTCAGGCTGCGGAACTCCGCGGCCTCCTCGGCGTCCAGGGTCGAGGAAAGGTAGGTGGCGGAGTTGTCGGCGCACCAGTTCAGAATATTCTGCCGCCGGCTTTTCAGCATCGAGGTGTGCAGCACCATCACGCCCCAGCCCGCCATGCAGACCGCCACCACGGCGATGCCGGGCACAACGGCGCGCAGATCCTTGCTGCGGCTTTCCGTCTTGGCGGCACCGGCAGCTTTTTGCCAGCGCAGATAAAAGTTGTTTTGTTTCATTGCCATAATCGATAAATCCCCAAGACTATTTATATAAGGTATCAGCGGGCGATGAGATTGCCGGCGGCATACAGCACGTCGGCCAGGTGGGTGCCGCTTGGCAGCTTGACAGCGGGCGAATCCGGGAAAATCTCCACCGCCAGGCCCAGGGCCTCACACCCGGGGCGGCAGACGGCAAAATCCTCCGCGGTGGAACCGGCAAAGTAGACCGTGCCGATCTGGTGCTCGCTCTTGTTGGCGATGTGGAACTGCAGAATACCCGAGAGCTTCTGGGCAATCTCGGTGCCGGACTCGACCGAGCCGCGCGGGTTGAACAGGCGGCTGCGGGTGGAGTAGCTGTACTGCCCCCGCACAAACAGGGCCGCAGAGATCGTATCATCGTCAAATTGCAGCAGAACAAAGGTCTTTTGCTGCAAATCGGGAATCGTGCGCACGGCTTTGATGGGTGCGGCCAGCCCCAGATCAATGCAGGTCAGCTTGAAGCCCGCCGCCTTGGCAAGGGCATCGTACCCGGCGATGACGCTCTGCTCCACGCGGGTGGCCAGCACGGTATCGGTGCGGGTCTTGGCATCGCGGGAAAGCAGCATATAATCATCCAGCGGGGCTTTTGTCTCGGCACCGCCGGTGGAAAGCTCGTGGGAAAGCACGGCCATTCGCTTTTTTTCGCTCATGGCGGGCAGCGACAGGATGCGGTGCATAAACTGGCTGCCGCCCGCAATCAGCGCCACGCGGCTTGCAGGCAGTTTGTTCTGGGCGAAAAACGCCTTCAGCGCGTCGGCCAGGTCAGCCTCATTGGTGATAACGCCGTTGATCAGGCAGCCCTCGGGCAGCTGCATCTGCGCGGCGGCGGTAATGCGCGCACCGCCCGCCGTAGGACTGCCCACCGCCGCATACACCGTGCGGCTGCAAAGATACAAAGAGGTAAGTGTTGCCATGTGGACCTCCGAAAAAATTAGTTTAAATCGCCCCGGACGAGCCGCCGATGGTGCCGTAGGACTGGTAGATGGGTACGATAACGGCCGCCACAACGCCGCCGACCACAATGCCCATGATCACGATCATCACAGGCTCCAGCAGCGTGACCAGGCGCTTGGTTGCCATTTCGGCCTCATAGTCCAGCGTCTCACTGATGGTCGCCAGCAGGCTGTCCAGCCTGCCGGTCTCTTCGCCGACGGCGATGGACGACGAGAGCTTTGTCTCAAAGCCGTCAATGCCCGCGATCGCCTGGGACAAGCTGTGGCCCGCACGGATGCTGTCCAGCGCGTCGCCGAACTGGCTCTCGATCCAGCGGTTGCCGATGGCGTCCCGCGCCGCGCCCAACGTTGTAATGATGGGGACGCCGCTGCCGTAAAGATTCGACAAAGTGTTGGCAAAACGGGCCGTGCAGATCTTGCGGTTCAGCACACCCACGACCGGCGCGTGCAGAATAAAGCGGTCCCACTGGCGGCGGACCTTCGGCTGGGCCAGCAAAATGCGGCCGCCCAAAATCAGCAGCAGCACGACCACGATAAGCAACGGCCAGTTCGCACCCACAAAGTCGCTGATGTCAAACAGCAGCTGGGTCAAAAACGGCAGCGTCTCCATCTGGTCAAACATCGGCTTGAACTGCGGCAGCACAAATGTCATCAAAATCGCAAGGACTGCCACGATAAGAACGCCCAAAATGATGGGGTACATCAGGCTGTTGCCTACCTGCTGGTTCATCTTGTGCTCGCGCTCGTAGTAGGTCGCCATACGCATACAGGCGTGGTCGATGCTGCCGGTGCCCTCGGCGCTGCGGATCATCGCCAGCAGCAGGTTCGGGAACGCCGGGGCGCAGGACTCCATCGCGTCAGACAGCGGGACGCCCTTGCGCAGCTCGCCCAAAATCGCCTCATACAGGGCTTTTTGGCGGGCGTCGATGTTGCGCTCATCCGCCATGATGCGGATAGCGCGTACCAGCGGCACACCGGCGGCCAGCAGCGTGCCCAGGTTGCGGCAGAAATCCGCCAGCATGGCAGTTTTCAGCGGGCGGAAGGCGGAGTGGCTTTTCTGGGCCTCCTGCGCGTCGGTCATGTACAGGCCGTCGCCGCGCAGCTTGGTGTACAGCGCCTCCTCGCTGGGGGCGTCGGTCACGCCGCGGACGGTCTTGCCCTGGGCATTGGCGGCAGTATAGCGGAAACGTGGCATAGGGGAGAAACCTCCGAAGGATAGAGTGGCAGGGGGCGGCGTCCTCGACGCCCCGCCCCTGCGCTGCATTACAAAAATTGACAATACCACCCCAGCACCGGCTCACCAAACAGCATGGCAAGCACGATGCCGGCGCAGAGAAACGGGCCGAAGGCGAAATGGTCTTTTTTATCGGCTTTTTTGGCGGCCAGCAGATACATACCGTACACGCCGCCGCCCAGGATGCCGAAAAACATCGCCAGCAGGGTATTTTGCCAGCCCAAAAACAGCCCGGCGGCTGCCATCAGTTTGATATCGCCGCCGCCGAACGCACCGTCAATGGCAAGGCAGAGCAAAAACATCGGCACGCTGACGCAGACTGCACCGATGATATGCCCCCGCCACCCGGCGGGGGAGAGCGCCGTGCCTGCCACGCCGCAGACCGCCAGCGCGAAATTCAGCCGATCGGGGATGGTCTGCGTCTCGGCATCGATGAGCGCAATGCTTAAAAGAATGCCGCAGACCGCCAGCGCCAGCAACGCCGCCCAGCTCATGCCGAACAGTCCGTCGGGCAGAGCAAGGGCCGCGCCGTACTGCCGGGTACACCCCAGCGCCAGCACGCCGCCCAAAACTTCCACCAGCAGATACCGCGCCGGAATATGTGCGCCGCAGTGGCGGCACCGTCCGCGCAGGAACAGCCAGCTGAACACCGGGACCAGATCCGGCGCGTCCAGCGTGCGGCCGCACCGGGGGCAGATGCTGCGGCCTTTCAGCGGATCCATGTTCCGGGGCAGCCGCCAGGCCACAACATTCATAAAGCTGAACAGCGCCGCGCCCAGCAGAAACCGGATCAGACCCAGCAGGCACTCAAGAAGCAGCATGGCCGACCTCCGCGCTGTATTGCAGCCGATCCTCCGCGCGGAACACGCGGTAGCCCTCGGCGGCGTCGTAGATGGCGTACATACCGTTTTCGCAGTAGAGCAGTTTTTCCACCGTGTAGCCGTTGCCGCCGATCTGCAAAAGCGTCACGGTACCGGGCAGTGCGCCCAGTGTCTCAATGGCATCGGCCACACCGTCGGCAAAGCCGTCAGGGCTGGTCTGGTCGGCATAGGGGCGGCCTGTGGCGTAATACTGGGCCGATACGGCCCCTGCCGCCAGCCGAGCCGCCTTGACCTGGGCCAGCGCCTCCCGGGCGCGGGCCTGGTAGCGCAGCTCTGCCGCGCCGGTGACGACCGTATAGATAACCGCTGCCAATGCCAGCGCAACAGCCAGTTTTTCCGAGAAGGCGGCCTTGGCCCACCGTTCCCCGGTTTTGCGCAGCCATGCGCCCAGTCGTGCTGCCAGCATCGTTTCACCCCTGTACTTTATATAATAACGCACTATTCAGTATACCGTGGAAGGACACTGTTTGCAAGAAAATCCGCAAAATTTCCTCATTTTTGTTGCAAAGTAACGCTGGATGGGCCGAATCCATGCGGATATTGCCGCAAACCACAATATTTAGTGTGGTTTTTTTGAAATATCGCACTTCCTTGTTGCGAAAACGTCACAGGCTTAGTATAATAACATCATATATAGTCTGTTATTGTGTCTATCTGTCAGGATTTTTTTAGATATGCAGGGAGCATCTATGCTGCATCAACGCAAAAACAAAAAGCGCACCGGCGGTTTTACGATGGTAGAGCTTATGGTCGTGCTGGCCATTATGGGCATATTGGCTGCGCTGGTGGGTGGCGGCCTTATCGCCTACACTCGCCTGGCCCGGTTTGAGAAAAACGAGGCCAACGCCCGCACGCTGTTCCAGGCGGCGCAAATCTCGCTGACCCGCATGGATACTGCGGGCGAGTTGGATGCGTTCTGCGCCGATGTCGAGGATCAGGGCAAGGCGGGCACGCACTTTACCGATGATGTTGTCATCACCGATGCCGCCGGGAATGAGGTGCACCGCCGCACGGCCAGTGAGCTGAACAACGGCATCTACGCGCTGTACTACGATAAGACCGACGGCACGGGCCAGAACGAGCTGGTCCGGCGGCTGCTGGGCGATTATATCTACGATGATTCGATGTTTAATGCCGCCATCTGCGTGGAGATCGACCGGGCCAGCGGGCAGGTGTACTCGGTGTTCTATGACACGAACTCCGACAAGCTGCGCTTTGCCGCGGACGGCGTGGCCGACGCAACCGATATCACCGACCGCAGCTATGACCACCGCCGCAATGACAGCCTGGTGGGTTACTACTCGGCCGAGGACCGCGTCAACGTGGTGGAATTGCAGCAGACGAAGCTGAAAGTCAAGAACCCGCGCCTGTCCAACGGCGAGACGCTGACCCTGAGCTGGGGCGGCAACTCCAACCTGGCCGACATGGACACGGTCTACACGGCAGTGGCCTACCGGGCCGAAAAAAACGGCCTGACCGGCTACAAAATTGCCGATGAATCGAAGCCGCTGTTTTCCATCGAGATCAAGCGCCCCAACACCGAACAGCAGGTGCTGGCGGAACTGGAAACCACCGTCTACACCTACAGCGCCGACGGCACAAGGACCGAGACCAAGCGCACCCTGCGCTATCCGCTGAGTTACAACAAGGGCAACTTTGTCCTGACGCTGGACGCCATGGCCGATGCCTCGCTGCTGCGCACCTGTGAGAAAGATACCAGCACCGCCGACAACGACCTGTATAGCATCACTCGCTTGCTGGCCGAGCCGGAGAATATCATCATCCGTTTGCAGGCTGCCCCGCGGGACGAGTATGCCGACAGCTACACCGCCAGCAAGAGCGAGGACTCCAACGCCGAGAACACGCTGTTTGCCATCGACGGCACAAAAACCGACGCAGAGCTGAAATATTTCCGCCACCTCTACAATGTCCGCTGGGCCAAAAACTGGGGCGATGCGAAAGCCACCTACACCCTGAAAGCCCAGGGCATGGGCGCCAACGGCCTGAACTGGACCGGCGGCGGCGTCACCGTCTACACGGCGGCGGGTGTGGGCAAAAACCCCGAGGCCAAGGTCCCCAGCCAGACCGACCCGGTGGCCTGGCCCACCATCCCCACGCTGGGGGAAAATATCACCCTGCAAAGCGAAACGACTGTGGCCGGCACGGCCCGCGTGCCGGTTCTCAACTTGCAGCTGCGCGGCAATTCGGTCGCGGCAGTTGACAAGACGAATGAGAACCCGCTGGACCGCTATGTAGGCCTGGTGGGCGAGAACAACGGCACGATCTCCCACATTACGCTGCGCGACGCCGACGTGCAGGTCAACACCGAAATCAAGGCGCTGACCACCGGGCAGAACGTGCCCGAGGGCGGTATCCGCCTGACGAACACGACCTACTTGGCCGAACTGCCGGAAGGCGACACCGCCCGCCGCGACGGTGTGCGCGCCGTGGGTGCGCTGTGCGGCGTCAACACCGGCACACTGCAGGACTGCACGCTGCTCCACGGCACCAACAACGCCTACAAGGCGCAGGTGCTGGCCACGCTGCATTTTGACGACGATACGACCGAAAAGACCCGCATCCCTGACGCTGCGAACAAATACTACGAGCACGAGCCACAGGGCATTGGCGGCCTCGTGGGCGTTGCTATACCCAAAAACGATGCAGGCACCAAGCTGGAAAACCTGACCGTGGGCGAGAACGTTACGGTGGCGGGCCTGCTGGTGGACGACGATACCACCGACACCACCGACGAACCCGGCGAAGCAGGGGAAAAGGCCCGCTATACCGCTGTGGCCGCCGACGCGGGCGACACGAAAACGGCCACCCGCTGGCGCAGTGTCGGCGTGGGCGGCGTGTTCGGCACGCTGGACGCGGCTAACCTGAAAACCGACGATAAAACGGTCATTGCCAACGCAGCCAATGTCACCGGCAGCGGCTTTGTGGGCGGCGTTGCGGGCAATCTGTACAGCACCGATACCGCTGCCGACGGCACGATAAAGACAATCGTAAACAGGCTCGCCAGCACCGGCACGGTCAGCGCGGGCGTGAACTATCAGGGCGACAACACTAAGACCGAGCACAGCCTGGTGCTGGGCCAGTTCTTCGGCGGCATTGCGGGCTACACCCAGGATGTCGTGCTGGCCAACTGCACCAGCACTGCCCACGGTACGATGACCGAGACCGACCTGCGCAGCCAGGTGGATGCAGGCTACGCCAGCGACGGCACGCTGAACGACAACAGCCCCCTCAAGGGCGATTTCGTCGGCGGCCTTGTGGGCTTTGGCAAAAATATCCTGCTGCAGAACAGCCGCACCGAGAAAGGCTATGTCCTGGGCAGCCGCTTTGTCGGCGGCCTGGCGGGCGGCTTCACCGGCAGCACGCTCCACGCAGACAGCGCCGCCAACACCAGTGATGTGTTCGGCAACCGCTATGTGGGCGGCATCGTGTCGGTCAACGGCAGCGGCAGCATCATCCAGACCAGCACCAACAGCGGCCTCGTTGCGGGCCTGGGCAAAAATGCAGCCTACGTCGGCGGCATCGTCGGTGTCAACGACGCCACCTGGGGCGCGGACGGCGCCGCCCAGGCCGAAGAAGCGCAACTTGTCAACTGCACCAACAGTATGTCCGGCGACAATGCCACCGACAGCCGCCGCATCCGCCTTTTGCAGGCATTGAGCACCCACGCGGGCATCACCGAGTATGCCAATTATGTGGGCGGCCTGGTGGGCTATAACGGCACCAGGGGCAGCGTGACCTGGGATCAGTACGCCACCCCGACGCTGGGCGCGATCTTGTACGGCGACACCTTCGTCGGCGGCCTGGCGGGCTACAACGATGGGAACGCTGCCATCATCAACACCAGCGGCAAGCCCCTGACTATCCGCGGCCAGATCGTGGCCGACGGTGACGCCGTGGGTGGCCTGATCGGCCTGAACACCGCACCCGTCCTGCCCACCGCCACCGTGGCGGCTACCCGCGTCGAGGGCGTCCACTTCGTCGGCGGCGTCATCGGCGCAAATATGCCGGTGGGCAGCTTCACCGTGCAGGACACCCTCGGCAAGGCGGGCGCACTGACCACCACGGTCACGGCGGGCCGTGTCCGTGCGGACGGCGTGGCGGGCGGCATCATCGGCTACAACCGCCTGCTGGCAGCCCTGCCGCAGAACGTGACCCATGCGGCCATGCTGCCCACCTTCAGCGACGATAATGTGCTGACCGACAGCACGGCCGTGACCAGCAGCGGCGCAGCGGTCTGCCTTGAAAACTTCACCAATACCTTCAACCTCGAGGCCAACGCCTACGTCGGCGGCATCCTTGGCTATAACGATGCAGCGACGAATCTGACCGTCCGCAATGCCGTCAACGGCAGCAGCAGCAACGCGCTGGCCGTCGGCGGTCTGAGCATGGGCACCGACGACACAGCTCACCGGCTGTACCAGGGCGTCAAGCTGCTGAGCCTGAACCAGAACTACGAGTTCGGCGAGACGCGCGGCTACCTGGCGGGCGGCATCATCGGCTTTGCCGCCAAAAATACCACGCTGGAAAACTGTACGAGCTACGGCAACATTGCCCACGCCTGCGCGGCGGGCGGCCTGACCGGCTGGAACGACGGCACGATCAGCGGCGGCATGACCTGCGCTTCGCTGGGCAGCCAGCAGGCGGGCTACCTGTACCTGGGCGGCATCGCGGGCGTCAACACCCGCAGCATCGCCAACGCGGCCCCGGATCAGGGCGTTGTGCTGCGCGGCAATCAGGTCATCGGCGGTATCGCGGGCATCAACATGAGCGGCGCGGCGGTCACGTATGACCAGGCCGCTACCCCCGCCGCGTCGGTGGTCGCTACCTACTGCGCGGGCGGTGTGGCAGGTGTCAACTGCGGCACCATCACGCTGGGCAGCACTACCCAGCTGAACTTCACCGTCACGGCCACGACCTACGCGGGCGGCATCGCGGGCAGCAACAACGCCCGGGGCAGCACGCGGGGCCTTATCACCGGCGGCGTGCCGATGGCCCAGGTCACGGCTGCGACCTACGCGGGCGGCGCTGCGGGCATCAACTATGCCGATATCCGCAATGTCAACAACCAGGCCCCGGTGCGTGCCAACGATACGCTGGCGGGCGGCATTGCGGGCCAGAACGCGGCGGGCGGCGTCATTAACGGCTGCCGGGATACGAACCGCGAAGTCTACGCCACCAACGGCGTGGCGGGCGGCATCGCGGGCACCAACGCGGCGGGTGCGGCCATCCGCAATGCGGAAATTACGGCGGGGGCCACCATCACCGCCGCCAACGGCGCGGCGGGCGGCTTTGCGTCGGAGAACAGCGGCCTGATCGAGAACGGCACGGTCCGCGGCGGTACCATCAACTTTACCGGCGGCACCATCGGCGCGGTGGCGACCTACAACCGCAAGGGCGGCATCATCCGCGGCACGGCGGTGGCGCAGGACGCCAAGGTGCACCTCAACGGCCCGGCCACCATCGTGGGCGGCATTGCGGGCCGCAATGAGCCGGGCGAGGGCACGACCGACGCGGCATGGATTGAAAACGCCGCCGTCAACGCGGGAGCACTGGACTTGAACGGCCTGACCGTCAACGCAAACCTCGTCACCCTGGGCGGCGCAGTGGGCAGCAACGCGGGCAAGGTCAAGGGCACCAACGTCACCCTCAGCGTGACCGAGGGCGACAAACTGGAACGATATCAGAATTTGGGCGGCGTCGCAGGCCAGAACGACGGTACCCTGGATACGTGTACCTATCAGGGCACGCTGGGCCTGGCCAGCGCCAAGGCTGACGGCGATTTTGCCTGGGGTGCGGCCAGCAGGGACGGCAACACCATCGGCGGCATTGCGGGTGTCAACAACGGCACGGTGCAGAGCTGCGCGGTCCCGGCCATCGTATTGCAGGCGCGCGGCTCCAACAACGTAAGCTCTTTGCAGACCGACGCGCAGAAGCTGGACAATGCCACCCACGTAGGCGGCATTGCGGGCCGCAACAACGGCACCATCAGCGCCAGCTATGTGGCGACCGACGCAAACGGCAAGAGCATCATTGCGGCGCGGTACGGCTTTGTGGGAGGCGTGGCAGGCTCCAACAGCGGCAGCATCACAAACAGCGGCAGCCAGCAGGCGCAGGCACTTGTCAGCAAGGTCAACAACGAGTGGCTCCCCCTGAACACCGACGACGCCAACACAGGCATCAACGCCATGGTGGCCGAACTGACAAAGACGGACGGTACTTACACCGGCTTTAAAGGTGTGGATACCGTGGGCGCTGATGATTACGGCTATGGCAGTGTGTACCTGACCGAGAACAAAGCGACCACCTCCGGCGGCCGGTGGGGGACGACGACCACCACCAAGGCGGGCCTGGCTGCCAACGACCTGACCGTCGTGCTGCGCGGCAATAATAATGTGGATAACAATGACAGCCAGCGCGGCAGCGGCTACCTGGGCGGCATCACCGGCTATAACTCGGTGGCGGGTGCAATCACCGACAGCGCTACCGGCCGCTGGTTTGTCTACGGCGATAACATCAGCAAGGCGTCCACCATCGGCGGCATTGTCGGCACCAATATTTCCAGCAAAGACCTGACCACGCTGGTCAACTGCGCGGCGGTGCGCCGGTATACACGGCTCAGCTCCAACAAAAACGATGATAACACGACAAATGAACATATTGGCGCTAAGGCCACGCGCATTGAGGTCCATGTCGGCGGCATCATCGGCCACCAGGGTAACGACCGCGACGACCTGTGGGCGCTGAGCAAGTGCGTCAACTACGGCACGGTCTACAACAGCCGTTCCAACAACATCGGCGGCATCGTCTCCTACTGGACGGACTATGGCGGCACGATCGAGTACAGCTTCAACTTCGGCGACCTGCTGACAAATATGAATGATAATTGGGACAGCTGCGGCACCATGGGCGGTATCGCGGGCTACTTTGATGCGCCTGTCAAGAATACCTCCGCCAATATCCTGCACTGCCAGAACCATGGCTCAATGAAGGGAACGAATAATAAAAGTGCGAACGATATCGGCGGTATCTTTGGCAAGGTGCAGATGGCAGATAAGACCGACCCCATGACCATCAATGTATACGACTGTGTCAATGGCAGTACGGTTGAAATCAAAGCACAGTCTATGGCGGTTGGTATTTTCGGTTATCTGGGGCCGTGGGATACGCGCGGCTCTACAATCGATAATGTTATCGTCAATATTGACCGCTGCCGCAACTATTGTACGAATATGAGCGCCAGCGCCGGCTACATAGTCGGCATCGTCGGCAGCCGTGGCGGCGGCGGCAGAAGTACGCAGCCTACGACGCTGAACAACTGCTTCTCGCTGGTAGGCGGTGATAACTGGCACCCGCTGGCCTATGACAGTCCCGTTGCTGCCGTAGAGAACATCAAGGGTTCAAATAACTATTATATTGACGCATATAGTAAGGATGGCAAGAGCGCTTGGAACGCGCAAGCCCGGAATGAACGCTGGTTGGGCCACACAAGTACCAATTTGACAAACTTTATATGGTCTGGTGCAGACAGCCGCTTTACGGAAAGCATGGAAACCAAAAACTGCGGCGGTCGTCGTTTGAACCTGGGCAAAGACACCACAGACAACAGCTATTTTGCCATGCTGGCGGTGCCAAACAATACGAATGATAACACAACGTATGACCTGTCCCGGGTTGTCTACAACACGGCTTATATCCATGTAGATGCAACGGATACATGGAAGCGTACAGTGAAAACAAAAGATGGCGATGTGTTGGGCAATATCCTGCTCCGTTTTACCGAGACAAACGACAGTATCAAGGGCTCAAGCGGCCAGAACATCCCCAGCAATGGCGATATTACCGATGAAGTCATCCAAAATTATTATAAGTATGTGTTGGAGGCCAATGAACCGAACCAGATCCCCGAATCCATCACGATCCAGCGCAGTGAGGAGACTAAGGACGGCACCGGTGCAGTGTATGGCCGCTATCTCGTAAGCTGGACCGCCCCGAAGCAGGACGCCGCCCACGGCCCGGCCATGTACTATAAGCTGGAAGTGTACAAGACCGACGCAAGCGGCATTGTGACCGATGCCACCCCCATACACACGGCCATGGTCTACGAGACGAAGTACACCTTTGATAACGACCCGGACCGCGACGGCTGGATCGGCAACTTTGTCGTGCGCATTACCCCCATGAACAGCAAGGGCGGCGGTACATCCCGCGATTCTGCGGTGCAGACCTTCGCCCAGACACTGCCCAAGCCGGAAATTGAAGTACGGCTCAAGCGTACCGGCACGGGCAACATATACTATCAGACAGTTGTGCTGACAAACTATGACGAATATGTCAGAATCGCCAATGACCAGTGGAAAGTTGATTTTAAGTATGTGGGCGGCAGCTCCGGCAGCTTTAGCAAAGGCAAGAGTGAGCAGACCATCACCAACGGCTTGGACAATATCAGAACCCTGACTGCTATTGCTAACCCGAGTACCAGCACAGCGCCGTTCATGCGGTCGGAACAGTTCAGCGAGCGTACCGCCATTGCCGGCCCCTTTACAAATCCGGATAGGAACAATGAGTGGAACACCGGCCTGGCGGCTAAGGGCAATGTGACCGTCACAGATCCGACTGTTACAGGAACGACGGTCAATGACCTGACTATCAGCCTGAATTTGTCCTATGCACCGTTTAAGCGGGATGATAACAAGATGCAGGAAGCCCAGCCCATCTACCGCGTCATGCTCGTCGGCAAATACGTCGGCGACAGTGAGACGACGGCCAGCGGCACAAGCCTGACAGGCCAGTATATCACGCTGGCCGCACAGCAGACCCGCGTTGGGGCTGCGGCCACCACCGTGACCTTCCGCAATCTGCCGAAGGAAGCCTTCACCAGCGACTACGAGGATTTGAAAATCGTCGCGGCTCCTGTCGAAAGCGGCATCGGCCCCTCGTACAGCCGTTGGGCAGCTACCGAGGAGGAAGTCACGGCGGCGATTGCCCAGCGAGGCACGAACCCGGTCGCCTACTATGACGGCCTGGAAATCGTGCGCAAGGCAGGCGGCGACGGCTACGAGTACGCCCATATGACCGCGCTGTACTTTGTAGGCAAGGCGTACAATACCAACGACAAAGACAAATCCTATAACGATGTCCTTGCCCCCAGTCAGGTCAAGACACTGCAGACCGGCGTAACCACCCTGCAAGCCCCGACGCTGGACGAGCAGTGGACGAAGGAAGAAGTGCGCGCCGCCAACAAGCTGTATTACACCTTTAGCTGGACCCAGACCACCGACGGCACGAAACCGGATACAACGGAGCAAAAGTACACCATCGAGCTGTACGGCGTGCAGGCCGACGGCAAGCAGGAGACCATCCGCCTGGCAAGCGGCGTGGATTTGGCTAAGAAAGTCACGTTTGACAGCACAACGGGCCGCTACACGCTGGAACTCTGCGTGGACGACGACCTGGCCGAGGGCAGCAAGAGCTGGAAGTACAATAACGTCATTCTCCATGTGGCCCGCGTGTCCGACACGAACGCGCAGATCGGCCTGGCGGACGAGCAGAGCTACGCCGTCAAGACCCGGTTGGATGCCCCCGACGCCCCCGGCGGATTTACCCGCCTGTATGACGAAAACAGCGCCGATGCACTGACATACAGCATCAACTGGCCTGCGGTCGTGGGTGCGGATCATTACACCCTGTACGCCCAGCGCCAGAACGCCGATACCACCTGGGAAACCGTGGAGACCTGGGAGAATATCACAGGCACCCAGACCGAAATCGACATGGAGCAGTACCAGGGCCAGAAACTGCGCTTCTACGTTATTGCCAACCGTGCGGCGGGTGACACCACCGGCTTTGACAGCCCGGATGGCGCACTTTGCGGTCCGCAGGCTGTGAAGTCCCGCGTGGCGGCCCCGACGGTGAGCAGTGCGGCCTTTGCCCCGGCTGCGCCCAGCCAAGCGCAGTTCCTGAATGGCGAAACGCTGCAAATGACAGTCAGCGGCAACACGGCCAGCAGCTACTTCTTTACCGGCTATCTGTTTAAAAATGTGGATGACTATAAGACGATTGCCGCGTTGGCAAATGACTGGCAAACTACCGCTGACTTGGGCAAGGATAAGGCAGACAAGCTGGCTGCATTGCAGACTGCGCTGAATGAAATGCTCAAAAACGGTGACGCCATCTGCATCATCCCCGAAAGTGACCGGCAGAGCGGCGGCGGCACGCCCGCCGGCGGCAGCGGCAACAGCGCGGCCTACAACCTGAGTAACGGCTTTACCATGAAGCCCGAGTATTCCCGCTACTACCTGCTGCCCGCCCTGCGCGCTATGGCAGAGACCGGCAGCGGCATGGAATCCTCCAACTGGTACTACTATGTGGGCGACTATATGGGCAAGCCGGAGGATATGCAGCTGCCCGCCATCAAGCTGGACGCCCCGCATGCAGGCCTGACCACGGTGGGGGTGGATTATACGGTCGATTTGTACGCCAGTGATGCCTACACGAGCACTACCGGCAAAACTGACGAAATAACGCTAAACCGCTTTGCGGTACAATGGCAAGCGGCCAACCGTTATCCGTCCACAGGCACGCCGGACGATGGCAGAGTCAGCAACCTGACCGACTATTATAAGTTCACGGTGACACCGGTGCATGGCACTGCCTACACGATTGAAATGTGGACCTATGATGCCGACAGCGAGGAAAAGAAGGACGATGGCACGCCGGAGCACCTGCGCGGCGAAATCAAGACGGTAAAGAAAACCGTCACGATTGACGGCAACAACTACGAAAAATACCTTGACCCGCAAATCGAAAAGGACGCCGACGGCAATGTGACCCGCACCTGGTACGACCTGAGCGTGATGCCTGTGTTCCAAAAGGACACGACGGATGTTGACCACTGGGAAAGCAAGCCGGAATGGCTCCGTGGCTGTGTAACGCAGGACGACAACGCGAAACCGTACTATCAGGTCAGCGTTGTGGCCGAGCTGGAGGGCGTGGAAAACGACAACGGCGAACCCGCTTACCGCGTATTGCTGCCCGATATGGCCAATGTGCTCACCAGCGGCGATGCCCTGCAAAAGTTTACCACCAGCATCCAGGTCGAGACGATGGCTCACTCCAAGGCCGACGGCAAGACCGTGGGCACGCCAGACGCCGAGGCTGTCACCATCGGCGACGAGACCCAGACCGTCGAGCTGATTGCAGAAGAGCCGACGCCCGACGAAAACACCGAAACCACACAACCGACCGAAACGCCCGCAGAGCCGCAAAACGCGCCCCAGCCCGTGGAGCTGACCGACAAGGCCGGGTAAACTACAACAAAGGAGGTGGCATCATGCGCCGAAAAGCACGCGATATCCTGCGGGGCCAGCAGGGCCTTTCGATGATTCTGGTGCTCTGCATCGGTGCCTTGTTTGTGGCCCTGTCTGCGGCACTGGTGTACGCGGCGTCCGTGTTGACGGCCAACGCTAACCGCCAGCTTTTGGAGCAGGAGGCCTACCAGCTGGCCACCAGTTTTTCCGACGTGCTGGAAGGGGAACTGAACACCCCCACAAGCTCCTTCGCCGCGTTCGTGAATGACAGCTTCATGACCTCCACGGCCTACGGCGGCGATATCTACGGCAGCCCCTCGCAGCCCTACTCCTACACATGGAAAGCTGCCGATGCCGACACGAGCGGTGCGGAGGAAATCACCGTCACGCTGCGCCGCCGCCCGGGCGAGGACGCTGAAAAGCTGAACCTGAGCGGCGTGGGCCAGTCCGTCAGCACCAAAAGCGGCTGGCGCGACCAACTGACCAGTTGGCAGAGCAACGACTATCTGCTGACCGATCTGCAGCTGGACGTGATCGTGACCGCCACCAAGGCGGGGGAGAGCTTTGCCTATACCGTGACCTATGACCGGCAGGTACACTACCCGGTGTCTGGCTACACATTTGACGATGATACGACGGTTTACACATGGAGCAAGGGCACAAACACTTTTGCCAGCCCCGGCTTGTCGAGTATCGATATTAAACCGGAGGACGCAGAGCGAATCATCGTGCCCCACTTTGACACCACCAACCCGGATAAGTCCACCATCCATTACACCCGCGGTGCCCGCCAGAGCACCAGCACAGCACAGGAGTGAGCCGCCATGAAACACAAATTGCAAAATCAGCGCGGCGAGACTATTGTCGAGGTCATCGTCTCCTTTATGCTGCTGTTGATGTTCACAGCCATGTTTGTGGTGTCGCTGCGGTACGCCCGGGCCATGTCCCAAAAGGCCGAAACGCTGCGGGAGACGGCCTACGCTTTCTGCGCCGGGCTGTACCCGCAGGAAAAACAGGCCCCCGCCTGGCAGACCGAAAAAACCGGGCAGAGCTTTACCTTCAGCGCGGGCGCGGGGGCCGGGGCGTTCACCGTGGACGGTGTGGAACTGGACCAGGTGGAGACCCAAGCCGAAGTGAGCGAGAACGGCGGCACGCCCACCACCGAGACGCACACCTTCCACCGTTACGCCAAGGAGGCAGGGGAGGCAACGCCATGAAGCAGCTGCAAAACAAGCGCGGCACCACGCTGGTGGAGCTGATCGTCTGTATGGTACTGCTGTCCATCCTGACGCTGGCGGCGGTCACGCTGATACGCCCCAGTGCCCAGGCCTACCGGGATATCCAGCTGCAGACCCGCGCGCAAAACCTGGCCGATGCCCTCATCGAGACGATACGCGGCGAAGTGCTGGACGCCAACGGCTATATCCGCTTTACAAACGGCGCGACGGACAGCGCAAATCTGGACAGTGTGTTTGACGCCCAGACCAGTTACAGCGACGGCACGGCACTGGAATTCAGCGTCTACCCGAACCATGTGGAGCTGATCGACAAGGACCTTGTACCCGCACTGAAAAACAGCAAGGGCAAGGACTTGTTGACCCAGGCCCAGGCCGAGGAACTGAACGGCTACCTGCATATGCGGTTTTACCAGCAGGAGCAGCGTGATTTCGCCCCCCTGCACGAGAAGGACGGCGAGAAGATCGCCTACGCCTACACCACCGCCTACCCGAAGGAATCCTACATGGGGCTGTACATCAGCGACCTGCACTTTTACGCCCGCAGCTGGGCACAGGAAAACGACACCGACACCCCGCGCATCACGGCGATGACGGTGGTCATCACAGTAGCCAAGCAGGACAGCAGCGGCAATGATGTCCCCCTGTGTACCCAAAAGGCCATTGTGCCGCTGCCCGGCGAACCGGTGATTTTGTATGCGCCCGGCACCTGGAATGGGAAGGCATCCTCAGAACGATAAGAGACTTTTTGCCATATTATAACAAAATGTGACAAACCACTGGACAAATGCCGGACGGCTTGTTATACTATGAAACATAGAGACGTGCAGCAGGTCGCTGCCAAAATAAAGGGGGTACAGGATGGCAACCATTGAAATCAGAATGTTGGGCGATTTCGAGATTCGCGTCAACGGCAAACCGGTATTGGCGGTGCTGGGGCAGTCGCGTAAGACTACCGCGCTGGTGCAGTATCTGGTGCTGCAGCGGGGTGAGCGCGTAACCCATAAAGTCCTCACCGATACGCTGTGGGCGGGGGAACGGTCCAGCAACCCGGATATGGCGCTGCGTGCCATCCTGCACCGTTTCCGCAATATGATCGAGGCCGAGGGCCTGGACGAGCTGCGGAACTGCATCCTGACCAGCCGCGGCTGCTACCAGTGGAACCCTCACCTGGACTGCACCGTGGATGTGTTCCGGGTCGGCGACCTGTCCGAGCAGGCCCGCCGCGAGGAGGACCCCGAAGAACGCGCTAAGCTGTATGAGCAGATCGTTGATCTGTACCGCGGCCGCCTGCTGCCCCAGTCTGCGTCCGAGCAGTGGGTCGAGGGCGTCAGCGTGCGGCTGCATGGCCAGTATCGAACCGCCATGTTGAGCCTGCTGGAGCTCTGCAAAAAGTGGGGCGAAAGCACCCGCATTATCTCGCTGTGCAACCACGCCCTGGAACTGGACCCCTACGAGGAGCGCCTGTATCTGGAAGAAATCGTCGCGCTGGAAGCCCTGGGCCGCCATAACGAAGCCCAGAAACTGGCCCGCCGCGGTACTGCCATGGGCTGCCTGCACCATGCCATTGAGCCGGGCCGCGCCGGTTCAGCTTACCGCCAGATGCGCCAGGCTGACCGCAATATGGAAGGCGAGGTCGCCAAGCTGGTGGCTGCTCTGCCCGACACCGAGAACGCCGGGGCCTGCATCTGCGATTTCGAGACGTTCAAAGAAGCCTACCGCGTGCAGCGCGGCGTGCAGGCCCGCTACGGCCTGCCGGTGTTCCTGGCAATCATGACGGTGGCCCCCGGTCAGGATGCCGAACCCGACGAGACCTCTACGATGGTGGATCAGCTGGGCGAGCTCATCCACACGAGCCTGCGCCAGTGCGATGTGGCCGCCCGCTATACCGAGACGCAGTATGTCATTATGCTGTGCGGCAGTGCCGCCGAGACCGGATCCAGCCCGCTGGAACGCATCAAGGCGTCGTTCTACCGCGTGCCCGCCCATGGCCGTTACCTGCTCAGCTACAGCTTGTACGTGCCCGAAGTCAAGCCCGACGGCGGCCGTGCCCGCCGCAAGCGCAGCAAAAAACAGTAAAATATTTCCGTCGTCTGTTACCTCACGGATGACCTTACGAATTCGCTCCTCAAATTCGCCGCGGTATTTGCTTCCCGCGATCATCCCGGACAGATCCAGCATCAGAACCCGTTTATCCTTTACCGTATCCGGCACGCTGCCCTCCGTAATCCGAAGCGCAAGTCCCTCGACGATCGCCGTTTTGCCGACACCGGGTTCACCAATCAAGACGGGATTATTTTTTGTTTTACGGGACAAAATACGAATCACGTTGCGAATCTCGGTATCTCTGCCGATCACCGGATCCAGCTCGTTTTTTCTGGCCCGTTCCACCAAATCAGTACCGTATTTACCGAGTGCATCATAAGTATCTTCCGGATTATCACCGGTAACCGGCGCACTTTTCACTTTGGAAAGCTCTTTCATAAAAGCGCTCTTTGTAATGCCGTGTTCTGACAAGATTTTCTTGATAGCAGATGTTGCGGCGGAAAAGATTCCCAACATTAGATGTTCCACCGAAATGTACTCATCGCCCATCGATTTGGCCTGTTTTTGCGCCTCCGAAATCACCTGTTCCATTTCTTTGGAAAGGTAGACATCGCTTTCATTGCTGAGTGTTGGAAGCTGCGAAACAGCAGTATCCAGCTCTGATAACAGCGCATTGCTGTCCGCACCCATTTTGCCGAGCAGCGACGGGATCAATCCCCCATCCTGATCGATCAACGCATACAGTAAATGCTCCGGCATAATAGACGGATTGCGATTTTCCTGTGCCATTGACTGTGCGGTTTGTATTGCCTCTAAACTTTTCTGTGTAAATTGTTTTGCGTTCATAAACAACCCTCCTGATTAAATACGGATATCAGCAGTATTTAAATAATCGTAATAAGCCATTTCAACACTGCGGGCATCTGCTTTCCCGCAAAGATAATCCTTCATCTGTTTATCAAACAGCTTGATATAATCTGAAATAGCCTGTGCAAGCTCTGTTGTGTCACAATCGCGATCAGGTACCGAAATACTGCGTACAAATTTGCCGTCATACAATGCGTAATCAATTCCCGACCGAGTAGTTGGAGTCAAATGTGCATCCTCGATCTGCTTCCACAAACGGAAAAAAGAAGTCATGGCATGGATCAATGCCTGCGACTGCGTGCGGAACAATACGCTCAGCCTGCCGATTGCATCCTCGGTGCCGCGATACAGCTCCACCTCATATTTTACGGTAGGCCGGTATTTATATTCCAACGAGCTTTTCAGCGACATACTCTGCGCATTCGGTGCGAAAAACGGCACGATTTCCCGCGACGGCAGCATTAGTTGTTCGATTGCAGAAAGCACATCGCTAATACGGCGTTCCGGCGTTGTATAGTTAACATATTCGGCTAAAATTTGATTAATAAGATTGGAGCGGGAAGTGCCGGATTTATGCGCTAGGATATCAATCTCCCGTACCACATCCTCATTCAGCATTAAACTATATAATGTTTTTCCCAACGAAATCA
>OLSX01000136.1_pt1 | contig 67895 bp, 40 predicted proteins | sample 1673141 | NCBI WGS metagenome assembly OLSX01 (sample SAMEA3136759, study PRJEB25190) | human gut metagenome | biome: human gut; feature: human-associated habitat; material: faeces | place: Austria | collected 2013 | reverse complement strand
ATCCAAAATAGGAACCGCCGTATGCGGAACCGCACGTACGGTGGTGTGAGAGGTCTGAAAACGAAAGTAGGAAGAAAACTGCTTCGTTTTCCTCCTACTCGATTCAATTATTCAATAATTATACATTCAGCCGATGGCTGTTTATCATTTATTTCTTAAGTTCCTTGTAGCGAACAAGAGCCTCAAGATAATAGTAGTCGGCATAGTTGAGCGGAGTGTCAATCTCTGAGTCATTAGGCAGCGAGCCTGTAGAATGCATCAACACGAAGCCCATGTTTTCGCCTGGCTTGGCAAGATAACTTTCGCTTGAGAGCGAGCGCAGAATCTTTTCGGCATAGTCGCTATACTTCTTGCCGTCAGGAGCATAAGAGCATAGCTCAAGGAATGCCGAAGCTGTTACGGCAGCTGCAGATGCATCACGCGGAGTCTCATCTGTGACAGGAGCGTCATAATCCCAATAAGGAATGCAATCCTCAGTCTTGACACGACTCATAATCATATTGGCTACATTGATAGCCTGGTCAAGGAACTTCTTGTCTTTAGACTCGCGGTAGCAACGAGTATATCCATATACAGCCCAAGCCTGACCGCGTGCCCAAGCCGAAGCATCGTTCTTGCCTTGGTGTGTGCACTGCTCTTCTACAGTACCGTCGTTATTATAGCTAACAACATGGAATGTAGTGAAGTCCTTGCGGAAGTGATGCTTCATTGTTGTTTCGGCGTGTTTGATAGCTATGTCATAATACTTCTTGTTGCCAGTAAGATGCCAAGCATTGAACAGAAGGTCGAGGTTCATCATGTTGTCGATGATAACAGGGAAGTTCCAGCGACCAAAGTCCCATGAGCGGATACAACCGATACGCTCGTCGAAACGTGAGCACAGGTTGTCGGCTGTACTTACAAGGATAGGCTGGATAGTGTCGTTTGGAGCAAGACGCAAAGCGTTACCAAACGAGCAGTTAACCATAAAGCCGATATCGTGAGTGCGTTTGAAGTCGCGCAGTGGAGCAAGCATATTGGTGTAGCTTGCGGCATACTTGCGCAAATCCTCATTGCCAGTAAGCTCATAAGCATACCACAAAGAACCAGGGAAGAAACCGCTGGTCCAGTCGTATATATTGATGGTGTGCATCTTGTTTACGAGCGAGTCGGCAGGCAAAACCAATGAGTCGGCAAAAGTCTTGCGGTCTCTTTCGGTTTGACGTTCAACAAAGTCGAGCGGATAAACTGTCCAAATAGAGCGTGGAAGCACGCCAGTGCCGTCCATCTTCTCGGCTGTTGCGAGCAATTGCTGTGATGCCACGTCTACCGAGTGGTTCATCCAGTTTTCTGTCTTGTCGTTTTTGCAGCTAATGCAGGCCATAGCCATAAGAGCTGAAGCGATGAGGCTGTTCTTGATGTTCATGTTACGTTGTTTTGTAGTTATGTTTTTTGGGATTTTAAGTATGGCGGAAGTGTGTCTTCCGCCTTTTATTGTTTTATAGATTCCACTCAAGTATTTTCTTTGCACCATTTATTTCAACCTCTACCTTCATAGCCTTGTCGCTTGCGCTGACAATCTTGGCAGAAGCCTTAACCGAGCCAACCTCCTTGTCAGGGAAGATAACGGTAACGAAGCGTACAGTCTGAGCGTCCTTCTTATCTGTAGAGAACACGAAGTTAGGACGTGCTGTCTTCTTGCGGTAAGCCAGTGAGTAGAAGCCTTCTTGCTGGGTGAGGTCGAGCTTCTGTGAGCCGAAACACTGAATCATAACGTTGCTGCCTGGCTTGTAGTTGGTACGGATGATGCCGTTGGCTGCATCCATATTGGTATCACCGTCGGTAAGCAAGTAGTGCAGATTGAGTTTGCCAGTAGCGTCGCCCGATGCCTCGTCAACAAATACAAAGTATTTCTGGTCAACGAAGAACACTGTACGGCGGTGCTTAAGCTGCTTGTAGCTCTGGTTCTCGGTAACAAGAGTCTGTACATCGCCCTCAGGTTGCCACAGCAATGTGGTAGACTGTGTAGACTCAAGGTTCTTGTCGTCGAGAGTAAGGGTGTTGTGCTGAGGAGTAGAACGGAACCAGTCGCGCTGTTTCTGTACCTCCTTGCCGCCAGCATATATGTATGAACCGCTATCAGGGAAGAGGTTCTTACCATTCATCCAAAGGTCGAAGGTGCCGTTATCTGGCTGAGCATGCCACTCACCCTTAGGACCAGCCTTTACAACCATTACGGTAGAGCTAAGATCCCATCCATTGCGGAATGTAAAGAAGCCACCTTTAAGGAATGCTTTAGAGAGGTTTTGTGGACGTGTGCCTTTCTTTCCGTTAGTTGCAAACCATTTGATGGCCTCGTTCTTAGGGAATATCTTAGACCATTCACGATAGTTGCGCTGCTCCGACTTTGCGTCGCCTTGCTTGGCATCGCTAAAACAAGGGTTGGTGTAGTCGGGGAAACAGATGTTGTAATAGAATACAATCATCTTCTCCATTGTGTCCTTGTACGACTGTGGAATGGCATTCATATTGTTGTTGGCATTTGCCACAATCAATGCACGCATAAAGATGTTGATGCAGGCAAGGTGATAATGTGGGTCGAGCTCGTACTGAACTCCGTCATCGAACACCTGCTTCTTAATCTCGCGGTTAAGAATATCGATACCGCTCTGTTTCCATTCAGTGGCTTGCTTAAACTCTGGGAAGAATGTTCCAGCGAAGAACATGCGCTGAGCCTCAAACAACAAGTGGTTGCCCTGCTTAGAATAGTGGTGCATGATAAAGTCGCCATGCTTGTAGTAGTTTACGATAAACTCGGTAAGGAATGCCGGTGTGAAGTTAGGCGACTGTACGAATAGGGTGAATTGATGTATCTGGTCCTGTATTCTGTGGCTAATCTCGAGTGGACGCCATGCAAATCGGGCGTTCTCGATATCTGCCTTAAGGCTCTCATTGTCCTTCATCTCGAACTGGTCGTGAGTAACTTCTACCAGTGGATTCTTCTTAATCCAGTCAAGATACTCCTCTTTCCACTCGATAGCATACTTCTCGTCCTTGGTCTCGCGATAAACCTTACCCATAGGTGTAAACCACTTGTGGCGGTGCAACTGCCAACGAAGTTCGTTGTCCTTAACCGGCCAAAACTTCCAGTTGATATCCTTGCCATAGTTATAGGCAGGCTGATAGCCGTCGTGTACATAGAAGGTGTGCTCAAGAGCATCGTCGGCCCACTGGCGTTCGCGCTTGCTTACCTTTATGTTGTTAAGGTTGATGTCTGGGTCAACAATACCGGTGCGCTGTCTGTAGTAGTTGAGCAAGGCAGCGGCAGCCTTGTCCATCTTGCCCTTCTTGTACATTGCTTTAACTGTTTCCAGACCGGGACGGTCCAAGTCGAGCAATTCAAACGCTTGCGCGTTTACTTTCTCAGTCTGTTTCTTGGCGCTGGCATTAAGCGACACCAACATGCAAAGAACCAGATTAATGATCAGAAATGTTCTTTTCATTGCTTAATTGTTTAAGTTGCTTTTTTTGATTTTGGTTTGTTTAGCAGATTAGCCTTCAACCTTGTCGCTTTTCATTAAATCGCTGTAGCCGCTTTTTATATTTTAGCTTTGCGATTTCTTTAATAAGCAATGTTTGTTCGACTTGGTTGTCGGAGTAGCTGTTTTTACGAGTGCAAAATTACATGAAATAAAGTATTCAACCCTATAAAAACGTTTTATTGAATATTGATTGTGTTCAAATGCAAATGTTTGTACGTATTTTATATATAAGTAGCATATGTACACCTTATTATATAATATATAGGGTGGGGTCGAGGGCATTTAGTTTTGCAAGATTATTCTCTTTTCAAAGTAATATATGTTCTTTGCCCATTTAATATATATTACTTGTCCATTTAATATATATTACTTTGCCTGGTAATATTATATGCCTTGGGATATCATCTTGCGCTATGTCTTTAGCATATGGTGTTTGTAGGCAAGAGCTCCTATTCAATTTATGGCGAAATCTCGTTTTTGTGCCAGTGTCTATAGGATTCGCATATTTTATCGTACAAAAATGTCCTTTATGCCAACATTTGTACGTACTCAAAAGTGGTTTGAATAGATTTGATATGTATGTATAATATAAAAGTCGTACTTTTGCATCGGAACTTTGATAGGACCGATAAATCAAACCGAAACTTAAATACTAATTGCTACACTGTATGACAAACAGGTTTTTTGCATTTGGCTGTTGCGCACTGTTGCCTTTGGCAGCTATGGCACAGCAACGTCCCAACATTATATATATAATGAGTGACCAACAAGCAGCTACTGATATGAGCTGTGCAGGCAATAACGACGTTAAGACCCCTAATATGGACCGTCTTGCCGAGCGTGGAATGCGTTTCACCAATGCCTATTGCACATTGCCATTGAGTGGACCCTCACGTGCTGCTATGTGGACCGGATACATGCCTTCGGTTATAGGTATGGAAGAGAATGAGACACCACTGCCAGACTCAATAGCCGTTCGCACACTTGGCACTCTTATTGAGAACTCGGGTTACGACTGTGCCCTTGCAGGCAAGTGGCATGTAAATACCAACTCGCTGCCAAGCGAGCATGCCTTTGGTTTCAAGAATATCCATCAGTTTATGGACAACGGACTCTCAGAGAGTGTTATCAATTATCTGCGCAATCGCGACAGCAAAAAGCCGTTCTTCCTTGTAGCTTCTTTCAACAACCCACACGGAATATGCGAGTATGCACGTCGACAGAATGTGCCATATGGTGATGTAGACCTCAACCCCGAACTTGCCGACTGTCCTCAACTACCAGCTAATTTTGCGGTAAGTCCATACGATGCCTCTACACTTCAATTTGAGAAGAAGCGCAACCAACGCCTATATCCTTCATACGATTATACTCCTGACGATTGGCGCCGATATCTATATGGATACTATCGTCTTACCGAGACAGTTGATGCGCAGATAGGTCAGATTCTCGAAGAGATGGACCGTCAAGACCTTTGGAAGAATACTATCGTCATCTTCTCTTCTGATCACGGCGACGGTGCAGCACAGCACCAGTGGAACCAGAAGACAGTGTTGTACGAAAGTGTAGCCAACATTCCTTTCATCGTTTGCATGCCAAAGGGCAAGAATGCCGGAAAGGTTATGCCACAGCTCATAAGCAACGGTCTCGACCTAATGCCAACAGTTTGCGATTTTGCTGGCGTTGAGATACCAAAGCATTGCACTGGTAAGAGCATCCGCAAGGTGCTTGAGTCGGGTAAGGAAGATACTCCGCTTCGCGACTATGTAGTTACCGAGACTGTATTTGCTCAGACAGCTGGTACCATAGGTTGGATGGTTCGCACAAAAGACTTTAAATACGTATTGTACGATTCTGGCAGAAACCGCGAGCAACTATTTGATATGAACAACGATCGTGGCGAGATGCGCAACCTTGCAGTAGAGCGTCGATATCACGACATATTGGTTGAACATCGCCGTATGCTGAGCGAGTGGATGGATCAGAATCCGTCAAAGCTCACTCGTTTAAGAGTTAAGTACATTCCACGCAATTAAGAGCTAATACTCACGATACAACAATAATAACATTTGTATGAAACAACTACTAAATCTATATGCAGTGGCACCCCTCGCTCTCCTTATGCTGGCATCGCAGCCAGCAAAGGCAGGCGATTATGGGTTCAACTACATAACCAAAAGCGGACGCATTATCCTCAAGGATTCTACAATGATGCACGAGATGAGACAGACGCCAAGTCCGCTAAATGGAGAGGTTGTTACAGCACGCAAAGTATCATTCCAATGGCCTTTGCCTCCTGAGCTTAGCAATACCACTGAGGCTCTCGACGGAATGGACCTTAAACCTAAGTTTAAGAAGTCGCTTATATCATATAAACTGCGCTATTCGCAAGATCCAGCGTTTCAGACTGGCACGGTAGAACGTCAGCTATTATGGCCCATGTTCAATCCTGATGTCGACCTTAAGGAAGGCAAGTGGTATTGGCAGTATGCCTTTGTGGTAAGCGGCAAGGAGACATGGTCGGAGCGATTGAGCTTCACCGTAGGCAACAATCCGACCAAGTTCTGCCCCCCGCCATTCTCTAAGGTGGTAGAAGGTCTTACCGATGTGCATCCACGCATTTGGGTTCAGAAGTCTACTTGGGATAAGTTTATCGAGCAAGCAAAAACCAAGAAAGAGTACAACTGGTACGTCAACCGTGCCGAGAAAGTGATGAAGGTTCCGATGAAGGGCCTTAACGACATCAACCTTAAAAAGCTGTCAAGTCTTGAGAACGAGATGAAGCGCAAGGCATACATCACACGTGAAAGTCGCCGCATCATCGATGCCGAGGAGGGCAACAGCATGGTATTGGTTTATGCCTACCTGCTTACCAAGAACGAGGCCTACGCAAAGGAGGCCACCAAGCGCATTATCTCCATGAGCGACTGGAATAATAGTTCGAGTGTGGCAGGCGATTTCAACGAATCGACAGTAGTATCGCTAGCTTCTATGGCTTACGACAGTTTCTACGATATGCTTACTGCCGATGAACGCAAGGCTCTTCTCAATGCCGTAAAGGTTGGTTCGGCATCGATGTACGCACGATATAACAACCATCTCGAGAATCATATTGCCGACAACCACGTATGGCAGATGACGCTGCGTATTCTCACTATGGCAGCTCTGGCAACCTACAACGACCTGCCCGAGGCTAACACATGGGCCGAGTTTTGCTATAATATATGGGTATCTCGAATGCCAGGCCTTAACGAGGATGGTGCTTGGCACAATGGCGACAGCTACTTTTCGGTAAACACCCGCACATTGATAGAGGTGCCTTGGCTTTACTCACGACTCACCGGATTCGACTTCTTCAGCGATCCTTGGTATCGTGGCAACATCATGTATACTATGTACGAGCAGCCACCATTCTCTAAGTCGGGTGGCAATGGCAGCACTCACCAGAAGGTAATGGAGCCACGCTCGCAGCGTATAGGCTATCTTGATGCCTTGGCACGTCTTACAGGCAATACCTATGCAGCCGACTTTGTGCGCCGCACACTTGCCGAGAAGCGAGGATATCTGCGCGAATCGTTCCTTGCCAAATCTGGTGATCTATCTTGGTTTCGCCTACAGTGCGACAAATCTTTGCCTAAAGGCAAGGGGCTTGCTTCGCTTTCTGATGGATATGTATTCCCGCAGTCAGGCCTTGCGGCATTCCAAAGCAATTGGGACAATTATAAACTCAATGCCGAGTGGACGTTCCGTTCAAGTCCGTATGGTTCAACATCACATGCTCTTGCCAACCAAAATGCATTCAACACGTTCTACGGTGGCAAGTCGCTGTTCTACAGTTCAGGTCATCACACATCATTTGTAGATGCCCACTCTGTTTACTGTCATCGCGGTACCCGTGCCCACAACACAATGCTTGTTGACGGTATGGGACAGCGTATAGGCACCGAGGGTTACGGATGGATACCAAGATATTATGTAGGCAAGAATATTGGTTATGTACTGGGCGACGCAAGTAACGCTTATGGCGAGGTGATATCAACACTATGGCAAACGCGTGCAAAACTAACCCATATAGAGTTTACACCAAAGACAGGTTGGGATAAAAACCATGTAAAGACCTATCGTAGACATATAGTAGACCTGGGCGACTCTGGACTGATATTCGTTTACGACGAACTTGAGGCTGACAAACCTGTGGCATGGAACTATATGTTGCACTCGGTTACAGCACCTATCACTTTCGGAAAACAGAATAAGACGCTGCATGTGCAGACAACCAACGAGGTTGGAGCATCCGATGCCTACATCTTTGCACCTACAGAGCTTAAGGCCGATACTACAACTAAGTTCTTTGTACCTGCAACCAATTGGCTAAAGAGCGACGCCAAGGGCAGATTCTTACCCAATCCAGACCACTGGCACTTTACGGCTTCATCGCCAAAGAGTCAGTTCTACCACTTTGCAACAATCGTGGATACACACGCAAAGGACCAAAAGTCACGTGTACCGGTAATGCATAAGAACGGCAAAATAACAGTAGGTGACTGGACAATAGAGGTAAATATCAAGGCTGATGGCAAGCCTTTCTTCCATGTGGTTAACTCGGTTAACAAGGCAGAGGCTACACTCAACGACAAGGGAACTGCTATAAAGGATGGCGATACTTCAACATTGCTTGTTGACAAATTGCCTAAGCTTGAAATATAACAATTGAAATAAAACAAACTAAAAACAATAAATTTATGGACTACAAGAAAAGTTTGACTTGTCTTGCCATCTCCATGGCTGCTCTTAGTGTATCGGCACAGAGCCAAACCGTTACCGGCAAGATTGTCGACAACGATGGACTCGAAGTCATTGGCGCAAGCGTTTCGCTTAAAGGCGAAAAGGGCGTAGGCGCTGTTTCTGACATTAACGGTAACTTCACCATTAAAGCCAAGAACGCATCTAAAGATGTACTCGTTATCTCATATCTTGGTATGAAGACTCAAGAAGTGAAGGTTGGTGGCAAGAAGCAACTTGATGTTCGTCTCGAACCCAACGCCATTACAATGGATGATGTTGTGGTTATCGGTTACGGCGCTGTAAAGCGTAAGGACCTTACAGGTTCTGTATCGTCGGTAAAGAGCGACGAGCTACTTAAGACTCCTACTAATGATATTTCACAGGCTCTTGCCGGACGCATTGCAGGTTTGCAGGTGCAGTCGTCTGATGGAGCTCCAGGTTCAAGTATTTCTATCCGCGTTCGTGGCGGTATCTCTATCTCGCAAAGCAATGAGCCTTTGTATGTTATCGATGGTTTTCCTACAGAAGACGGTCTTGGTTCACTCGACCCTGCTTCTATTGAATCAATAGATGTTTTGAAGGATGCATCTGCAACAGCTATCTATGGTGCACGTGGTGCCAACGGTGTAATCGTTGTTACAACCAAGCAGGGCAACGAGAACAGCAAGGCAACAATTAGCTTCGACGCTTATGTAGGTACACGCAAGATAGCCAACAAGCTTGATGTACTCAGCACTCGCGAGTTTGTGCTTGCCGACTATGAGCGCACTCTTGGCACTCTTACTGCTGACAAGACAATGGATACATGGTATAATCGATATGGCAGATTCGAGCAAGGCGAGGGATTTATGGCTAAGCTCAATGATGCCTACAACGGACGTAAGGGTATCGACTGGCAAGATGAAACTCTTGGTCGCTCTACTTTCGTACAGAATTATCGTGTAGGTGTACAGGGTGGCAGCAAGACTACACAGTACTCGGTCGCATATAACTTCTTCCGCGATGAGGGTGCCATGGTATACAGTGGCGACAAGAAGCACGACATTACCATGAACTTCAAGAGCAAGGTTAACGATCGTCTTACTGTTTCGGCACGTGCCAACTTCGATGTTCGCAAGATATGGGGTTCGGGTACATCTGGCGACGGTACCGGAAACTATAGCTATTCGTTCAACAAGATGACGTCTATCCTTCAGTATCGTCCTACAGCAGGCGCTAAGGGAACTGACGATACTCTGCTCAATGGCGAGGATCCGATACTTGTAGACGATAGCGGAAACACAATGCAAAATCCGCTTATCACCGCACGCGAGGAGACTAACGACCGCGAGTATCGTTACTTCTCTACCAATGGCGACTTAAACTATAGCATTATGAAAGGTCTTAACTGGCGTACAGCTGTGGGCTATCGCTACCAGACACGTCGTTATGGTGAGTTCTATGGCGACCAGAGTATCAATGCAAAGCGCTCAAGCATCAATGGTATGATAAGCTATTATGAGTACGAGACATTCCAGATTTCGAACACTCTGTCGTATAACAAGCGCTTTAACAAGAAGCATAACCTCACAGCTCTTTTGGGTCAGGAGTTTATCGCACGTTCGTCACGCTGGCTCAAGGCTGCAGCCAACCAGTTCCCTAACGATGATATTGGTCTTGGCGACATGTCGCTTGGCAATCCTACAAGCATATCGTCTAACCAGAACTATGATGACAACATCCTATCGTTCTTCGGACGTGTAAACTATAACTACAACGACCGCTACTTGCTCACAGCATCTCTGCGTGCCGATGGTTCGTCTAAGTTTGGTAAGAACAATAAGTGGGGATACTTCCCTGCAGTATCGGCTGCATGGCGTTTGGCAGAAGAAGACTTCATAAAGAATCTCAATATCTTCTCCGACCTTAAGTTGCGTTTGGGTTACGGTCTGGCAGGTAACAACCGCATTGGTTCGTACAACTCGCTTGCTATCCTTTCATCAGTGTTTACCGCTATGGGCAACCAACTCACCAACGGTTATGCTTCAAAGCAGATTCCTAACGCCGATCTAAAGTGGGAGGCAAACAAGACTCTCAACATGGGTATCGACCTTGGTTTCTTCAACCAGCGACTCACCATTGCTCCAGAGTTCTATATCAACAAGAGTTCTAACCTCTTGCTCAATGCCAACATTCCTTACTCATCAGGCTACACCTCAATGATTATCAATGCTGGTAAAACAAAGAACACAGGTATCGACCTTGCAATCAACTCTGTCAACATCGACAAGCCTAACTTTATGTGGCGCACAACACTCACAATGTCGCACAACAGCAATAAGATTGAGGCACTTACTGGTGAGGAGTCGCAGCTGTATGAGGCTCGTTTCGGTTTCAATCAGAAGACCCACAAGCTTCAGGTAGGCAAGTCACTTGGCCAGTTCTATGGCTACAAGACAGATGGTATCTACACTATGGACGACTTTGAGGTTAATGCCGATGGAACATATGGCAAGCTTAAGGATGGTGTTCCTTACCATGACGATAAGGGCAAGATAAAGCCAGGTATGTGGAAGTTTAAGGACCTTGATGATGACGGCGTTGTTGGCGAGAAGGACAAGACCATTATCGGCGACTCAAATCCTGATATATATGGTGGTTTGAACAACACCTTCACAATTGGCAACTTCGATCTCAGCCTCTACTTTACATATAGTCTTGGTGGCGAGGTGCTTAACGCTACAAAGCTCATCAACTCTAAGATAGGTTCAACCAATCGCAACTCTTTGGCTTGCATGGACAGCAACCATCGTTGGGTTACTGTTAACGCGAATGGTGAGATAGAGAACAATGCAGCCAATCTTGCATCTATGAATGCAGGCAAGACAGTTGCCGCCTATTACGACGGTTTCGAGGGCAACTATTACATCCACTCATGGGCTTGTGAGGATGCTTCGTTCTTGCGTTTGAGCAACATCACAGTGGGTTACACATTCCCATCACGCATGATGCGTAAGGTAGGTGTGCGCAAGCTTCGCCTATACGCTACTGCAAACAACCTCTTCACAGTGACAAGCTACTCGGGCTACGACCCAGAGGTGTCTAACATGGCAAGCTCACTCACTCCGGGTGTTGACTACGGATCATATCCACGCAGCCGTTCGTTTATATTTGGTGTGAACCTCTCATTCTAACAACTTCAACGCAATATTAATTATGAAAAAATATATATTCATAGCAGCAACCATATTCGGCGCTTCGGCACTGATGACATCATGCGATGATGTGCTTACCGAAAAGCCAGACTCGTTCTACGAGAAGGACACCTACTTCAATACTGCGTCGAAGGCAGAGATGGCGGTGCTCGGCATTTACAACTCAATATCTAACACCAACCACTATGGTTCGTGTGAGATGGCAACTCCATCGTCGGACGATATGTACTTTGTCAATGGTACAAATATCGATAATAGCCGCCGTGACCTTAGCCACTATCAGTTTACTACCAACAACCAGTGGCTCAGCAATATCTGGCTATATAATTATCAGGGTATCGACCGTGCCAATATGGCTATCGATGGTATACAGAAAATGCCTGGCTATGCCGAAAACGATAAGTATAAACAGCTTGATGCCGAGGCTCGTTTCTTGCGTGCCTTCCAGGCTTTCGACCTTGTTAAGTATTGGGGCGATGTGCCTTTCAAGACAACTTATTCTACAACCTATTCGTCGGCATTCGGACCTCGTGTAGACCGTGAGAAGATATACGACCAGATTATAGACGACCTCAACTTTGCAAAGAAAACTTTGCCTTGGGCTACAGCTACATCTTCGCCCGAGCGTGCAACACAGGGGGCGGCTCGTGCCTTGCTTATGCGTGTGCTCTTGCAGCGTGCAGGCTATAGCCTTCGTATGAATGGACAGAGCGAGCGTCCTGATGATGCAACTCGTAAAACCTACTTTGAGCAGGTTGTTAAGGAGTGGGAAGCATTTGCCGAAAGTAATCATGGTTTCTACACAGGTGGTTATGAGGCATTCTTCAAAACTTTCAACGAGCTTAAGCTAAACTCGCAGGAGAGCTTGTTTGAGATAGCATTCCAGTTTGAGGATAAGAAGAGCCAAGGTGGTTGGTGGGGATCATATAATGGTCCTGAAGTAGGTGCACCCGAACCAGGAACCCAAAATACAGCTATGGGACGTGCTAATGCCTTCTTCCGTGTTGTACCAGAGTGGTACGATTTCTTCGATACTAACGACCAGCGTCGTGATGTTACCATCTGCCGTTATGGTTGGAAGTGGGATAAGAATAATAAGACACATAAAAAGTCGGATTATTCGGGAAACAAGGCAAAGTGGTTCCCTGGCAAGTGGCGTCGCGAGTGGATGGCTCTTGGCTATAAGGACCCTAACGGCACCGATGTAAACTATTGCGTTCTGCGTTATGCTGACGTTGTACTTATGGCTGCCGAGGCTTACAACGAGCTTGGTAATACTACAGAGGCTTGGAATCTTATTAATGAAGTGCGTCAGCGCGCAGGTGCTACAGCTGTTACTGCTGCCAACTATTCCGAAATATACAAGCATCGTGAGGGTAAGGACCCTGTTACAAAGAAGCCTTATGTGCCTAACGTGTACAACCTTGTTGTTCCTGCCAATGCCACTGTTGAGGGTGTAACACCAGGCAAGACTATCATCGACGACTCTGATGAGCAAGGTAAGGTGCGTACAGCACTCTATTGGGAGCGTGGCTTTGAGCTTGCTTTCGAGGGACAGCGTAAGTACGACCTTATACGTTGGGGCATTTTGAAGGATGCTCTTACACTGTTCGGTATGAACTCTAAGTTTAACTCAGGTTCATCAAAGGGTTATCCTGCCTATATCAACTTTGTTGTTGGCAAGCACGAACTATTCCCTATACCATTGAACGAGATGCAGAGCAACCCGTTGCTTGAGGGAAAGAACAATCCAGGATACAAATAACTTATAGAACTTTCGCAAGTTCAGAAGTTACAAGGAGTTAAGAAGTTAAGCCATTGCTTTTATAGTTATAAGGTCAGTAAAAAGACTAATGGCTTAACTCCTTTCGCTAGCGAAACTTAAATTACTAACTATATAAATAACAAAAAACAATGAAAATCAAAAGCATTATTAAGGCTGCCTTCGTTGTAGTGGCTCTCTTTGTAAGCAGCATTGCCAACGCCCAGGAAATGAAGCCTGAGGTATTCAACTTCCATAAGTTTATAGGTCTGCCTACTGGTGCATGGACTATCGATCAGAAACTTGACGGAGTAAAGATAGAGCGTCGCCGCAGCAATATGACACTTACCTTTGCACAGGGCGAGGGCAAGAAGTCGCCCGACTACAGTGTTTGCATCAATAGCAAGGACGAGGACGTTAACGCTGTTCGTTTGCTCATGGGCAACACAATGAAGATTAGCTCGGATAAGAACAACATCACACAGGTGCAGTTCTTCTACACCACACGTGCCAAGGCGGCATATGGTAAGAACTATAGCATGCAGCCAGAGGGTACATACCCTGGCGACAAGCAGTATACATATATATGGACTGGCAAGTCGAAGACTTTTGAGCTGACCAACCTTACTAATAAGGGTGGTATCGAGATTCACAAGATTATCGTAACTTGCGAGCCTGCCGAATAAACAAAGTAATCAAACTAATAAACAATAAGACAATGAACAAGATTTTACGTATGGCTTTCGTAGCCGCAGTAGCACTCGTAAGTGCCAACACATTCGCACAGAACGCAGATGTAACATTCTCATTGACCAAGATGGTTGACAATGGTTGGACAAAGGGCCAGAGCCTTGACAATGTAGAGTATTCTCAGAAGAATGTAACTTTAGCTTTCAGCAAGGCCGACGGCGAGACAGATCCAATATACAGAGAGGTAGAAGACAGCAAGGGCAATAAGAGTGTTATTGCTGCACTTACTATTGGTAATAAGCTCACACTTACTTCAGACAAGTTTACCTTTACAAAGATTCAGTTCAAGCCTACAGCTAAGGGCAAGTCGCCAAAGAGCGAGAAGAGTGGTCCTAACTATGAGATGACAAATGGTACATATGTTGGTCCGGAAGGAGAAACAAATGAAACCAAGTATGTTTGGGAAGGTGAGACATCAGAGTTCTTCATCAAGAATCTTAACAACAAGAATGGTATCGAGTTTAACTCTATCATGATTTGGTACAAGGAAGGCTTCACTTCAGGTGTTTCTGTAGTAGAACTCAACCTTAAGAACGGTAAGATATACGACCTCAATGGCACATACGTTGGCAACAGCCTTGACAACGTAACAAAGAGTGGCGTATACGTAATTAACGGAAAGAAAACAGTTGTTAAGAAGTAAATGAAAAAATTCCGCTTTATTTTACTGGGGCAGGCTTTAGCACTATCAATGATAGTGCAAGGGCTTGCCTCTTGCGATTCGGGTGAAATGTTATCGGTTAAGGATGAGCCTTCTACAGAAAATGTTGTTGCCGATGACAAAGAGTATCCTGAGGCATGGCACGACAAGATGCGTACTATGCCTTATCCAAAGCTCGATAACGAGCTGGTTGTTAATCCGTCTCCGCTTATTGTGCCGCAATCGCTCAAGACCAAAGACTCAATTCAGTTTGAGTTGTCGCAAGATAAGGACTTTGGCGCTTCGCCCACATCAGTGCCTACTATTACAGTTGGTACGCGTGCATCATTGCCTGTAATAACATCTAAGTTTGTACGTTGGAATATGTTCAACCCACATCAGGTGCTTAACGCAGGTACTTGGTATTGGCGCTATCGTCTTAAGGCGCGTAATGGCGAACCTGGTGCATGGAGTGCTCCTATAGAGTTTAAGGTATCGGGCACAGAGAAGCAGTTTGTAACACCTAAGTATGAGGTGTTCTTCAAGAACATGTCTACAACCCATCCTCGTCTGCATCCGTATGTAGACGACAAGTTGGCTGCTGCCCGCAAGCAGATAACTCGTATAGATGGCTATAAGAATATGATAAACGATGCCGACAAGAAAGTGGCTGTAGACGTTGAGGCTATGGCAGATCCGTTTGCAGACAACAGCAATGGTCAGGTTTGGCTTGTATCACAGTATTTGCATACAGCCTATCTGCTTACAACGGGTTTGAATAATGCTGAGCTTAAGGAGAAGAATCCACAGTACAAGGCTAAGATGTTGTCTACAGTACGCACATTGCTTAACAAGCCTATACCGTCGGATATCTCCGACAACTTCAAGTTGTCTAATGCAGCTTTGAGCTTTATGCCAGCATACGACCTCTTCTACGACGAGCTTACCGCAGATGAGCGCACAAAGATAGAGAAGATACTGTATACTATCGTCAACAAGTTCTTTCCATGGTCGTTTGGTGTTGAGGAGAACCATATATTCGACAACCACTTCTGGCAGAAGAATATGCGTACTTACTTGCAGATAGCCTATTTGCTTGCCGACAAGCCGTCGCAGTATCCTAAGGTATTGCCTATCATGGAGTATCTCTATGAATTGTGGACTGCACGTGCTCCGGCAATGGGATACAATCGCGATGGTGGTTGGGAGAACGGTACCAAGTACTTTGGCGATAATGTTGAGACATTGTCGTATATACCTCTTCTCTTCGGCAAGATTACTGGTTTCGACTTCTTTCAGCATCCTTGGTATGACAACGCAGGAAAGACAATTATATACACATGGCCACCAACATCTAAAAGTCTTGGTTTTGGCGATGGAGTAGAATGGTACGATACACCTACACGCCAACGTGTAGCCTTTGCCGACTTCCTTGCGCGTCAGAAGGATGATGTTTATGCTGGATGGTATGCTACACAGCAGGCAAAAGCTCTGCGCAACGATCCCGACTTACGTCTATATCGTATGTGCAACTTTGATAAGAAGGTTGCAACTGCATTGCCCGAAGATATGCCTAAGATGATTTGGTTGCAGGATATGGGTGAGGTGCTTATGCACTCCGATCTAAACAATTCAGCCAACGACTTCTCTATGTCGTTCCGTTCGAGCACATTTGGTTCAGGCAGTCATACGCTTGCCGACCAAAACTCGTTCAATCTCCTGTATAAGGGCGACTATGTGTACCACAATACAGGCTACTACATCAACTTCAGTGGCAAGCACAACCTGCTGTCTTATCGTCACACACGTGCCCATAACTCTATCCTTGTAAACGGCATTGGTCAGCCTTTCTCTACAACAGGCTATGGTGATGTAGTGCGTGCAATGGGGGGCGACCATATTGCCTATTGTCTTGGTGACGCATCGCATGCCTACAATGGCATTAGCGAGGACGATATGTGGATTGATGCCTTTAAAAAGGCAGGCATTGCGCAGACACCAGAGTATGGCTTTGGCAAGACTCCGCTTAAGAAGTATCGCCGCCACATGCTGATGCTTTATCCAAATATCCTCGTTATCTACGACGAGTTGGAAGCAACAGAAGCTACACGTTGGGATTGGTTGTTGCATAGCGACACTAAGTTTAGCATCGACAATACAGCGCATACGCTTACAACGACCAACACAGCCAAGGGCTTCGTGGCTCGCACACAGCTCTTCTCTAATGACGCAATGTCGTTATCGCAGACCGACCAGTTCTTCTGCGATCCTGATGGAGGTGTAACAAGTAAGTACAAGCGTCAGTGGCACATGACGGCACAGATACCTAACAGTAGCTCTACACGTGTGCTTGCTATCGTTCAGGTAGGTGCTAATGAGGATGCTCTGTTGCCTATTACACAGAATGGCAATATGTTTACCATCGGCAATTGGACCATAGAGGCTTCAATGGCATCGATATCAACAGCTGCATTGAAGATAACCAACAGCACACTGCCAGAGGTTAGTTTTGTTTATGATGCTCGTTCTAACTCTTCGCTCTACGACACTGTATCTGGTATTATGCAGACACAGACGCAGACCGACCGTACTCCTGTTATGACAAGAGGAATAGAGTAAGATACACCTTATTATATTATAAAAAATAGGGGGTACGATTTCCAAATCGTACCCCCTATTTTTTGGTCTATATTGTGTCCAGTTACACGTTTGTTATGCGTGCTGTATCTCCCTTTTCCTTATATTTCAACACCGAATCAAGTAGCGTTATTGCGCTCTCTTCCATCTGTGCTGTAAGGTGGTCTATTTTAGATAATATATAGTTGTAGAACAGTTGTAGTATCAGCGCCACGATAATGCCAAAGATAGTGGTAATGAGTGCCACCTTCATACCAGCTGCCACAATAGTTGGATTGATGTCACCTGCCAACTGTATCTGTTCGAATGCCATAACCATACCAATTACTGTTCCAAGGAATCCCAATGACGGAGCCATAGCAATGAACAGCGTTATCCACGAACAACCACGCTCCATATTGGCAGCCTGTACTGAACCATAAGCTGCTACCGAACGTTCAATGTCTTCTATAGGTGTGGATATGCGTAACAATCCTTGATAGCATATCGACGCTACTGGTCCACGGGTGTCACGACATAGTGTCTTTGCCCCTTCGATATCGCCTTCGGCAATCTTGGCGTCAACAGAAGCCATAAAGCGTTTTGCGTTAATCTCCGACAGACTAAGATATATAATACGTTCGATACAGAACGACAGTCCAAACACCAAGGCAATGGCAACAAGCGACATAAACGAGGCATTGCCTTCGATAAACTTAGTCTTTAGTACTTGATGAAAGCCACCGCCATCATCAGGCATAAGTTCGGTCATCTCTATTGGGGTGTCGTCGGCAGTTGCGGGTTGGGCAGCCGAAGCTGTTGTACAGAACATTGTGCTTGCTACAAAAGCCATGGCAAGCATAGCTGTGGCAATAGTTCTATTCTTCAATGTTTTCATAATGATGGTTCTTGTTTTGCTGTTATATGTGTCTTTTATTCTCGGCACGGTGCAAAATTACTTATTATTTCCTAATTAACGTAGGTTTTTAGCACCTTTATGTGTACTTTTGCATATATTCATTATACTAACGTAAATCACTTAAACAACAAAAGTCTATGAGGAAACTTTTGACATCGGTGTTTATGGCACTATCGTTGTCGGGCGTTGCAGCGCAACCGGCTCAACACTATCAGCCTACCAAGGAGAATCTTGAGGCTCGTAGCCATTTTCAAGACTCTAAGTTTGGCATATTCCTTCATTGGGGACTCTACTCTATGTTGGCAACTGGCGAGTGGACTATGACCAACAAGGATCTTAACTATAAGGAGTATGCCAAACTTGCCGGAGGCTTCTATCCCTCGCGTTTTAATGCCAAAGAGTGGGTGTCGGCTATTAAGGCGTCGGGTGCCAAGTATATCTGCTTTACCACACGTCACCACGAGGGATTCTCAATGTTTCATACCAAATGGTCCAACTACAATATTGTAGACGCCACACCCTTCAAACGCGACATTGTTAAGGAACTTGCAGATGAGTGTCATCGACAGGGCATCGACATCCATTTTTACTATTCGCATATCGACTGGCAACGTGAGGATGCACCATTAGGACGTACCGGACTTGGTACGGGGCGTCCAAAGGAGGCTCAAAATTGGGATTCTTACTATAAGTTTATGAACAACCAGCTAACCGAACTTCTTACCAATTACGGTCGAGTAGGTGCTATTTGGTTTGACGGATGGTGGGATCAGGACATTAATCCTTCGTTCGATTGGCGTCTGCCCGAGCAGTATAAGCTTATACACAGTTTGCAGCCTGCCTGTCTTATTGGCAACAACCATCATCAAACACCGTTCGATGGTGAGGATTTTCAAATGTTCGAGCGCGACCTTCCTGGCGAGAACTCTGCAGGATTGTCGGGGCAACAGATATCACAGTTGCCTCTTGAGACTTGCGAGACTATGAATGGCATGTGGGGATATAAGATTACAGACCAAAACTATAAGTCGCCCAAGACCCTTATACACTATCTTGTAAAGGCAGCCGGACGCAATGCAAACCTGCTTATGAACATTGGCCCGCAACCAGATGGCTGTTTGCCAGAGGTGGCAATTGAACGTCTTAAGAAGGTAGGCGAATGGATGAACATTTATGGAGAGACTATCTATGGCACACGTGGCGGTATTATTCAGCCACACGACTGGGGGGTAACCACACAGAAGCAGAATCGTCTTTTTGTTCACATCCTTAATCTTAAGGACAAGGCTCTGTACCTGCCTACCGGCAATACACGCATAAAGAAGGCAGTAGACTTTGTATCGCGCAAACAGGTACGTATGCAGAAATGCGATGGTGGAGTAGTGCTCTATCTCGACCAAGTGCCTACAGATGTCGACAAAGTAGTTGAGTTGGAGATGGCAAAATAGAAAATACACATTATTAATATAACGTGAGTTCGACGGATTAGAATAACGTTAATTTCGTCGAACTCACGTCAATATATATTACTTTGCCAAGTATATTGTATTACTTTGTCAAGTATATTGTATTACTTTGTCAAGTATATTGTATTACTTTGCCAAGTATATTGTATTACTTTGCCAAGTATATTAACTGCCCCTGAAAACATAGAAAAACACATACGATGAGAATTATACAATACTTGCTGAACAAGAATAGTTGTCTATGCTATGTGCTGTTTCTGACATTAAAGGAAAGTATACACTATTGGGCTATTTTCTGAATCTCTTTGCCACAGCCGAATAGCCGCAGCGTTGGCACAATGGCTCAACAGCTGTGTGGTTGGTAAAACCATTGTATAGAGCTGTGGCACGTGTAGAGGCGAGTATATGCTCCAAGCTCTGTTCAAACAGATTACCAAGGCTAATGTCGCCATTATGGTCGAGACAACAAGGCACTACTGTTCCGTCTACCAAAACTCCTATTTGGTTGCGAAGTGCATGGCAGAACATTTCCTCCTCGTTGTAAGTGTCGTGTTGAAGGTCAGGCCATTCAAACATATTGTCGTTCTCAATGTATAGATAGTCGGCAAGTTTCCATCCATCGTATCTTTTAACCCAAGGTTGAGGCACATGGTTGGCTATAAGCTCAAGTATGTTGTCGTTCATACTGTTGTGTCCGCCCTCGTTCCATAGGCGCAGCACAATGACGCAACCTCTATGTGCAGCCTCCTTAGCAAAAGTCATCACCTCGTCTATATACTCTTGCAGGTTAGCCTTGCCGTTGCCCTCGTGCGAGTGCAACGAAATCTGTAGCTTGTGGGGTAGGGCATCAAGCATATCCGTGCGCTTGTTCAGCAGTGTGCCATTGGTAGTAAGCACAGGCACAAATCCCTTTTGCCTTGCCATAAGTACAAACTGCGGCAACTGAGGATGAAGGAAAGGCTCGCCCATAAGGTGGAAGTAAAGAAACTTTACCTCACCTTTCAGTCGGTTGGTCAGGGTATCAAATTCCTCCAACGTCAGCGTATGCTTCTCCCTTGTGGTTTTAGGACAAAACACACAATTTAGGTTGCACACATTCGTTATTTCAAGATAGCATCTGGTTATCATACATCACTTTTTACGCACCACCTTCTTAGGTTTCTTTTCCATTCCCGGAATATCTTTCAATATAGTGGCTTTTATAATTCTTACATCCTCAAGTGGACGGTCGTTTTCATCACGTTCCACACGTTGAATGCGGTCTACAACATCCATCCCTTCAAGCACTTCGCCAAATACCGTATATCCGCCATCAAGATGTGGCGTGCCGCCAATATTGGTATATGTCTCCAGCATTTCGTCTGTCATCTGTATGCTGTCGCCAAAGAGTTTATGCAGATTGTCGCGTCCACGTTGCAGTCCCTTCTCGTCCTGCTTCTTGCCATATACTATATAGAACTGCGAACTGCTTGATTCTCGTTTCGGATTAACATCATCAGGCTCGCGTGCAGCCGCCAATGCACCCCTTTTATGATAAATCTTAGGCAGTCGTATCTCGGCCGGAATGTTATAGTCGAGCGAGTGGTCGCCAAGCACAGCCCCTTTAGGAGCATTCTTGCTGTAAGGGTCGCCTGCCTGAATCATAAAGTCGGGTATAACACGATGAAACAACAGCGAGTCGTAGAAATGGTGTTCCCTTATCAGTTTAAGAAAGTTGTCACGATGTAATGGTGTCTCATTATACAGCGCCACTCGTATATTGCCCATTGTGGTCTCAATAAGCACCTCCGGTCGTCCCGTATTCTTAGCTGTCTGTGCGCTAACAGCGATGCCTATCACAAATAGCGAAATGATGAGTAATATCTTCTTCATGTATCGTATGTTTTAAATTTTTGTATCTTGCCAAGATAATGAGCTATGTTGGTTGCCGCCGATTATCTTGTATATTGTTGCGGTACAAATGTACGATAAAAAAACGGAAAAAACAAATCCTAATACTCATTACATGTGTTCGAGCGGTTTTAGAGCCATACTCGACACCAAGTATCCCGAATATGAAGAAAGCCGCAAAAGGTGACATGAATGCTCTTGCAGATTATCCTGCTCTTATGGAGAAAGCCAAAGAGTTTGGTTCTAAGATGGAAAATGCTCAAGACGATATGTCTGCTTCGTAATGGTCACGCTTTATGAAGATCACAAACAAAAAACTAACTGCTATTCAACAGATGAATTAAGCTTTTAAAAAAAGTATATAGGGTGTGTTGCTCCAGTGTTCATGGGATGACACACCCTCTTTTATAGAGCATGTCGGAAGAGTGATAAAACGATAACGTATTCATCGGCCAATGATAACGTATACGTCAGCCGATGGATACGTTAGTTACAAATACCACTCTAACGACAAGCCGAAAGTCAAGTTTATGCATGCAATTGACCGACGTAATACATAAAAAAGCGTACAACCAAAATCAATATGATTTCAGTTGTACGCCTTTTAGTATGCTTGGCATGAGAAATCATTTGTCTTTAATAATAAGGTGTTTCCTCTGCTTATTAATCCGGTGTATACACAAAAGTGCATTATATTTGAAATTTAATATCCTTTTGTGGTGTAATACCGAACTTTTGTTTATATTTGCATAAATTTAGCTGCACTCGGCAAACAGAGAGTAAACTCTCTTTGCACTCGTTGGCAAAGTATTTGCATCCACAAGAGAATTAATACTATACATCATTAAAAACATGTTTTAGCTTATGAGTAACAAACTGAACTTCATTATCACGGGAGCTACAGCGGCAATGCTTTTGTTGCCGGTGAAGACAGATGCCCAGAAACTGGAATTGGGACTGCGTAGCACTATTCCTGCGTCAGTATTGCAGAAACCCATGAGGACAACTCCTGCCGTATTGCGCAAACAGGAACAGAAGCTGGAAGACCGCTATCCGTTGCTTTTCAAGGGGACGGTGCTTAGAAACAGCTTCAACTCCGGACTTAAGGAGTTGCGCCTCGGTGGCAACATTTCCCCATTGTCTCTTGAACCGAGAGTGCCGTTGAGAACGGCAAAGACGGTGTCGGGCAGAGAGCTGTGGGGAAGCGTAGTGGATGATGCCACGTGGGGAGACAACGGCAAAGCCTATGGCTTCTATAAATTCAATGCCGTGAGCAACATCGCCGTAGAGGCGCTGGGACTAAACAAGTATATCTGTCCTAACGGCGGCGGTGCCATTGTCGGCGACAAGCTGTACACCGTGAACTATACCGCTTATCCTGGAGTTATATTCGCTTCGCTATATGTGTTCAATACAGAGACGTGGGAGAGGGAAGGAGACATTGTCGACCTGAACGATTATTCTCTCATTGCCTGCGAGACGGCAACAGCCGACGACGGCACGGTGTACGGAGAGTTCTTCAATTCCGACGCCAGCGCAATGGAACTCGGCATAGTTGACTACCCGAACAAGACACGCACCACTATCGGAACACTGGGGCATCAGTATGTTGCCCTCGGCATGACAAAAGACAATGTGCTGTATGGTGTAGCCGAAGACGGCAACCTCTACAAGATAAACACATTGACGGCGGAAGAGAAACTGATAGGAGCCACAGGCGTAAGTCTGATGAACAGCGAACAGAAATACTACTATCAGAGTGGTGAGATAGACCAGAAGACGGGCGTCTTCTATTGGGCATGTGTTGATGGCGCCGGTTCATCAAAGCTTTATACGGTAGACCTCACTACAGGTGCTGCAGAAGTAGTGGGAGAGTTTGCCAACAACAATATGATAATGCTCCTCACCGTGCCGGAGGCTCTTGCCGACGGTGCGCCTACGGCAGCGACAGACTTGACAACACATTTCACAGACGGTAACCTGAACGGTACCATTTCATTCAAACTACCTACAACAAATATAAAAGGTGACAACCTTACAGGTGATGTGTCATACTCCATTTCCGAGGGTGCTGATGTGCTTGCCAGCGGCAGCGGCGCACCAGGTGCCGACGTTACGGAAAGCCTGACTTTCGATATAGACGGACTGAAGAATATTAAAGTTTCCACTTCCAACTCAGAGGGTAAGGGAGAGATAGCTAAGACTACGATGTATGTAGGCTACGACACTCCTAAGGGAGCAGGAAACATAAGTCTCGCTATCAACGAAGAGACTGGTGACGTAAGTCTTTCGTGGGATGCCGTTACGGAAGGTGTCAACGGAGGATATGTGGGCGATGTGAAATATGATGTCGTCAGATATCCTGACAAGACCGTTGTTGCCAAGGGCATTACGGAAACGAGCTTCAGCGACAAGATTACAAGCAAGGACTTTAAGGCTTATGCCTACGGCGTGAAGGCTTACAACGACAAGAAGACAGGTGAAGAGGTCCGCTCCGACTATAAGGTATATGGTGATGCCATTAATCTTCCGTATTCAGAAGGGTTTGACAGTGAGGATGCCATGGCTTACTTCACCATCATCGACAACAACAACGACGACTCAAAGTGGTTCTATAATTATACCGACGGCAACGGCGAGGCAAGATATAAATATAATAAGGATAATGTGGGCGATGACTGGCTCATCACTCCTCCGCTCAAGGTGGAGAAAAACAAGGTATACACCGTGAAGTTCAAGGCAAGGTCTTACAGATCTTCTCTTGTAGAGAAGCTTGAGGTGAAATACGGTTCCAGCAACACAGTAGAAGGTATGACGACAGAGCTGCTGCCTGCAACGGAACTGCCGGGAGCATACACGGAATTTACCAAGGAGATTACTGCTACGGAAGACGGCAAGCTCTTTATAGGCTTCCATGCTGTCAGCGAGCCAGACCAGTACTATCTGCAGCTTGACGATATAAGCGTGAGTGCCGGTATGACGGCTTCTGCTCCGGCAGCGGCAGACAACTTCACGGTCGTTCCTGCCGAGAAGGGAGCAATGAGTGCAACGATCAGTTTCACTGCCCCGACGAAGGCTATCAACGGTGCTGACCTTTCAGACAAACTGAGCTTCAGGATAAAGCGTGGAGGCGTTGTCATCAAGGAACTGACAGATGTGGCTCCTGGCTCTAAGCAGACATTCGTTGATACAACTCCAGAAAACGGATTCAACTCCTATAGTATAACATCTGCCAATGCAGACGGCGACGGACGCACAACGGAACCTGTTGACGCTTATGTGGGTATCGACACTCCAAGTTCTCCGGTACTGAACATTGCAGACAATACCTCTTCCGTAAAGGTTACATGGACCGACAATGAGAAAGGTGAAAACGGAGGATATGTTGACACGCAGAAGACTTCGCATAAGTTCTATACCCTTGAGGATAGCCCATATGGAGAAATTCCTTCGCTTGAAGCGAAAATACCTGTAGGCACAAACTTCTATGACTATTCTTTCGTTACCAACGAAGGTGAACAGAGTCTTGTGCGGTTCGGCGTTACGGCGGTTAACGAAACGGGCGAAGGCTCAGTCGGGTACACTCCGTATATGGTTGTGGGCAAACCTTACGACACTCCGTTCTTTGAGAGCTTCCAGGGTGCAGAACAGACTTACGACATGTGGTGGACACTGAAGAAAGACTTCACCATAGGTCTCACCCTGGAGTCTTCTGACGGCGATGGCGGCAGCTTCGCAATGCGTAGCGATGCCAACGATGGAACAGGTATAATCGGCTCAGGTAAGATTTGTCTTGCTGGCACTACCAACCCGATGCTCATCTTCAGCCACATGGCTGAAACGGGGTCTAACGCCAAGCTTGTCGTTTCCGTGCAGAAGCCGGATGGAAGCATAGAGGACCTGAAGACAATAGATGTCTCTGCTGATGATGGAGGCTGGGTTCGTGAGTCTATATCACTGAAGCCGGAACTGGCATCTTTGCCGTATGTCATCTTCAGATTTACCGGCACGGCAAATCTCGGAGAGAGGATATATCTGGATGAATTCTATGTTCGCGACATACATAACAGCGATCTTACTCTGAGGAATTTCACTGCTCCAGCACGAATCAAGAAGGGCGAAACGGCAAAGGTTGAAGTTACCGTGAGCAACTTCGGCAGCACTCCTGCAAAGGACTATACCGTGAAGCTCTATGCCGGCGACAAACTCGTTGACAGCAAGGAGGAGAATGCGGAACTTGCTCCGCTCGCATCAAAGACCTATTCGCTGGACTATGCTTCGAGCGTGATGGAGCAGAACGATGCCGTTGAACTGAAGGCAGAGGTGGCTTATGATGCGGACATGAATCTTGACGACAATACTAAGACTGTATCTGTGGCGTTTGATATTTCCAACAAACCATGTCCGACTAATGTTGATGCAACGGAGAGCGGTGATGGTAGCGTGAAGGTTTCTTGGACTGCTGTCTCTCCAACAGTAGCTGAAGTAGAAGACGGATTCGAGAACTATGACTCATGGACTATGGATAAGTTTGGCGAATGGACAGGACAGGTTGGCACTTCAACACCTGCCGATGCCGCGGCAGGTAGTCTGTTCCCGGGTATTGAGTATCCGAACCAGGGAGAACGATTTGCATTCATACTTGCTGATCCGCTGACGGACTGGATTACTCAGGAGATTCTCGACACCGAACCTGCTCTCATGCCTCATGGCGGCAGCAAATATCTTGCTTCATTATACAAGTGCAGCAACAACCCTAACCTTCAGGACTATTACGATGCAGACAACTGGCTCATCAGTCCTGCGCTGAGCGGAAGAAAGCAGACCATATCCTTCTGGGCTTCCAACAGCATGACGGATGGATTCCCGTTGCCGGAGACCTTCGAAGTGTTGTATTCTACTGAGGGAACGGATATCAGCAAGTTCGTGAAGATCGGCGACAGCCGCACTCTAAGCAGTGGCGAGTGGGAAGAGATAAAGGTGGAGATTCCGGAAGGAGCAACACGCTTTGCCATCCATCAGACCACAAGCAACGAAACGAACTTCCTTTTCAAGATAGACGACATCAAGTATGAGTCTGGCTCCGGAAAGGTTACCGGTTACAATGTTTACCGTGACGGCACTTTGCTGAAGACTCTTGATGCAGAGAAACTGAAGTTTGTCGACAATACTACAGAAAAGGGAAAGACATATGTGTATGCGGTAACGGCATTGTTTGCTGACGGTGAGTCTGAGGCAACCTTGGCAACGGCAATAACAACCGACATAGAATCAATAGAGAATGTGCTCAAGGCTTCTTCTTACGATGTATACACCATCGACGGCAAGCTCGTCGGTACGGGTCTTTCAACTCTGAAGAATTTGAAGGCAGGCTCTTACATCATCAACGACCAGAAGGTTATCATAAGATAAGTCGCCGACATATCGATAACCCAACTAAATCGAGTAGGAAGAAAACTGCTTCGTTTTCCTCCTACTCGATTGTTTATTGCTTTATAGTATTGTGTTTAAAATCAAGTCTTGAACGTAGCCACATCTCCTATGGCTGCTGCTTTTGTTGTTCAATATACTCCTTAACAATCATGCCAAACTCCTTTTTGAAGCATTGTGAGAAGTAGCGTGGTGTTGAGAATCCCACACGATAAGCCAGTTCGTTTATACGTATATCTGGCTGTTGTCTTAGTATTCGGCAAGCCTCCTTCATACGTATAGAGTTTATGAAGGCCGTAATGTTCTGTCCGGTAGTTGCTCTAAGTTTGTTATAGAGCGACGACGAACTGATGCATAGGTCGGCAGCCAGTTGTTCTCTGCCATAATCGCTATCCGTAATATGCTCCATAATCTTGGCTATGACATTCTCTACGAATATCTTTTCCGGACTGCTATAGTGTTGTTCCTCAACATTGAAGTCGGTTTGTTGCTGGAAGCGCTGACGTATACGTTCGCGGTTCTTTATTATGTTCATAATGCGCAGGCGCAAATCCTCAAGGTTGAAAGGCTTTGTTAGGTAAGCGTCGGCACCTACGCGGAATCCCTCGTTGCGGTCGTCGTTCTGCGTTTTAGCTGTAAGCATTATAACAGGCAATTGGGCAAAGTCCTCGCTTTGTTTTATCCATCGTGTTAGTTCAATACCATTCATAACTGGCATCATAACGTCTGTCACCACAATGTCCAACGCTACCTTTTCTATTATGCGTTGAGCTCGTTCGCCGTTTGTGGCTGTCTGTACCTTAAAGTATGGCGACAGCAACGACGACATAAGCTGCAAAAGTTCGGTGTTGTCTTCTACCAATAGAACCGAGTATTCCTTGTCGCTATCGTATGTTGATTCGTCTGCATTGTTATGTATAGCCGTATCAGTTGTAATTGTGGATGTAGCATCAGTAGTAACATTATTTGTTGCAGCCACAGCCTGTACAGCCTGTGGCGACATAGATGTTGGTGCCACATTGATGTCTGCCGAAGCCATTACAATCTCGTCCTCAGTATAGCTGTTGCGGTCTACTGGTAGAGTGATGGTAAACTTGGTGCCTTTGCCCACCTCGCTTTCGCATTCTATGGTGCCATGATGCAGACGCACAAGGTCGCGAACCAATGACAGTCCTATGCCAGTACCCATTGTATTCATGCGTCGATAGTCGCCATCGAGGAATCGAGAGTAGAGGTGTCGCATCTTATCCTTGGATATACCAATGCCTGTATCGGCAACGGTTATAACAGCTTTTTTGTCTTTTATGTCAACACCTACACTAACGCTGCCACCCTCGTTAGAGTATTTCACAGCGTTAGATAGCAGATTATATAGTATCTTTTCTATCTTGTCGCCATCAAACCATGCCTTAATACCAAGGCAATTGACGTTCTGATTGAACGTAAGTTGGTTTTGGCTGAATATAGGCATGATGCTTTGGCAAGTCTCTTGGCAGAAATCTCCCAACTGTCCCTCGCTAACCTTAAGTTGCAGCTTGCCTGCCTGTGCCTTGCGCACCTCAAGTATCTGGCGCAACATACGTGTAAGGCGGCTAATGTTATTGTGTATTAAAGATGTACGGTCGTGCAGTTCGGGATGCTCATTCTCAATACTGTCTGCAGAAGCCGATATAACCGTAAGTGGTGTAAGCAATTCGTGCGTGATGTTGGTGAATATTACAGCCATCTGCAATCGGTTCTTTGTGCGCAGACGGTCACGATACCACTGCATAGCGGCGTATATACCACATATCAGCAAGCATATATAAATAATGAATGCCCAAGCAGAAGCATACCATGGTGGCAATACCTTTATGTCGATAGTGTAGGGTAGCTCAGCCCAACGTCCGTTGCTGTCGGCTGCCTTAAGATGCAACTTGTATCTGCCAGCTGGAATGTTCTCGAACGAAGCCTGTCGTACGTCGGCATCCACATAATGCCACTCGTGGTCGTAGCCCTCAAGAAAGTAGGCATACTTGCATAGATTGCTGTTGATATAACTAAGTATGGCAAACTCCACGGCAAACTTGCCCACTGATGCAGGTATGGTTATGTTGCGTATGTATTGTGGCATAGCTTCGCCTATACGGCGCTGCTTTGTAGAGTCGAGCTCGGCATAACGCTTGCCGTCTATGATGATGTCGGTCACCATGATATTGCCAACTGGTATCCTCTCACCGTTCCTTGCCTCGGCTGTATTAACGCTTATTAGGTTTCGACCAGATCCGAAGTAGAGGTTGTTGCCTATCTTAAAGCACGAACTTGGCATAAATACCATATCGCCCAAGCCATTTTCCGAAGTATAGGAGATATATTGTGCCTGCCCATCCTTGTCGAACCACAGGCATATAAGTGCATCATCTGCTGTAAGCCACAGACGATGTTGCGGGTCTTCCTGTATCGAGAATATGCGGTCAAAGTCCCAGTGCAGTTCATTATTCATATTGTCAAACTGGTTCTTCTCCTTGTTCAGGCGGAAGAGGCCACCACTGTTTGATGTAGCCCAAATGTTTCTCTTAGAGTCTTCGTATATGTATATGGCATCATTAACGGCATAGTTGTGGTTCTCTGGGTTGAAGTATTCCTTGTGCAGAGAAGTTGGTTTAGCAAAGTTTCCGCTTAGTCGTAAAATACCCTTGTTCTCTGTAGTCACCCATATATTGCCGTTCTTGTCTTCGTTGATGTTCATCACGTCAAGGTCTTCGTTCAGTCCGTATGCCTTGCCTTGAGGTGTAACCCAGCTTAGATGATGTCTTTCACCCACAAACATAATTCCCGTACGTGTGCGGTGCAGAGCCTTCACAAAGTTGTCTTTCACAAATTGGCAGTTGCCGTTGTTGTAGATAGTGGTCTTTCCGTCCTTTATCACCAATACGCCATAGCTGTTGTTTGCCAACCATATGCCGCCATCTTGAGCTTCGGCTATCGAAGATATGTGTGTTATAAGTGCAGAGTATTGCACAGAGGCAAGAGTCGGAATTTCGTTGTTGACAAGTGTTCGGTGTGTGTCTATATTATATAGAGCAATTCCGGCTGGTGCCAATGATATCCAGAAGTTGTGTCCGTCTTTGCTGTATATTGACTTTACACGATTTGCAATAGCGAGATCGGGTATAACCTGCATCTTGTCGAATATAGTAGGCTGGGTATTTATGTGGAATATACCGTTGTTGAATGTTTGTGCCCATATATTTCCTTTTCCGTCGGTGCAGATATCGTTTACGTTGCGTATAGCGTAGTTATTGTCGCTGTCTCCTATGTTGTTGTAGTAGGTAAAGCCTTTTTCGATATTCTTCTCGTCGAGCACACCAATGCCATATCGTGAGCACGTCCATATAGAATGTGTCACGGGGTCATGTATAATGCGGTAGTTTATGCCGGTTGCTTTATTGCCGTGGAATAAATCGATATACCCAGGATTCTTGAAGTTTTTAGGATTCGCAAGATATTTAATTCCACCCCCCCCAAGTATTTATCCACAATCTGCCATGCGGGTCGAGCATAAGCATATAGGTATAGTCATCCGAAGGTAGGTCGTATTTGTACATCACACGGCGCGAACGGTCCATACGATACAGACTCTTTGACCATGTACCGATGTATAAATTGCCATCGTTGTCTTCTGTAAACGATTTTGCGTTGAAGTATGGCATAGGCTTACGTTTTCCGTCAGTCTCTACCATAGTGGTATTAGTGTGGTTGTAATACTTAAATATGTTGGTCTGATGGTTGTAGCTGTATATGCCATCATCGGTGCCAATCCACAGTGTTCCATCGTGCGAAGTGTATAGTGCATATATTTCGCGCGACCGTTCGCCCTTAAGATGATATGTTGTAAAGTGTCCTGTTTGCTTGTTCATGCACACCAGTCCGTTGCGTGTTCCTATCCACATACAGTTGTTCTTATCTTCTGCCATAGACAGTACAGCGTTGTTGGGTAGGAGGTTAGGTGTATTGGCATCGCTGCGGTAGGATGTAAAGCGATAGCCATCGTACGACTTTATGCCCGAGTTTGTACCCATCCACAAAAGTCCATGACTATCAATAAGCATACACTTTTGCTCTACCGAAGCAGGTGGATTGATGGTATTAAGCACACGAATATTATAAGGAGCTGCATTCGCAGAAATATTAAATGCGTGCAAAATGCCTAATATAATAAGGTGTATAAGTATGGTTAACTTTTTAAGTTTCATGTTAAATAGGTTTTATTTATGTTGCAAAGTTACGAAAAAACCTTTGTTTACGTTAATCGTTATGTACGTAATTTGCTAAAATAGGTATGCTATTAGTGATTTTCCACCATCTTAATGATATTGTCTACGTAAATAATGCTAATTGTACATATTGGATATTTAACTTTTATAATTTTGCAGCAGTCAATCGGACAATGTAACCGAATAAAAATAAGTAGTAACTAAATAACCAAATCATTTATGGAACAAACGTTCTTATTGACAGCTGCGCGGAAAGCTATGCTTGTTGCGTTTTTTGCAACAGTTCCCGCCTTTAGCCTGCCTTCTTTGGCAGACACTGTTAAGTCAGTAAACATCCAGCAGCAAGCTGGTAAAGTAAAGGGTCAGGTGTTCGACTCGAATGGCGAGCCCGTTATTGGCGCTTCTGTCAAGATAGCAGGACAGAAGAACAGTGGTGCCATTACTGATATCGATGGCAACTTTGTTATCGCTGCTCAGAATGGTCAGTCTCTCGAAATTTCTTATATTGGTTTTAAGCCTAAGACTGTTAAGGTTAATGGCTCTACACTCAGCGTAAAGCTTGAGGACGACTCACAGCTTCTTAACGACGTTGTGGTTGTAGGTTATGGTACAATGCGTAAGAAAGACCTTACTGGTGCTGTAGTACAGATTGACGCAAAGAAGTTTGCCGACCAGAATCCTGGTTCTGTTCAGGACTTGTTGCGTGGTACTCCAGGTCTTCAGATTGGTATGGATACATCTGCCAAGGGTAGTGGTGCTTCCATCCAGTTGCGTGGTCAGAACTCATTGTATACAGATGCCTCTCACAACTCTCCATTGATTATTCTCGACGGTATGCAGTTTGGTGGTGAGCTTTCGGAGATTAATCCTGAGGACATCGCACAGATTGACGTATTGAAGGATGCCTCTTCGGCTGCCATATATGGTGCCAAGGCTGCCAGTGGTGTAATCATCATCACTACTAAGAAAGGTAAGTCGGGCAAGCCTACTATCAACGTCAGCGCCAACTTGTCTGCCAACACCAAGGCTCAATACCGCAAGGTTTTCTCTGCCTCTGATTATATGAGATTCCGTGAGGACTGGTTCAAGGCCACAACTTATGGATACGACGAGAATGGTAAGTGGGGTTATTATAGCAAGGACAGTAATATTCCTGCCGGTTATTATGATAATGTAGAGAATGCTCAGAAGCTCTATGGTATTACACCTGAGCAGTGGGCCACAATGGGCTCTAAGACATTGGGTGCCGATGAGAGTATGCTTTCTCTTTATGCACGTCGTATGGGATTGGACGAGGCAGCCAATGTAATGAACAACTTCCTTGCCGGCAAGAGCTACAATTGGGAGGACGCTACATTCCGCACAGGCTTCAACCAGGACTACAACGCAAGCATCTCTGGTGCATCAGATAAGGTGAACTATTACCTCAGCTTTGGTTATTTGAAGAATCAGGGCGCCATTCAGGGTGACGACTACCGTACATACCGTTCTAACATGAAGATCAATGCCAAGATTACAGATTGGCTTGAGGTAGGTGCCAACGTCAACTTCCAGGATCGTTCGGATGAGTCAAGTCCAGTGCCAATGGGTGGCAACTATTGGGATGCAAACCAGTTGCGCGAGTCGCCTTATTCTTCACGTTACGACGAGAATGGCAACGAGATGCAGTATCCGCGTAGTGGCAACCCAACCAATGGTGGCTACAACTACCACTTCGATCAGCAGTACATCGATTTGGAGAAGGGTCAGACAATATTGAATACAATCTTCAATGCCAAGCTCACATTGCCGTTCGGCTTTACCTATTCATTCAATATTGCTCCACGTTTCCAGTGGCATTTCGACCGCTATTTGATGTCAGCCGAACTTCCTGACAGCGATCCAGCAACACGTGGTGCCAACCGTAAGTCGTCAAAGAACTTCGACTACACTCTCAATAACACCCTTACATGGGACCGCACCTTCAACAAGGACCATCACTTTACCGTGACATTGGTACAAGAGGCTGAGGAGTATCGTTATTGGAGCGACAACATCGAGGCACGTAATATAACTCCTACAGATGTATTGGGTTTCCACTATCTGTCAGGTGCTAATAAGTCGCAGAGTAGTTTCTGGACAAGCGACACCCACTCTACAGCAGCAGCCTACTTAGGTCGTCTGTTCTATGGATACAAGGATCGTTATATGTTCACAGGTACAGTACGTCGCGACGGCTATTCTGCATTCGGATCTAACAATCCATGGGCTACATTCTGGTCGGTAGGTGGTAGCTGGGTATTCTCTGAGGAGGATTTCCTGCGTCAGCCTTGGCTCGATTATGGCAAGCTCAGAGTATCTTATGGTACCAATGGTAACCGTTCGTTGTCAGATACCTACCTTGCTCTGTCTAACCTCTCTGATGGTGGCAAGATGGCATACTACAAGTATGGCACAACAAGCCAGACTATCCTCAACGCCCTCTCAATCAGTCGCCTTGCCAATCCTAACCTTGAATGGGAGAAGACATCTGCCATCAACATAGGTCTCGACTTTGCTGTTCTTGGTCAGCGTCTGTCAGGTAGCATCGAGTGGTACAACAAGACCACAAAGGATATGATTATGGCACAGCGTCTGCCTAACTTCACTGGTTTCGGCAGCATAACAACCAACTTGGGTGAGGTTACTAACCAGGGTTTCGAAATCACATTGAACTCTAAGAACATCGAGCTTCCTAACTTCAAGTGGGGCACATCGGCAGGTTTCTCTTACAACAAGAACCGCATCAAGCACCTCTACTACGATTACGACGAGAATGGCAACGAGCGCAGCGATACATCCAACGGATGGCACATCAACAAGCCTATCGGCGAGATATGGTATTGGCAGGTAGACGGCATATGGCAGGCTGATGAGGCTGCCGAGGCTGCTAAGGTTAACCAGAAGCCTGGTGACCCGAAGGTTAGAAACAACTATACTGAGGACGACAAGATTAATGCCGACGGTTCACGCACACCAGTATACAACGACAAGGATAGAGTGTACCTTGGTACAACCAATCCTCCTATCTACTGGAACTTGCGCAACGACTTCACCTTCTTCAAGAACCTCACATTCTCGTTCTCTATGTACTCGTACATGGGACACAAGAGCTTGAGCGGCAACTACTTGAACGGCGACAACTCTGGTTCAATGTTCACCAACACTTGCAACACATATGCAAAGAGCTATTGGACACCAGACAACCCAACAAACAAGTATGCACGTCTTAATGCTGTAGGTCCTTCAGGATGTACTGGTGTAAACAAGCTCTACAACCGTAGCTTTGTACGTCTCGACAATATCAGTCTTGGCTACACCATTCCTCAGGAACTTACACGCAAGCTTGGTGTTGAGAAGGTACACATCACAGCTGGTGTAAACAATGTATGTACATTCGACAGCTGGGAGTATGGTGATCCAGAGACAGGTGGTTACGCCAACCGTCAGTTCTTATTCGGTCTTAATGTAACACTCTAAAACGTTCAATCAAAATGAAAAAGAATATAAGCAAATTATATAGAGGTGGTCTGTTCATAGCTTTGGCAACTTCGATGATTTCGTGCGGTGACGACTTCTTGAAGCAAGACCCTCTTTCGTTCTACGAGCCAGGTACTACATACAGTACAGAGGCTGGTCTGCAGGCTGCGCTTACACAGTGCGACAAGCAGCTCAAGACATACATCATCGACAACAACTGGAACAACATTGGTCTGGCTACCAACTATCTTATGTCTGATGTTGGCATGTATGCCAAGACTGATGCAGGTGGTGGTTTCCAAGACAATTTTGATGCCAAGCTTACTCCTACATCTGGTATGGGTGGCGGTGGCGATGGCAACTATATGCAGCGCTTTTGGGACCAGGGCTTTGCCATGGTTAAGTATGCCAACTCTGTGCTCTCTTATGTAGACAAGGTTAAGGGTCTTGCCGATAATGTGCGCGACGCCTACAAGGGACGTGCCTACTTCCATCGCTCTTACGCCTATTACAACCTTACACTCCAGTTTGGCGACATACCTTTGATTACAAAGCTTATGACTGTGCCAAAGCAGAACTACAAGTCTACAAGCAAGACTGCCATCTTCGAGATGCTTCAGCACGACCTTGAGTTTGCCGTAGCCCATGTTCCGTCACAGGCCAATATGCAGTACGTAGGTCAGGTTAACCAGGAGGCTTGTATGGAGCTCCTTATCAAGGTGTATCTTGTAAATGGTCAGTACAAGAAGGCCGAAGACCTTGCCACCGACCTTATCAGCAACCACGGCTTGCACCTTATGAAGCAGCCATTCGGTACATGGCAGCCTTCAGGTTGCGAGACCACATGGAAGGTTACACGCAACGTAGTATGGGACTTGCACCGCACACCAAACGTATGCAATCCTGAGAACAAGGAGACCATCATGGCCATTATCAACTCTAACGACGAGGACCACCTCAACTACAACGTTATGCGTGCCATGTTTGCCCACTGGAGCAACGGCGTAATCAAGGATCCTCACGGCACAACACCTGCAGGTCAGTGTATAGCACGTAATAATAAGAACTACAACGAGACTTTGGACTGGACACGTGCCATAGGTCGTGGCATTGCCCTTAACCGTACATCGTTCTTCTATAACAAGACTATCTGGAACCAGGATGGCGAGACCGACTGGCAAGACCTTCGCCATAACCGCGAGGTAGGCAACTGGCTTGAGATGGAAGACCTGAAGTACAACAACCCTAAGTCTGACTTCTACGGCAAGAACTTCCAGCTCTATGCTACCGAGGACTACGTTAAGGACGGCAAGACTATCGTTAAGAAGGGCGACATCCTCTGTGGTGACACTATCCGCAGCTGGTATCCTACACCTCTTTACCAGTGCTACATTCTCGACGTTCCTAACGAGAACAACATGGGTGCCAACCAGTTCCAAGGCGCTTCGGGCAAGGGATGTAATGGTGATATGTATCTCTTCCGTTTGGCCGAGACATATCTGCTCCGTGCTGAGGCTAAGTTCTATCAGGGCAATGCTACAGGTGCAGCCGACGACGTTAACGAGATTCGTAAGCGTGCCAACGCCAAGAAGATGTACACTACAGTATCTATAGGCGACATTATGGCAGAGCGTGCCCGCGAGCTTTATCTTGAGGAGTTCCGTCAGGCCGAAATGGTTCGCGTGTCTTGGTGTCTTGCAAAGAGTGGTATGCCAGACGAGTGGGGCGAGACATACAGCCTTGACAATTGGGACAAGCAAGAGGGTACCGACCTCAATGGCGGTAGCTACTGGTTCAAGCGTTGCACACGTTACAATGTGTTCAACCAGCCTTACGGCAAGGGTACATCTGGTCCGCAGAACTTCGAGTATAAGATAAACAAGCACAACATGTTCTGGCCTGTACCAAACTCGGCTATCACAGCCAACAACAAGGCTCAGCTCCGTCAGAACTTCGGCTACGATGGCTACGATGCCAATGTGCCAATGTTCACCGATTGGAAGGAAGCTGTTGCTGATGAGGATTCGGCCAACTAAAGGTTGCTTTAGTCTTACAGATTTTACATATAATAGAGTTTGTTTCATTGATTGGTGCGGAGGCCGGAGACCTCCGCTACTATATAATCTCTTGTGACGCCTTTCGATTGTTCCAATTAAGTCTATTCGAGCAATCGATTTTTAGGCTTTCTACTGTTTAAATCAGCTCGTTGTCTGCCAGTTTCCTTTCAAATCAGATAGAGAAGCTTCTATTTTGCGCTACTAACGTGTGCGTCAAGTATAAGTAAAGTTAAAGTATAATGGTTTTACTAATGCCTTTTTATGCTTACGAGAGCAAAATCAAGCACGTTTTATGTGAATTTTGCGGCTTTTTGCGTCTTTATAGATGTGTTTTTGGCTGATATTATATATGTATTCTGTAATCGTTGTAACTGTAAGTTGCTGATAATTAGCCATTTAGATAAAGGTAGCGTATTCCAATTCCAGTTATTCCAATTATTCCAATTATTGTTTTCTACATTCCAATCCTCTTTCTTTATATATATAACTACTTAATAATCAATTAATTATATAGTCTATAGAAAGGGGTGTTACATGTGGATACTCTATTTGGAATAACTGGAAGAACTGGAATAACTGGAATATCATGCCCCCAAAAGAATATTATTTGTGGAGGTACAGCCTTTCTACTTGATGCCATACATCACTAAGGGCACAGCATGGTTATGGTCGTTGAGGTAATGGCGTGTGCCAAGACGATAACGTGGGTTGGTGAGCGAGAGGCTGTCGACACGTGCACGGGTCTCAATACCTGCCAAACCAAGCAGCGTTGGGAATACGGAGGCATTGCTCTGTACACCCTTCTTTCGGTTGCCAAGCATGGCCCTAAACTCTATAGGGTGCTGCGTGGCATACGTCTTTGATGTCCACACAATCAGCGGCACGTCGGTGTCGTATTGCGACGGACGTGGCGAGGCGTGTAGGAACAAGCGGCGATGGTCGTCAAAGATGTTCTCGCCGTGGTCGGATGTGTACATCAAAGCCGTGGCACAACCCTGCTCGCGAAGCATGCCTATAAGCTTGGCAAGGATGCGGTCGGTTTGCAATATGGTGTTGTCGTAAGCGTTGAGCAGCTGCGGTCGGTTCTTTGCCTTTGCCTCTGTAGGTGTGTCGGGCAGAAAGCGGGCATTGCTTTGGACATATCGGTCGCGATAGTTGAAGTGGGAACCGTATGTGTGCAGTACCACGAGCAGCTTGTTGTGGCGCTCGTCCAGCACTCGTTGTACGTACGGTAGCAACAGCTCGTCGCTGTATTTATCGTCCTCATTATCGCCAGCATAGTCGTCGCGTATAAAGTGGCAATAGTTGGCTTCGCTGCCAAGGAAGTCGATATACGAGTGGTTGCGGCGCTGATTAGACAAGAATACGGTGTGGAACCCAGCCTCTCTGAAGGCGGCTATCAATCCCTTCTCGCTGTACAGACGGTCGTGGTCCTCGGCTGTGGCGGCTGATAGGAGCATTGGCACACTCTTGTGTGTGGTGTTCGACTGCGACCGCACGTTACGGAACACAATAAGTCCAGGCGTCTTCATAAGCTGCGGATTGGTGGGGCGATGGTATCCGTAAAGCTGAAAATTGGCAGAGCGTGCTGTCTCGCCTATCACCAGCACATACACCTCGGCAGAATCCTTTGCATGTGTTGTACGGGCATTGAACTTGAAGTCTGCCACATTCTGCTGATAATGTGCCGACCGCCAACTCTCCTTTACGGCAAGACCGAGATTGTAGAACACGTTGACGGGGTACATATTGTCCGACAAACGATACTCAAACTTGCCCTCCTTCTCGTTGCCTTCGGGATACTGGTAGTAGCACAGCTTGGTAAGGGTGGCAAAGACGAGGATGCCTATAAGCGACAGGCGGCGTGCCGTATGCCTGAACTTATCGTCCAACATGATGTGTTTGGTCCACTGAATGGCGGCTATCACGAGCAGCGGTAGATACAGTATGAACACTCCGGCTACTGCTGGCACAAGATTGTCAAGCAGCTCCATTGCCTCACCAGGATTGGTGGTGAGCAGGTTGAGGAACATATCCACAGCTATCACTCCGCTGCCATACAGATATATCAGCACCATCTGGAAGGCAGCGAAGAACACCAACAAGAAGAGTATCCATACCTGACGTCCTATCTTTGCCGACATAGACATCAACAACGAATAGGCAAACAAGGGCAAAAAGACATTGGCTACGCATGCCGTCAACGGCATTTGCTCGGTAAAGCAAAGGGCAACGTTGGGCACAAGCAGACCAAGGATGGTGTAGAAGTAAAGGAAGAGGGGTGAAAGAATGTATTGCATAAAAAAGGGAGTTATTGGGAGTTATTGGAAGTTATTAGGAGTTAGCGGGAGTTATAGGAAGTTATTGGGAGTTATAGGAAGTTATTGGAAGATAACTCGCTTTGCTCGTGAAGTTCTTGCTTAGGCAAGCGGCAAAGCCGAGCGAACGGACATATGTTATATTGTTTAAACAATAAAGCTATTGTCCAATAACTCCCAATAACTTCCGCTAACTCCTAATAACTTCTGCTAACTTCCGCTAACTCCCTTTATTAATAACCTTCGTTTTGTTTCCAGTTCTTATTCTCCTGCATTATAGCCTTAGGCACGGGGAGGATGCGGCACGACTTGTCGAAGCGTGCGCCAGGGAATCCCTTGCGGTGGAATCCGTACTCGTTCTCGAATGTTCCGAAACGTATCATGTCGTTGCGACGCCAGTTTTCGTCTACAAACTCGCGGCCACGCTCATCGAGGATGTCCTGCAATGTAGGTGTGCCAATAAACTGCTGAGCGTGTACATAGCTGCGTATCTGGTTGAGAAGCGACTGTGGTGTGTCGTCGTTGGTTTGCTGTGCGCCACGCAGCAGAGCCTCTGCCTTGGTAAGGATGATGTCGGCATAGCGGAAGATTGGCACGTCGTTGCTCTGGTTGCGCTCGTATGCGGCATACTCATTGGGGTTGGGATAGAACTTCAACGAACGGTAACCTTGGCTCCAACCCTTAGGTGTTGCGCCGCAGTCGAGCTGTTGGCGGGCTGTCTCGCTGTCGTCCTTAAGCTGTATCTTCTTTGAGAGCACCAGCTGCTCGCCCTTGTATATATACGGATTGGCAGTAGGCTCGCCGGTAAGGGCGTCGTGAATGAACACCTTGCCATCAGTTGTAGCACCAAGGATTATGTCGTTGCGGTCGTCGCCGGGTAGAGTAAAGAGGTTGGCAAACTCTTCGTTCATGGCACATATACCAGCACACGACTTGTTCATCTTGCCGCCAAGATAGCCCATAGAGTCGCCGCCATCCACCTTGCGGAAGGTGCGATATTGGCCGTACTTCAGTCCCTGCGCGCTTACCTTATCGTATGGCATGGCATAGATAAAGTCCTTGATGTGTACTCCGTTGTTGTAGAGGAACTTCTTGCGGTAGGTATCGTCAAGATTAAACAGATGGCTCTTGATGATGTCGTCGCACATAGCCACACACTCGTCGAGCTTGTTGTTGACGGTAGTAGCAGCATCATAGTCGGCTACATTGGCGCAGGTGTACACACCCCAGTTGATGTATAGTTTCACCAGCAGAGCCTCAGCCATCCAGCGGTTAGGCTTGCCGTAGGTTGCAGCGTTGTTCTTGTCGGACAGTATTGGCAAGCACTCTTTAAGCTCCTTCTCTATGAAGGCAGCCACCTCGGCACGTGGCTTACGTTCTATAGCCTCGCCATCGTCGGGCACACGGTCGAGCACGGGTACGTCGCCGAAGCTGTCCATAAGAATGAAGTGGTAGAAGGCACGCATGGTGCGCGCCTGCGCTATCTGCATAGCCTTGCTGTTGTTGCCGGCAAGGTCGTCTATAAACTGGTTGCACTTGGTTATGCCCGAGGCAAGGTCGGCCCAATAGTTTAGTGGCTTGTTCTCGGGGTTGAAGTTGTGCAAGGTTGGGTTTACGTTCTCGGCGCTGTCGTAGTAGTCGCCGTCAAAGCTTATGCCTGCTGCCTCGTCTGATGCAAAGGTCTGCGTGCGATTGTAGTTGTTGCCCAACTGTGTGCGGAAGGCATAGTAGACGTCGGACATTTTAGCCTCAAGCGCTATCTCCGACTCGGTGGGGTATTCGGTATATTTCGACTTTACGTCTACATCAAGGTCGGTACAGCTTGTGGCAAGCACAAGTGCCGATGATGCCAACGCGTATATTATTGACTTATTCATTGCTTTTAATCTGTTTAGGGTTTTATTAGAAACTAACCTTCATGCCGAACATGAATGTGCGTGTGTGTGGATAGTAATCCTTACGCCAGTCGATACCCGGGGTAAGTCCGCCAAGCGACACCTCAGGGTCGGCACCCTTGTAAGAGGTAAGCGTAAACACGTTGTTGCATGTGGCATATACAGAGAGATTGTCTACCCAACCCTTAAGCTTGCCGAAGTTGTAACTCAGAGTCATAGACGAAAGGCGCATAAACGAGCCGTTCTCGATATAGCGGTCAGAGGGCGACTGCGAGTTGACGTCGCCGTAGTTTTGGTTTGTAAGAGCCTCGCGTAGCACGTTCTTGCCTTGTTTTATCAATGTAACGCTGTTGTACTGGGCACGCAGAGCGTTGAATATCTTGTTGCCGAACATACCCTGGAAGAAAAGGTTGAGTGTCCAGTTCTTGTACGATAGGTTATTGGTCCAACCTAATGTAAGCTTTGGCTGAGCCGACCCCGTCTTGGTGCGGTCGGTATCTTCGGGCTTGATTGTTTTCTCGCCGGTACGCTTGCCGGTTGCGGGATCGTGTACCCAGAATTGCGAGATGCCGTTCTCGTCGTGTCCGGCAAACTCGTATGTATAGAACTGGCCTATCGGGCAGCCCTCCATAAGGCGCTGTACAGCCACATTGGTGTTGCCAGCAATCCAAGGATAGCCAAGGTCTTGGTACTTAACCGAGAAGGCAGCGTTAGACAGTTTCTCCACACGGTTGCGGTTGTGCGAAAGGTTAAGGGTTGTAGTCCATTGCCAGTCATCGTTCTGTACGGGTATGGCGTTAATGGTAAGCTCTATGCCTCGGTTGGAGATGTCGCCCACATTGGCCGTCATAGTGCCATAGGGATAGCGGTTGGTCGACACGGGATAATAGTAGATAAGGTCGGATGTGCGCTTGTCGTAATACTCGATAGTACCCGTAAGGCGTGAGTTGAAGAAACCAAAGTCTACGCCGATGTTGAACATTCCGGTACGCTCCCACTTCAGATCGGGGTTGGCGTTGTTGGTAGCGGCAAGCGTGTGCTTGTCGGTTGTAACGCCGTTTTCGTCGGTATACTGGAACCATCCAGACACTCCGTAGGTACGTCGTGCCGAGTAGGCGTCAAAGCCGAGCGAGTTGCCCGATACGCCATAACCCACACGCAGCTTAAGGTCGGAGAAGATGCCGAGGTTGCGAATGAACTCTTCCTCGCCTATACGCCATGCTGCTGATACCGACGGGAATGTAGCCCAGCGGTTGTTCTTGCCGAATGCTGATGAGCCATCGCGGCGCAGCGTGGCTTGGAAGTTATAGCGTGAGGCATAAGAGTAGTTTAGACGACCATAGAACGAAATCATACGGAGGGTAGATTCGGCTCCGCTCTCCACACCATCCATGCCGTCAATCTTGTTGGCATACGAAAGGTTGTAGTACTTAACGGCATCGTTGTAGAAATCCTTGACCGTCAAGCCGAAGCCGTCGTCCTGGTTAGTCTGCTCCCACGAATAGCCTATCATGGCGCCCACACGGTGGTATCCGGGGAAACTGTGGTTGTAGTTGGCAAAAGTTTCAAACACCTCTTTATTGTTCATGTATGTAGAGCGTGTTGCCTGGCCGTTGTTCTTAACAATCTGCGACTTTGTAGAATGATACTCGGAGAGCACATTCTGGTCGTACATATACGAGTACTGGGCGGTCCATGTAAGGTCCTTAAGCAGGTTGAGGTCGGCCTTACCCGTGAGTTGCATACGTCGGTATACGGTCTGTCGGGTGTCCTCGTTTATCATCGACAGCGGGTTGTAGTATTGGGTGGTGCTTGTCGATTCGGTCCATGTGCCGTCGTCGTTGCGTACAGCCTGACATGGCGAATAGTAAACCATAGCGTCGGTAACGCTGATGCCTTGCTCCTGAGCCTCGATGCCCTTCTTTGTTGTCTGGCTTGCATTTACACCCAACGACAGTTGCAAGTGGTCTTTAAGCACCTTTGAGTGGGCAAGAGCACGTGCTCCGAATCGCTCCATCTCTGACGAGCGTATTATACCCTCGTGGTTGAGATAGTTGAGCGACACGTTATATCCCGAGCGGGCGTTGCCACCCGACACGGCAAGGTTGTGGTTGTGGGAAATACCGGTGCGCTGTACCTCCTTCTGCCAATCGACGTTGGCCCCCATATCGTTGGTAAGTTCAAAGCCGTTGTTTGCGGCATAGGTACGCAGGTCGGCAGCCGATGCAAGGTCGAGGTTCTTAGATACCGACTCTACAGCCATGTAGCCGTTGTAGGTTACACGGGCTGTGCCAGCATGTCCGTGCTTTGTGGTTACGATTATAACGCCGTTGGCAGCCTTCGAACCGTAGATGGCTGTGGCTGTGGCATCACGCAGAATGTCTATCGACTCGATGTCGTCGGTAGCTACAAGAGAGAGGTCGACGCCTGGAACACCGTCGACTATATAGTAAGGCTCCATGGCTGCACCGGTGCGCAAGGTAGACGCGCCACGTAGTGTAATGCTTGGAGCAGCATTGGGGTCGCCACTATTCGACACAGTTAGACCCGGTACCTTGCCCTGCAACAGCTGTGCCGGCGAGGTGTAGACACCCTGATTGAGGTCTGACGACTGGATGGTGGTTATCGAACTGGTGATGTCCTTGCGGCGCATCTTGCCGTAACCCACTACCACAATCTCGCTAAGCTTGAGCGTGTCGCGGCGTGTTTCAACAGATTCAGGGTTTGTAGAATCGTTGGCTGCAAATGTGTTTGCACTTATGCCCGTCGCGAGCATTGCCACGATTAGGTTCTTGTTTAGTTCCATATTTATAAAGTTAGTTTATTCTTATAATTGTTGACGAGTCCACTCGTCTGCTTGTCCACTTGTCTACCCGAATATCAGAATGCCTCGTTGATAATATCAGAAAGCCTCGTTGATATTGAATATAAAGCTACTCTGTCCGGCTTTGCCGAATCCATAGTCGAGGCGTACGTTTACGTTCTTCTTGAATTCCCAGCGGTAGCCCAGTCCGTAGTTGGGCAGAACGTGGCTCATGCGCATCTCCGAGAACTTAGGAAATACGGTTCCAGCTCCAGCCCAAAGCACGATACCGTTGCGTCGCCATATATGCTGGCGCAGCTCTATTTGTGTCTCAATTTTGTTTTTGTCGCGATAGCGGCCCTCGTAGTAGCCTCGCATCGAGTAGCTGTCGCCAAGCAACGCCATCATTGCCCACGATGGATTGCCAAAGTTGAGCAGCGTGCGGAAGTCGGCAGCAAGGGTTGCTCCCTTCCACAAGGGTACGTATCCGCTTGTGTGCAGGTCGGTTGTGCTGAAGGCATACTTGTTGCCCATAAATCGGGGTCTAAATAATTGCTGCAGCGACAGATACACACCTCGCTTGGGTGCAGTAAGGTTGTCGCGTGTATCGTACAGCAATGTAAATCCGGCGCCGATGTTATAGGTTGTCGCGCGCTGCCCGTTGAGCAGCTCGGGACGCTCTATTTGGCTGCCGTGTATATAGTCGAAGGTAATGGTGGGACCGATAAAGAGGTTGTTGGCAGTGGCAAACAGCCAGCTCGCCTTCATCTGCGCCTGCCAGTCCTTCATCTCGCTCTTGTTGTCGTTGTTGTTGCCCATGTCGTAGCCCATGCCCCAATAGTAGCACGGAAAGGAGTAGAAGTAGGTGGTATAGTCGATGCGTTGGCGGTCGCCGGGGAAGATATGCGTGCCCGACACACCAAGCATATAGAAGCCTACTGTCGACACATCGCCGAAGAGCGACACGTTGCTGGGCGGCTGCAAGGTGTCGTTGGGGTCGGAACGGTACAGTCCGGCAGCCACCAAGCCTAATCCGAGCTTGGTGTCGGTGCTGTAGTGGGGTCCGCCTATGATGCTGAAGTCGAACCGCTTGTCCTTCTTCTCCTTGTTGGCATCGTTAAAGTAGTCGAGCAGTCGGGTTATAAAACCGTGGCGTCTGATGGTATCGGCTTTTTCTACGGCGCTTATGTGTAGAAAGACGAATAACATGCCGACAAGTAGTATGGGGCGAAGTTTCATATTGTATATTATATTACTCAGTTATTAAAATCAACTGTATTGTATGGCTTTTAATGTTTATTTTTTAATAAACCAATCCTACATTATCAACCCACAACGTATTTCCTACTGTCCCAACATAGGCCCCGCCATGACTTGACGAGAACTGCAATAGAATGTGTGTAGGCACGGCATCTGCTGAGGCCCATCCCGTCTCGTGCACAATTACGCTTTGTCCCTTGGAGTTGCGGGCATAGTCGGTAGAGCGCAAGCCCATTGTCGCAGCATCGTAGAATGGTTGGTGGGTGATGTTGCCGTAATGTATCTTGTAGGTGGCGCCATTAACCCATCCGTTGGTAGATGCGCCATACTTTACAACCATGGTGCCTACACGTTGCGCCGTTATGTGGCCGGCTGCATCCTCGTGGCGTCGCTGCAGATAGAGCACGGCTATGCAGTAGTCGGGACCTGCAACTGTGGTGGCTTTTGAAAATCCGTTCTGTCGTATGCGGTTCTTGTTGCCCGGCACCTGCACACGATAGTCGAAGCGCAGAGCCTTTGGACGATGCGTGAAGGGTATGCCCCAGTTGAGGGCTTTGGGTCCTTCCTTGGTTCCGGTTATAGGTTCCTTCATGTCGCCGAGGAAGATGCTGCCTGCCGCAAGCACCTTGATGTTCATCATACCAAGCACCTTGCATGTCTCGATATGTGTAGTCATCTTTACACAATGGCCCGAGCCGCGGTTGTCGCGGTATACCGAGTTGTTGGTCTTCACAATGCCCATGACCTTTGCCATGACATTGCTGGTACCCCAAGGCGAACCTCCAAGATTGGTGTAGGGATTGTTGCCTTTGAGCGCGCGGTTAGGACCTATCTCGTAGAGGGTCTTGGTCTTGCCTCCAATTACAGCCGACTCGTGTATCTGACGTGTTACCCAGGTATCGAAATTGCCATATTTAAAAGGAACAAACTTGCCATCGCCGTTGGCGATGACGGGAACATTTAAACCGAGCACGGCAGCCAATGCCACCAAGCGCAATTTTCTACTTACATACATCATATTCTTTATTGTTTATCCTATAAACAACACTTATTTCTTTCTTACTATCAGATAGATAGCCTAAAGTTTGCATTACTAAAAGTGCAAAGATATACAAAAAAGCCCAAAGCGGAAACTATTTATACGTTAAAAGTTTCCGCTTTGGGCTAAATAGGATATTTATAAGGATAATATGGAGGGTGTATTGGGTATGGATGTGGCTCTACTTGCCGGCAATCTCTACAGCCTTCGCCACGATGCGGTTGCTCTCGTTCATGATGCGATAGTACTCGTTCATATCCCAGATGTCGCGTGCTATCAAAGCCTTGAGCTGCAAGGTAAGCATAGGCAGCGTCTTGTCGCGTTCCTCCTTTGTGTATGGTTTGAGCTTAAGGTGCTCAGCCTCGGCAAAGATACTGTCTATCATAGCCTGCGGCACTTTGTAGTTGGCAATGTAGTCGTCAAAGTTTGTGTAACGACTCTTGAGCTCTGTACGATGCTGGTCTACATAACGCAAGGTGGCGTTGATGATGAGCGAGCGTGCCACAATCTGTCGGTGGAGCTTTGTAAACTGTGTGGTGTCTAATGGTACAAACTCGTCGGGCATGATGCCGCCACCTCCATATACTGTGCGATGACGTCGCAGAGTTTGGTATTTCAGCGAGTCGGCAAAGTGGATAGAGTCGGCCGAATATAACTCGCCATTTTTAAAGCGCTTCTCTATGTCCATGGCATAGTCCTCGCGGTCGCCTTTGGCATATGGCTTCTGAATACATCTGCCTGATGGTGTGTAGTAGTGGGCTATGGTAAGACGAATCATTGAGCCATCATCAAACTCGATGGGGCGTTGAACGAGTCCTTTACCAAAGGAGCGTCGGCCTATGACTGTGGCACGGTCTTGGTCCTGCAAGGCACCTGTAAGAATTTCGGCAGCCGATGCTGAATACTCGTTGATAAGCACGTAAACCTTGCCCTTGCGCAGACTTCCGTTGCCGTCAGCACGGTAGTTGCGTCTGTTCTGAGCCCTACCTTCTGTATATACAATAAGGTCGTTCTTCTGCAGAAATTCTTCTGTTATCTTGGCAGCAGCTTGTAGAAATCCTCCTCCGTTATCTTGCAGGTCGATGATGATATCGTGCATCCCAATACGGCGAAGCGAATCGACAGCTTGCATAAACTCGCCGTAAGTTGTTGCGCCGAATGATCCAATACGGATATACCCGAGATGTGGTCGAATCATATAATAGGCATCAAGTGTGTGTACAGGTATCTTGCCACGTGTAACTGTAAAGTATAGCAGTTCGTTGACATCGCGGCGTTTTATGCCGAGTTTTACCTTTGTACCACGTCGTCCGCGTAGACGCTGCATTATGTCGGAGCGTTGCATTTTGACACCAGCAATGGTTGTGTCGTTGACGGTAATGATGCGGTCGCCGGCAAGTATGCCTACTTTTTCGGATGGACCTTTGGATACAGGCTGTATAATGAGTAGTGTATCTTCCACCATGTTAAATTGCACGCCTATGCCGTCGAACGAGCCTTCAAGCGGTTCGTTCATAGCCTTTGTCTCTTTGGCTGTGGTGTAGGTAGAGTGGGGATCGAGAGACTTGAGCATCCCTCTTATTCCTTCTTCTGCCAGTTTCTGTTGGTCAACTGTGTCGACATATAGTTGTGAAATGGCCATCTCGGCTATTTGCAGCTTGCGTAGAGGGTTGCTCCTTTGAGCTAAGAGGATGCAGGCAATAAATAGTAAGGGGACTATTAGACTGATTTTTTTCATTGATTTCTTTGGCTTTTATGGTGGTGTGGTAGGTTTTGTAGGTGTGGTTGTTTTGTAGGAATGCCAAGCAAATCAACCACACCTACTTACTACTCTTCTATTACATTCTCCTCTGGCAAATCTTCCTCCACCACCAGATTATCTATGATGAAGTTTTGACGCTCCATGGTATTCTTTCCCATGTAGTATTCAAGAAGTTTCTGCACCTGGTCGTTCTTATGTAGTGTTACCTGTTCGAGGCGCATGTCTGGACCTATAAAGTGGACAAACTCGTCTGGCGAAATTTCGCCAAGACCTTTGAATCGGGTAATCTCAGGGTCAGGACCGAGGTCTTTGATAGCCTTTAGACGTTCGTCTTCGCTATAACAGTAGCGAGTAATAAAGTCGCTCTTTTTCTCCTTGCCCGTAAGACGCTCGTCTGCAGCAGCTATAACAGCCTTGTTGCGTATTTTGGTACGGCGATTGCGTACACGGAACAGAGGTGTCTGCAACACAAAGACGTGACCCTTCTTTATGAGGTCGGGGAAGAATTGTAGGAAGAAGGTTATGATGAGCAAGCGTATGTGCATGCCATCTACATCGGCATCTGTTGCCACGATAACCTTGTTGTAACGCAGCGTATCGAGGCCTTCCTCTATATCAAGGGCCGCTTGTAGCAGATTGAATTCCTCATTCTCGTAAACGACCTTCTTTGTAAGACCATACGAGTTGAGCGGCTTGCCTCGTAGCGAGAAAACCGCTTGGGTATTGACATCTCTACTCTTTGTAATAGAACCACTCGCCGAGTCGCCCTCAGTTATAAATATTGATGATTCTTCCTTGCGGTCGTTCTTTGTGTCAGAGTAGTGTATGCGGCAATCACGCAACTTGCGGTTGTGAAGGTTTGCCTTCTTGGCACGCTCGCGAGCTAGCTTAGTTACGCCAGCCATGGCCTTGCGTTCGCGCTCACTCTCTGTTATCTTTTGTTGCATAACCTCAGCCACATCGGCATGTATATGCAAGAAATTGTCAACCTCAAGTTTTACAAAGTCGCCAACATATTTGTTGATGCTTTCGCCGCCCGGAGACATCTGCAAAGAGCCGAGCTTAATCTTAGTCTGACTCTCAAACATTGGTTCCTCCACATTAATGGCAATGGCAGCCACAAGTCCATTACGTATATCGGTGAACTCGTAGTTCTTGCCGAAAAACTCCTTTATGGTGCGTGCTATGTGTTCTTTAAAGGCACTTTGGTGTGTGCCACCCTGAGTGGTGTGCTGACCGTTGACAAACGAATGATACTCCTCGCCATACTGGTTGGTATGTGTAAAGGCAATTTCGATGTCCTCGCCCTTAACGTGTATGATGGGGTAGAGTGGGTCGGTGGTCATAGTGTCAGTCAGCAAGTCGGCAAGACCGTTGCGTGAGAGTATACGATGACCGTTATACATGATTGTGAGCCCCGTATTAAGATAGGTGTAATTACGGAGCATCGTTTCTACAATGTCATCGTGGAACGAGTAGCCTATGAACAGAGTAGGGTCTGGTTCAAAGAATATGTATGTACCGTTCTCGTCTTCTGTATTAGTAGTTTGGTCGTCTGTAAGGTTGCCTTTTTCAAACTTCAACGCCCTAACCTTGCCGTCTCTGTACGACTTTACTTCGAAGTGGGCGGATAGAGCGTTTACAGCCTTAACACCAACACCGTTCAGACCGACACTTTTCTTGAATGCCTTGGAGTCGTACTTGCCGCCTGTGTTGAGCACGGAAACAGCCTCAACGAGTTTGCCTTGAGGTATGCCGCGTCCGTAATCACGCACAGACACGCGTAGACGCTCGTCGATGTCGACCTCTATGCGGCGTCCGGCATTCATCTTAAACTCGTCGATAGAGTTGTCGATTACCTCCTTAAGCAGCACGTAAATGCCGTCCTCGGGCAAGTTTCCATCACCCAAACGACCAATGTACATACCAGGACGGGTACGCACATGCTCCATGTCGGACAGGTGGCGAATGTTGTCGTCGGTGTATTGGACTGTGGGTTGAATGTTTTGTTCTTCCATTTTTACTTAATGTTCTTTTTGTAACAGCGGCGGCGCTTGTGACACTCTCGCTCAAGATACTGCCATTGCCCTTGCACCTTCTCGTTGGTCTCCATCTCAACATGGGTTTCGCCCCATTCGAAGCCGTACTTCTGATAGCGCGGTATGAGGTCGTAGAAGAGTAGAGCATTGGCACCCTTTGGACGATACTCGGGCAGAATGCCCACAAGCAACAAATCTACAATGTTGGTTTTATGACGCTTTAAAGCACGCAGGATATGAACCCATCCAAAGGGGAAGAGGCGACCCTTGCGACACTTCTGCAAAGCGCGCGTAAGCGAAGGTAGCGTTATGCCCACGCCGATAAGCTTGTGGTCGGGCGTATTCCAATCCTCGATGAGCGACACGAGGCTTAGATCTACCATAGGCAGATACATCTTGACGTATTGGTCGATTTGTCGTTGCGTAAGCGTTGAGTATCCGTATAGATGACCGAAGGTGGCATTGATAACCTCGAATATCTTCTGACCATATCCGTTCTCGCCGAAAATCTCGTCTTTCTTAATCTTCTTGATGTGCAGGTTGTAACGCTTCTGAATCATCTGAGCTACCTTAGCATACTTCTCGGGAATCTGCTCTGGCACATAGAGCTTGTACTCCACGTAGTCGTTATCTTTTTCCCAACCACCAAGGCTCTCCATATGCTTGGGATAGTATGGATAGTTGTAGATAGTAGCCTGTGTGCCAAGCTGATCAAATCCAGCGGTAAGCATACCTTCTGGATCCATATCGGTGAATCCAAGTGGACCGATTATTTCTGTCATACCCTTCGAACGTCCATAGTCTTCTACAGCGTTGAACAGAGCTCTTGACACCTCGATATCATCGATGAAGTCAATCCAGCCAAAGCGAACAGCCTTGCGTTGCCATTTTTCGTTCGCACTATTATTTATGATGGCTGCTACACGCCCCACCACCTTGCCTTCCTTATAGGCAATGAAGTATTCGGCCTCGCAGAAGTCGAATGCGGCATTTTTGTCTTTGCGTAGGGTGTTCACCTCGTCGGTATAGAGGTTTGGAGCGTCGTATTCGTTGCCCTCGTAAAGGTCGTAATGAAACTCGATAAAGGTGCGCAGGTCGCTGCGCGATTCCACTTTGCGTATTTCTATTGCTGACATCTATTCTAATTCTTGCTTGTTTGATGTTTCTTAAAATTGCAAAAGTAATGAAAAAAGGCTAAATTAAAGAATATCAAGCCGATATTTAAATTTATTTTGTAGCAACTTATGTGTGCTGGCCTTTATTGGGTATCAATCGAACAATGTTGGTTCGGCGGTATTATTGCACATCATTGGTCTGCCGAGATGCTGGTAGGCAAGGGGTGTTACCATGCGTCCACGTGGTGTGCGCTTGATGAATCCCTCCATTATGAGGTAAGGTTCGTATACCTCTTCCACTGTGCCCGTGTCTTCGCCGATGGCTGTGGCAATAGTGCTGACACCAACAGGACCACCATGAAACTTGTCTATAATAGTTAGCAAAATCTTGTTGTCAATCTCGTCAAGACCGTATTGGTCGATATTGAGAGCTGATAGCGAGAGTCGTGCTATGTCGCGGTCTATATGTCCGTTGCCCTTCACTTGAGCAAAGTCACGTACACGTCGTAGTAAGGCATTGGCTATACGGGGCGTGCCACGCGAGCGTCGGGCTATCTCAATAGCTGCATTGTCGTCTATTGGCACCTTCATTATCATAGCCGATCGCTTTATAATCTTCTGTAGCATCTCTGGTCCGTAGTATTCGAGGTGCAAGTTAATGCCGAAACGAGCTCGCAATGGAGCTGTGAGCAGTCCGCTTCGGGTAGTGGCGCCAACCAGTGTGAATGGGTTGAGGTCTATCTGTATAGATCTTGCCGACGGTCCTTTATCAATCATTATGTCTATGCGATAATCCTCCATAGCCGAATAGAGATACTCTTCCACGAGTGGGGATAATCGGTGAATTTCGTCTATGAATAGTACATCGCGAGGCTCTAGCGAGGTAAGAATGCCAGCAAGGTCGCCTGGTTTGTCTAGTACAGGTCCACTTGTTATCTTGAATCCTACGCCAAGTTCGTTGGCAATAATATTGCTAAGTGTTGTCTTGCCAAGGCCTGGAGGTCCATGCAAGAGAGTGTGGTCGAGCGGTTCGCCACGATACTTGGCTGCTTCTACAAATACCTCAAGGTTGTCTACAACCTTTTGCTGTCCGCTGAAGTCGCCGAATCGTAGAGGACGGAGGGCATTCTCAAAATCCTTTTCGCCCTTTGCCATCCGCTCCTGTCGTATGTCGAAATCTTCTTCCATTTTCTTTTGTTATTTTTTGCAAAGATAATTATTTTTATTCATAAATGCTCCAACTACAAGATGTATATCTTTGTTGAGGTTCTTTAAGTGGAGGTTTGCTGATATTATTTCAGTCGCAACATTCTCCCAATAATTAGTCGCTTGTACTGCCGTTTAAAATCATCCGGCAGAAAAGAATCATCTATTAGTGCAACCCATTTTATTAGAGCTTTGCGGAATTTCTTGGCAATATTGTCAAGAACCTTCTCGTTAACTCCTGATGCTATTATCGACCTTTCAAAGTCGCTGCGTTTCAATCGAGCTTTTTTGCCGTTGAGCGTCAACGCAAGTTCCTCTTTATCTTCTGGCATCACTATAGCAGTAGAAAGTAGGTCGTAAGCAGGGGTGAGAGTGTAGCCGAGCGGTGTCTTGTAAAGCGAAAAGTTCTTTAGGTGCATGTCCGAATTGCCCGTAATCCATGAGAATACAACCACCTCCCAATAGTTTACAAGGTCGAGTTGTGGTGTGGCAGAATACTTCTTTATCAGTTTTGCAATCTGCTCATACGAACCTTTATATTTGTATTCTGTAAGGCGTTCTGACAGTTGGCACATGTCCTCCATTGCTATTTTATAACCATTGCGGTCGCGGTCTATACGTCGTGTAATATAGCAGAGCTCGCCATCGGCAAAGCGTATAAGCGAGTGGGGCACCACAGCTATCTTGGCTGCCTCAGCCATATGCATAGTAAGGTCTTCCAGTTCTGGCAAAGCTCGATATGCATCGGTTTGTGGTTTGAGGATATAGCGTCCCCATAGTCCTACTATGGTAAACCGGTCTGGCTCGTTACGTCCACCGGGATTTACATCGAGCGATAGTTTTGCTTGTACACCCGTAAGTGTGGTTTGTGCACGTACCACCTGCTTGGCTAAATCGGATATTTGACTGCGGCAATAGGGTAAAGTGGGAGCTTCTTTCACGCCAAATAACTTGCGTGCGCATGCAGGATGAAAGTCGGTTTGCCCGTCTTTCAATGGCTTATAGCAGTATAGGCATTTATTCATAGTTGAGGCTTTTTATATTTCTTCTTCAGGTACAACGCTCACAGCGCCGATACAGTCTTTGCAACATGCAAGGAGCAGCGACATGCGGTCACGTTGGTTTATCTTCCAACTGCGCTCTGCAATATTGAGTAGCCAACCTTCTGGAATTAATCCGTCGAAGAAAGGAAACAGAACCTTGTCCTCATAAGGCTCCTTACGCAGAGGCATACTTAGGCTTATAGGCTCAGCGTCTGGTTGTTGCAGATAGCTGGGATCGTATACAAACGAAAAACCATTCTCGTCCTCTCTCAGCATTCCGGCATATCTTTCGTACATGTATATCTTGGCACTCTTCATAATTATTCTGTCTCCTTTGTTTGTGGTCAACACGTTTCTTTGTTAACAAGTATATTTGTTACCGGTACTGCTCCTACTTCATGTCCGAACAATGCCAGCACCTGATTCACTTTATCAAGACGCAGAGTGGGTTTGCCTTGCTCCAGTTCGCGTACAAACCTTAAACCTACCCCCGACTTCTCTGCAAGGTCGATTTGTGTAAGGTTGAACATTTTGCGACGCTCCTTTACGAATGATGCTATAGGTGAGTCCATTTCTAAATAGTTATATTTAATTTATACCCTTTCGGGTGCAAATATACTAAAAATATTTCATATTGCACCCGAAAGGGTATAAAATATATATTCAATTATATGTTTTTTTGCGATTTTGTTGTTATTTTCAAGCAAAAATACTACTTTTGTCTTTATATACTAACCTTTAAAACCATATACTATCATGCTCGTAAAAACTTATTCTGCTGCTGTTAACGGCCTAGACGTTACGACTGTTACGGTTGAGGTGAACATTGTGCCTGGTGTAATGTATCGTATGACTGGACTGGGCGATACTGCTGTTAGAGAAGGACGCGACCGTATTGCATCGGCTGTGCAGTTCAATGGTTATAAGTTTCCGCATGGCGATATAACTATCAATCTTGCTCCTGCCGATTTAAGAAAGGAAGGCAGTTCGTTTGATTTGCCATTAGCCATAGGTATATTGGCGGCTAGTGGTGGCATTGTGAGCGAAGTATTGGGCGACTATATGATGGTAGGTGAGTTGAGTCTTGATGGAACGCTGCAACCAATTAAAGGCGCACTTCCAATTGCCATAAAGGCAAGGGCAGAGAAGTATAAAGGCCTTATCGTTCCAAAGCAGAACGAGCGCGAGGCTGCTGTTGTGAACAACCTTGACGTATATGGCATGGAAAACATTATAGATGTCATTAAACTCCTTTCTGGTACAGAAAAATACGAACCTACATTTGTTGATACACGTCGCGAGTTTTACGAAAAACAATATAAGTACGAACTCGACTTTGCCGACGTTCGTGGTCAGGAATCTGTAAAACGCGCATTAGAGGTTGCTGCTGCTGGTGGTCACAATCTCATCATGGTAGGCCCTCCTGGTTCTGGCAAGTCGATGATGGCAAAGCGTCTTCCATCAATATTGCCTCCTCTATCGCTTTCCGAGAGTTTAGAGACAACGCAGATACATAGTGTTGCCGGCAAACTGCAACGTGGCACATCGCTTATATCGCAGCGTCCGTTCAGGGCTCCACATCATACTATTAGTGAGGTTGCGCTTGTTGGTGGTGGTTTCAATCCGCAGCCAGGCGAAATATCTTTGGCGCATAATGGAGTTCTTTTTGCAGATGAGTTGCCAGAGTTTAATAAGCAAACATTGGAAGTGTTACGCCAACCGCTCGAAGACCATAAGATAACAATATCACGTGCCAAATACACAGTTGAGTTTCCATGCTCCTTCATGTTCATTGCCTCAATGAATCCGTGTCCGTGTGGCTATTACAATGACCCTACCCATAATTGTTGCTGCACACCTGGGCAGATACAACGATATATGAATAAGATTTCGGGTCCGTTGCTCGACCGCATTGACATCCAATGCGAGATAACTCCCGTGCCGTTTAAGGATATATCGCAGGCGCAGCCAGGCGAATCAAGTTCTGTTATTCGCGAACGTGTTATTAAGGCCCGCGACATACAGACCGAACGATTCAAGGACTTTAAAGGCATCCACTGCAATGCTCAAATGACAGAACGTATGATACATCAGTTTGCCGAACCTGATGAGGCTTCTATCAATCAGTTGCGTATGGCAATGGAGAGGTTCTCTCTCTCGGCACGTGCATACAACCGTATACTAAAAGTTGCACGTACCATTGCTGATCTCGATGGATCGGAATGTGTGCAGGTGCAGCATATAAGCGAGGCTATAGGATACAGAAATCTGGATAGAGGCGACTGGGCAGAAAGGAGAATGTATTGAAAAGTAAAAGGGTAAAAAAGTAAAAGAGTAAAAAGGGGAGGCTGTGCCTTTTGCTTTACTTTAATTATTAAGAAAGAAGACTATTATGAACAATTCAATAGAAATATACCGTTCGCAAGACGGAAGCGTACAACTTAATGTGAAGTTAGAGAATGATACTGTGTGGCTGACACAGAGTCAGATGGCAGAGTTGTTTGGACGTGATCGAACAGTTATTACACGTCATATAAACAATTGTTATAAAGAGGGTGAACTCGATAAAAATATCACATGTGCAAAATTTGCACATATGGGTAAAGACCAAGATCAAACATATGAGACAACAATGTACAACCTTGATGTCATCATCTCTGTAGGCTATCGTGTAAAATCAATACAAGGCACCCGTTTCCGTCAATGGGCTAACTCTGTTCTCAAGCAATACCTCATCAAAGGCTATGCCATCAACCAACAACTCAAGCTCGACCGCTACAACGAGCTTAAGGATGTTGTGCGACTGATGGGGCGTGCCATTGGTATGCAGGAAAAGGTTTCTACCGATGAATACAGCGGATTGTTTAACGTTATCTCCGACTATGTCTACGCCCTCGATACGCTCGACCATTACGATTATCAGTCGCTTTCTATACAGCAGACAACCAAGGACGAGCCGTTCCGTGCTACTTATGAGAATGCAATGGAGGCCATCAACGCCCTAAAGGATAAGTTCGGAGGCTCAAAATGGTTTGCCAATGAGAAGGATGATTCGTTCAAGAGCAGTATAGGTCAGATTTACCAAACCTTTGGTGGGGAGGAACTCTATCCCTCAGTCGAGGAGAAGGCTGCAATGCTTTTATACCTTGTTGTTAAGAACCACTCGTTCAGCGATGGCAACAAGCGCATAGCCGCAATGCTCTTCCTCTGGTTTTTGAACAACAACCATGTGCTTTATGCCGACGATGGACATAAACGTATAGCTGATAATACCCTCGTTGCTCTAACGTTGATGATAGCCGAGAGTCGTACCGAGGAGAAAGATGTAATGGTGAAGGTTGTAGTGAATCTCATTAATAAAGAGAACCAATAGCATGAAAATATTAATAAAAATATTAGCTACCGCTTTATTGTCATATGCCATACTAATGTTATTGCTTGATGGCTTATTTGCATTCTTGTCCTTAAGTCCACAAACAAACATATGGGTTTTGATAGAGGAATCATTAATACCTTATTCCATCAGCATTGTTTCTATGCTATATTGCATTATTTGTATTTGGTTGCACTCTGTCAATTCTCGCAAATAAAGATAAACTAAATTTCCTGGTTTCAATCTACGTTTAGAATGATAACCAGGTTTTTTTTGTACCTTTGTCGCCGAAAAGCGCAACTAGTGGATTTTTGTCTTTTCGAGGAGATAGTTTCAAGCGACGACAATATCATTATTTACATAAACGCAATGAAAAATTCTATTGAGAATCTCTACCAACTTGACGGTAGAGTGCCATTGGGAAAAGCTCTCCCATTCGGTTTACAGCACGTGCTGGCAATGTTTGTCAGCAACATCACTCCAATCATGATTCTTGCCGCAGCCGTTGGGCTGGATAGTGCAGTAAGTGCCGCTCTCGTACAGAACTGTATGGTGATAGCCGGTATCGGAACATTGGTGCAGTTGTTCCCTGTATGGCGTGTGGGCTCGCGTTTGCCAATTGTTATGGGCATCTCGTTCACCTTCCTTTCGCTCGCCATCGGCATTGCCGGAACATATGGTATGGGCACACTTATCGGTGCCGTTATTATAGGCGGCCTTGTTGAGGGATTGCTCGGACTTTTTGTCAAGTATTGGATTAAGCTCATCCCGCATGTTGTGTCGGCCACTGTTGTTACTGCTATTGGTTTCTCTCTTTTGCCTATTGGTGCCAACTCGTTTGCAGGTGGTATGGGTGCATCCGATTTTGGTAGCATGAACAACTGGATTGTAGGCTCTGTTACACTTCTTGCCTGCCTTCTTTGCCAGGTCTTTGCAAAGGGATTTCTTCGTTCGCTCTCAGTACTTGTAGGTCTTGTTGTGGGCTATGTGTTGGCTTGTTTTATGGGAATGGTCAATTTCGATAGCTTGTCGGGTCAGTCAATCATCGCTCTTCCACGTTTGCTCCCGTTCACACCAGAGTTTAATATAGGTGCCATATTGTCTGTAGTGGCTGTATATCTTGTATCGGCAACCGAGACAATAGGCGATACTTCTGCCCTTTGCAATAGTGCATTGAAGCGCGACCCTGAAACAAAGGAGATGGGCTCGGCTATTTGTTGCGATGGTTTCGTAAGTTCAGTTTCTGGTTTGTTCGGTTGTACCCCAATCACATCGTTCAGTCAGAATGTTGGTCTTGCAGCCATATCAGGTGTTGTAAACCGCTTTACCATTGGCGTTGGAGCAGTTGTTATGATTATTGGTGGTGTGTTCCCAGTTATTGGTGCCGCTCTTACCACTATCCCTCAAGCAGTTCTTGGCGGTTGTACAATAATGATGTTCGGCAGCATTCTCTTTGCTGGATTTGGTATGATGTCGCGTGCTGGATTCTCTCAGCGCAATATGGTTATTGTTAGCTTGTCGCTTAGTGTTGGTCTTGGCTTTACCCAGGCAACAGGTATGTTCGCCATTTTCCCTGAGATAGTACGCACAGTGTTTGCCGAAAACTGCGTGGCAGTGGTATTCCTTCTTGCCGTAATTCTCAATCTTGTTTTGCCTAAGAAGATGGTGGTTGAATAAACGACAGAATATAATAATTAGCTAATACAGCTAAACCCTATAAAAAAGTAGCGGAGGCCATAAGGTCCCCGCTACTTTTTTATAGGTATATCATACATTTAATTGTTCTGTTCACCTCAGAGTACGTTGCTTTACATTATATCCCGTCATCTCCACAAACGGAACCTTCTGTCTTGCATCTGCCTTATTCCATTCTATGTTGACAAAGCATTCCTCGCCAGGCATAAGGTGGAAGTAGTTGTCCGAGTAATCAACCGGAAGTACCTGCTCGCCGTCATCCGTTTTAAGGTTCAGTCTTATCATCATTGCTGGTGTATCGCAAGCATTCTTTAAGAACACAGTAAGTGTATTGTCCGAGTATCGTTCGGTCGAAACGGTAAGGTTTACCTCAGGTAGAGATGCAAGTTGTTGTAGGTTTCCCTCGTTGGCAGACAGCACGTAGAAGTTGGTAGATAGTGTTTCTCCCTTACTGTCTGCAAGCTTCAATCGTATGTAGTACACATCTCCGTCTATACCATCCGGCACAGAGTCGGTGGCAAGTTCAGGCAATTCAACAGTCGATACTCCTTTTATGTCGGTGGTATTGCTGTCCATACATATAAGGTTGCCGTTTATGTCGAGCAACTCACGTGTAGCAACAAGCCCCTTATGATTTACGTCTATGCGGTTTACTATCTCTATGTTGCGTGTCAAGGCGTTGCGTTGTATGTGCAATGGTTCGCAAGCCTTGCGTGCTCCATAGAAGGCAGCTGTAGGCTCGAAGTAATAGTCGTAGCATTGCCATGTGTAACTTGGCCAGCAAGCATGGCTCATCCATATTAGCAAGCCTTGCAGATACTTAGAGTCAGCCTCGTACATAGCACGATATCCTTCATAGTTCTGCCACTGGGCAAGGCGTGTAAATTCGTCGGCAGATGTAATCTTGCCGAACATCTTCTCTACAATAGCCATGAACGATGCGCCACGCTGAGCGCCTGCCTGCGTAAAGTCGTGTTGTCCCCAAGCATCTCCTGGTCTCCATTCAACTGTGTTGCCAAGTGTTTTGTGTGTGCCTTCGGGTGTCATTATGTTGGGCATTCCACGTTCGGTATGCAATTTCCCGCTTTGTTTTGCAAAGTAAGTGCGAGCTGGCTCTGCCCAATATGGTCCGTGTCCACTTACTCCCTCGTCTGCCGAAGACGATATGTATAGCATATTTGGGTTCATTTCTGCCACGGTTTTACGCAAAGCATCGTCAAGAGTCTTAGGTGGATATCCCTCGTTACGTCCGCAGTATAGGGCAATGGATGGATGACGTCGCATACGACTTGTAAAGTCGCGTGCATTGCGCATAAACATTTCCTCGTCATCTGGGTCGGGTCCGTCGGCAGGATTGGCAAGCCAGAAGTCTTGCCACACCATAATGCCATACTTGTCGCAAGCATCATAAAATTCCTCGTCGCCCGTCATTCCAACCCAGTTGCGTATCATGTTGAAGTTCATGTCACGGTGTAGACGCACGGCAATGTCGTATTCGCGTTGGCGATAGTTGAGGTTCGACTCTGAGAAACCCCAGTTACCTCCCAATGGAACAAGGCGTTTGCCGTTAACATATAGTTTAAGCTGTGTCTTTGCATCGGCGTATCGTACCTCTCTTATACCTGCCTTGTAGCCTATACGAGCATTGGTTGTGGTGTTCTGTTTATCGTCTGCTACGAACTCAAATCCAGCTTCGTGTAGATATGGCTCGCCGTATCCGTTAGGCCACCAAAGGCGTATGCGCTGGTCGTTAAGTGTGGGGTATTGTTCGGGATTAAATACTACCTCGCATTGTTCGCCAGCTTTTAGCGTAAGCTTTTTCTCGAACTTGAGGTTGCCAATCCATCCTTTCAGCGTTCCGCTTACATCTTTATTTAGCCAGTTGTGTGCTATGACACGTGGTGTAATACAAGCCAGTGTGTCTGGCAGATTGTCAAGATGGGTGCTTACTACGGGATCTGAAAGTGTTACAGAGGCTGTCGACGTAAGGTATACATCGTTCCAGATACCGATATCACGACCTCTAATGGTTGATATCCAGTCCCAACCGGTTGTTGCATGAAATGTAGGGTTGTCGGCGCCAAGTATGCCTCCGTTGAAGTCGGTGTTAAGATGGTTCTTTTCTTTTATAGACCCTGGGTGTGCATTTTTGTGTATTAGCACAGCCATGGTGTTCACCCCATTATTAATATAAGGTGTAATGTCGACCGTAGAGCGTGTAAATGCGCCCTCTATGCGGTCTATCTTCTTGCCGTTGAGCCATACATCGGCTTTCCAATTTATACCGTCGAAGTTTAGCAGTACGCGTTGTCCTCTCATCTCCTGCGGTATAACGAAGGTGCGTCTATACCAAAAGTTGGAACAGAAGTAGGCATCGCTTATGTCGAACATATTATCAGCGTAGTTGGGATTGGCTATGGCGCCATAGTTTACGAAGCTTGTTAGTACTGTTCCCGGAACTGTTGCTGCTATCCAACTATTATCTGTAGTAAACTTGTCTGTAGATAAAGTTTCGCCACCCACTGTTACTTGCGAGGCTCGGCACACCTTCCAGTCGCCAGCATTTAGCATCATTCGGTTGTTGGCGTATGTGTCTTTGGTGTTAGGCATAGTGCGATTGATTCCCTTGCCCTCCACTTTAAGTTCGCTCAATATATAAGTCTTTGTAGGTATATCGCCCGTCTTGGCCACGTCTATGCTGCCCCCTTCCATATTAACACGTACGTAACGACAGTCTATATGATTTAGGCTGATGCGGTCGTAGTTGCGCTTGCTATTGTTTGGCAATTCTGCCACACGTTGCCATTGCTGTGCATCGTTGCTCACTTCGATATATCCGTGTCGTGGTCGGCGTATCCATGAAAGGTTTATGCTCGAAACAGTACACTTTCCTGCAAGGTCCACTTGTGCCCACTCATTTCCTTCACCGGCACTCATCCAAGCACTGCCAAAGTGCGAGTTTGGTATAACGTCTGCCAGCACTCGTTCTCCGTTATTGTAGAAGTCGATGTTGAATACTGTCCAGTATGCAGCTCCCTCCATGCTGAACTCTATACGTATGTTGTTGATATCTTGGCAGTCTTTAGGCAAGTCTAATTGTATATTTATGTCACGCTGTGGCAATAGCGCTGTTCCAGTTTGCTTGTTTGGGTCGCTGTTTACTTTGTGTTTGGATAAAGCTCCGGGTAGTCCGTCGCCTTTGCTTTCTGCTACCACGTGCCATTCTTTCTTGTTTCTGCGTCCATTAGGCATCAACACACGTATGCTATAGCCCTTGTTGGCCTTGCTCTCGTCGTAAGCCACGTTGCATCTTAGGCTTATGCGGTTTGCCTTTACCGACATAGCGGTCCACTGATATTGTAGATAGTTGCTGTAGCCCAAAAGTGTGTTGCGTGTCCACTCGCCTCCATCTATAGCCCATTCTCGTTCGCGTCTTGGCAGAGGCCCGTCGGCATTGCTAACGGTTAGGGTAGGGGGCATGGTTTTATATACTATGCCGTCTGTAATAAGTTGTCCTGTAAGATTGTAGTCAAAGCACGACGATGTGCGCACCTGACGCATTAACGATAAGTTGTCTGTATTGTCGGGTGTGGCGGCAATAGTTGCCGTTGCAAATAATGATGATGCAATGATGATGTTGGCTATTTTCATAGGATAGGTCATATTAAAAGTAGGTTTTGTAGGTTCGGTGGCTTAGGATGTTTTGCTAAAAAGCGATAAGTCTATGCGAAGTTAATAAAAGATTTTTAAATGAACAAGCAATTTATATATGTAAAGATGTTTTACTCAGATTTTTACATTACCTTTGCACAACATTTGGATAATGTGGAATCTTAAATAGAAAACAAGATACTTATACTAACGAAATGGAATGGATTGAAAGTCTTTTCACGATACACTCTGCCGTGCAGACTATAGTGTTGCTCTCGCTTATTGTGTCTACCGGACTTGCTCTTGGCAAGATGCATGTCAAAGGTATTTCGCTTGGAGTGGCGTTTGTGTTCTTTATAGGTATAGTTGCAGGTAGTCTGCATTTCTCGGCCGATGAGCAGATGCTTCATTTTGCCGAGACGCTTGGCTTGTCTCTTTTTGTGTATGCACTTGGCTTGCATGTGGGCCCCAACTTCATTGGTATGATGCGCAATGAGGGTGTGTCGCTCAATATGTGGGGCTTGGTTGTAATAGCTCTTGGCACCGTTATGGCGCTTGCCCTATGTCTTGTGTTGCCTATATCTATACCCGACATGGTTGGTATACTGTGTGGTGCCACTACCAATACACCTGCTCTTGGTGCAGCCCAGCAAGCTCTTGCTACTGCTCATCTATCAAGTAGCGGTGCAGCCCTTGGTTGTGCTGTTACCTATCCGCTTGGTGTTGTAGGTGTTATTGTTGCCATGATATTGTTGCGTAAGTTTATTGTGCGCCCAGACGACCTTTCGCCCAACAAGTCGGATGATGACGACCAAACCTTTGTTGGACAGTTTGTTGTTGTCAACCCAGCTATATCGTGTAAGACCATTGCCGAGATATCGCAGAAAACCCATCGCCACTTCATTATCTCCCGTATTTGGCGAGGCGACAATGTAATTGTTCCGCTTGCCTCTACCGAGATGCAGATAGGCGACAATGTGCTTGTTGTTACCAATCGTGATGAGGTGCCTGCCATGGACATTCTTTTTGGCAAGCGTGTGGAGAAGGATTGGAACCGCGACCATATTGACTGGAACTCCATCGATTCGTCTATGGAGAGCCGTGTGATAGTTATGACGCGTACCAAACTAAATGGTAAGACTCTTGGATCGCTGCGTGTACGCCAGACCTATGGTGTTAATGTTTCGCGTGTAATGCGTGGCGATATCAAGTTGCTTGCTGTCGACTCTTTGCATCTGCAATATGGCGATCGTCTTACGGTTGTTGGCACTCACGAGGACATCAGTCATGCAGAGGCTTTCCTCGGCAATGCTGTTCAGGTGCTTAATGAGCCCAATCTCGGTGCCATTTTCTTTGGTCTCTTACTTGGTTTGGCTGTAGGTATGATACCTATTTCTATTCCTGGAATGAGTGCTCCAGTTAAGCTTGGCATAGCCGGCGGTCCAATTATAATGGGTATTCTTATCGGAGCCTTAGGCTCACGAGTTCACTTTATAAGCTATACCACACGTTCTGCGTCGCTCATGCTTCGCAAGCTTGGTTTGTCGCTATATCTTGCTTGTCTTGGTTTGGCAGCCGGTAAGGACTTCCTTACTACCATAATACGTCCTGAGGGATTGTTGTGGGTTGGCATTGGTGTTGTGCTTACAATACTCCCGCTACTCATTATCGGAGCGGTTGCATTGAGGACTAAGAAGTTCGATTTTGGCACAGTCTGTGGATTGTTATGTGGCTCAATGGCAAATCCTATGGCTCTAAGCTATGCCAACGAAACAATACCAGGCGATCGCGCAGCTGTGGCTTACACATCGGTTTATCCTCTTGGTATGTTCATACGCGTGATAATAGCGCAAGTGATAATAATGTTTATGGTTTGATGAATTAGTAACTCATAATTCGTAATTCCTAACTCCTAACTCGTAACTCAATATGCAAAACCCTCCCGATTATCGTCACGATACAGTTCTGCCCCTTCCGTTAGAAGTTACTGCCAATGCATGGGCAGTAGATGCTGCTTGCTCAGGCAATCCAGGCCCGATGGAATATCAAGCCATTGACCTTGCCACCGGAGCTCAAGTATTTCATTTCGGTCCGGTGCATGGCACCAATAATATAGGCGAGTTTCTTGCTATCGTGCACGCTCTTGCTCTGCTCGACAAGCAGGGCATAACGGGCAAGACTATATATAGCGACTCGCACAATGCTATATTGTGGGTGCAGAAACGACAATGCAAGACCAAGCTTCTGCGTACACCGCAGACCGAACAATTGTATCAAATCATAGCAAGAGCCGAGGCTTGGTTGCGCACGCATCAGATAAAGAACCCTATATTGAAGTGGGAAACAAAGAAATGGGGAGAAGTGCCGGCTGACTTTGGCCGCAAGTAGAGTCTATTTCTTTTCTGTTGCGCCAGCTCGCCATGCCGTTGGTGTGCAGTCGGCTTTTTGCTTGAATACCCGATACAAATGGGTACGCGACGAGAATCCACATTCGGTAGATATTATTTCGTTGTTGTATTCAGGATATTTTATCATCATCTCCTTGGCTGCGTTAAATCGGATATCGCTTAGCCATATCCTGAATGTAGAGTTAAGACATTGGTCGAAGTATTGCGAAAGGTCGTCTTTGGATATGCCTATTGCAAGCGACAACATCAGCATATTTACCGAACAATCCTTATAGCCTTTCTTGCCGCACCACTCGTCAAGCCTTTTCTTTATCAAGTCTATGCGTTCTTCGGTCAAGATATTTTGCTTGCCCGATGTGTTGCGCCCGATGTTTGTCGCACCCTGTTGACTGTTGTCAACAATGTCGTCATTTTCTACTTTCTTACTTAACTCCTTGTCTCCTTCCAAGTCAAGCAGTTCGTCTGTAGGCATATAACTATAACCAAGTGCCACGAAGGTGATGCAGAATACAAGGAAGGCAATGAGCACTAATGGCGCAACTATACATGTTAATGGGGTGTGTATAATAGCGAATGGCACAATAGAGACAGATATCAGTAGCATAGCTACGCAGGCGTGGGCATAGCGCATAAATGGCAGCATGTCCGAGGCTGTCATTGCTTCCAGCATCATACGGTGTCTTTTTATAGCAATGACAATCTTGGTGATACAGTATATTACATTGATCAAGTGCAGTAACATCATTACGTACAGCCATCCGCCTATATACATACTGTCGGTATTGCAATAGCCTGCCACAACAGCTCCTATGGTGGCAGCATATATACTGCCACATACTATGTACATCTGTTTGAAGTGGGCGTGTGGTGCCTCAATGTTGTATATGCCCAATGCTGTTAACGTGAAGCAAGGAATATAGAAGAGAATGTTGATTAAGGCGCCCAATTCGGTGCTTGTGGCTCGGAATCCAAACTTCATCTGTACAAAAAACTGCGATGCAAAACCTATCATAGCCACGAAAAATAGCCAACGCGACTGCTCGTATCGCTTGTTTTTCCAGCGTACATGTATAGAGCTTATACCTAATATCATGGCGTTTATCACCATGAATATAAAGCAAGTGTATTGTGTGATGAATGAAAGGTCCATGATTAGCTAAGATTAGTTATATGCAAAAATACAACTTTTATTGGAAATGGCCATGATATAGGACCGATTTTTAAATAAAAAATAGCAGCGGAGGCAATGACCATCCGCTGCATCTTCAAGCGGCGCTCCGCTTTAGTCTCCTTATAAAACCTTAAGAGACTATCTTCTTATAACAACCTTGTGACTTATATTCTTAAAACAATTTTATGTCTTAAAAACTTAATGCAAAAATATAAAAATATAATTATATGAAGTGTCGCATTCCTCGACTTTTGTGTCGCATTGCGTGTTTTTTTGTGTCGCATTGGTACCAATGCGACACCTGTATATAAAAATTGTTACATGCATCCTTGTTTATGTTATGATGAATAGCCCACAAAAACACAATTCTCGTGTCATACTTAGCAAATTATTTTATAACTTTGCATCTTGAAACTCCACATTATTATATATTACCCATTATAAGCAAGAATAAAACAGTATAATTATGACAATAGAAAAGCAAATCATCACTTCTGCTCAGGCAGCGGTGAAAGAACTTTATGGTCAAGAAGTACCCGAGAATTTGGTGCAACTTCAAAAGACCAGAAGCGGATTTGAGGGTAATCTTACCCTCGTAGTATTCCCGTTCCTCAAGATTTCTCATAAGAAACCAGAGGATACTGCACAAGATCTTGGTGAATACATCAAGCAGAATTGCGAGGCTATAGCAGACTTTAATGTGGTTAAGGGATTCCTCAATCTTGTTATCGACAAGAAGGCATGGCTCTCTCTGCTCAACGAGATGAACCAGAACGAGAAGTTTGGCGAGAAGCCTGTTACAGAAAACTCGCCACTCGTTATGATTGAATACTCTTCGCCTAACACCAACAAGCCTCTACACCTTGGACACGTGCGCAACAACCTTCTTGGTTGGTCGCTTGCCCAGATTATGGAGGCTAACGGCAACAAGGTGGTTAAGACCAACATCGTTAACGACCGTGGTATCCACATCTGCAAGTCAATGCTTGCTTGGCTTAAGTACGGCAATGGCGAGACACCAGAGACATCTGGCAAGAAGGGCGACCACCTTATTGGCGACTATTATGTAGCTTTCGATTGGCACTATCGTGCAGAAGTTGCCGAACTTAAGGCTAAGTACATTGCCGAGGGCATGGATGAAGAGTCGGCTGAAAAGAAGGCTAAGGAAGAATCGCCCCTTATCAAGGAGGCTCACGAGATGCTTGTAAAGTGGGAGCAGAACGACCCTGAGGTACGTGCTCTTTGGAAGAAGATGAACGACTGGGTATATGCCGGCTTCGACGAGACTTACAAGGCTCTTGGTGTTGGCTTTGATAAGATTTACTATGAGTCGAATACCTATCTCGTAGGTAAGAAGAAGGTTGAGGAAGGCTTGGCTAAGGGTCTCTTCTTCCGCAAGGATGACAACTCTGTTTGGGCCGACCTTACTGACGAGGGTCTTGACCAGAAGCTCTTGCTACGTTCGGATGGCACCAGCGTATATATGACTCAGGACATTGGTACTGCTGAGATGCGTTTCAACGACTTCCCTATCGACAAGATGATTTATGTTGTTGGCAACGAGCAGAACTATCACTTCCAGGTGCTCTCAATCCTGCTCGACCGTCTTGGCTTTAAGTGGGGCAAGGAGCTTGTACATTTCTCTTATGGTATGGTAGAGCTTCCTAACGGCAAGATGAAGAGCCGTGAGGGAACTGTTGTAGATGCCGACGACCTGATTGCAGCCATGATTGGCGATGCAAAGCAGACAAGTGAGGAGCTTGGCAAGTTTAAGGATATGAGCGAGGAAGAGCGCAACGAGATTGCCCGCATCGTGGGTCTCGGTGCCTTGAAGTACTTTATCCTTAAGGTTGATGCCCGTAAGAATATGCTCTTCAACCCAGAGGAATCTATCGACTTTAACGGCAACACCGGTCCGTTCATACAGTATACTTACGCTCGTATACGTTCTATCTTGCGTAAGGCAGCTGCAGAGGGCATTACAATCCCTACAACTTTGTCGGCCGAGATGCCTCTTAACGAGAAGGAGATAGAGCTTATCCAGAAGCTCAACGAGTTTGGTGCTGCTGTAGAGCAGGCTGGTAAGGACTATTCTCCATCAGGCATTGCCAACTACTGCTACGAGCTTACCAAGGCTTTCAACCAGTTCTACCACGACTACTCTATCCTTGGTGCCGACACCGAGAACGAGAAAGTGGTGCGCCTTGTACTTGCACAGAACGTGGGCAAGACATTGAAGAACGGTATGGCGCTGTTGGGCATTGAGGTGCCTGAGCGTATGTAATGTATACAATATATACTTAATAAGAACGGCAATTACACGGATGCTTCCG
>OLSX01000134.1_pt1 | contig 68127 bp, 57 predicted proteins | sample 1673141 | NCBI WGS metagenome assembly OLSX01 (sample SAMEA3136759, study PRJEB25190) | human gut metagenome | biome: human gut; feature: human-associated habitat; material: faeces | place: Austria | collected 2013 | reverse complement strand
TCTACACCTAGTGCACATGCAATATATGATTTACCACTTCCTGTAGCACCAACTAAAATGAGAGTCTCATGTCTATGGATATAAAAACTCCTTTCCTGTAGAATATTGTGTAGATTGGATGCTTATCTACACCTTCATTTTACTAGAAAAGGAGTGTGTGTAATATAATTGATCAACCTAATCGGAATGATTGGTCAAGTGTTTCGGAATTAATGATCAGGCTAAATCGGAATTATTGGTCAGCTTCGCCATAATAATCACCGTTCAAAACGGTGTTTTCTTTTTTGACAAATGGAGGAGGGGACTAATAAAAAAATCCCCTTCTATTAAAAAGGGGAGTAATAAACTAAATATATAAAGGCTCATCATTTTTGAGTACTTGTTTATTATTTGTTTTCGCAATATAGAATACTTCACTTGTTTCTGCTTTATAATAAATATCTAAAGTAAGAATTGAAGTCTTCTTATAACCAAGTTCTACAAGATGATCAATAACCATTTTTTCAATATCATCTAAAGATACATCATGATAGTTATACTGTACCTGAAGATTCATCTTAACAGTTGTTTTCTTAGCTACAGTTTCTTTCTTTACTGTAGTAGTCTTTTTAGTAGCAGTTTTCTTAGGTTTAGCGGTCTGAGTTGTTGTCTTTTTAGATGCTGTAGTAGTCTTTTTCATAATGGAGATCCTCCTTTGATACTCTAATTATTACTATTATTATAGCACACTCAATTTACAATTCAAATTTAACAGATATAATCAAAAAATTACATAATATATATTATGCGAAGTAATATGTATAAGAAAGAAACTCCCAATGTAGGGAGTTTTATAGTACTATTTTTCGTCCTTATTTGCACGATCGATAGAATCATATAACTTAGTGACATAATTACCACTAAAGCAAGACATACATAAATCACAGTTTCCATCCATATCATGCTTAACAGATTTCTTTAATCCTTCCATTGAAATAAATGCTAAAGAATCAGCTTCAATGAATTGACATAATTCTTCTACATTCATACGATGTGAGATTAATTCTTCTAGTGTAGAAATATCTACACCATAGAAACATGGGAACTTAATGGCTGGAGAAGCAATTCTAACATGTACTTCTGTGGCTCCTGCTTCTTTTAATAGCTTTACAATACGTTTAGAAGTTGTACCTCTTACGATTGAATCATCAATCATGATAACTCTTTTACCTTTTACAATAGAAGATACAGCTGAAAGCTTCATTCTTACCCCGCGTTCACGCATTTCCTGTGTTGGCTGGATAAATGTTCTACCTACATATTTATTCTTGATGAGCCCCATTTCATAAGGAATACCAGATGCTTCAGAATAACCAATAGCAGCTGAAATAGAACTATCAGGTACACCAATAACTAAATCTGCTTCTACTGGTGCTTCTTCAAATAAAGTCTTACCACAAGTCTTACGTGCTGTATGAACATTAATACCATCTAGATTACTATCAGGTCTAGAGAAGTAAATATATTCCATTGCACAAAGCTTATTGCAGATAGGCAAAGTTTCAGTATACTTCTTAGATTTAATAATACCATCTTTTACACGGATGATTTCACCTGGTTCAACATCTCTTACATATTCTGCTCCCGCAATATCTAAAGCACATGTTTCAGATGAGAACATATAACCTCCACTTGGAAGTCTACCCATAGATAAAGGTCTTAAACCATATCTATCTCTTGCAACATAAAGAGCATCTTCTACTAAAATAACAAATGCGAATGCTCCATCAATCTTTTCTAATGATTTACAGATACGATCTACAAATCGTCCTGTTTCTCTCTTAATTAAATGACCAAGAACCTCAGTATCACTTGTTGAATTAAAGATTGAACCATTTTCTTCAAGTTCCTTCTTTAATAAGTTAGCATTTACAATATTACCATTATGGGCAATACCCATCATACCGTCGAGAGTGCGGAATAAGAATGGCTGAACATTCATGATTCCTCCCCCACCTGCAGTTGAATAGCGTACATGTCCAATAGCTGCATTACCTGATAATTTTTCAATTTTTTCTTTATTAAATACTTCACTGACTAAGCCTTCACCCTTATGGATGTTAAGCTTTCTACTTTTATTGCGGACAACAATACCTGCAGCCTCCTGTCCACGATGTTGTAAAGAATGTAAGCCATAATATGTTAATTGAGCAGCATTGTCATCGCCCCATATAGCAACAACTCCACATTCTTCATGTAATTCATCATGATTCTTGATCATAATAGCCTCCCTGTTTAATAGATTTCATTGATATAGCGCTTCTCAAGAGGTGTATTATCCTCCTGATTACACATCATTGTGATCATATCTGTTTTTTCACCATGAATAGACGCCATGCAATCTGTTTCGATGCGAATGTCTTTATAGAAATAAACAGAAATCGTTTTGAGGATGTCATCTAAATATTCTTTATTGTATATAAATTCTGAAATATAGACAAACTTCCCCCTATCATTATAAATCATATATCCTTGTTGTCCATACTCATTTTTAAATGTTAAAACAGAATCGTTAAATGCAGCACATCTAATTCTTAGATAATTATTAAAATAATCTTCATCACGCATTAAATAATGGTTGAAATTTGCTGTATAACGCATGTAATCATCATAGAGATGACTTATATCCTGAGACAGACAAATATTACTAGGAAGGCAATACTTAGCTTTATCAAGCTTATAAAGAATATGTCTATGAGATTCTTTAAAGCCAAAAGGCATATAAATTTCAGGATGATAAGCCTGTAAATAAATACGTTTATCTTTATAAATATCTAATACATGATTCATTAATAATTTCATGAATCCCTGTCCTTCATACTCTCTTCTTGTAGAGACTCCTAGAATAAAATAACTATCTTCGTAATCTTTTACTTTAAAAGGTAGAATCTGCAAAGCAGAAATAATTTTGTCTTTAAAACGTACAACGTATGTATTCTCTTTCTTATATCTATATTTGAAATAGAATTCGGTAGAGACTTCATCTTCATCCTCAAAACGGTCCATCCAGATTTCTTTGATTGTTTCAGTATCTTTATCTGTTGCCTGTGTAACGATGGCATCATTAATAAAGATACGTGTCTTTTCAACCATATGACAGGGATGCATACGTTCTTTAGAGACACGAAGATTTTCTATTCCCATATCTTCTTCTCTATTTACATATTTAAACTCCGCACATTCATGTTCTAAGAATTCTTTTCTTAAAGTCACATAAAGACCTCTGATAGTCTTATCAGCCTTTTCAATATGAATCTGGATTGTTTCATGCTTTAATGGAGAACCAATCATAAAAGCTTTTAATTCGTTATTAATAAAGATACCACCTATCTTAATTGGCAATTGATCCTGGGTAGAAAGAAGATACATAATTCCATATACTTCAGAAGTTAAGGATTCACTCTGTTCATGCTCTTCCCTTTCCCATTTTAATAGATCATTGAAAATCATAGGCATATCATCATCCGCATTCAATGTACGATATTCATAATTAGGATATTGTGAAATGAAGTTATGATAATTGTTTCTCATCTTCTGCATCTTTTTGCCTGATAATGTAATTAGTTTCTCTTTATCATATACATAATCGTCTAAATCTCTTGTATGCTCATAAACAAACTGCCCAGGACATACTTTCTTTAATTCTTCTACAAAAGATGGAATAGCACAATCAATCATAAAAGGAAACTTATTTTCCTTTGCATAATCCATCATGTATTCAACAGCTTCTTTGTAGTATTCGCAAGATGCAAAAGGCATCGCAAAAAAGCGATGTCCTTTATAGTTATGTAACATGATGCAGAAGTGATCATGAATCTCATATTCAATATGATATTCATGATTCCACATCATCATAGTCACGAAATTTGAGTTATAGCCTTCGTAATTGGCTTTATCTAAATAAGGTAAAACAGTATTTAAATCAGATAATTTTAAGGGTTTCATTTTATTTTCCAAGCATCATATGTATAAATTGTTTAGCTACACGCCCAGAATAGCCTCCGTTTCTTAATTCCCATTCCATAGCTAAACGATGGAGTTCATTACGATCAATATCTAAATGATACTGATCTGCAAGTCCATCTACTATATCAAGATAGTGCTGCTTATCTGGATGAACATAAAGAATCTGGACACCAAAACGGGCAACAAGTGATAGCTTTTCCTGTTTAGCATCATTGACATTCACTTCATTGTCATCTCTTTCGCCCCAAGTTTCCTTAATTAAATGTCTACGGTTACTTGTGGCATAAATAAGAACATTATCAGGTTTCTTTTCTAGTCCCCCTTCAATGACTGCTTTAAGATATTTATATTCTGTTTCATATTCTTCAAAAGATAAATCATCCATGAAGATAATGAACTTATAATTACGGTTCTGTAATTCTCCAATAATTTCTGGAAGATGGATAAATTGATGCTTATACACTTCAACCATTCTTAAACCGTCTTTATAATAACGATTTAATATAGCTTTGATACTTGATGACTTACCAGTTCCATTATCGCCATACAATAAGACATTATTTGCTTTCTTGCCATTAATAAATGCTTCTGTATTCGCAATCAAACGATCCTTCTGACGTTCATAGCCAATGAGCTGTTCAAGTGTATTATCTTCTATATGATTGATAGAAACGATATTGCCATCTACATATCTAAAAGCCTTATTTAAACCGTATTTACCAACACCATACTTGTGATAATGATTATAGAGGATGTTATAGAAATCTTCAACAGATGTGCTTTGTGCAAGACTACTTTGTAATTCACTGAAGACTTCATAAATCTCTTTATTAATAATTGGCTTAGAATGTGAGAAATGGAAGAAAATCTCTCTATTTAATCCTTCTAGATCATCAAATGAAGAGTGAAATAAATCATAGAAGTAAGTGAGGTCTCTTAATACAAGTGCTTTTAATGTATCATCAACATCAACAACACGTTCTAGTGAAAGTGAAAAGGCATTTTCATGCATTGCAAGTAAATGAGTAAGTAAGCTTTGCATTAAGTGATCATGAAGATCATATTTTTCAGCAACCTGTAAGAATTTTGCAATAAAATCATGCTGAATTGCCTTATTGTCTAATTGCTCAACGTTCTTTAAAAGAAAAAGAACATCTTCATCATCTGTTAATTGATAATATACTGTTAAATCATTTAAATACACAAATAACCCCTTCTTTCATTAGTTCTTGAAGCTATGAATAGGAGCTGGAATACGTCCACCACGGTTCACAAATTCATCACAAGAGAATGAATTTACTGGCATGATTGGGGCATAACCTAATAAACCACCAAATTCAACTATATCTCCTACATCCTTACCAATAACTGGAATAAGTCTTACTGCAGTTGTCTTCTGGTTGATCATACCAATAGCCATTTCATCTGCGATAATACCAGAGATTGTTTCGGCTTTTGTATCACCTGGAATTGCAATCATATCTAGACCTACTGAACATACACAAGTCATTGCTTCTAGTTTTTCTAAAGTTAAAGATCCTGCATTGACTGCATCAATCATACCCTGGTCTTCACTGACTGGAATAAAGGCACCTGACAAACCACCTACATAAGATGAAGCCATAACGCCACCCTTTTTCACCTGGTCATTTAAGATAGCAAGTGCTGCAGTAGTACCTGGAGCCCCTACTCTTTCGAGACCCATGCTCTGTAAACAATCGGCAATAGAGTCACCAATAGCTGGTGTAGGTGCTAAAGATAAGTCAATAATACCAAAAGGAATACCTAATGCTTCAGATGCTTCTAAAGCAACTAACTGACCTACACGAGTGATCTTAAATGCAGTTTTCTTGATGATTTCGCATAATTCACCAAAGTCTTTACCTTTTGCGTCCTTAATTGCTTTATGCATAACACCAGGACCACTGACACCAACATTAATAATAGCGTCTGATTCACTGATGCCATGGAATGCACCAGCCATAAATGGGTTATCATCTGGGGCATTACAGAAGATAACAAGTTTAGCACAGCCAATAGATTCAATATCCTTAGTAGCATATGCAGTCTTTTTTACAATCTGTCCAAGTAATGCGACAGCATCCATATTAATACCAGTCTTAGTAGAACCAACATTAACACTTGAACATACAAATTCAGTTTCCTTCATAGCCTGTGGAATAGACTCAATAAGCATACGTTCAGCTTTAGTCATACCTTTAGAAACAATGGCAGTATAGCCACCAATAAAGTTAATACCTAAATCTTTTGCACACTTATCTAGTGTTTTTGCAATCTGTACATAGTCTTCTGGCTTCTTGCAGGCTGAAGATCCGATTGTTGCAATAGGCGTAACTGAGATACGCTTATTCACAATAGGAATACCATATTTTTTTTCAATAGACTGTCCTACAGGTACAAGATTTCTTGCAGTAGACATGATTTTTTTGTAAATATTGTCACAAAGAACATCTAAAGAAGAATCAATACATTCAAATAAGCTAATACCGATTGTAATAGTTCTTACATCTAGATTTTCCTGCTCAATCATTTTATTTGTTTCAATAACTTCAAACTGATTAATCATCTACACATCTCCTTATAATCTATGCATCATATTAAAGATTTCTTCATGCTGAATTTTAATATCAACACCAATTTCTTTACCTAAAGCAGCAAGTTCATCTGCTAAGTCATTAAATGCTTTGCTAGAAGCATCATGATTGACAATCATCATCATATTGAAATAACCTTGTACAATAGTCTGAGAGATATCTAAAATATTAACATCATTCTCAGCAAGATAAGTACATACCTTTGCAATAATACCTACCTGGTCCTTTCCAACTACAGTAATAATACCTTTTTTCACAGTCGAATCCTCCGTTTTCATAAATTTTTAAACATTATAGCAAAACTAAGTAAAAAGATAAATAAAAAGTATAAAAATATACTTAGACTAAATAATAGCCTTTAAAAGTAATTTTAATTGATTGTAATATCAAAAAAAGAGAAGGAATTGTTCCTTCTCTTAGTGTTAATGTTATTCACCTAATAATTTAAGAGCAGCACTAAGAACAGCCTTACCGTTCATAGTTCCGTAATCTCTCATATCGATAACGTCAACAGGGATAGCACCAGCTTTTCTTGAAGCAGCTAACTTTTCGATTGCAGCTTTCTGGAATCTAACCTGTGGGCCAAGTAAGATACAGTCAACTTCTTCTAATACTCTAGGTGCATCAGAGAATGGTAAAGCGAAGATCTTTGCTTCAACTCCCTGTTCCTTAGCTGCGGCTTCCATTTTAGTTACTAATAAGCTAGTAGACATACCTGCAGAACATACTAATAAAATTGTTTTCATTGTCATTACTCCTTTTCTAATTTCTGAATTTATTATACTAATTTTTAGCCATGATGTAAACACTTACCCAAAAGTTTTTTTGGCACAATACAAAAAAGGATATTCAAAAGGCTATAAATTTAATTTATAATATTTTAGAGGTGGTTAAAATGAAGATGTTAGTTGTAAGTGATTCGCATATGTATAACGATATATTAGAAAATATCACAAATAAATGGAAAAACAAGGTGGATTTATTGGTACATTGTGGAGACTCCTCTCTCCTTCCAAATGATCCATTACTTAAAGATTATGATATAGTTGTACATGGAAATCATGATGAAGAAGTCTTCCCTCACTATGTAGTTTACAAAGATATATTTGTGACCCATGGTAATGATTATCATGTCTATGCAGGCTATGATGAACTTATAAAAGCATGTAAAGAAAATCATTGCACGATATGTTTTCATGGACATACACATGTGCCTACGATTCAGATTCATGAAGGAATCATATTTGTGAATCCAGGTAGTGCTATGATCAATCGAGGAAGCTATGGTTATGGAACATATGCCATTGTGGAGACAGAACCATTTAATGTCATCTATTATGATAATCTTGATCATCATATCTGTAACCAGGAAGTTCTTGAAGAAGGTATGGTATTACTTGATGAATTCAAAAAGATAGTAAAGAATATGAAATAAGGGAGATAGCGAACTATCTCCCTTTAAAAATACTATTTTTCTTCTAATCTTTTTCTCTTATATTCAATGATGAACATGACTTCCTTTAGATCTTCATCTGGTAATTCAGATAATAATCTAGCAATATTCGCAATATTATAGTAGTCATATTTCTTACCACTCATGATTTCTTCAACACTACGTCCATATAAGCGTGAAAGAACTTTTAATTCCCCTACTGTTACATCTCTTTTACCATTTTCAATATCTGAAATTGCAGAATGAGGTACATTAAGATGTGCAGCAACTTCTTTTTGTGTTAAGTTCTTAAAAGTTCTATAAGTTTTTAGACGTTTAGCGAGATCCATATCTAATGCCATAAGTTTACCTCCCCATTTCTATCTGTGGTTTATTATAACACAAAAAAATAAAGGTGGCAATTTAGGAATTATGAAAAATATAGATTTTATCTAAAATGTTATTTGAAATATCCTACTACATAAGGCTTCTTTAAATCACTTTTCTTCCCTTTAGAAGTACGTTTTTTTATGTCTTCTAAAACGGTTACAGTCTCATTTTCATCTTCTGTAGTCATCATAATAAAATATGAAATATTTAGAGATTGATGGTTTTCTACATAGATTGGTTCATTATGTAGTATATGATTACGACATTGATCATCAGTAAAGATATCAAAAGAAACACCTTTTCTATCTACAATCTTATAAGAATGTTTTTTGCACATACCACAATGTGGTACTTTCTTATGGAAATGAGATTGTGAAATGACACAATGTTCACTAATCATATTTTCTGTTTTACCATAGATAGGCAAAATAAGATCAGCATTATAATCCTTCATCTGTTTAATCTGTTTTCTTGTACATTCAAATGATGCAATGACTGGTTCTTTAAATGCATAAGCATCATAATGGTTATAAATATTAAATCCCTGACCAATAATAAGAGGATGCTCTTTTAATAATCTATAGCTTCCAAAGTCATTGACAATTAACGTATTGAATTCTTTCAATAAAGGATTGTGAATGACTTCTTGTATATCTTTATCATGCATAATACGAGGTAGATAAAGATTAGGTACTTTATCATATTTTTTGAAGCATTCTAATGCTTCTTTTAGATCTGCATCATAGTAGTAATATACATGATCATAATCTCTTAAGGCAATTTCTAACTGTCTTATATTAGAAACTACTACATGATACTCAGATACACTTTGTGGAATGACTTTAAGAGGCTGTATTTCTTTAATAGGAGCCTTGTGGTGCTTCTTAAAGGCAAATAATGCATCTAGTTTAGAAAGTGCCTCACGACGCATATTATTGATGATTGTGATAGGTATAAACAATTCACCATATAACTCTACATTAATCTTATTTGCTTCATACACAGTATGACCAAGCTTATTGAGATGATCAATGATATTCTCTTTAGTGGCAGCACGCTTTGATGCTTCTTCAATGATCTGTTCACTTACTACAGATACTTCTTCATCATCACATTTTACAACAAGTGTACAAGGCTTATTAAGAGATGCTTTAAAGGACATATCAATCTTTCGATATTTCTTTTCTTCCTGATATGTTTTCTGCATACGGTTAATTGTATCTACACTGATTGTCTTATTAACAGTTCCACCCTTCACTACATCATCAAACTCAATCTGTACATTCATGCCGGCTTCTGCTTTATTGATGAGCTTATTTTTATAATAAATCTTATTGACAGGTCTTCCTTTATCTATTTCTGTAAAGACAATAGAATCACCCTGTGTTAAATCATTTTTTAGGGCTATAGAAACACGTTTACTACGGTAGTCATATCCTTTAACATAACCTAAGAAAACGCCTTGATTACCTGAAAATGTCTCATCTACAATCTTATCAGCATGAAATGGATAACCAGATGTATAATGGCGATTAAACATCTGTTTCATATCATTGAAGTTCTCTTTTGTATAGCTAGGTGTATTCTCATAATAATGTTTAATAGCTTTAGAATAAACCTGAGTGACTGCAGCTACATATTCAGGACGCTTCATACGCCCTTCTATCTTTAAAGAAGCAACACCTGCCTCAATATATTCATTAATATGATCAGATGTACATAAATCCATTGTAGACATGAGATAACTTGTATCAATCACTTTGCCATCTTCTTCTAAACTATAAGGTAAACGGCATGGCTGTGCACAGGCGCCTCTATTACCACTTCTTCTACCAATCATACTAGACATCAAACACTGTCCAGAATAAGCCACACATAATGCACCATGCGCAAATACTTCTATTTCTAAATCTGTATGAGAACAGATATATTTAATTTCATCAATGGTATTTTCTCTAGCAAGAACGACTCTTTTAACACCTAGATCTTCAAAATAACGTAATGCCTCTAATGACATCACACTCATCTGAGTAGAAGTATGAAGTTCCATATCAGGATATCTTTCATGAACGAGCTTTAATAAGCCGATATCCTGAATAAGAAGTGCATCTATTTGTAACTTATATAAATTATCAATTAATGAAATGACATCTTTCATTTCATCATCCTGATATAGTGTATTAACAGTTACAAATATTCTTACATTTCTTAGATGAGCATACTGAATAGCTTGGTCTAGTTCTTCTAGATTAAAGTTCTTAGCGAAGGCACGTGCTGAAAAGGCAGTTGTTCCAAGATAAATCGCATTAGCGCCATTCGCAATAGCGCCCTGCAGAGACTCAAAATCACCTGCAGGGGCCAATAATTCAATTCTATTCATTTATACAAGTTTTTGAGCTAAATCATAGCACATACGTGCTGATGACTTTGCAGCTTCCTTAAGATATTGATCAAACTGGATAGAACTGCTGCCTTTATCAAAAATATCACTTAATCCACGTACAATAATAAATGGTTTATTAAAGACTGTACATACCTGAGCTACTGTTGCAGCTTCCATTTCAGAACATAATGCATCAGGGAAGTGTTCTTTGATTGCATCAACCTGATCTTTTCTTGCAACAAATTGATCACCAGAGACAATAAGACCACTATATACTGTTAAGCCATTATGTTCAAAGATTTCTTTTGCATAAGAAACTAGTGTCACATCAGCTTCATAGTAAAGAGGCATATCAGGTATTTGTCCATATGGACGTCCAAAAGCAGTGACATCGACATCATGATGTGCTACCTTTTCACTGATGATAACATCTCCGACATTTTCTTTTAAATCAAGTCCACCTGCAGAACCAACATTGATGACATGATCAATATCAAAGTTCTTTAATAAAAGAGTAGCTGAAATAGCTGCATTGACTTTACCAATACCACCCTGGACAACTACAACTTCTTTTGTCCCTAATAAACCTTCATAAAAATGATAATTACATTCTTGGTATTCTTTTTCAACATTCATTAAAGCAAGTATTTCATTGACTTCTTCTTCCATTGCACCAATAATACCTAACATGTTAATCCCTCACTTTCTTTACTACAAATATAATACGTTCACACTTTTGCTTGTATTCACCAAAATCACTATAATACGCGATTGATTTAAATCCTGCTTTTTTAAGCATCTGGATATATTCTTTAACAGGAAGTGTTTTTTGACGATGTGTTTCATCAACATGATGACCATCTTCGTCAATAATAATATGATGGGTAATACCACCTTCATGATTGCTTTCTACATCCCATGAGAAGAAGAAATCTTCATCTTCATTCTTTTCATGGTAATCATCTAAAATCACATTACATTTATATAGACTATTAACATCAAAGATAAATGTTCCATTATATTTTAAACCTTCATAAACATTATTAAAGACAGCCTGTACCTTCTTCTTGCTTAAAACATAGTTAATTGCATCTGTTAAACAAAGAATAGTATCTACAGGCTGAGATAAGGCAAAATCACACATATCAATTGTTTCAGTTAGAAGTTCAACACCTTCATCCTTAGCTTTTAAGGCAGTGATGTTTACCATATCTTCAGATAAATCAGTGGCTAGAACCTGATGACCTTCTTTCGCAAGTTCAATAGCAGTTAATCCAGTTCCACATCCTAGTTCTAATACTGTTTTAAGATTAGCATGTTCATGAATAAATTCTAAATAATCTGAATAGAAGTCTGGGTCCATTAAAGAATCATAATAATAAGAAAACTCTTTATAGGCAGCCATTATGCAAGATACTCCTTGATATCAATAGTAGGCATATCACTCCATAACTTCTCTAAATTATATTCTTTACGTGCTTCTTCAGAGAAGATATGACAGATCACATCACCTGCATCAATAAGGATCCATTCCGCATTACCACGGCCTTCTATGCTTTTAATTTCAAAACCATTCATTTCACACTGGTCAACTACATTATCCTGAATCGCATTTAATAAACGTTTATTAGATGCAGTACATAAAATAAATGTGTCATATAAAGGAGAGGCGTTCTCCATATTGATTGCCACAATATCCTGGGCTAATTTATCGTTCATTGCTTTCACAATACATTCTACTTTAGTCATTATTAACTCCTTTTACATATTTATCATAAACTTCAAAGAAACATGGGTCAATTGGACGATGCTTCTTTGTGGAAAATTCATAAAAATCAGTCAGACAGTTTCTAAATCCTGCTTCAATATCATGTTTACATAAAGTAATCTGTTCTGATGAATCATAACCTCTTAAAGGGTCTAATTTATCAGCACAATATAAACACATACCAAGAAGGCTCATAGATGTAGAAGCTGTTGTATGATCTTCGATGGCTTTTAAGATTTCTTCATCACTGATAAGAAATTCATTCTCACATACATAACGTGAGAGCCATTGATGCCAGATAGGTTCAGGCTGATCTAAATGAGAAGCATAATGCTTCTTCATTAATTTTTTAGCCTGATCATGAGGCATTTCTTTTGCAACATCATGCATCATACCAGCAATATAGCCTTTGAGAGGATCAATGCCATTGCTTTTACAAAAATCTCTTGTGAGAGAAGCGACACTTAGAGTATGCTTATAGCGTTTTTCTTTCATTCTATTTCTAATCATTGTATCAAGATATAAGCCATTTTTAGAAATATATTTGAGTACATCTTTATCGAGCATATCTAATGCCCCTTCTTTAATTTCTGTGCTAGATGCTGTGATTTCTACATTATCCATCTTAATAAAGTGATATGTCTCTAAATTAGGATGAGTTATAGGATAACCACCTCTGTTAAAGGCTACTAGCTGGACTAATTCTGATATTTCTTCAGCTTGTTTCCATTTTTCAAACGCCATAGCCTGATCCATACCCATTAAATAATATAAATTATCATTAGGATACATTTCTTTTAATGCATGAATCGTATCAATTGTATAATTCTTTTCATTACTTGTAGAATCAAGTTCAATAGTACAAACCTTCATTTTTGGTTCCTGGTGAATCGCAATCTCTATCATTTTTTTACGCTTATCGCCAGGGGCATTCTGTTTATCCTTCCAAGGGTTGTTTTTAGTAGGAATGAAGTAAAATGAATCAAGAGAAAGCAAAGATAAAGCCTCCTTTGCAATCTCTATATGCCCTTTATGGATAGGATCAAAACTACCACCAAGTAATCCAATATTCATTAGATCTTATAAATTCCTTTTTCACTTGATTTATAGAAAACGATTGTGTGTCCAATAATATGAACAACATCTGCTTTAGTACCCATTGAGATTTCTAAAGCTACTTCATTCACTGTTTCAGGGCAAGTATCTAATAACTTTACTTTAATAAGTTCTTTAGCCTTTAATGCATCATTGATGCTGTTAATCTGTTTTTCTCCTACACCATCTTTACCAACCTGAAAAATTGGCTTTAAGCTATGTGCTTCGCTTCTTAAAAATTTCTTCTGTTTACTATTTAACATTCATATATCCTCTAAATTAAACTTTCTCTCATAAATACATCAATACCTTCAGGTACATAAACCTTGATTTTACCCTTAGGTGCATGAATACATATAAATCCTAAACCAGAAATCACAATATCACGCTTTTCTTCTGGTAAAGTGAATTCATAAGCCTTCATTTCTTTCATTGATGAAGCACGTCCATAAACCTGTAACTGCTTATGTCTATTAAACAATTCATCTGCTTTTTCAGTCTTTGTACGATGAATCTGCATATTTCTAGAGAAGTAGCAGATGAAGTTTCCTTTATCTCCCTTTGTATAATCAATTCTTGCAAGACCGCTAAAGAAGATTGACTGATCATCATTCAACTGGTATATCATTGGCTTTACTTCGCCTTGAGGCATAATATAAGCCAAATCCTTTTCATCTACAACAGATGTGTACTGATGTTCATTCATGATACCTGGAGTATCATATAAAGATGAATGATCATCAAGAGGAATCTTGATTAAATCAAGAGTGGTACCAGGGAATTCACTTGTAGTAATAAGATTAGATGCATCTGAATAGTTCTTCAACATACGGTTGATAAATGTAGACTTACCAACATTAGTAATACCTACAACATATACATCACGGCCGTGACGGTATTCATCAATCTTATCAAAGATTTCATCAAAGTTCATATTCTTCTTACCACTTGTAATAACTACATCAAGAGGCTTGATACCGTATTCCTTGAACTGTCTTCTTACCCATGTATTAAGTCTATGTTCCTTTAAAGACTTAGGTAAGATATCTCTCTTATTCGCTAGTACAAGTACATCATTATATCCAATATGACGCATAAGACCAGGCACAAGAGAACCATTAAAGTCAAATAAGTCAACGATATAAACAACTAAACAATCTTTTTCACCTACAGTCTGTAAAACATGTAAGAAATCATCTTTAGTTAAATGAGATTCCATCTTCTGATGATAATGCATTAATTTATAACATCTCTGACAAAGAATCTTTTCATTGCTTAAAGCAGATTCTGGCACATAGCCAGGCTTTTTTGTATCAGCGCTTTGAATGATGGCGCCACATCCATAACATCTTATTTCTGTCATATATACCTTCCTTTTCTTAGGTCATTTTACACTATTTTTATTCAATTACATAGAGCTAGCAAGGATATTTCCTACTTTTCATCAAGATAATCATCCATTGAAATGAATTCGAACTCAGTATCAGGGTCCCCTTCCATTTCATCAAAGAGATTTGGATCTTTAATTGTAAGATCTACTTTATTTTCTTCTACTTTCTTTTGCATATGCTCTTCAATAATCATAGAACGAGTAAGATGTACATCATCAATAAAGTCAAATGGACATTGTTTTAAAGTATTGGCTTTAGCACTTAGTGCACCAAAGCTAATATCTTTAGATACAATCTTCATTGTTTCTGTACCACTCTTAACTATAAATTCATCCTGTGGATTAGATATGAATCCAGTAAAGATTTTAGTTGGTTTAGTCTTTAATGACTTAAATAGTAATGTTCCTTTTGTTGCACGATGACATGCTGGAATATCACTGATATGTATACGTTTGAAATGTGTTGGGTTTAAAATAAGTAATAAAGAAGAGACAACTGAAGGATTAAAGACACACATAAAGGCCACTTCATCATCACGCATATTAATACCCTTTACACCACCTGCTTTTACACCTAATACAGATATTTCATCTTCACTATACAAAGTACCATATCCTGCTTTAGTGACAGTAATAATACCCTTTGTTCCATCACTGATATCAACACTCACTAATTCATCATTGTCTTTCAAGTTCATACACTTTAATGGCTTAGAGAAGCGGCTGACATTAAAGTCTTTAATACTTACGCGTTTAATTTGTCCATTCTTACTTGCTAAGACAACATATTGGTCTAAATCGAATGATTTCACAAGAATATTACCAATAATCTTCTCATCATTACCTAATTTAATTAAATAACTTAGATGTTTGCCTAGATCCTTCCACTTGAAGTCTTCTAACTTATAAACAGGGACAAAACAATAGTTACCCTTGTTAGTAAATGAAAGAATAACATCGAGTGTATTGGCTTCAAATAGGTCAACAAGCATATCCGTATCTTTCTTACCAAATGTATTTTCATCAGATGCCTTATAAGAACGTGTAGAAATCTTTTTGAAATATCCATCACGTGTAATAGAAACATATACATCTTCAGAAATAATCATTGCCTGCTGATTGACTGATGTATCCATGATTTCATCTTTGATTTCAGTGAGACGAGGTGTTGGATACTTCTTCTTAATCTCTTTTAACTCATTTATAATTACTTTTCTTAGTACTTTTTCACTATTTAAAATCGCATTTAAGCTTTCAATAAGAGCCTGTAATTCTTTCTGTTCATTTTCTAATGATACAATATCAGTATTAGTTAAACGATAAAGCTGTAAAGTCACAATGGCTTCTGCCTGTCTTTCAGTAAAGCCAAAAGCATTCATTAAATTCACTTTTGCATCTGACTTATCTTTAGATGCACGAATTGTTTTTACAACTTCATCTAGAATAGAAATAGCTTTAATAAGCCCTTCTACAATATGTTCACGTTCCTGTGCTTTATTAAGATCAAAAATAGAACGCTTAGTAACGACTTCACATTCATGCTTGATATAGCCATCAAGGATATCTACAATACCCATTAATACTGGACGCTTATCCTTGATTGCAGTCATATTATAGTTATAGTTCTTCTGCAAATCTGTATTTTTAAAGAAGTAGTTTAATGTATTTCTTGCATCAACATCTTTCTTTAAATCTACTGCAATACATAATCCATTACGGTCAGATTCATCTCTGACTTCAATGATTCCATCAATATCACGATTAAACTGAATTTCAGCCATCTTTCTTACAAGTTCAGCCTTATTGACTTCATAAGGAATTTCTGTAATAAGAATCTGATTGATATTCTTCTGTTCAACAATTTTATAACGTGAACGGACAACAACCTTACCACGACCAGTTCTTAAGGCTGTCGCAATATCACTTGCACCTTCAACTATAGCACCTGTTGGAAAATCAGGTCCTTTAATAAATTGATGAAGATCATCAAATGAACAATGAGGATACTTAATACGGTAAATAGTAGCATCAATGACTTCCTCTAAGTTATGAGGCGGAATATCAGTGGCATAACCAGCTGAAATACCTGTGGCTCCATTGACTAATAGGTTTGGATACTTAGCCGGGAATACAGTTGGTTCATATTCTGTATCATCGAAGTTAAGTGCCATCGGTACTGTTTCTTTATCTATATCTTTAATTAAATCTAACGCAATTGGTGCTAATCGTGCTTCAGTATAACGCATGGCAGCAGCCGGGTCATTATCAATAGATCCGTTATTCCCCTGCATATCTACTAAAGGCATACGCATCTTCCAGTCCTGTGATAAACGGACCATCGCTTCATAAACAGAATAATCACCATGAGGGTGATAATTACCAATAACTGTACCAACAGTCTTAGCTGACTTACGATATGGCTTAGTAGGAAGATTTCCTTCCTTCCACATAGCATATAAAATTCTTCTTTGTACTGGTTTTAATCCATCTCTTACATCAGGTAATGCACGATCCTGGATAATATATTTAGAATAACGTCCAAAGCGGTCACCCATGATATCCTCTAAAGACATAATAATATTTTTTTCTGTCATGTTTGATCACCTATCCTTCCATAAAGAAACTATCTTCTAATGAGAACTGTACATTGTTTTCAATCCATTCACGTCTAGGTTGTACCTTATCACCCATTAATACAGAGACACTTCTTTCTACAATTGCTGCATCATCGATAGTCACCTGAATAAGAGTACGAGTTTCAGGGTTCATAGTTGTTTCCCATAACTGTTCTGCATTCATTTCACCAAGACCTTTGTAACGCTGTACATCATAGCCTCTTCCCATTTTCTTACGAGCGGCTTCTAAATCCTTTTCATCCCAGCAATAAATAACATTATCTTTCTTGCCAGACTTCTTAGAAACCTTATAAAGAGGTGGCATGGCAATATAAACCTTACCTGCTTTAATCAAACCACGCATATAACGATAGAAGAATGTAAGCAATAAGATCTGGATATGTGCCCCATCAGTATCGGCATCAGTCATGATGATAATCTTATCATAAGCACTATCATCCACATTAAAATCAGCACCTACACCCGCATTAATTGTATTGATCATTGTACTGATTTCTTCATTCTTTAAGATGTCTGCCTGTGTGGCTTTTTCTGTATTAATAACCTTACCACGAAGTGGAAGAATAGCCTGAAACTTACGGTCTCTACCCTGTTTTGCACTACCTCCGGCAGAATCACCCTCGACAAGATATAATTCATTCTTACGCTTATTTTTGGATTGTGCAGGTGCTAATTTACCACTTAAGAATTTTGCTTCACGGTTATTCTTACCTTTTCTTGCCTGCTCCTTAGCTTTACGTGCTGCCTGTCTTGCATTAGCTGCCTTGATCATCTTTTCAATCAGTTTCTCTGCAATATCTTTATTTTCTTCTAAGAAATAAGTAATACGTTCAAAAGTCACATTTTCTAGAATATTACGGGCAATAGGAGAACCAAGCTTAGATTTGGTCTGACCTTCAAACTGAAGATACTTTTCTGGAATCTTAACAGAAATAATTGCATTCAATCCTTCACGTACATCACTACCTTCAAGATTCTTATCTTTTGCTTTTAATAAAGCATATTTTCTTGCATATTCATTAAATACTTTTGTTAAACCAGAACGGAATCCTACTTCATGTGTACCTCCATCTCCAGTACGTACTAAGTTAACAAACGAAATAATATTTTCCTGATAGCTTTGTGTAAACTGCATCGCAATTTCTACTTCTATTTCATTATTAGTATCATCAAAAGAAATAATAGGTGAAATAGCTTCTTTATCATTATTGATCCAGTCAATAAATTCTTCTAAGCCCTTTTCATACTGATATGTTTCATCTTTATCAGTACGTTCATCAATAAGTTCTATTGTCATTCCCTTTAATAAGAATGCATCTTCACGGAGTCGTTCACTAATTGTCTGGAAACTAAATGTTGTGGTAGAGAAAATAGATGCATCAGGCTTAAAATGAATAATAGTACCTGTTTTATTAGTTTTTCCTACTTTTTTTAACTTTCCAATTTTTGTAGCACCATTTTCAAAGCGCTGTGTGTGAATCACACCATCACGATGGACAGTTACCTCTAAGAATTCACTTAACGCATTGACGACAGAAGAACCTACACCATGCAAGCCTCCTGAAGTTTTATAACCACCATCTTCAGAGAATTTACCACCTGCATGTAATACAGTAAGAATAACTTCTGTAGTTGGCTTTCCTGTTTCTTTATTAATACCTGTTGGCATACCACGGCCTTCATCTTCGACCGTCACGCTATTGTCTTTATGTAATGTAACTGTGATCTTCTTACCATAACCAGCAATGGCTTCATCAATAGAGTTATCAACAATTTCCCATACAAGGTGGTGTAAACCACGAGAATCAGTTGAACCAATGTACATTCCTGGTCTTTTTCTTACGGCTTCTAGCCCCTTTAATATTTGAATATCGGATTCATCATAATGTGTATTTGACATGAGCATACCTCCTCAACTTGACTAGTATAACACAAAAAGGTTTTTTTAGGAAAGTTTGATTTTTTGTAGTATTTATGTATAATGAAATTTTGTGAGGTGAGTCGATGAAATATTTAGTTATAATCATCTGTTTATTAATAAGTTATCTATATGGTTCAATACCTTTTGCATTAGTTATTGGTAAAGTGTTTTATAATACTGATGTTCGTCAATATGGATCACATAATCTAGGTGGTACCAATGCAGGAAGAGTATTAGGCAAAAAAGCCGGAATGACAGTTATTTTACTTGATGCAACAAAATGTATCATTACTATCCTACTAACAGGATGGATTGCGAAAGTATCTGGTATTTCAGCTAATATCATTTATCCATGTGCACTATTCTGTATGATTGGTCATTGTTATCCTATCTTTGCGAATTTCCAGGGTGGTAAGGCTGTATCAAGTGCAATCGCCTATACATTAATGACTAATATATATGGTTTTATTATCGCAGTTGTGGTATTCTTAATTACATTAAAGACAACTAAGTATGTATCTTTATCTAGTATCCTTGGTGCAACAGCTGTACTTATTGCATCACCATTTATTGGATATTCTACAACTGGAATCATTACTAATATATGTGTTGTCGCACTTATTGTCTATAGACATCGTGCAAATATTATAAGAATAAAAGAAAGAACAGAAAATAAAGTCAAATGGTTTTAGCCATTTGACTTTATTTATTTAGAAAATGATTCATTTGACTGGTGTGGAAGGAAATCATTATTTCCATAAACTTCGACACTAAACTCGCCATTACTATAATTCACAATTGTTTCAGAACAGCCATCCACAACAGGACTATTGACTTTAATATAGTCAATTCTATCAAGGTTCATGATAGTGGCCATAATAATAGTAAAACAGAAGCCATGAGTGACAATAAAGACATTATCATAAGGCTTCTTTACAAGATCATTTAAGAAGTCTTTAACTCTTTCTTCAATTTCATCATAGGTTTCCCCTTCTGGAATACCATTAGATATTTCAGGATGACACCATAAATCATGATAAGTTTTCTTATATTCCTCTGGAATTTCATCAATTTTCTGTCCTTCTAATATTCCAAAGTTCATTTCTCTAATGCGTTCATCAGTAATGATGGGCTGCTCATCAAACAAGAGTTTTGCGGTATCATAGGCACGCTTAATAGGACTAGAATAAATAGCATCATAATGATTATTCTTGATATGTTCTTTTAATGCAAGAATATTGTCCATGCCTTCAGGACTTAAAGGAGAATCTTTACATCCTTGAAGTCTTTTTTCTTTATTCCAAAGCGTTTTAGAATGTCTAGTAATTGTAATTTTCATATTAAATAAAAATAAGGGTATTATCCCTTATTTATACTGATCATTCACACTTTTCATGATTCTCTTGATCTGAGTTTCGCTAGGTTTACGTCCCATTTCCATAAACATAGCACGAATCATTTTTTCTGAAATTGGTGGGTTTTTCTTTAATTCTCTCTTGAACATCCATCTTGCAAAGAAGAATCCAACAAGAGCACCAATAATTGTAGTAATAATATATCCTGCTACCATTGTAAATACCTCCGTTAACGTTAAATAATTATACCAAACTAGATTATGTTTGTAAATTGTTTTAGTGTTTTAGTACTAATTAAAGAGAGAATATCCTAAGATACCCTCTCTTTTTAGTTGTTTTTATAATGAATTGTATTCTTTTACTACGTTTTCTACAGTAAAGCCATATTCTTTGATGACTCTACTTGCTGGAGCACTCGCACCAAAAGTATCAACACCCATAGTCTTACCATCTAAACCAACATATTTATGCCATCCAAAATCAGATAACATTTCTACAGAAAGACGTTTTCTGCAGCTATTTGGTAAAACGGATTCCTTATATTCATCGCTCTGTGCATCAAACAAGTTCATTGAAGGCATAGAAACAACACGTACTGAATGTCCCTGTTTTTCTAATTCTTCCTGTGCATGAATAGCAAGACCCACTTCAGAACCAGAAGCGATAATGATACCTTCTAAGTCACCAGATTCTTTTCTAGCAATATAAGCACCATGTAATACATCTTCATAAGTAGAATTTGTAAGGTTTTCTACTGGCTGTCTAGTAAGAATTAATGCGACTGGCATGTTCTTTGTTTCAACAGCAATCTTCCAAGATGCAAGCATTTCATTTGCATCAGCTGGACGTAATACTTCAACATCAATACTGCTTCTAAGCATTGCAAGCTGTTCAACAGGCTGATGTGTAGGACCATCTTCACCAACTGCGATAGAGTCATGTGATAATGGAAGAATGATTGGACATTCCTGTAAAGAACCCATTCTTAAGGCTGCTTTAAAGTAATCACTGAATACTAAGAAGCCCCCTGCTGAAATCTTAACACCCTTATGTAATGTCATACCATTCATAATAGACACCATTGCGAATTCTCTGATACCAAAATATACATTTCTTCCAGTGTAGTCTTCACAGCTAAATCTTCCTTCGCCCTGGATTGATGTCTTAGTAGATGAAGATAGATCTGCAGTACCAGATAAGAATGTAGGGTTCTGCTTAGCAACTTCCTGAATAATTCTATGAGAAATATTACGAGTCGCTTCTGTATAACCAGGTTTGAATTCCTTTTGAAGTTCTGTAATATCTAAATGATAATTACCTTCAATAGCATTTTTATATTCTTTATATTCTTCTGGATACTTTTCAGCATATTCTTCAACAGTCTTTAACCATTTCTTATATACTCTTGTACCACGGTCTTTTACGTTCTTCTTAAAATCATCATAAACTTCTTCAGGAACATAGAAAGGATCATGGTCAAATCCATAAGATAACTTAGCATTCTTACCATCTTCTTCACCTAAAGGTGAACCATGAACTTTATTAGTTCCCTGATTGCAAGAACCATAACCAATAACAGTCTTCATGATGATAATAGATGGTTTGAATAACTCTTTCTTAGCACGCTTTAATGCACGGTTGATGGCCTGAATGTCATTACCATCAGCCACTTCGATAACCTGCCAATTCATTGCTTCATATCTCTTCTTTACATTTTCACTGAATGAATATGAAAGAGGACCATCAAGTGTTACTTCATTGGCATCATAGATAACAATTAACTTACCTAATGAAAGATGACCAGCAAGAGATGATGCTTCATAAGTCACACCTTCCTGCATATCACCATCACCACATAATACATATGTGTAATGGTCAACAATTGAACAATCTTCCTTGTTGTACTTTTCGGCAAGGAACTTTTCAGCAATTGCCATACCTGTGGCTGTAGGAACACCCTGACCTAAAGGTCCTGAAGATGCATCTACACCATCTGTGATAGTGATTTCTGGATGTCCAGGTGTTTTTGACTGCCACTGTCTGAACTGTTTTAAATCATCAAGACTTAAATCATAACCAGAAAGATGTAATAAAGCATAAAGTAAAGAACTAGCATGACCACTTGCAAGAACAAAGCGATCCCTATTTTGCCAACTAGACAAAGAGGGATTTATGTTCATCACCTTAGTAAACAATGTGTATAAAGCAGGTGCGCCATCTAGAACCATACCTGGATGACCAGAATTTGCCTTATTGATCATGTCAATACAAAGCGATCTTATTGTAGCGATCGATAAATTCGAATCCATTTCGAGTACCTCCTAATCACCATCATTATACATAATTTTATTGATGTGTAAACCATTTTTTACGCAATAAAAAAGACAATCTTTTCACAAAGACTGTCTAGTTTACTTTTTTATGCATTCTTGCTTTAGCAGGAGTGACATCGTTACCATTTGCATCAACAACTTTGATACTCTGAAGCTGCTGTTCAAAGCCTCTTCTAAATTCTTTTAGGTATTTCTGTCTAAGCTTCTGCTGACGAACCTGTTCTTCAGGTGTAAGACCTACTGTCTTCTTTTTATGAGCAAGTGCATTAATTTCATTGATAAGTTTCTGATCAATAGCCATAACGACCTCCTGTATAATTTAAACAAACGAAAAGACCTAAGAGGCGTTGATTATCCCTGTTAAATACAGGTGGGCACCTTGTGAAAAACTTTAGGATCCCTACTCGTAGCAGGTCTTCAACACCGTCTTTCTAACAATCAGGTTCCCTTATCAAAAATGTAGGAAATCCATATACTCTCAGGTCACCACCATTATAGCATAAGCACCTTTTTAGTCAACATCTAGGCGTTATCCTTAAGTGGTCTAACAATAAAATTAGATGTTAAATCCTTACAAAATAGAGGTAAAATATTTTTAATATCATCGATAGTAAGAGCCTGGTATGCCTCAAATAGATCAAATAAATTAATACCTTCTAAATAGTACTGGCTAAATAATGAAGCAATTGTTTCAATAGAATTGAAGAAGCCAATAAGAGTTCCAATATTATTTCTTTTCATTCTATTGAATGCTTCTTCATCCAATGTCATATGAGGAATATCTTCAATAAGTTTATGTATATGAGATAGAAGTTCCTCAGGTTTAGGACTATCTCCTGCAAAAATAATATGAGAGAAATCACGCTCTTGTGAGAAGTTAGTGAAGAAAGAATCATTGATGAGTCCCATCTTAGTCCATTCATCTCTTAAATCACTACTCTTAGAGAATAACATATCCATGAAAATATAGAATGAAAGCTGTCTTTTGAGTTTTTCTTCAGGTGATTCAGGCACATTGTTTATTTTTATTGCGACATTGACCTTAGTCATAGTAACATCCATCTCATTTTCTTCATAAGCTTTAAAGATGGTTTCTGGTTCATTGTGATCTCCTCTTACAATTGGAGGCATATCATTGAAATCTTTCTTTGCCTGATTATTTTTAATAACGGACATTAAGTGTTCTGGATCAAAGTTACCTGACACAAATAACATCATATTAGATGGATGATAGAATGTATGATAGCACTTTTGTAAGATATCATAATTAATCTCTGCCACTGTTTCAACAGTACCTGCAATATCAATTCTAACAGGATGATTATGATAAAGGTTGCTGATGGCACCAAAATAACCACGCCAGTCAGGATCATCATTATACATGCCTATTTCTTGATTAATGATGCCCTTCTCTTTTTCAATACTTTCAGGTGTAACATTGAGTTCCTGAACGAAATCTAATAATAATTCAGTACATTCATCAACATTTGCAGCTGTATTGAACAAATAAGCAGTACGGCTATGAGAAGTGAAGGCGTTACTGCTCGCACCAAGTGCAGCAAACTTTTCAGATGCATCCCGATCTTCCATATCAAACATCTTATGTTCTAGAAAATGAGCGACACCATCAGGTACTGTGATTAAATCTGTTTCTCCTAGAGGAACAAAACTACGGTCAATAGAACCAAAACGTGTTGAAAACAAACCATATGTCTTAGTAAAGCCATCTTTTGGCATCAAATAGACATTAAGTCCATTGCTCATCTTTTCATGATAGAGTGTTTCTTTAATTGTTGGATAATAAGTTTTCTTCATAGAACTCCTTTCCAGTTAAGAAATAGATAGTGTCTAATTCTATACTTTGAGCGCATTTAATGACATCTTCTTTAGTGACATTTCTAATCGCATTCTGCTTATCTTCAATTGTATCCTGACTATTAATAATATCTCTCCTCCAGTTGAATGAGATAATGGCATCAGGATCATCATCTACTTTAGATAATGCATTGATAAGCATTGTTTTTACCATTGATAATTCTTCATCGGTGATATGACCTTCCTGTAAGTCTTTGATCTGTTTTCCAATTAACTCTTTAGTCTTATCATAATTATTCATATCAATACCTGCAGCAATGGTCATAATACCATTCATCGGATCATAACTTGAATGAATAAAGTAACATAAGCTGTTCTTTTCTCTGACTACCTGGAATAGTCTAGACTGCGAATAACCACCTAATAGATTAGAAAATACGCTCATAGAGGCAGTATTATCACTTAAAGCACAGCAGTTTGCCTTATAACCCATAACGAGCTTAGACTGGACGATATCCTGTTTTTCAATAATATCTAAAAGATGTTTACGATTATTTTGATACATATAAGCACTAGGATAAGGTTCATGTTTCACTTCTGGGAACTGTAGCTTCTCTTTGAAGATAGAAACGATACTTTCATCTATATCCCCTACTACATAAACATGCTTATCATCATTTTGAATCATATCTTTATATGTTTCTACAAGAGTATAAGCATTGATGTTTTCCATATCCTCTATATAGCCTGTAGAACGTAATCCTAGCACGCTTCCTCTGCCCATATAATCTACCATACGATCAAAGGCATAGCCCATCTTATCGTCCATATCAGCCATAATACGATATGTGATTTCCTGTTTCTTAAGTTCAGTCATTTCTTCATCAAAATGCCCATCTACAATATAAGGATGATTCAGTAATTCATTTAATAAATCTACCTGTTTAATGAGTAGATTTTCATTGATAGGAAGGAATTCCTGATTAACACATGTATTCTTAAAAGTAATAATATGACCTTTACCTGCTGAAGAAATATTAGCAGAAAGATTTGCACCATATAAATCTTCTAGTGTTCTAGATAAGTCCTTTTGTGTTGGATGCTTCATAGTTCCAGTGATCATTAAAAATCCTAGAACACTTCTACTTGTGACTGTTTCTCTTGTAAAACGTCCTTTAAAACGAACAGAGATTGTAATATCTTTAAATTTCTTAGATGAAATCAAGTGAAGTTGATATCCATTCATTTGATAGATCTTGTTCATTGTATACCTCTTTTCTTTCTCTATTCATTATAACTTTTTTGTATAGTAGTGCAAGAAAAAAGGACTCCCTAAGGAGTCCGACTCTATTAACGTTTAGACTTATCGTAAGGTACACCATCTGCACGAGGCGCAGCTGAGTTCTTAGATGTGAATGCTAATAGAATTAAAGTGGCAACATATGGAATTAATTTATATGTTGTATCAGGTAAAGACATTTTAGCAAGTAATGGAACTGAGTTATATGTATAAGACAATGTCTTCATGAAACCAAAGAAGAATGCTGCACCAGCAATTCTTAATGGTGCCCAGTTACCGAAGATTAATACAGCTAAAGCTAAGAAACCATAACCAGCAACAGTGCAGGTGAATTCTGTAGAGATAGGTAGAATATAAATAAGTCCACCCATACCAGCTAAGAAACCAGAAATACCTACACCTAGATATCTGATCTTATAAACACTGATCCCTGCAGCATCTGCTGCCTGAGGGTTTTCACCACAAGAACGGATTCTTAAACCAGTCTTAGTCTTCATAAGGAAATACCAAGAAATGATAAGAATCGCAATGCCTAGGAATGTAGTAAAGTAGCAGTTCTTGAAGAATAAATCACCAAGTACTGGAATACTGCTAAGTCCAGGAACTTCAGAAATTCTGAATTCATTAGTGAATGAAACGTTCTGCATACCATCCTGTACAGTTTTTGCGATGAAGATACCAAGTGCTGGAGCAAGCATATTTAATGCAGTACCAGAAATAGTCTGGTCAGCACTTAAATGAATGGCTGCAAAGGCATGAAGCATACTAAATACTATACCAACAATACCAGAAATAAGTAAACCTGTTAATAATAGTGGCAGACCATGAAGAATATCATTAGACTGCATATAATTTAAATAGAATACACCAGCAAAACCACCAATGATCATAATACCTTCAAGGGCTAAGTTAACAACACCACTTCGTTCAGAGAACATACCACCCAAAGCAACAATCATTAATGGAATGGCAAATAGTAAAGTCTGAGCAAAAAGGAAATAAACTATACTCATTCTGTTTTACCTCCTTTATTCTGCATTTCTGCTTTTCTCTTTTTATTTCTTTGATAACGTTCTAATAAGGCTTTAATGAATAGTGTGAATGAAGCGAAGTAGATAATAACAGCAACGATAATATCAATAACTTCAATCGCAATATTAAGTGCCTGCATATAGTTACCACCAACATTCATATAACCAATGAATAAGGCAGCAAAGATACAGCCAATTGGATTAGAGAAACCAAGTAAGGCAACTGGGATACCGTTCCAGCCTTCGTTTGGTAATGTTTCTGTGATTGGTAATGTTTTACCAGTACCACATAAGTAAGTTAAGGCACCACCTACTCCAGCAAAGAATCCTGAAATCATAAGGGCTAAAACGATACATTTCTTTTCGTTCATACCTGCATATCTTGCTGCATCTTTATTGAAACCACATGCTTTTAGTTCATAACCAAAAGTAGTTTTATTCATGATAAACCAAGCAAGTACACAAAGTAAGATTGCAATGATAATACCAAGGTTAACACGATCACCAAAGATCTGATTTAAGCCAAATCCAGGAATACTACGTGCTTTAGATACAGCATAACTTTCTGCACCAGTAGAGTTGTAGATAGTTGCTTTAATACCCTGGATAACAAGTAACATACCAATATAGTTACACATGATACCAGAAATAACAACATTTACGTTACGAGCAGCCTTTAAGATACCAGGAATAAGTGCCCATAAAGCGCCAGCAATTCCAGCTCCTAAAATAGCAAAAATCCATACTAAGTTATCTGGAATAAAAGTTGCTCTTAAAGCGATAAATACAGCAGTGAAGCAACCTACCAAATACTGTCCAGGTACACCGATATTGAATTCACCACATTTATAAGCAAATGAAACAGATAGACCAGTCATCATGATTGGTACAGCTAAATAAATAACCTGTCCAATACTAGATAACCCTTCTCTAAAGCCACCTGTTAATAAAATAGATAATCCCTGTAATGCATCACTAGGATTAGCAATTAAGATAATGATAAAACCAACGACTAGCCCCATTAAAATTGCGATTAAAGAAGACACAATTGATTTGAAGCTGGCACGTTCCATTAAAGCGGGTTTATTACTTTTCATAACCTTCTCCTCTCTTAGAACCTGCCATATAAAGTCCTAATTCCTGAATAGTAGTCTCTTTTGGATTTAGATCCGCAACGATTTCCCCTTCATACATCACTAAAATACGATCTGATAAGTTCATAACTTCATCAAGTTCAAGTGACACAAGTAATACTGCTTTATTGTTGTCTCTTGTCTTAACAATCTGCTTATGAATAAATTCAATAGCCCCAACATCTAGACCACGTGTAGGCTGTACAGCGATAAGTAAGTCATCATTCTGTTCTACTTCTCTTGCAATAATGGCTTTCTGCTGGTTACCACCGGACATACCACGTACAATAGAATTTCTACCTTCACCAGAACGTACATCATATTCTTCAATAAGATGATCAGCATAAGTATTCATTGCATCAAAATTAATAATGCCATGATTCTGGAAGTCTTTCTTATAATATGATTTTAAAATCAAGTTTTCACCAAGAGTATAATCAAGAACTAACCCATGTTTATGACGGTCTTCCGGGATATGAGATAAACCATGATCATTACGATAACGAATACTCTTATGTGTAATTTCTTCATCATTTAAGTAAACATGACCCATATTAGGCTGTTCAAGTCCAGTTAAGTTATAAATCAATTCACTCTGACCATTGCCATCAATACCAGCAATACAAACAATTTCCCCTTTTCTTACTTCAAATGAAACATCATTTAAAAGAAGTTTATCTGAAGTCTTAGGCTGATAGCTTAAATGGTCAACCTTTAATACAACATCAGATGGTTCATGTTCATCTTTAGTGACTGTCAAGTTTACCTTATGACCAACCATCATTTCTGATAACTGTTCTTTAGTCACATCAGCTACATTGACTGTACCAACATAACGTCCCTTACGAATGATTGTACAGCGATCTGCTACTGCTTTGATTTCATTTAACTTATGAGTAATGAAAATGATGGATTTACCTTCCTTAATAAGTTCCTTCATGATTTTCATTAACTCATCAATTTCCTGTGGAGTAAGTACTGCAGTAGGTTCATCAAAAATCAAGATATCATTATTTCTATATAACATCTTTAAGATTTCTACACGCTGCTGCATACCAACAGTAATATCTTCAATCTTTGCATCTGGATCAATGTTTAAATGATACTTCTCAGATAAGCCCATCACCTTCTTACGCGCATTATCTGTCTTGAGCTTACCGAATAACCCCTTTTCTTCAACCCCTAAAATAATGTTTTCCAAAACAGTGAAATTATGAACAAGTTTAAAATGCTGATGCACCATACCAATGTTATATTTATTGGCATCATTTGGGTCATTGATTTTAACGCTTTGTCCATTAATCTTTATTTCACCCATATCAGGCTGATAAAGACCAAATAAAATACTCATCAAAGTTGATTTACCGGCACCATTCTCACCTAATAAAGCATGAATTTCACCTTTTTTTACTTGAAGAGTAATATCGTCGTTTGCTTTAATACCAGGGAATTCTTTTGTGATATTAAGCATTTCAATAGCATATTCCAATATTCTCACCTCTGACCCTATTATACTATAAATTGTTCACTTTAAAAATAACTAAATGTATTTTTGAATATAAAGAAATATACAAAATAATAAATTTGATAGGAGCTTTGAATGATATTAATGTATATATGTGTTAAAAGTACTAATATGATAGGATTTGGTAAGAGAGGTTATGACTAAAATAAAAAAATGAAATAGGGTATTAAAAGACACTACCACAATCGTTCAGAATATATTGCTTATTGTTTTAAAATTAATTTTTTAAATGAATCAATATGAGAAAAATTGATTAAAAAGCAATATAAAAGTAGTTGGTGCAAGTTACAAGACTAAGTTTGTAAATGAGTTCAGATAAGCATGTGAGAAGCTATGGAAGCGTTTATTGAAAAAGCAAATAAGGACCAGAGCATATAAGCTTTGGTCCTTATTTTTTTATGGTGTTTGCTAAAAAATTGATCTCTTATAATATGAGGAATCTATCTTTGCTGCCTATCTGTTATCTTTCTCAATCAAAAAAAGTGGCTATTTAAGCCACTTTTATAGGTTCTATTTAGTTTTCGTAAGATACTGTTACGTTAGTTAAAGCATCCTTTAATACTTTTGTATTAGGATCACCCTTCGCATTTTCGTCAACATCTGAGTAAGTAATAATTTTTGCTTTACCATCTTTAACATCTTTGAATACTTTTTCGTAATCTTTCTTTGTGAATTTCTTTAATCTTGAGAAATCAGTTGAAAGACCAATGTAGTCGCCTTCTGCACCTAATACATGAGCGCCACCTTCAAACTTGTTATTGAAAGCATTTGTGATTTCATCTAATACAGTCTGTTTAACACCCTTCATAGCTGAAGTAATAACTGTTTTAGAATCATCTTTCTGGTCACTATCTACACCGATAGACTTTTTGTTTGTATCTTCTGCAGCAGCGAAGATAGAGTTACAAATCTGTCCACCACAAGCAAAGATTACATCAGTACCACCATTGTACCATCCAGTAGCTTTAGTCTTAATTTCTGGTGATTCATTGAATGTACCTGTGTAAGTATATTTTGCAGAAACTTTAACATTTAATTCTTTTGCAGCGTCGTTAGCACCCTGTAAGTAACCATAACCATAGTTAATTACTGCAGGAAGTGCCATACCACCCATGAAGCCAATCTTTGTGTAGCCTTCTTTTACAGCAGCATAACCAGCTAAATAACCTGGCTGCTGTTCTTTATAAGTTGCGCAGTAAACATTATCTGCAACATCTACAGCGTTATCTTTTTCATCAGTAGGTGTGAAGTCAATCGCAACGAACTTAACATTCTTGTATTTTTCTTGATTTTGGATTGTACCTAATGCAGCAGCAAATTTGAAACCTGGTAAAACAACGACTTTTGCACCATTGTCAACAGCGTTCTTGATCTGATCCTTATAACCAGCAGTATCAAATGAAGCAGGTTTATAATACTTATAACCCTTATCATTTTTAGTTCCATACTCTTTTACTGCTTCCCATGCTGACTGGTTGAACGACTTATCGTTAATTCCTCCTGAGTCAGTAATCAAAGCGATTTCTGGTTTTTTTGTGTTCTTTTTAGAACTAGAACCGCAGCCAACGAGTACCATTGAAAGTACTACAGCAGATGCCATAAGCTTTTTCATATTATTCAATTCCTCCTTTTGATATACATTAATCTTAACACTTTATTGCTACTTTATAAAGTGTTAACGCTTAAATAATCAAAAAAGAAGATATCTTAAATATCTTCTTCACTATAACCTCGAATATAAACTTCCCTTGGTTTAGAACCTATCTGTGGGCCAATAACACCATTTTGTTCTAATTGATCCATGATACGGGCGGCTTTATTGTAGCCAATTCTGAATCTTCTTTGTAATAAAGAAGTACTTGCACGTTGTTCCTTAATGACAAATTCACGGCATTCTTCATATTCTTCTTCTGTATCATCTAAAGAATCATTCACTGAAGAGCCACCGTTTGACACTTCTTTCGCATTGACATAATTATCATCATAATTTGCATCCATCTGTTTAGAAACAAACTCTACAACACGACTTACTTCTTCATCTGCCACAAATGCACCCTGTACACGTACTGGTGAACTAGAACCCATTGGACTAAAGAGCATATCCCCTTTTCCAAGTAGTTTTTCAGCCCCTGTTGCATCTAATATTGTACGTGAGTCAACACTTGAAGACACTGCAAAGGCAATACGTGATGGAATATTAGCTTTGATAACACCTGTAATAATATCAGTAGATGGTCGTTGTGTTGCGACAATAAGATGAATACCTGCAGCACGAGCCATCTGTGAAATACGCATAATACAATCTTCTACTGTTTTAGAAGCGACCATCATTAAATCAGCAACTTCATCTAAGATAACAACATGATAAGGCATGATTTCTTTTTTATCTTCATCATTAGCCTTTTCATTGAATGTTCTTGCATAAATATTATAGGATTCCATATTACGTTGTCCATTATCAGCAAAAACTTCATAACGTCTTTCCATTTCTGCAACAACCTGCTGTAATACACCTGCTGCTTTTTTAGGATCAGTGACAACAGGAGATAATAAATGAGGTACGCCATTATAATTAGATAATTCAACCTTTTTAGGATCCACAAGAATGAGTCTTACCTCATCTGGTGTTGCTTTCATAAGAATAGAAGTAATAATAGAGTTCACACAGACTGATTTACCTGAACCAGTCGCCCCTGCAATAAGTAAATGAGGCATTTTATTGAGTTCTGCAACAATCAGATTACCAGATACATCTTTGCCGAGTGGAACAGCTAACTTGTTATCCCATGTATGATCACGCATAGAAAGCTGATAAACTTCATTAAATGGAACCATAGCGGCTGTCTTATTAGGTACTTCAATACCAACATAAGGTTTACCTGGAATAGGTGCTTCAATTCTAATTTCTTTGGCAGCTAATGCAAGCTGAATATCATCCTGTAACTGCAAGATACGATTAACTCGTGTACCTGCTTCTAGCTTAATTTCAAATTTAGTAACTGTAGGTCCAATATAGAGATGTACTACATTTGCATTGACACCAAATTCTTCAAACATGTTTTCAAGAATCTTTCCTGTATTTTTAGCATGTTTGGCTTCTTCTGATAAGTTACCTGTATTACGAATAGGATTTAATAAATCAAATGAAGGAAGCTGATAAACACCATCCTTGTATTCCATCTTTTTAGGTTTCTTCTTTTCAATATCTAAACGCATACTCTTTTGATTAAAAGTAAGATCTATATCAGGTTCCTTTAAAGGCTCTTTCTCTTCAAATACTTTATCAGGGAAGAATCCCTTTTCTTTTTGCTTAGGTGCAAAGAAATCTTTTACTTTAGATGTTTCTTTCTTGTTTTCAAATACTTCTACTGCATCCTGTGCTTCTTTTTCATTCTGTTTGATTTTATATTGATGAATATACTTACTGGAGAATAATGCAAGACCAGCTAGTAGTAAAATAATACCAAAAATAAGAGTTCCAATAGGAGAAAATAAAGCACTGAGTGGTGCATATAATAATGAACCTATTAAACCACCACTTGTAACACCATCATGTTTTATATAGTTATTCATACTACCTGTAGAATGCATATTACCTGCATACGTACAAATAAGTAAGATACCAATAATCATCATAACAAGCCCTATAGCTTGTGGTCCTTTCCATTGAGGTGCTTCTCCCTTTATTACAAAATAAGCAGATATAATAGAGAGTATAATAAGAATTGGATAAATCATCATACTACCAAAAATATAAACCATGAGTGTATGGAAGAATTCGCCTACTATTCCTAATTGACATATACTAATAAAGAATATAAACAATAAGAATAAGGCGATTAGTCTTACTTTGATCTTGTTAGATTTAGGTTCTTCTTGTTTTTTTGGCTGTTTGGATACAGGTGCTTTTTTAGGTTTCTTTGTTTTCTTTTCAGCCATGTTTTCACTTCCTTTCATAGTTTTAAAAAGCAGGAATAAATCCTGCTTATATTTCTACTACAACACCAATGAATACAGGTTTCTTACCTGTTTCTTTCATAATATAACGCATAGATAATTCTTTCATCTCATTACGTATATCTTGAACATCCATTTGAGGATCATCCTTTAATTTAGAAACAACACCCTCACAGATATTAATAATTTCTTTAATGACATAACCAGAATCCTTTAAATAAACAAATCCACGTGTTTGACAGTCTGTCTGGGCAATGATTTCTTTAGTACGTGAATCAATAGTGACACCTACTACTACAATACCATCATTAGATAACTGAATACGGTCATCAATAACCTTTTCTCCAACATCACCGACACCAATACCATCAATCATGACATCTTCGATTTCAATGACTTCGCGATTTTCATCTAACTGTCCATTTTCAAAAGTACACTTTTCACCATTATCTAGGATTACGATATGATCATTATCAATGCCCATTTCATTGGCAATATGTGCATTAGCTACAAAACGACGATATTCACCTTTAATTGGTACATAGTACTTAGGATTAAATAACTGAATAAATACTTTGATATCTTCGATAGAAGCATGCATTGATGGTAATTCTTTATTTTTAAGAATATGGACATCAGCAGGAGTTCTAAATAAATCATTCTGTGCTTTATTCGCAATTTTTTCAGTACCTGGAAGTACTGGAGAAGCAACAATAAATGTATCCCCTTCTCTGATTTTTAATAGTTCATCTCCACCATCTAAAATATCACAAATATCATTATAGATTGTATTAGGTGCACCACTTAAAAGAATAACATAGTTAGAATCCTTTGCTGGAATACCTACATTTTCTTTCTTACCTAGATATTTACTTGGCACAGTAATAACTGGTTCACGTGTTGTCTTTTCTAAACGAATAATACTATTTGTCTGATCATACTTATCACGACCATAGAAGACAATCTGACGATGATATTTCTTAGTAAGTTCTACAATTTCTTTTGTTCTAAAGACGTTCTGGGCATAAGAAGAAATAATAATTCTACCAGATGCATCTTCAAACATAGACTCAATCTTATTTGTAAGCTTATGATTTGGAGAAGTATAACCAGGATTACTTGCACCTGATGATTCAACCATTAAGGCAAGAACACCCTTCTTTCCAATCTCCATCATCTTCTGGATATTACATCTAAATCCTACAGGAGAACCAAAGTCAATAATGAATTCTCCACCATATACGACATATCCATCAGGAGTCCATATGGCTACACCAACACTTCCAGGAATAGAATGTGTTTCAGGGAAGAATTCTACTGGAATACCAGCAATCTTAATAGATTCATCACGTTTTACACGAATGAGTTCCATATGAAGATTCTTTTTTTGATGTCTTTGATAATGATCAATCATCATTTCAATGAGGTCCGCAGTTAAATTAGGCGCATATACAGGAACACCCTGAATAGCATTTAATAAATAAGGTAATGCTGCCATAACATCATTATGTCCATGAGTGATAATGATGGCGACAATATCCTTCTTTCTTTCAATTAAATAATCAAAACTTGGAATGATGATATCAACACCAAGCTTATCTAAATCCGGAAAACGATAACCTGCATCAATGATGAAAATCTTTCCGTTTACTTCTATACTGTACATACTCTTGCCTACTTCGGCTTGTCCACCGAGAGGCATGATTTTAACATTATTGTGTTTCATAATACTCCTTTCAATATGTTCAACCTATCACATTTAATATATTTTAGCATATCTTTCTACTCTTCTCAAATATAAGCGGTTATAATGAAGCAGGAGGTTTTTATGGTACATATCATTTTTCTTATAATATTGGCATATTTTGCATCCAGACTCAGTTTAATACATAATAATTTATCTGGAGTCATGAGCATGCCACAATATCATTATCCAATGCAGTGCTTCTTTTTTGTGTTTTTAATCTATTATTGGTATCAGTTATACCAAATCACAAAACGTAAAGCACTTGTCCATATATCAGGTCTATGTCTTCTTATAAGTCTTTTTATGCCTTTTAAAAGATCAAGTCATGACTTCTTTTCAGAATGTCATACTTATATAGGTTTTATTGGGATTATATTCATAGTCATTACTCTTGCAATGTTTCTCTATGATTTACATCAAACTCATACTTACTTAGCCTATAAGCTCCTGCAGCTATTGATATCATTATGTCTTATGTTAACGACTGTATTATACTTTCTTGCAGATATTACAGGCTTGTTTGAATGGCTATGCTTTCTATCCTTTATCATCTTCCTAGAAACTTATAAACATTCTATCTCGCATTATCTTTAAGATAAGCAGTACTTGGATGCTTTTCATCATAATAGACACTGACTTCCTGTCCTACTCTTAAAGTACCTAACACAGGTACTTTTCTTTTAGATTTAAATAATAGTAATTGTCTTGCTGGCTTTAATACAGCTTCTTCTTTAAATGAATAAACGTGATGATCAACCATATACTTTACAGTCAATGTAATCACCTGACCAGTATTCACTATATTAATAATTGAACCTGTTGTTTCTGTCATATAAATCACCCTGCTTTCGTTGGTATTATAGCACGATTTGAGTCATTCTTATTACTATAAGATACATTTTTTAATAAGGGATTTTCAGTTACTTCAAACATCTTCTTAATAATATCCTCCTGGATATTACATTCATCAATCATTTCTGTATTCTTAATAAGTATTGCAGCACTCTTAGTAGGGATAGTTACAAGCTGGGCAAGCTCCTTTTGTGTCACTCTACGTTTGCTTGTAAGACATAGATAAAGTCCTAAGACAAGAGAATTAGGATTATCAAGACATTCTGATAAAACAGTATGTGCCAGTAAATCTTCTTTATGTCCACAATGAGCACAGATGAAACATCTATTTTTCTCATCATAAATATAATGAGAACTACCACATTCTTCACAAGCAAAGCCTTGAGGCCATTTGATATTATAGAAGAAACGGATTCCTGCAAGAGAATCATTCATATAGATATTCATTAAACGATATAAAGAGTAATTATTTTTATTCATATTTATCACCAAAACCTTTCTACATCTATGATTATAAAGGATTTAGAAATAAAATGTGTTGAAGTAATTGCTCATAATGCCTAATTATAGGTGTTTTAAATATTTTTTTAATATAAAAAAACCTCGGATTAACCGAGGTGATTTTCAGATGGCGTCCACGAGGGGATTCGAACCCATGACCGCACGCTTAGAAGGCGTGTGCTCTATCCAGCTGAGCTACGTAGACATATCTCTTGACTGCTCATGTATAATAACATGCCAAGAGATGTATTGCAAGTGCTTTTTTACATAAAAACACGCATTATTTACACAAAAATATGAAAAAATGTGTATTGTTCAATATAATTTAAATATCACAAATTATGAAACTCAGGAATCATTTTATTATATGTACAGTACTGTTTAAACCCTAATGCTTTTAACTGCTTTTTAGTATCTTCTATATAGGCACCTAAATGATCTTCCTGATGACTATCACTCCCTATTGTGATAATAGTACCACCAAGTTCTAAATAAAGTTTAAGTATATCTTTAGAAGGCGTTAGATCATCTAGTTTATAGCGTACTGATGATGTATTGATTTCAATTCCCTTGCCATCTTTGATGACGATTTTTAGAATGTCAGTAATGATATCCTTATGCTTATTAAAGCTATCATAGCCATCATGATCATCATAACGCTTCATAAGATCCATATGACCTAGAACACTATAATTTTTATAGTTCTTTACTACATCATACAATTCCTGGTAGTATCGTGTATAATATTCTTCTTCAGTTCTCCCTTTTTGATAATCTCCTGTCCAGAATTCTAAATCATCTACCTGATGAATAGAAAGGATAATAAAATCAAAGGGATAAGCTTTAAATAATGCTTCATATTGGTTAATTGTATGTACCTGGATACCAAATTCTAAACCTAGCTTTAGTGTAATTTGATCTTTATACTTTTCTTTTACATACAGATATTCCTTATAATACTTAGGATAATCAACATTGGTTATAGGCTGGCCATTGAGATATACAGGACCAAGAGGATCATCTACATCTCTTTTAATGCCATAATCTACATGATCAGTAAAACATAATTCTTTAATTCCTTTTTTTATACTATCCTTTACAACTTTTTCCATTTCATATACAGAATCATCACTATAGATAGTATGTACATGATAATCACATAACATATTTGTTCACCTCATTATTATCTTAGCATGAAAAAAGGATGCGTGAACATCCTCTTATTAAGAAATTTTACCGTTCTTCATTTCATAAACAGTATCTGCAATGTTCATTGTAGATACTCTATGTGATACAAGAACAATTGTTTTTTGTTTTGAAGATTCTTTTAATGATTTTAGAATAATACCTTCATTGAGTGAATCTAAGTTAGATGTTGGTTCATCCATAAGAATCATTGGTGCATCATGTAGGAATGCACGCGCAATTCCAATTCTTTGTTTCTCTCCACCTGATAATGTATCACCTAACTCCCCTACTTCAGTATCATAACCCTTGGGTAAAGTCATAATGAAATCATGAATAGAAGCCTTTTTGCAAGCTTCTATGATTTCTTCACGTGTAGCATCTATTTTCGCAATCGCAATATTATTTGCAATAGAGTCATGGAAGAGATGAGTTTCCTGTGTGACATAGCTTTCCATATTACGTAAATGCTTTGTAGGAATATATTTGATTTCTTCTTCATCCACAGTAATAGAGCCTTGATTCACATCCCAGAAACGCATTAATAATTTTAGTATTGTAGATTTACCAGAACCACTCACACCATGTATTCCAGTAATCTTACCAGGTTCTAGTTTTAATGAATAATCATCTAGGATTGTTTCATCATCATATGAGAAAGTAACATGATTAAGTGTAGCTCCTTTAAAGGAATCAGTAGTTTCTTTGTCACCTTCTACTTCTTCTACAAGAGGATTTTCTTCAAGAAGTGAAAGAACACGTTCACCACTTGCTAAGGTTTGATTGAGGTTATTAGAAAGACTTGATAAAGCGACTACGGGACCAAATGAACCCATCACAGATAAAGTACATGTAATAATACCTTCAAAACCTAATTCATGATTAAGATAAAGGAATAGCGTTAAGAAAAGCATACCAAATGAAGCTAAAAGAATAACTGTGTTTGTGATAGAACGTTGAGCTCCTTCTCTATAGTTTAAGTATTCCTGCTGTTTTGCAAGTTGTTTAGAACGTTCAATGATTTCCTGTTTTCTTTCTTCACCCTGATTATATTGGATTGTTTCATCTAATCCACGTAAGGAATCCAATACAAAACTGTTTAATTCACCAAAATTATTACGAAAAATCATCCCTTCAGCACTTCCCAGCTTGCCATTAATAACTGGTATAATCACACCAACAATAATATAAGCAATAAGTGCAAGTAATCCAGCTAAATAATGATAATGTCCAATAAAGAGCACCATAAATAAAGAAGTGAGGAATGCGATACAGATAGGAGAAATAGTATGTGCATAGAAAACTTCTAATAATTCTATATCTGTAGTAATAATAGAAATAAGATTTCCTTTATCACGAGATTCTAGTTTAGCGGGACAGAGCTTCTGTAATGCTTCAAAGACTTTATGACGAATAATAGCAAGTAATCTAAAGGCAATATAATGATTGCAGTATTGTTCGAGATAATGCAGAATACCACGTAATAAAGCAATCATAATCATTATAGTCAAGACTGTTTTAACAGGCATAAAGACAAGACGTGGATTTCTTATGCGAAAAAATAATTGTGGAATAAGTCCATGAGCAAGTACCTGCCCTGCAAGGATAGTCAGGAAGATCGCACATAAATAGCCAACAGTACCAAGAAGTATGGCAGCAATCATAAAAATTAGGAGTGGTTTAACTAAACCAATCAACTGACCCATAATTTGAATAGCATTTCTACGATTTGTTTTATTCATTATACAGTTCCTTCCTTTCCATAGTTTTCTAAAGCCATCTGTGCTTCATATAAATGTTTATAGGCACCATTCTGATTCATTAATTCAGTATGTGAACCATGTTCTTTGATTTGTCCATCTTGTAAGAAGTAGATATGATCACTCTTTACTACGTTGGCAAGTCTATGAGAAATAAGTAATACAGTTTTTGTTTTGGCTAATTCATGAATGACATTCATAATCAGTTCTTCACTTTCAATATCAATATTAGAAGCTGCTTCATCAAGGATATAGACAGATACATCCTTTTTAAGTAAAGCTCGAGCAAGGGCTAATCTTTGACACTGACCACCCGATAAGTTAGCTGCTTTTTCTAATAGTTTTGTTTTTATACCATCCTGTGAGTTAAGAAATCCTAAAAGATTTACTTTTTCTAGTACTGCTTCCATTTCTTCTTTTGTAGCATGAGGATCTGCCATACGAAGATTCTCTTCTACAGTTCCCTTAAATAAATAGCTGTTATGTCTAATCAATACAACATGATTCATTAAATCTTCTTCATTGACATCCTTTAATGGAGTACCACCAATCGTTATATCACCTGTATATCCTCTATTCTTTCCAGCTAGAATACCAGCAATTGTACTCTTACCACATCCTGATTCTCCAACTAATGAAATAAAAGAGTTTTTTGGTAATGTCATACTAATACCCTTTAATATTTCTCTATTCTCTTCATAAAAGAAATGAACATCCTTGAATAAGATATCTAGACTATGATCAGATAATACTTCTTTTCCAGAACTTATTTCAGGAATATCAAGAATCTTAAAGATTTTATCACTCGCTGCCATCCCATTCATTGCGATATGGAAAAAAGATCCAAGTAATCTTAATGGAAGGAAGAATTCACTGGCTAGAAGAATGATGCAGAGAGTACCCTGCATATTAATATGTCCATGAAGATATTCTAACAAAGCAATGATTATTCCAACTGCAGCACCACCATAAGCGACAATATCCATCACACTAATAGAATTGAGTTGCATTGTTAAAACCTTCATAGTGATCTTACGGAATTTTTCGGATTCTTGATCCATTTCTTCTGCTTTCATTTTATCTGCCTGATATATTTTAAGAGTTGTTAATCCTTGTAAGTTTTCTAAGAATGAATCTCCAAGTCCTGTATAAGTAGACCAATAGTTAGTTAATAGCTTTTTCGCAAACTTCTGTACAGCTACTATAGACATAGGAATAAGTGGCACACAGATTAATAGTACGATACTTGCTTTTAGATTTACCCGACTTAATATAATGAATAATGTGATTGGTGCAAGTAAGCTATAAAATAATTGAGGGAGATATTTGCTAAAATATGTTTCTAATTGTTCTACACCTTCTGTAGACACCTGTACCACTTCAGAAGAAGATACATATTCATTATAAGAGGCTCCGAGTTTGAGCATTTTATCATAAACCTTTTCTCTTAATATACGTTTTACATCCACACTTGCTAGGTAAGATGTACGAGCACTCATACGTTCACATGTATAACGAATTACTATGACTCCTAGTAATAATAAAAATGTAGATTTGAGATGACTTATAGTAAGCGTATTATTCAATACATAACCCAATAAGTCTGCAATTGTAAATACAGCAGTGACCTGTGCAAGTAATGAAATCCATTGCCAGAATACTGTATAAACAATATATTTTTTAGAATGTGACAACAATTGTATCAATCTTGTTTTAATCATTTTAATATCCTTTCTTTTATAGTACATAGCATATGCCATAAAGCTGTTTTAGGGGCATAGATGATCATTCTAGGACCACTATAACGCATGACCTTTCTGATTTTTTCTCTCATCTCAGGCTTATAACAATGTACCTTGCATTGCGCACAGAATGTCTTTTCTGCCATAAAAGGACATCTTTGACTACGTGCTTTTGCATAATTAACTAATTCCTTACATTCAGAACATAACTCTTTTGTATGATGATTCTTCTTACAATAGATATGAATCATTTTTTCAATCGTTTCCTGTTCTTTAATTCTCTTTTTTTCTACTTTATTCATTGATTATCTCTTCTTTCTTTATCGTCTTGACTTGGAAAAAGAAATAAAGAATATGGAAAATCCAGACAATCGCAATACATATTCTTCCTACAGGTACATTTTTCATACAGATGAACCCTATTAACATAATAGCTGTAACCATACCCATGATCTTACATTTAGTCATTAATGTCATAGATCTGTTTTGTACAAAACTATCTAAGTGCTTTTTATAAAGGTTTGAGTGCGTAAACCAGTGGTGAAGCTTATCTGAACTTTTCGCAAAACAGAATACAGTTGCCATATAAAAAGGAACAGTAGGTAAAATAGGAAGTACAATTCCTAAAGTACCAAGTATCAAAGATATAAATCCTAGTAGTATCCAAATAATTTTCATAGTCATCTCCTTACTTAGTCTCAACTAATAATAGTTAGTGTTATCGAACTGATAATCATTATATGTGAGGTGATTTAATAAAGTCAACACATATAATTATAAAAAAAGTGCTTGCATTATGTAAAAAGTCATGGTATTATACATGAGCAGTCGAAAGACAAATGTCTACGTAGCTCAGCTGGATAGAGCACACGCCTTCTAAGCGTGCGGTCATGGGTTCGAATCCCCTCGTGGACGCCATCTAAAAATTACCTCGGTTAATCCGAGTTTTTTATTTTATATATAAGTAAAAAGGTACCCAAGCGCTATTACGCCTGGGTACCTTTCATATTAGTTTTTCTTTTCTTTTCTTCTTAGTAATGTATAGAAGAACATAGAAAGCATTGATAAAAGACTAAAGATTACGATTGGTGATGAATCACCTGTTTTTACAGTAGTAGATGTCTTATCAGACTTTACTGTAGTTGTTGTATTATTCTTCTGTGTTGGAGTTACAGTAACGTTATCTTTCTTATCAGAAGGAGTAGTTGTGACATTGTCCTTCTTGTCTGCAGGTGGAGTAGTATTGTCATCTCTATCAGTAGATGCTAAGACGATCTTAAATGTTTTAGTGATAGTACCAACATAATACTCGTCACTTAACTTAATAGTAACACTACCTTCCCCTACTTCTGTATTATCACCATAAGTGATTGTATATTCACTTGGATCAACAACATTACCTTTACTATCTTTGACTACAATCTCTGGTTTAATTTGTTTACCAGTATAAGTCATTTCACTTGGTAAAGTAATTGTATCTTTTGTGACAATACCATATTTTGCATCAAATGTATCTAAATCAGCCTTAGCGTCATTATATTCATTAAGAGCTGCATTATAGGCATTTAAAGCATTCTCATAATTCTTTGTCTTTTCATCATAGTCCTTCTGTGCATCAGCAAGCTTAGTTTCAATTGAACCAGCAGTATCTTTCGCACTTACATAAACTAATACAGTATCACTTAAGTTATCTAATACTTCATCATGATAAGGTGCATAATGATCACCACTACCTGCTTTAATACCTTCCCAATCAGCAGTGGCTCTTTGTGCTTTTGTAAGACTTTCATTTGCATCATTTAGCTTCTTAATAGTATTTGCTATGACATCAGCTTGAGCTTTTTGGTCTTTAACAGCCTGACCATATTCAGCTTTATCCTTAATGGCATTTGCAAGTTCTTCTTTCTTTCAGCTAATAATGCCTTTTTATCAGCTTTTAACTGATCTTCTGGTTTAGTTAAAGCGTCTTTTTGATGCTTTTGTGATGATAAAGTTCTCTGTAACTGTAAAACGACCTGGCTCTATCTTTTACTTCTTTCGCAAGAGTCTGATCAACCTAATTTTGTGAAGTAGTATGCTTTTCATCATTTTTTTTCTTATTGTTTTTCGCATTGTTTAATGCTTCCTCTGAACTGTTCTATTGATACTCTGCCCCTAATAATGCAGCTTCAGTAGAAATAACAGTAGAGTTCTTACCTTCTACTTCCTTTTCTAAATCTGTTCTAATTGTCGGTTGTACCTGTTGAGTTGTTTCTAATGCTACATGAATACTATAATATATACAGTTTGTTTATTATTTAAAATGTGAGAAAACCTTAAGATAGGTATTAAATCACATTTCTTTCATTTTTTACATTTTTCTATTGCATTACCCTGACCTATATGGTACTATATACAAGCAGTCGGATAACAAATGTCTACGTAGCTCAGCTGGATAGAGCACACGCCTTCTAAGCGTGCGGTCATGGGTTCGAATCCCCTCGTGGACGCCATCTGTTAATTACCTCGGTTTATCCGAGGTTTTTATTTTGCACATAATTGGTAAAGAAACGTCTTTACCAGTTTTTTTATATAAAGAAAAGAGACAGCTTTTATGCTATCTCTTAAGTCAATATTTTATCTGTTAGAATAACGTGATAAGAACTGTTTAGCACGTTCTGTTTTAGGATGTTCAAATACTTCTTCAGGAGTACCCATTTCTGCAATAACGCCCTGATCCATGAAACATACTACATCGCTGACTTCTCTTGCAAACTGCATTTCGTGAGTTACGACAGCCATTGTTAAACCTTCTTTCGCAAGTTCCTTCATAACATCTAATACATCTCCTACCATTTCAGGGTCTAAGGCACTTGTAGGTTCATCAAATAGAAGTACTTCTGGCTTCATACATAAAGCTCTTGCAATTGCAACACGCTGTTTCTGTCCACCAGAAAGCTTTGTACTAGAAGCATCCGCAAATTTATCCATACCAACAGCTTTTAACTGTTTCATTGCTTCAACGCGGGCTTCTTCTTTAGATTTCTTTAATACTTTGATTTGTCCAATCATACAGTTTTCTAAAACTGTTTTATTACTAAATAAGTTAAAGTTTTGGAATACCATGCCTACTTTACTACGATATGTAGAAGCATCTAAATCACCTTTAAGGATATTTTGTCCATTAAATAGAATTTCACCTGCATCAGGTACTTCAAGAAGGTTGATACATCTTAGTAATGTACTTTTTCCAGAACCACTTGAACCAATAATAGTAACTACCTTACCACGCTCAATAGTGAAATCAATATCGTTAAGAACACGGAGGTTACCAAAATGTTTTTCTAAATGTTTAATTTCAATTACTGTATCCATTTCTTTCCTCCTTAAGCACAGTTATCCTTGATAGTGACTGTGTTTGTCTTATTGATTCTCTTTTCAATGTAATTAAGTACAAATGTTGCAACTGTTGTAAGAGTTAAGTAAATAAGTGCAACAACAAGATATACTTCAATATATCTCATATTAGTACCAGCCACTGATTGTGCCTGGAAGAATAATTCAACAACTGAAATCGCATTTAACATACAGCTATCCTTAATATTAACGATAAACTGGTTACCAAGTGATGGGAATGTATTCTTAATAGCCTGTGGGAAGATAATAGAAATCATAGTCTGAGTATTTGTCATACCTAAAGACTTAGCTGCTTCCATCTGTCCTGGATCAATAGATTGAATCCCACTACGAATGATTTCAGCCATATAAGCAGCTGTATTCACTGAGATAATTACCATACCAGCTGTAAAGTTATTCCAATGTAATACTGGTTTGAATAAATAATAAAGGAATACGGCCTGAACCATCATAGGTGTTCCACGGAATACCCATACATAAAAGCCCGTAATAAAACGTCCTAAACGTTTAAAGAATCTTGTCACTGGTTTATCTAGTGGATCTAATGGTACACAACGAATTGCACCAATAATTAAACCAATAATTAAACCAGCTAATGTACCAACAACCGCAAAAGCGATTGTCATTTTAATACCATACCAGAATAGAGGCCAGTTATTAATTAACTGACTCCATGCATATTGAAAATCTATTTTCATTTTATCTCCTATTTTTCAGTAGGTGCTCTCTTAACAGCATCTTCCATGATTTTTAATCTTTCTTCCTGTGAAATAGAGTCTAAAGCCTTCTGAATATTCTTGAATTCAGCAGTCTTACGTGTATTATTCTTTAATCCAATTGATACTGCAGTATCTACATTAAAGTTATGACCATCTGCAAACTTAACGATTGATAAATCTGGGTTAGCCTGTACGATACCATTTGCAACTGGTAATTCAGCAGTAATACCATCTGTATCACCCTGCTGTAAAGCTACAACTAATTCTGGGTAAGTTGATTTAGGTGTCTGATGTTTTACACCATTAATCTGATCAATGATTGTATCATAGTTAGTATTCTTCTGACCTGTTACCTTATAGCCTGAGAACTGCTGGATATCATTGAATGAAGTCATGGCACTATTCTTTCTTACGATCATAACCATTTCACTTTGATAATAAGGTGTAGTGAAATCTAATCCCTTTTCACGTTTCTTATCAGCAGTCATACCTGCGATAATTGCATCAATTTCACCAGATTCTACAGCTGGCTGTAAACCATCCCATGCAATCTTCTTTACTACAAGTTTCTTTCCTAATTTTTTAGCAATTTTACTGGCAACGACAACATCATATCCATCTGCATAACCTGCACCGCCATCTAACTGTACTGCAGTATCTGTTTTCTTAGAAGTTTGCCAGTTAAATGGCTGGTAAGCTGCTTCCATCCCTACTGTAAAAGTGTTGTCATCCTTAGCAGATGATCCACATCCTGATAATACAAGCGCTGCTGTAGCAAGCGTAATTAAAGTCTTTTTCATAATTATTCCCCTTTCTATATAAAAATAGAAAAAAAGCTATACGTTATCATATAGCTTTTAACGATTAGATAACGCCTCTTCATTATGAAGGAGTGAGACAGGTATTTCCTGAATCCCCAAGACTATAAGCTGCCGCTTATCTTCTTTCGGCGATGATTACCTTTCATATGATTCTTAGTCTGCCGACTCCTCATACTACTCTGATACATCGCTTCCTCTATCTTTATATTTGACTTTACATGCCCATTATAATAGGAAGATATAAAAAGTCAATCCCATTTAATAAATTGTATCATTATTCCAATGTTTTAATTCTAACATCTACATTTGTACCATCAATAGTCATCACTGCATAAGATCTTTTGCTGCCACCACGTGGCCATGAAGTAGAGCCAGGATTAATAAGCCATAAACCATTTTTTTCTTTTACAAGAGGCATATGTGTATGTCCTGAGATTAAAACATCTCCATTATATTTCTTTAAAAAGTCCAGCATTTTCTTTTCACGATCAAAATAACCAAAGAACTGCCCATGAGTAATCAGAAGATGTCTTCCTTCAATATCTAATCTTGCAGTTTGTGGAAGATCAAGACTCCAGTCATTGTTTCCTTTTACAGCAACAAATTCATCTAAATCACGCAATTGATATGATTCACTATCACCACAATGGATATAGTAATCTGCATCATCTTCTAAAACTTTAATATCTGTTAAGATATTCATGTCTCCATGGTTATCTGACATAATTACAATTTTTTTCATTCAGCTGTCTCCTTCTGATTATATTCTTCAATACAACTATTTTCTTTATAAATCTTATTCGCATTCTTCTTGCCTACATAGCGATAATAATGTGCATCATACACGTGATTTGTAGAAGATGCCATACGTTTTGGATAACGTAATGTAAAACCATATTCATATGAATGTGCTTCAAGCCATTGTGACAGGGCAGATGTTTCAAACTCATGATAGGCAATGGACTTAGAGGCAATAGAAACTGTATTACCTAATTGTCTTTCATCTTTACCTGCAAGATTAGGATTGGAATACTGTAAGTCAGTAAAGCTTGTATATGCTTCTTTGACATAAAAATCATTCGCAATCTCATCAGGCATTGCATCAATCATCTTCTTTAGCGCTTCATAAGCATCATTATTTAAATACATGGCATATTTTAAACGATGAATATCTGACATTAAAACAAGATTATGAGGAACATAAGCACCTATATAAGTTTGATCACTTAAGGTAGTTAAAAGTGCTGAAGGATCAGGAATCAAGAACATATCTTGATTATTTGCCTGAGTCATAAGTGTTGTTAAACCGTAACGAGAGTAATTAGCACATGCCTGTTTGAAGAATGAAAGAATCATTTTATCATTTAGTCCACGATTCTTTAATAATTCAATATAGTATTCTGTATCATCTACATAACTATAATCTTCATAAAGAGGTCTCATTTCATAATATATTTGTAGTTTACCAAAATCAAAGTTCTGATTATATAAATATCCAGTTTCTAAATCATGTTCTACAAGTTTCTTTGCTTGATCATAAGATGCACCTTTATAGGTACCAGTGAGTTTAGTTGCTAATTCATTGCCTGTTTGTAGAATAGATTTATTTGTAGAGTAACGCCCTGTTTTTTCTAGTAGTTCATAATATTGATAATATGGAAGATAGAAATCATCATATTTGATATATTCCATAAAATGATAAAGAGGAATTCTGTTTTCTACAAGATATTTCTGCTCTTCTTTACTTAAATACTTTTCGATGATCATTCTATTATCGTTATTGATGCCGTTGACACGATAGAATGGATCAAATCGGAGATTAATTGTATAGAATGAAACGATAAATAATGCAATGACTGTAATAAACAGATACTTGCGCTTATTTTCCATTAAATCACCTGCTCTCTAGTGTCAATTATATAGTATATCATGAAGAGTGTATAGATTATTCTTTATGCAGTACTTCATAGAGCTTTGCTGCAGTATTCTTAGGAATGACTGCTTCTAGTTCTTCCAGTGATGCTTCCTTCATCTTTTTAACGCTCTTAAAATGATTAAGTAGTTTTTTCTTACGTGCTTCCCCTATTCCTTCTACTTCATCTAATATAGAACTAAATAAGGATTTAGAGCGTACCTGACGGTGGAATGATATAGCATAACGGTGCACTTCATCCTGCATACGCGTTAATAAGAAGAATAAAGGACTCTTTGTATCAATAGGAACTTGGTTTCCATCTTCATCTAACAACATTGCGGTAGAATGTTTATCATCCTTGGATAAACCACATATATGTACAGAGAGATTTAAGCTGTCTATCACTTCTTTGGCGACTTTGATCTGTCCTAGTCCACCATCGACAATAATGAGATCAGCCATTTCTTTTTGTTCCATAAGTAAGCGATAATAACGTCTATAGATAACTTCCTTCATACTTGCATAATCATCTGGACCTTCTACTGTCTTGATCTTATATTTACGATAATCTTTTTTAGAAGGCACACCATCTTTATATACAACCATACCAGCGACTGCATAAGCACCCTGAATATTAGAGTTATCGTATAATTCAATCGTATGTGGTGTATCAATACCTAGTTTTTGACCTAATTCAATGATAGGAAGAATTGTTTTTTCATCTGTCTTCTCTTTTAATAAGAATTTCTTTTCTAATGCTTCTTTCGCATTCTTATTAGCCATTTCTACTAAAGATTTCTTATCTCCTCTTTGTGGCTGAAGAACATGACAGGATAATATTTCAGTTAATAGTTCTAAATCAACATCTTGAGGGATAAGCAGTTCATAAGGTTCAGGATGTGTCTGATAATAAGTGACTAAAAAACGAATCAAGTCTTCTTCAAAATCTTCTCCTACTGGTTCTAAATTAAAATCATGATAGAGAAGTTTACCTTCACGCATAAAGAAGAGCTGAATACTAATATAGCCTTTATCAATAAAATAACCTAAGATATCTCTATCTTTATAGTCTCCAAATTGGACATTTTGTTTGGCTGTGACATATTCTATAGAACGAATGAGATCACGATATTCTTTCGCAAGTTCAAATTGAAGATTTTCGCTAGCTGTCATCATCTTTTCAGTGAGTTCATCTATTTTAGATTTGGTATTACCATGTATAAAGGAAATTAGTTCTTTTCTAATTTCATCATATTGGCTCTTATCAACTTCATTAATACATGGACCTAGACATTGATGTAAAGAATAATATAAGCATGGTTTATCTGGTACATGATTACATTTTCTTAGTGGGTAAAGCTTATTTAATAATTTAAAAGTATTTCTAGCAGCAGTGGCATCGGGATAAGGACCAAAGTACTTATTTTTTTTATTTTTAGTTTTTCTTACTATTTTAAGTCTTGGATGGGTTTCATCAGTAAGTTCAATATAAGGATAATAAGTATTATCCATGAACATGATGTTGTATTCAGGTGTATAGTCTTTAATAAGGTTAATTTCAAGTAATAATGCTTCCTTTTCACTGCCTGTCACAATATAGTCAAAGTCCCATATATGATCGACTAATTTTGTGGTTTTATAGTTATGTGCTCCTGTAAAATAAGAAGAGACGCGATTTTTAAGTTTTCGCGCCTTTCCTACATAAATAACTTTTCCGTCTGTATTCTTCATTAAGTAACAGCCAGGAGACATAGGAAGCAAAGAAAGCTTCTTTTTAATATAGTCTAGATTCTTATTCAAAGCTAACTACCGTTACACCTAAACCACCCTCATTTGGTCCACCATCACGATATTCCTTGACATATGATAAATGGTCTAGCTTCTTTCTTATACCATTACGTAAAATACCTTTACCCATACCATGAACAATACGTACTGAAGGATAACCTAGTAATAAAGCGTCATCTAAGAACTTTTCTACAATATTCATCGCTTCTTCGTAACGCATACCAATGACATTGACTTCATAATGTCCTGTCTTCTTCATATGCTGTCTTGTGCCTGCTTTTTTAACCTTCTGAGGCTTAGAAGCACCATGCATGAATGTTACATCAGTATCCTTAACACGAGCCTGGAGACCATCTAAATCAACAAGCAATTCATGTTTCTTAACTTCTAGGACATCCCCTTCTCTATTCATTTTATCAAGTTTAACATGATCACCCTTTTTAAAGACATGATCCTGTACCTTGACTACTTCTTTCTTTTCATATTTCTGCTGGTCTAATGCATGTTTTGCTGCAGTCACCTGATGAGGCTTTAAAGCACCCTGATTCATAATATCTTTAGTCAATTCATCAATTGTTTTCTTAGCTTCTTCAAGCATCTTATTAGCTTCCTGCTGTGCCTCTTCTACAATACGATCTTTTTGTTTTGTGGCAACAGATAGCTGATGTTCATAACGATTATGAAGCTTTTCATTGTCTGCAAGTAATGTATTGATTCTTTCTTCTTTTTCATCCAATTCAGCACTCTGTTTAGTAAGCTTCTCGGTTAGCTTTTCTGCTTCACTCATGCGTTCTTCTTTATTATGTAAAGCTTGATCAATAATCTCGTGATCAAGACCTAAAGAAGCGGCAATCTCAAAGGCATAAGATGAACCAATAGAATGAAGCTTTAATCTATATGTAGGACGCATTGTTTCTACATCAAATCCAACTGATGCCAGAGTAATATCATCTCTTGACTGCCCATAGCTCTTAAGTTCTCCATAGTGGGTAGATGCAATAATACGGCAGTCACGTCTTAATAAAGTATCCAGAATAGCTTCTCCTAGACAAGCCCCTTCTTGTGGATCTGTACCAGAACCAATTTCATCAATAAGAATCAAAGAACGACATGTCGCATGTTTTAAGATATAAATAAGCTTTTTCATATGTGATGAATAAGTAGAAAGTGACTGTTCAATAGACTGTTCATCACCAATATCAGTATAGACTGCATCAAAGAATGGAATAGAAGCTGAAATAGCTGGTACGGCTAAACCACTAATAGCCATTAATGAAAGTAAACCAGCTGTTTTTAAAGCAACAGTTTTACCACCGGTATTAGAACCAGTAATCATCAACATCTTACCATCAATAATAATATCATTAGGTACAATTCTTTTTTGATCAATAAGCGGGTGTCTAGCCTGTTTTAAAGAAAGAATACCTGATTCATTGATATCAGGTTTAATACAATCATAATCACATCCAAAATGTGCTTTCGCAAATATAAAATCTAGTTCAGACATGAGCTCCTGATCAAAATAGAATCTTGTGTAGTTGTACTTAACACGTCTTGTAAGGCTCTGTAAGATTTTATTGATTTCAGTCTGTTCCTGACTCTTTAATTCATTAAGTTCATTGTTCATAACAACAACACTTTCTGGTTCAATAAAGAATGTCTGACCAGAGGCACTTGTAGCATGTACTAAGCCTTTAATTTCATTTTTATGAGGTGCTTTAACTGCAAGAACTAAACGGTCATTCTTGCTAGAGAGAGTATCCATACTTAATGAGTTCTTTTCACTCTTTAAGTATCCTTCCATAGAATGACGAATACGTCCTTCTAATGCATGCATGCTTTTTCTAATACGATAAAGTGTTTCACTGGCATGATCACTGATAGAGCCATCGGGCATAATACATCTATTGATTTCTATATGTAATCCATTATCCCCTTCTAAGCCTTCTACTAAGTCTTTTAAGAGAATAATTTCTCCTTCATAAGCATTAAAGTAAGAAGTTACCTGAAAGATATTTTCTAACATCTGATCAATAGCCATAAGCTCTTCAGGTGCTAAAATACCATCCATCTTCGCTTTTGCAAGATATGCACTGATATCATGAAATGGCGCAAGAGGTAAAGTACCCATAATACGATGAATAGTCATGGCTTCTTCTAAACGGTTCTGTTCTTCATTTAAATCAGCCAGATTATCATACATTTCTAATTGTAATATTTTCTTTTTTGCAATCTCTGTACGGCAGCTGCCTGCAATACTATTTAGAATTCTTGGAAATTCTAATACTTTATAACTATCTAACATTTTATTCACTTCCCATATTATTTAATATTGTATTCTTTTCTGTTTCTGTATAAGGTGTTTTATTTAATAAGGAGATAAATTGAAGTTTTTCTTCATGAGGTATAATGACCTGCTGTTTCATCAAAGCAGGGCCTAATTGTGTATAGACAAACTGTGTTGCATCATGCTCATCTAGTATTCCATGATCATAGGCATGATTATTAGCAATAATCATCTTCTTTAATATATCTTTATCTTCTAATTGAAGTGTATGCTGTCCCTTTAATAAGCTTCCATAAGCACTTGCTTCATTGATTGCTTTTTGTGAGATAATTGGTACATCTTCTATGATTAAATGTCCTATTTTAGAATTAGTTAAGATATCAGGTCCAAAGAAGGGAATAATAACCATCATCATGACCATAAAGGAGATAAATACACCCTTTAATGCGTGAACCAACGCACCTAATAAATGATTGACAAAAGCAGTGAGTGCAAAATGATCAGTCAATTGATTGACTAAAGGTTTAATAAGAACGCCTATGAGTCTGCGGATCACTTCTAGAACAACAAACATGATAATAAAGACTATCAACATATTTATAACTGAACCACCTAATTGTGATAAAGGATCATCTACCGGCTTATAAATCTGGATGATAGAAGAAATAGTTTCTATATTAAAATAGATAAAAAGCATCATGATGATAAAGCTTAATAAATCATATAATGTAGAGAAAAAACCTTTGGAATATCCACTAAAAAACATATATAACAAAAAAGCGATAAGAATCAAATCAAGAAAACTCATAACACTTACCTCCTTGACGTTGTCGGTTCTTAATTATAACAAATGAAATTTATACTGTCAAAAAAATGAAATTTATGATAAAATAAAACATGTGAGGTGAATATAGTGGAGCCAATTAAATTTTTGATTAATGAAAACATTTTAAACAAGATGAAGAAGTTTTATGACAGTCAGATGGTTCCATTCGAAAGCGAGAACCTTCTTTTAAAAGCTCATGCTATTGGCTGTGACATCGAAGTGACATCGAATTATGAAGCAAGCTTTTTAGGACAGAATGCGGTACATGAAGCAAAGCATTGGTCTAGAAGTTTAGCAAAAAAGATTGAGCAGGAAAAGAATTCAGATCACTTATGTATGCATCCACATATTGGTGCTGCAGAAACAGGATCTGCTGATTTTCTTGGGCCGCTTTGTGTCGTTGCATGCTATGCCGATGATGAAGCACTTGAGATTATTAAAAACCTGCATATTGATAATATCGATGATTTGTCTAATCAGGAAATTATCAATTACGCTAAACTATTAAAAGGACATCTCATTTCATCACTACTAGTATTAGATAACTCACATTATAATAAGATGATTGATAGTGGAATCAACCAGGCAAATATTCGTGCACGCCTATTTAACCAGGCTGTTGTGAATGTTCTTCAGAAAGTGAAGAAGAGTGTTGAATTCAAAGTTATTGATCAATTCGTTTCACCTAAGACTTATTATAATTATTTAAAGAGTGAAGTTATTGTCGTAAAAGATATGATTTTTGAAACCAATGCTGATGAACAATATTTAGCAGTATTAGCTGCAGAAATCATTTCTCGTTATGCATATCTACAATATTTTGCTAGTATGACAAAGAGTTTAAAGATGAACCTTGCTAGAGGGGCCGGCACTAATGCCGAAATCGTGGCTGTTAAACTTGCGCACAAGTATGGTGATAAGATTCTTACTAAAGTATGTAAGTTGAATTTCACTAATATGAAGAGAGTTAAGGGAGCATTAAAGAAATTAAAAGAAGGCCTATAGGCCTTCTTCTTCATCTAGAGAATCATTATTGATTCTCTTTTTTTATTTCTACTTCAAATGCAGGAACTTTACGATAAGAAACACCAGCTACATCTAACATACGTTTAGCTGCTCTATCACTTTCTGTTCCTTTATATTTTTCATCTTCATAGACAATTTCTTTAATACCACTCTGAATGATTGCTTTAGTACATTCATGACATGGGAATAAAGAAACATAAATACGACAACCCTGCAACTTCTGAGTACAGTTAAGTATTGCGTTTAATTCAGCATGTACAACATAAGGATACTTTGTATCATATAAAGCCCCTTCTCTTACAGTCCATGGGAACTTATCATCTTCACATCCTCTTGGAAGACCATTGTATCCTACCCCTACTATACGATTATCACTGTTTACTATACATGCACCTACCTGTGTATTAGGATCTTTAGAACGATAAGCAGAGAGTTTAGCCACTCCCATGAAATATTGATCCCATGTAATGATCTGCTTATCCATTGTATTCTCCTCCTAGTTCTTTGATCTTTTCTTCAAAGAAATCAGGTAAAGGTGCTTCAAAATACATATGTTCATTGGTTCTAGGATGTACAAACCCTAATACTTTAGCATGTAGATACTGTCCATGTGTGTTATCATCATTTCTAAAGCCATATTGAGGATCACCATAAACTGGATGACCAATATATTGCATATGAACACGGATCTGGTGTGTTCTACCTGTTTCTAGACGACATTCAATAAGTGTCATATCATCATAACGTTCTAATACTTTAAAGTTAGTGATTGCATCCTTGGCATTCTTACTAGTGACAGCCATCTTCTTACGATCCTTGCTATCACGTCCAATAGGTGCTTCAATACGACCTACGTTATGATTAATAACACCATGAACGAGTGCTACATAACGACGTACAACTGAATGTTCTTCTAATTGCTTAGATAATGAACGATGGGCATTATCATTTTTTGCGACCATTAATAAACCACTTGTTTCCTTATCAATACGATGTACAATACCAGGACGTGTAATACCATTTATTGCTGATAAATCATGACAATGATAGAGTAATGCATTCACAAGTGTTCCTGAATAAATACCTGCTGATGGATGAACAATCATACCTGTAGGTTTATTGACGACAATCACATCTTCATCTTCATAAACAATATCTAATGGGATATTTTCAGGAATAATTTCAGTATTTTGAGGATCTGGTAAAGTGACCTGGATGACATCCTCTTCTTCTACCTTATAGTTAGCTTTTTCAACATTATCATTAACAATAACCTGTCCTGCTTTAATCCATTTCTGAATCTCAGTACGTGAACGATCAGGCATATGATTTAAGATTACTTTATCTAAACGCAAGCCTTTTTCTTCTAATTCTGGTGTAATTGATTGTATTTCCATTGTTTATATTCTCCAATTCCTAAATCTAAGATGATTAATAAAACACCTATTACAACACCCATATCAGCAATATTGAAAATAGGAAAATCATAACCAAATACAAAGAAATCTAAAAAGTCTCTTACATAATGAAAAACAACACGATCATATAGATTTCCTAGCATACCACTAAATATAAGCACAATTCCAAATCTTAATAAGACCTGGGATTTATCACTCTTGATAAAATAATAAATAAGCATAATACCAGCAATAATAGAAATTGCATAAAACATAAAGAAATGCCCTGAAAGCATACCCCATGCGGCACCTGTATTATGAATATAAGTGAAATAAAAAAAGTTTTTAATGACCTGATAGCTCTGGCCTAACTGCATTGATTCATTGACTACAAGTTTCGTTACTAAATCGCCACCTAATACAATTATAAATGTGATTAAGTACAAGAAACCGTATTTAAAATTTATTTTTTTCATTTAATCATCCTTTCCTCAACGATTATAGCATGTCTTTAAAAGATATAAAAGAAAAACAGGCGTAAGCCTGTTACATGCAATATAAGATAATGCATAAGAAATGTAGAACACTACCAAGCAAGATCCATAGATGCCAGATACAGTGCATATAATGGATCTTTTCTTGTAATCCATAGAAGATTGTACCGATTGTATATGCCACGCCTCCAGCAACTAATAAATAGATACCATTCATTCCAATAGTACCAGGAAGTAAATTAAACTTAAAGACAATACACCAGCCTAGAACTAAATAACATGCCATAGAGAATTTCTCAAACTTCTTGATGTCATAGGCATTCAATGCGATACCTAAAATAGTGACTGCCCATACAATTCCAAATAATACCCATGCCCAAAATGGATCGGCCTGTCTAACTGAACATAAAAGTACTGGTGTGTAGGTTCCTGCAATCAAGATAAAGATACTGCAATGATCCATAATTTGGAATACTTTCTTTGCTTTAAGATTTGGAGATAAACCATGATAAATAGAACTCATTGTATATAAGAGTATCATAGAGACACCATAAACAATACCAGATGCAAGTCCATATCCATTATGATGTAAACATGAGAATATAATACATAATACAAGTGCTGCAACACCAAAGGCTGCCCCTACTATATGAGTCACCATATTAAATATTTCTTCACCACGTGTATAATCAGGAAGTATACGGTCATCTAACTTTGTACGTTTCATATCAATCACCTCTTGTACAGCAAGTTTAACATATCTATTATTTAATGTCAATATATCTAGTTTTAAAGTCTAGATGTTAACATTCATATGTATTCCATTGTTTAATGATACGATGAGACTCACATTCATATATTGTATTAAAGAGTGCTGTCTGATTTCTCCATAACTCTCTGTCTACATGAAAATGCCCAAAATACCAATGAGTATAGGCTGTTTTCTTTTGTATATTATTTAAATAAGAAGTCAAAGGGAATTCTTGATAGACATCACCTTTTATTCTAAATTGTTTAATTGTAGAAAGGAAGTAGACTGTTTCATCAGGTGCAGTATGAGTTAAAATATAGTCTACCTGATTATTGACTTTTTCTAAATGTGTTAATCCATTCTCATATTCCTGCTTGCTTGGCATTTCTTGTGGCCACCAGGAAACATTCTCTTTACGTAATGGCTGATCAATAGAATAACCGCCACCAAAGGTAAAGAATGTCTTTCCTTCTATTATATATATTTCTCCACGCATTAAATGAATAAGGTTATGTCTTATTTTATGGACATGTCCTCCATTCCATGATTCTACTTGATAACTATTAAGTAGATTAAAGTTTTCATGATTTCCATCAATAAATAAAACAGTATAAGGCTGTTCACTAATAAAATCATAGAATGATTCTTCAGAAGAATACTTCTGCTGGAAAAAGCCTATTCCAAAATCACCACAGACTATAATTATATCCCCTTCTTTAAGTACAGGATCTATCTGCTCAAGCCATTTAAATTGATTTCCATGTGTATCACCTGTTATATAAATCATGTTTATCACCTCCTTATCATTATACATAAAAAAAGCCATCAATGAAGATGGCCTTTAGAATTCCACAGGTTCATATTCCTGTAGTTTTGCGAGATATCCTAGCTTTGATAAAGCATCTTGTATTTCATCAAGTCTCTCATCTGTTTCAGCACAAATAGTATGATAATGATATCCACTTGTAACTGTCATTAAAGAGATAGATTTCCCACATTTTAAATTATCTAGATATTTCTTTACATCTAAACGTGATGCGATATTAAGAGGTGCACGTACAATATGATAAGCTTTATGATAGACAAAGATATCTTTCACATAGCCACCTAAATCAACTATAGTATTTAACTCTTTTTCTATATCTGCATCTGTATGCTGCATTTTAAGAACTCTTTCTACCATTGCAGACTGACGTATAATATATCCTTTATTAGTTGCTTCTATAACATGATTATTAGCACGAAGAAGTGCGACATCATTCACAATAACCTGACGTGAAACCTGAAGACGTTTCGCAAAATTAGAAGCAGAAATCGGTGTATCACCTTCCATCAGTTCTGTAAGGATGTAGTCCCTTCTTTCTTTACCAGTCATTTAGTCTCTCCCATTAATTGCATGAAGGTTCTTTAATGATAGATCTAGAATCTTTGCAGAATGTGTTAAAGCACCACTAGAAATGAAATCAACACCCATATCTTTCACTCTATTAATGTTTTCTGCAGTAACATTACCTGAAATTTCAATTTCAGCACGCTTATCAATATAATCAATAGACTGTTTTAATAATTCAGTACTCATATTATCTAACATGATAATATCAGCACCTGCAGCAACTGCTTCTTTCACCATATCAAATGTTTCTACTTCTACTTCAATCTTTCTTACTGATGGAGCGTAGTCTCTTGCCATTTGTACAGCTTTAGTGACGCTTCCTGCAGCACCAATATGATTATCCTTTAAAAGAACACCATCTGTTAAGTTATATCTATGGTTGCTTCCTCCACCTACTTTAACAGCATACTTTTCAAAGATTCTGTTATTTGGAGCTGTCTTTCTTGTATCAAGTAACTTGATACCTGTATCTTCAAGAAGATCTGCCACCTTACGAGTATAAGTGGCAATACCTGACATTCTTTGTAAGTAGTTAAGAGCTGTTCTTTCACCTTCAAGAAGAGTTCTCATATCACCAGTGACTTTAGCCAATAATTCGCCTTTATGTACTTTATCACCATCATAAGCAAAGAAATGTACATCAACATCTTCATCTAATAATTTGAATGTTCTTTCAAAAATCTGAAGACCGGCAATAATACCATTTTCTTTACAAATCAATTCTACTTCACCTAACTGTGCAGTTCTCATAACACTGCATGTAGATACATCTTCACTTGTAATATCTTCACGAAGAGCTGAAAGGATTAGTGGGTCTACATTTAATTTTAAAGTTGTCTTATCAAACATACTTGGGGCCTCATACTTTCTTGTCATATCTTTTGCGGCTCTTTTAGCAAATACTAAACTTTCTAATAATGAGTTACTAGCAAGTCTATTCTTACCATGAACACCATTACATGCTGTTTCTCCTACAGCGTATAAGTTAGGCATAGATGTTTTACTGTTTTCATTAACCTTTACACCACCCATAAAATAATGCTGGGCTGGTACGACTGGAATACATTCTTTAGTTACATCATAGCCTTTATCTAAGCAGTACTGAACAATATTAGGAAAATGTTCCTTTAGTTCCTTTTCACCAATAGGTCTTAAATCTTCTAAGACATAATCAGTACCATCTTTTTCCATCTGTTTCTTAATTGCATTAGAAACTACATCTCTAGGTAATAATTCATTAACGAAACGATTACCATTCTTATCATATAATAATGCACCTTCACCTCGGACACTTTCAGAAATAAGGAAACGTCTTTCATTATCTTCACTATAGAATGTTGTTGGATGAATCTGTACATAATCCAAATGTTCTGTTTCAATATTGTATTTCTTAGCAAGATCAATGGCATCACCAGTTAAATGACGGTAATTAGTAGAATTCTTATACTTACCACCAATACCACCAGTTGCAAGTACAACAAAGTCTGCATAGATATCATATTCTTCATCACCCTTGCGTACTTTACCACCAACACACTTACCATTCTTAACAATTAAATCAGTCAAAGTGACATATTCTTCAATAGTGATATTCTTTCTTGTTTTTACTTCTGCATAAAGCTTACTAGTGATTTCTTTACCAGTAATATCTTCATGATAAAGGATTCTGTTAGTAGAATGAGCACCTTCTCTTGTATATTTAAGGTTTCCTTCTTCATCTCTTGCAAAATCAGTACCATATGATAATAAATCATCAAGTACAGCACGAGAACTTCTAATCATTAATTCTACAGAAAGAGGATTATTTTCATAATGTCCAGCTCTTAGTGTATCTTTAAAGAAAGCATGATAATCACTTTCATCTTTAAACATACAAATACCACCCTGTGCAAGAAAGCTATCACTTTCTTCTACACATGATTTAGTAATCATATGAATATTAAGGTTTCCAGGTAATTTAAGGGCACAATATAATCCTGAACATCCAGTACCTACAATAAGAACATCTGTTTTTTTACTCATTTTTATTCATCTCCTATTTAGCAAGTTCAAGCATTCTTTCTAATGGTGCTTTTGCCTTATTCATAAATTCTTCATCTAAGAACACTTCATTTTCACCAGTTTCTAATACATTAATAATCTTTTCTAGTGAATTAAGTTTCATATTAGGACATACCTGAGTTCTTACGACATTATAAAGCTTCTTATCAGGTGCTTGTTTTAAGATAGTGGCATAAACACCATCTACTGTACCAACGATAAATTCCTTTGCATTATTACCAACAATATAATCAATAATTCCTGATGTACTACCAATATAATTGGCTTCTTCTAATACTTCAGGTTTACATTCTGGATGTACTGCAACAAGTGCATTAGGATGTTCCTTTTTCGCGTTTAATACATCTTCTTTAGTCATGATATGGTGTCTTGGACAGAAACCACTATTTAAGATAATATTCTTGTCTTTAACTTGAGTTGCCACATAGCTTCCTAAGTTCTGATCTGGTATAAAGAAAATATTCTTGTTAGGTAACTTATTAACAATCTTTACTGCATTTGAACTAGTAACACATACATCACTATAAGTCTTTATTTCTGCAGTAGAGTTGATATAGCAAACAACAGATAAATCATCATACTTTTCTCTCATTTTTTTAATATTTTCTATAGTCACCATATGAGCCATAGGACAATCAGCGTGTGCATCGGGCATATATACATGCTTATTAGGGTTAAGTATCTTCGCACTTTCACCCATGAATTCTACACCTGCAAAGACAATCTTATCAGCGTCTGTTTCTGATGCTTTTTTTGCAAGATAGAATGAATCTCCAATAAAATCAGCCACTTCCTGTACATCTGCATTCACATAATAGTGAGCTAATATAACAGCATTCTTCTCTTCTTTTAGCTGCTTGATTCTATTCATCATATCCATAATTTTATCCTCTTTTTCCAACTTTTCCTAAATTAAGCGCCTCTCTCGCTACGCTGATGCATATGCTATCATTGTTGTTGACAGATGTCAAGACACATATGTTGACATTGTAAAAGAAATATGTTCAACAAATATTACAGTATGGTTATATGTAATAGATTACAGTTTTTTCATCATGGAAATATGCTCTTAATGCAAAAAAAGAGATTATAACAAGTCAGTTACAATCTCTTTAGATTTTTGATTATTCATGTTCTTCATATATGCTAATCAATAGTAGTATCATAGCTTTACTTATTTGCATAAATTTTCCAAATGGATTGATGAGAATTCCATCTATCTCTTTCCAATCAATCACTAATTTAAGAATTGAAAGTATTGATTGGTTGATCTGGACATTTCCACAAGAACCTTTATGCATCTCTTCTGTTGAAGTAAATACACCTAGCCACTCTATACCACTAGCATCTTTGACTGTTTCCATTTTAAGTTTAACATCATGATCAAGAGTAAATGTGTCACCAATGTTTATACTATTGATTTTTTCTTTTGATAAGAATGGATTCTTAGTAATATAAGGAACAATAAATTCTCCACCTTGATTCATTGCATTTATCATCATATTCATAAATAGTATCATACTTTCTTTATCATTATGAACATAATATTGTTCTATTGCTTTCTCAATCATCTGATTTGTATTTGGTGATTCATTATGATGGCTAACAGAACTATAAAATGCATCAACAACATCTCTCATATCTTTATTGATACGATTTCTACATTCAGATATTAGTGTTTCAGGTACTCCAAAATAAGCTTCTGCAATACTTCCTGTAATAGCACCAAGTGTATCTGTATCACCACCTAGAGATACTGCATTTCTTATCGCATCTTCAAAGTCTCTTGCTTCAAGAAAAGCAATGATTGCCTCAGGGACAGTTTTTTGACAAGTTTCATCCATATGAAAGCTAGGACGGATTTCATCAAGTGTTCTATTTAAATCATAATGAAATTCATTTTCAATATACTTTTTGATTTCTTCTTTTGATGAACCATTTCTTGCCATAAATATCGCACTCGCAGTCGCCTCTGCACCCTTAATACCTTCTGGATGATTATGAGTTACATTTGCAGTTGCCTTTGCGACAGTTCTTGTTTTTTCAAGGGAATCATAAAGCCAGCCTACGGCAGATACTCTCATTGCAGAACCATTTCCAAAACTATTATAAGGCTCAGGATGACGTGCTGTTAACCAGCGTCTAAAATAACCTCCATATCCTGCACGCGGATATCTTCTACCCCATGATTGCATACTTGATATAACAGTATCATCAATTTCCTTGACTGTTGCATCCTGACCAACTTTAAGTAATGCCTCACATACTGCAAGAGTCATGACTGAATCATCTGTAAAATGAGATCTTCTACTAAATAATTTGAAATCCTTTGTTTTATCTCCTCTATCAAATTCAAATGGACTACCAATAATATCTCCTAAAATTGCACCATACATAATATATTCCTCCAATCTCTTTTCTTATTACACTATCAGTATAAGTGAAAGAGAGAAACTAATGGTCGCTTTGAAAGCGACATTTAAAAAACGTCGATACATGAAGTACCGACGTCAGTTATGCTCCAAGAGTTTCATTGGTATATTTGAACAATGTGATATTGAGTTCCATAATATCATAGTGTTTGTCTATGATTGCTTTTTGTACAATTAGATCTACTTTACTGCTTGGACTAAATGCCCAATCCGCTCTTGCAAGTAGATCTTTTGATTCCTCTAGATTAAGCTGTAATGCGATACATAATGCAAATACGGTTTTCTTTTTAGGATGATAATTCTTATTACATTGAATTTTAGAAAAAAGTTTTCTATCTAGATTTGCTCTTTTCCATACATCCTTATTATCTAGATGCGCTTTGTCTATGAGTTTAAATAATTTATCATGAAATGAAGGACCCATGTTTGTAAGCTGATCTTCTAAAGAAATATCAGGTAAAGATAGTGATGTCTCTTCATAAAACATTGACTCAAATGAAGAATGAAGACGTGCACTTCGATTACTTCTTACAGGATATTCTTTGATATGACTTTCTCTAACATAGTTTGCATCAATATAAGAGTCAATCTCTCCGACAATTTGGCTGGATAATTGAAAAGAGGTTTTATCAAATACAACTAAAATAATTTCTATTTCATGTTCTGTCAAAAACTGACTGAATACAGATACTGCAATGTGCAAAGCCTTATCTTTTGGAAATTCATAAACACCTGTTGAAATAAGAGGAAATGCGATACTTTGACATCCGAGTTCTACTGCTTTTTGTAGAGGTAGACGATAACATCTTTCTAGTATTTCAAGTTCATGATGATTTCCATCAATCCATACAGGTCCTACTGTATGAATAATATATTTTGCGTTGAGATTATAAGCTCCAGTAACTGCAATATCTCCTCTTTCAATAGGACCAATAGTCTTTCTTTCTGCAAGAAGCGCCTCTTTTCCTGCTGCTTCATATATCGCCAGATCTGTGCCACTGACACATTTAGGTTGTGGATTTGCTGTATTAACTATGATATCAGCTTCTACTTTTGTGATATCATTTCTTACTATCTTAAATGCCATAAAAGTTTCTCCTTATTTTCTTTACATTATAATTCATAAGATGTCTACCAATATACTTATAAGCGAATGTTTTAATGGTTGACATCTCTTGATGATGTTCTTTTAGTAACGTATCTGGACAATCATAGATACCAAAGTCTTGAGTAATTCCTTCACTTTGAATATAGGTATTATTTCTATTGAAGTCAATTATAGGGTGTTTGAAATTTTTCACTGCAATACCATAACCACAAAATGGACCAATACATTTAGCAAATCTATTCTGAAGTTGTTTAAGATATGCTTTGTCTAAAATAAATCCTTCTAGTTCGTACCATCGATTTTCAAGGTAAACTTCCACCCAACTGTGAAATATATTCTTAGGTGCACTATGATATACAATACCTGTCATAGCTCCTTTTTGCAGTTTCTTATTAATAGTAAAGCCATGTATTCTACATGGAATATCACAGGCACGTAGCAATGCCATAAATAGAATTCCTTTAGTATTACATTGACCATAGCCATCGGCTAGTACTTTTGAAGCAGGTATATAATCATCACTATTATAGCCAAATAAGATCTCATCTCTTACATAATTATAGATTGATTGTATTCTGTTAAATTCATCCATTTCTTTCCATTGTTTATCGTAAATAAGTTTTTGAATGGTAGGATGAGAATAATCTAGCATGTGTGTTTCTTTGAGATATTCCATCATTATAATGCTCCTCCATTAATATAGATTATATCATTGTACTATGTGATTTAAAAAAGATTGTAACCTAGGAGTCACAATCTTTAGTTTCTGTAGGACTAAATATAAGTTCTTCCGCAATCGTAGTTGATTTCACTCTCATTAAGCTATCATAGATATTTGATTTACCAAGCAAGTTTATTCCACCGTGCCATACGATTTCTTGATCAATAACCGCAAAATAAGAATCTAAATCAGGATATACTTCTACAAATACTCCATTACCATATAATAAGTCTATGAAATTATTTGTATAAGGGTCATCTGTCTGTTTGGTGAATACATTGACTGAAACACCCTTTTCTTGTCTATCTTTAATTAAATCAATAAAAGATAATACTTTCTTTTCATTTAATTGAGGACTAGAGATAATGATGCTTTTATTTGATTCATGGATATCTTGTCTAAATACTTCTAAATAATCATTATAATTGTAAATGTGATTCACGTTTTGTTTATTGTCTACAAGATCAGTAATCACATCAAAACCAATCTTTCTATAAGCAGATAAGCGTTTCTTATACATATTATTAAAATAATGAATATGAGAATCTACATAATCATAGACAATCGCACTTTCTTTATACTTGTAATCTCTATTGATTCTTCCTAAGAACTGATCAACTAAAGGTTCACCAGAAACAGGAGAAGTTAAAAATAGTGTATCGAGTCTAGGTACATTGAATCCTTCACCCACTGATTGAGATGTCGCAACAAGTATAAAAGGTTCATCATGAGAAAGTGCTAGTATTGTTTTCCTTACTTCTTCATTTTCTTTTAATGTATGATCACCATAGATAAGATATGTATGATCTAAGACATCTTTTTTTAGTGCTTCATATAATAATTTAGCATGTTCTTTATAGCGTGTTAATACGATAGGTGTTCTATTTTCTTCAATACACTTCTTGATATCAGAAATAATCATATTATTTCTATTTTTATTTTTAGAGATAAATGCATACGCACTATTAAGATCATTTTTACTATCACCTAACGCTATTATTCTTGTGAATCGTGGATAGACATAATGATCAATAGTTTGTTTTTTTATTCTCTCTCGACTTGTATATTGATGTCTAATTGGACCTAACTGCATATAGACTTTCTTTTCAAGTCTGTCTATTCTCTTATCGTTCGCAGAAACACCATAGATATATTTAGAATTAATTTGGCGTAATACATTTTCAAATACATGAGAGGCTCCATGATGGCATTCATCCACTATCACCATGCCGTACTCATGATTCAAACGACAGTTACCTTCATTGTCATAAATAGAGTTGACTGATACAATATCTATGATTCCAGTTAAGGTATTCTTACTTCCATGTAATACACCTATGAGATCTTTTCTTTGTTTTTCTTTACCTAATTTCGTTTTATATACAGGGAGGTTTTCATTTATTTCTAAAAAGTGATGTAATTCATCCACCCATTGATTTATAAGTGAAACACTCTGCATAATAATGAGTGTATTCACTTTTCTTTGAGAAATCAAATAACTAGAGACAACAGTCTTACCAAATGCAGTCGCTGCATTTAAAACACCATTGTCATAATTTAATAAATCAGATGCAGCAGTCAGCTGTTCATCTCTTAATTTTCCAGTAAATGAAACATTAATAGGTTTTCCCTTTTCTCTCTTATCAACAATTTCATATTCAATATTTGATGAATGGCACTTATTAAGGAGCGTTTCTAATAATCCTCTTGGGATTTTTATATAGTCGTTTATGTCTTCCCCTAAATAGATAACTCTTGGCTGATTCCAATTGGAATAGCCTAAATTGTGATTCTTATAGAAAACAGGATTATCAAAAGCTGCTAAGCGCCTGATCTGGTTTTGAATGCGTGGCTTAAGATTAAGTGTATCTACATATATGCCATCTGCAAGGACAATAGAGAGTTTCTCTATGACATCTTCACTATGAAAGTTTTCATCCTTTTTCCAGGGTTTCACTCTTTTACCTTGATCTGCAATTATAAGAAGACTTTGAGGTATTAGAAGTTCTTCTTTCCACTTATAAATATATTCTTCTATTTCGTTTTTAGTTAATTTATGAACCTTACTTAGTAATTTCCATTGATCATAATAAGCATTCCAGTTTCCATCCACAAAAACACTATTGCCTTGTCTTAATGCCTGTCCTTGAAGTGGTAATGCGACTAAATTACCTAAGCCATCGCTATGGTCCTGAGTTGGGAACATACGATCATAATACCTAAATGATTTCAGATTAATAGATTGTGCACCCTTCTCAATGAGTAGTAATCCAAATTCTCTTGCAAGGGATGCAGGGATAAATTCTTTAAAGAGAATCCAGGCATGTGCACCACGACCCGAACGTGAACGTTCTATTAATACATCAATGCCATTTTCATTACATATTTTTCTAATTGCATCAATTTCATCTTTCCAGTCATTTTTTTCACTATTCTCTTCATCATGATTATCAAAATCAAATACAAGTAGTTTACATGTATCATCTTCTAATAAAGGATAGAGTCCAATGACATCTGTACAATTGTCTTTATAGCCTAATAAATGTTTTTTTCCCGCTTCTCTATCTAATGCTTTCCACTCTCTATATGGGCATTCTTGACAAGACATCTTCTTTTTATTTTGTTTAGGACAATGATCCTTCCATCTATTAAGACATTGTGGAAAATATCCTCCTTTAGAACCTCTTAATGCGTATACATCCCTTCTACCTTGAAATAAAGTAAGAAAGTAAGCTGCAAGTTTATCAGTAATATAAGTATCTTTGATATATGCACCCTCATCTGTAGATTCATTTGTCATTTCTTCTTTTGATTCATTAAATGTGATATTAGATTTTTTTAGTAGTTTTTTTAATTCTTGATTTTCTTCCTGGAGATCTCTAATCATCTTTCTTAATGATTCCAAGTTTTGTCCTTCTAGATTCATTGTATGTCTCCTTAACTATTATTTATTATATTATAAAAGGAATAGTCAACTACCCACGACCTAAAGGTCATGGGCTTGTAACTGCCCAGTCGTACTAACGGTTTACACCTCCGACCTTTAACCCCAATAGATATTGCTATCTAAAGTGGCGTTACATCATAGGGTGGTTGACAGCACCCTTTGTAGCAGAGTTTA